>Ga0306923_10007498_pt1 | contig 10873 bp, 9 predicted proteins | sample sta12Can44000108_FD_203841 | JGI IMG/M metagenome (GOLD analysis project Ga0306923, IMG submission 203841) | Lab enrichment of tropical soil microbial communities from Luquillo Experimental Forest, Puerto Rico - statanox.12C.anox.44.000.108 (v2)... | ecosystem: Environmental > Terrestrial > Soil...
CAGCCATAGAGGTGATGCCAGCGCAGCCAGCGCGGGATCGCTTCCGGCGAGGGATCGACGAAGAAAACGCGCTCCCACGGGACGAACACGTCGTCGAGCCACATCTGGCCATCGAGCTCGTCGTAGCGGCTGCTGAGCGGCGACACGAACGGATTGTTGTCGCGCACCGCAATCTTGCGACACAAGGTGGTGACCCCGGGGGCATTCACCGGCACGATGAAGCTCGTGGGATGCCCGCCGATCTCCAGACGCGAGAGGGCGCCGATATAGACGTCCTCGACATAGGCCGGGCTCGTGTGCATGCCTATCTTGCCGCGGATGACCACCCCGGCGTCGGTCTCGCGGACGAGCTTCATCGAGACCCGCTCCTTCGGGTCGGGATGCAGGCGCTGACCGATGATCGGAGCCCCGCCGCAATAAGTCAGGAATCGGCCGGTGCGGGCGATCTCCTCGCGATAGGCCATCGCCTCGGCGATCTGATGGTCGGGGGCGTTCCCCGCTTGCGCTGCGGTCAGCACACCGAGCTGGATCAGGTTGCCGTAGGCCGGCGTGTGGGTAATGTTGCCGGCGCTCAGAAACGTCGTCTTGGCAAAGGACCGGCCCATGCCGAGCAGATCCTCGGAACTCTTCGGCAGCACATAGGCCCACGGCACCCGCTCGCCGCCGGCATTCGCCGGAGCGAGCAGCAGATCCTGCCATTCGGGATCAAGGTGGCGGTCGTACCAAAGCGCGTACTCGTCGACCATCGCCTGAGTCGCTGGGTGGGTGGTCACGTCTTCGACCCAACCCTCGCCCATGACCCAGACCCTCCGTCCGTCGCGCAGGGCGTCGCGATATTCGCGGCCTGTTCTCATCGTGCCCGTCCCGCCACCGACCCTCGCCCCCCTGCTGGATGGGGGATAACAGGCCGAATTATCGTTTGCGCCTTGAAATTTGTCCGGATCATCCTAGATAAAACCAATCCCGTCAGATACTTAAGATACTGCCCATAGCTCGAACTAACAGGGGGCCGAAACGGTCTTGCAGGGGGCGGAATCGGGCTATCAGGGGAGAAACAGGGTGGCGCCCTCAGCGTAGCCGTTGAGCGGAACGGGTCGGCCGCACCCATCGGCCATGATAGAACCTCCCTCAGGTCGAATCGCCGCGGCCCGACGCCGCTTTGCACAACGTCTCATCGCGGCTCCAAACCGTCAACCGGGAGGTCTGACATCATGGCGCAGGAAACCGTCCGGCTCGCCGAATACGCCGCCGCTCTGCAATATCAGGATCTGCCCGCCGAGGTCGTGCGGGGCGCGAAAGAGTGCATCGCCGACACGGTGGCGGCGATCATTTGCGGCAGCGCCTTGCCGTGGAGCCGGATCGTCATCCGCTACGCCGAGCGCACCGGGCCCGGCGGCAAGAGCCGTATCCTCGGCAGCGATGGTGCGGCGGTTCAGGCAAACGCCGCGGCACTCGCTAATGGCGCGCTCGCCCACGCTTTCGAGCTCGACAGCCTGACGCGCCCGGGTGCCGGTGCTCATCCCGGCGCCACCGTATTGCCGCCCGCACTCGCGGTCGCCCAGGAATGCGGCGCCGATGGCCAGGCATTGATCGCCGCCTTTGTCGCCGGCAACGAGGTGATGATCCGGATCGGGCGCGCTACCGGGCACACCAACGAGGCGCGCGGCTTTCACGCGCCGGGCACGACCGGCCCGTTTGGTGCGGCGATCGCCGCCGGGCATCTCTTGCGGCTCGGTCCCGCGGCGATGACCAATGCGCTGGGCATCGCCGGGTCGCTCGCCGGCGGACTGCTCGAATTCGCCCGCGGCGACGGGGGCATGGTCAAGCGGCTGCACCTCGGGCGGGCCTCGGAGGCGGGGGTGCTCGCCGCGAGCCTGGCGGCCGACGGTTTCGCGGGGCCGCGCACCGTGCTCGAGGGCGAGTTCGGGTTTCTCAAGGTTTTCTGCACAAAATGGGACGAGGCCGAGCTGACCCGCGGGCTCGGCGGGGAGTTTCTCATCTCGACTACGGTGCTGAAGCGCTATCCGTGCCACGCCACCGCACACGCCGCGGTCAGGGCGGTGCGCGATCTGCAGGCCGAGCACGGCTTTAAGGGCCCGGAGGTCGAGGCGATCACCGTTACGGGCACGGAACGCATGCTCGAGCGCCACAACATCCTGGAGCCCGCCGATCTGATGCTCGCGCAGTACAGTATTCCGTTCTGCGTGGCGCTCGCACTCCACCGCGAGGCGCGCGACCCCGAAAGCTGGGACGAGACGGCATTGGCCGACCCGCAGATCCGTGCGCTCTGTCGCCGCGTCCGACTGGTGCCCGAGCCGAGCGGCGAGCACGCCGGATCGGCGAGCACGGTCACGATCGCGCTCGCCGACGGCCACCATTTCGAAGGCCGCGCCGAGAATGGAATGCTCGAACCCGGCGAGCTCGACGATAAATTCCTACGCCTGACCCGCGGCGCCCTCGGCGAGCCCGTTGCCTCGGCGCTCTTCGGACGGTTGCGGCGGCTAGAGAACGAAGAGGACCTAGGGTGGCTCGGCGTTCAGCCGTAGCGCTGGATTGTACCCAGACGTCGAACAGGGACATATAGGGGCAGGAAGGCGGCCAAGCGCGCGATCGAGATCGGCAACCACGGGGGGCCATAATGTGTTCATGGTCGAGCCTATTAACTTCTTCCCATGCGAAAAACTACCGCAGGCGTATGGCAGGTAACGAGCGACTTTCCGTTCCATGGAGCGCGTGACAATGGTGGTGCATCGGCGATGTGGTGAGGGAGACGGATCGCTCTCCGGTGCGCACCCTCTCGTTCAGGGTGACGGTCACAAGTTGTTGGTATGGCCGCTCCCGACAGGTAAACTTCTACCGCCGCCCAACACCTCGCATGCAGCGTCATCGGAGGTATGATATAGACGCGCCCCTGATATGCGTTTTTAGCGTTTGTGTCGTCGGAATAGCAACCACCGCCTCTATCGTGGTAATTAACGGTTTTAGAAAGTACACTCGGGGATGATCGCTAATTCATATTTCCGAGAGGAATGGATTGTTTCGTCAGAGAAGGCGTTTTAGACAAGCGCTGAAACCTGACTTGCATATATATATCTTGAGAGTCATGGAGGAGAGCAGATGGCGCAGCAACCAAATCGCGAAAAGGCTTTGACCGACGCGAAGAACACCGAGGTACCACCGGCTCCTCCGACATGGACATTCTTGGAAGACGAAGCCGAGAAATCGGGGTTGATAACGCGCAATCCAGCACCGAACGCTGCCGCACCCATTATCACCTCGTATACGGTAATCAAGGTTCGAAAATAAGCTCATTCGTCTGGTACTGTGTGTTCTGACCAAGTCACGTGTAAAATTCTTGAGACATTACGAAGCGCCACGTCCCACGCACCGCCTTGGGTGAAATGACCCACCGTAGGGGGGCAGGGCGGCGTAGCCGAGTCAAGTTCCTTTGCCGTGAAAGTATTCCCGTCACTTCTTACTCCGACTTCGTTATAGTCATTTACTGTGCGAAATATGCAAGGGACATGGGTGGCGCCGGCCCTCCTTGCACCGATAGCACGATGGAACCCATTATGAAGGTAGCATCGTCCACGAAACTGCACGACATGTACGAATGGTTGAGAGAAGTCAAATCGCATCCCGGCTAAGTGGGTCCTGTAACCGGCCAGATCCAAGGGGAAAACGCCCGCAATTGTCCTGTTAAGACCTGTATTCCTCGATTTTATGATTACAGAGTGGGAGTCAGAAACTACTGGTGAAACGTAAAGATCCTCAGTTTGTTGCGCAGTTGGCAAGCATATGGGAAGTAAATCAGACGTTCCTATCGTGCGGGGTAAAGACCTAAAATGATGGTCCACTCGGTCTAAATTCACGACGTGTTGGAATGATAGTATTGGATCAATTTCTACTAACATGAATTGATACGTGGTATGTAATGATTGAAGTTCTGTTCTCACCCAGGGCTCTCTAATAAAATCCTGTATGTAATGTTGATCCGACGCTGGGATTTGCTGGATGTTAGGTCTACCAGGGGTCGGGATGTTCACTAGTTGCAGTTTAAGGATAGACTTCTGCCATTCTGCGGCGAGGGCAGCATCGGACGGATCGGCGGGTACACACGCAAATCGTAAATGAGCTATGGCGTGTAGGTGATCCATAAACCCAACGAGCGAAAGCCCTCTCGACGACATAGCTTTCTCCGATTATCGTCTCGCTCTGCGCGTCTAACGCTATGTAAAGAACCTGACCGTGTAAAACTGTACAGGTAGAATCGCCGACCCGTTGATAAATGTCAATGTATAGTAGACGTTCTTCTCATGACTACATGATATCGACGATGAGCGCGGCGTCGGAGGAGTTCCGAATGCTCAGGGGCAAATCGCGAACCCGCATCGAGGGGTTTGCACCTCGACCTGACAGACGAAGAAGCCGGCGCTCTTGACCCAAGCATCGTAATCACGCGAGTAACTTGGCCCACTTGATCGACACAGCCGCCCGGCTCTTGCCCCGCACCCACCGCAGCGCACCTCATTGTTAGCGCACCGTCGCTCCTCTGCCGCTCCGATCTCTTCGGCCAACGCCCCACGGCGCGACGCCACCCTAAAAATGCTCTTCATTCTGGAAAATACGCAGTCTTATTCTTCCGGTTTTCTGCCTAGGCGCTCACCACTTCCCTGAACCGGAGGGGTGAGGGTGGTGCTGCCTAGACCCTGACCGACCTGTGCGGGCTTATCCGCGAGTGCTCGCGCCGTCAGCGGCGTTTCCCCCGAGGCGGACGGCGTCATGTACGAACCAAAGGGGCGAGCAAGAAGGGAAAGGGCGTTGGTAGAAGATCGTAATGCGAATTGCTCCCGAACTAACACCAAAATCTCGGATATCATCTTTAGAGCCTGATCCACTTTATCCTCTCCACTTGGCGGAGGTGATGGCGCTGCGGCTTCTGCGCTTTCTAGTATCAACTTAATTTTCCCTTCAAAATCCGGCCACATCATTTCAAATAGCCGTTCCAGACGGCGATCATCAAGCTGCTCATCAGGTTTACACGCAGCATTGATGTCAGCTACTAGTTTTCTGACATCCGCTTTTTCGAAAAGTGTTCCTTGGAATTGGGCTAATGGCTGCTGTACATCTGCGTGACCTATCCCGAACAAAAAGGAAGCGACTCTCCCTGTTACAGCCTTGGAAAGAGCCCTTGCATCAAAGCAAATCCACTGAGATGCTAAATTATCCTTAGTCAAACAGATGATGCCAAAATTACATGTTTCAAGTTCTCGCGTAATTTCAGAACCCCACCTTGCCCCTTTTTCGATGTCAGCGGGTGTCATATACGGTCTTACATTTTGGAGAATAATCGGCAACCAATCATGTACTTCTCTCGCAATCTGCTGACTTATATCACCGGACCAGCTCAGAAAAACTTTCATCATAGCCCATGACCTCAAGAGTTACGGCAGCTCCTCTAAGAGCCTTAGTCGGAGGGAAAGGCGGCGCTCCGGCGCAGATGGATCGTAGCCATGCCCCATAATCCACGGACTGCCAACAGCGCATTCTAGTCGAAGGTTAAGTTCATCAACTGGTCCAAAAACGTTAGAGCGTTCGCCATGATAATGTCTAATTCGTACCTCGCCCCGCAGCATTTCTTGACCAATGGCCAAAGAGTCAACAATTGTATAAATACCAAAATAATAATACGAGTGGTCTCCGCCTAAGATGCGCCCATTCTCCAACGCCATTACACCCGATCCAGTGACCTCAGTGCTTGCAAAGAACTCCACAGCCCAAAGTCCGTTTTTCATATTTGGAGCCTCGGTCAGCAGGTTGAGAGGGCCGTCAGTATCGGCTGATAACATTTTCGAGCATAGCCCGCATCTGCGACAAGCTCACGCTGTCTTGGCATCGCCGGGTCGCTGTGCGGTGGACTGCTCGAATTCGCCCGCGGCGACGGGGGCATGGTTAAGCGCTTGCATCTCGGGCGGGCCTCGGAGGCGGGTGTCCTCGCCGCCAGCCTGGCTGCCGACGGCTTCGAGGGGCCACGTACCGTGCTTGAAGGCGAGTTCGGGTTCCTCAAGGTCTTCTGCACGAAATGGGACGAGGCCGAGCTGACCCGCGGCCTCGGCGAGGAGTTTGTCGTCTCGACGACGGTGCTGAAGCGCTATCCGTGCCACGCCACCGCGCATGCCGCGGTCAGAGCGGTGGGCGATCTGCAGGCCGAGCACGGCTTTCGAGGCCCTGAGGTCGAGGCGATCACCGTCACCGGCACAGAGCGCATGGTCGAGCGCCACAACATCCTGGAGCCCGCCGATCTGATGCTCGCACAGTACAGCATTCCGTTCTGCGTGGCGCTGGCGCTCCACCGGGAGGCGCGCGACCCCGAATCCTTCGACGAGACCGCACTCCGCGACCTACAGATCCGTGCCCTCTGCCGGCGCGTTCGGCTCGTGCAGGAGCCGGGGGGAGAGCATACCGGCATGGCGAGCAAAGTCACGATCGGGCTCGCCGACGGGCGCCATTTAGAAACCCCCACCGGGAATGGGATGCTCGAACCCGGCGAGCTGGAGGATAAGTTTTTGCGCCTGACCCGCCGCGCCCTCGGCGAGCCCGGCGCCTCAGCGCTCTTCGAGCGCCTGCAGCGGCTCGAGAACGAGGGAAACCTGCAGTGGCTCAGCGCTCAGCTGTAGCGCTGGATCGTGCCTGACACGCCGAAAGGCGCGCGCCAAATGCGCGCCCGATAGATTTATTAACGGATTGAAGTCGAGCGGAGAATTGAACGCCAGCTCAAATAACTTAGACCCGAGCGCTCAAATTCAAATTCGTTATCGGCCCGTTTTTAGATCCGAGCCTCTCTGCAGGCGTCACTTCGGACAAGGCGGCTGCCCGGAATGCCCGCAAGCTTCCGGCTTCTGCTGCCGTGCGGCAACTCCTGCAGCCGCGCGCTGTTGCGTCTGTTGAGCGGCCTGCTGCCGGGCGGCGGCTTCGGCGGCGGCGCGCTGCTGGGCCTGTTGGGCGGCGGCCTGCTGTCGGGCGGTGGCTTGCTGCTGGGCCTGTTGGGCGGCGGCTTGCTGCTGGGCCTGTTGGGCAGCGGCCTGCTGTCGGGCGGCGGCGCGCTGCTGGGCCTGTTGGGCGGCCTGCTCGCGAGCAGCAGCTTCGGCCGCCGCGCGCTGCTGCGCTCCAAGATCCGGCGCCGGTGACGGAGCCACTCCCTTAGTCGAACCCGGTAGCGCATGGGCGGCCGGCGGCGTCGGTGCCGGTCCCGCTTGTGGCGGCTGGTGAATGGCCTCTGGTGTCGCCTTGCGAGATGCCGCAGACGTCGCCTGTGCAGGGTTCGAGGATGGCTGAGGCTCGTGCCGGGCTGGCGGCAGACGGGAGAAGTCGGGCGGACTGGAAGGATGTCCTGTCGCTGCCGCGGGCGGAGTCGTTGGCACAGTCGCATGCGTTGCCGGCGTCTGCGGCACCGGCGGCCGGGTTTCGGACGTTGGCGCAGGCTGCTGCACTCCGCGGTCCGGCGCTGGTGACGGAGCCACCCCCGCACTCGCACCCGGCAGCGCATGGGCAGGCGGAAGCGGTGCCGATCCCGGTGCCGCTTGTGGCGGCTGATGAATGGCCTCGGGGGTCGCGTCGCGCTTCTCCGCCGCTGCCGGCGCCGCTTGCGCGGGGCTCGCCGGTGGCTGAGGCCCATGCCGCGCTGCTGGCACGCGGGAGAAGTCGGGTGAACCCGCCGCGGCCGGCGGCGTCGTTGTTGGCGCAGGCGCGGGCGTTGCCAGCGTCTCCGACCCCGGCTTGCGGGGTTCGGCCGCTGCCGCTGGAGCAGCTGGCGGCGAGCCGCCCGGGGCGGCGTGTGCCGGCTGCTGCGCCGATTGCGGCGGCGCATGCGGCCCGACGCGCGCGGGAGCCAGATGCGAGAAATCCGGCGCGCCCGGAGGATGACCCGGCGTCGGTGCCGGCGGGGCCGCATTGACGGTCGCCGGAGGTGCCGGGGCCGCCGCCGACGGCGGACGAGTTCCCCCGGGGGGCGCCTGCACACCAAGCGGTGTCGCCGGCGATTTCCGCGGGGTCTCCGCCATCGGGTTGACGCGCGGTGCCGGAGCGAGCTCAGAGAAATTTGGCCGGGCGGGAGGACGCGCCGTGGCTGGCCCTGTGGGTTTGGTCTGAGCGGCGGTCGACGGCGCCGGCGATATCCGCGCTGTCGCACCGCCGGGAGCGTGCGGCATCGCATGCGCGGCGGGGGGCGCTGCAGCTGTCGAAGCCGGAGCTCCAGCGGCCGGCGCCGTCGCGGGCGGCCGCGGCAGAACCGGCGGGGTTACGGCGACGGCAGCGTTACTAAGGACTTGCGGCGGAACCGCAACCGCAGCCGCTGCCACCGGCTTGGACTCGACAAGGGCCCGCGCCGGCACCACGGTCGCCGCGGCTCGGTTTGCGAATTGCTGACTGACGACCTGCGGCGGCGGGTCGCCGGCGGCCGGCCGCGCAGCGATAATCGTGTCGATCTTGGTGATGCTGACGTTGGTGATGTTGACGTTGCGTATGTAGGTCGGGTTGCGGGTATAGGCGGGCCAATAGACCTCGCCCGGCGCCAGCGGAAACCAGCCGACCGGCGGTCCTGCATCTACCGGGACCGGCACGGGCACCGCGATCGCCGGCGGCGGAATAAAGGCGACGAGTGCGGGTGCATAGACCGGCACAGGGACGAGCTCGCCGGGCACCCAGCCCCAGCGGTCGTCGACACGAGCCCAGCGCCCGTAATGACACGGCGCAAATCCCCAGGGCTCGTCGTCCACCCAGTTCCAGCCCCAAGGCTCGACCCACACCCAGCGACCCTCGCGGTAGGGTGCCCACCCCACCGGCACCGATCTCGGGAACCAAATCTCGCCATAGGTCGGCGCCGCGGCCCACTCTCCATACTCATCGAGCTCCTCGTAGCCGGTCATCGCCGGCGAGACGTGGCGGGGCGACGCCAGGTGCTTCTCATCATAATCGTGCGAGCGGCACCATCGGACGAAGTCGTCCGGGGCGGCGTGTTCGACCGCTGCCGTCAGCGTGCCGCTGCCGCTCAGCACCAGCGCATCGCCCGCATTGACGAGGGTGTCGATACCACCGCCGACAAAGTGCGCGCTGCCTTCGAACACCGTAACGCGCGTCGGCTGATCCGGGCCGCCGCTGTCGATGTCGTAGACACCCGGCCGCAGCGGCCACACGCCGCCGCCCGGCACGTCGATTTCCGCCGTTTCATCCTGTTGCAGGCGGCGCAAATGCAGATCGACGCGCCCTTGGGACAGCGCGATCTGCATGACCCGATCACGCAGCTCTGCGAAATTGAGCTGCGTATCGTTCGCCAGATCGAGCGAATCCGCGCCGATGCGCAGCTCGGCACGGGATTGCGGGTCGGTCGCCAGCCACGCGCCGGCGCCGACCGGCAAATTGACCCTGGCCGCCGACCAATCGCTGTCGCCGGGTCCGTAAAAGGCGAGGGCGCCGGACACCAAGCTTACCCGCCCGACACGGGCGGGAGGTTCGACCTGAGCGAGGGCTGGAATAGCGAGGAGGAGGATTAGAAGAACGAGGCTCCTAGCGAGAACTCCCATCGCTGTGCCCCAGAAATGGTGTTCGCAAGGACAACGTTCGAACTGCGGCGGCTTTGTGGCACCGGCGCGAGCGGGGCGGCAGCCTCGGCTCAAACGCAGGATCTATCGGTTGTATGAAGAACGTATTAAGGCCCATCAGCCGGCTGTAGCTTTTGCGGACGCCGTGGCAGACCGAGCCGCGGAATCTCGATGGCCGGGCAGCGGTTCATGACGACCTTGAGGCCGGCCATTTCGGCGCGCGCGGCCGCGGTATCGTCGCGCACCCCGAGCTGCATCCACACGATCCTGGCGCCGATTGCGATCGCCTCGTCGACGACCCCGCCAGCCGCCTGGGTCCGGCGGAAGACATCGACCATGCCGATCGGCTCGGGCACTTCGGCGAGCGAGGCGTAACACCTCTCGCCGTTGATCGTGCCGCCGGCCGCGTTGGGGTTGACCGGGATCGCCCGGTACCCGTGGCGCTGTAGGTAGGCCATCACCCGGTGGCTCGGCCGCTCGCGCCTCGGGCTAGCGCCGACCACCGCGATCGTGCCCGCACCTTCGAGGATGTCGCGCAGATAGTCGTCGGGATAGCTTTCGTGATCCATCTCAGGCCTCAGAAATCGCGCCGGCGAGCATGTTCGTGGTCAGGCGACGCACCGGCAAGGCAGCCGAGCGCCAGCATCGCCTTTTGCTGAGCGCGCAGCCCGCGCCCGGCCGTCATCGCGCCACCCAGCAGCAGCATCAACTCGCGGCGGCTATAAAGAAACTGACCGGTCACGAGACGGCCACCGGCGACTTGAGTTCGACGGAGAAGCCGAGTTCGGCGAGGCGCCTGACGAGGCGGCGGGCTTGCGCGTCGGGGCGGCGGCGATCGAAGTGAGCAGCGCCGAGATCTTCATAGCACGTGCCGTCTTTGAGCATGTGATAGGCCGCCGTGAGGATCGAGGCGGCAACGGCGCAGACCGCTTTCTTCGGGCCGCGCCGCGTCCGCAGCCGCACGAACTGCGCGTTGAGGTAGGTGGCCTTAGTGCGCGCCGCGGCCCAGCCGCATTGAACGAGCGTGGCCTTTAGCCAGGGAGCACCCGCGCGCAGGCGGGTCGAGCGGCGCTTGCCGGCACTTTCGTCGTTGCGCGGGCACAGGCCGGCCCAGGAGCGCAGATGCGCGGCCGTGGCAAACCGGCTCATGTCGGTGCCGATCTCCGACAGGATGACCTGAGCGCTCAGTTCGCTGACCCCAGCGATCGTGCTCAGCTGCTTGCCGGCGTCACGAAAGGAAGCCAGCCCGGCATCGACCTCCCGGTCGATCGCGGTGA
>Ga0306923_10007500_pt1 | contig 10871 bp, 9 predicted proteins | sample sta12Can44000108_FD_203841 | JGI IMG/M metagenome (GOLD analysis project Ga0306923, IMG submission 203841) | Lab enrichment of tropical soil microbial communities from Luquillo Experimental Forest, Puerto Rico - statanox.12C.anox.44.000.108 (v2)... | ecosystem: Environmental > Terrestrial > Soil...
CGATCCGCGCGCTCAAGCAGCGCTTCCCCGACGTGCAGACGACGCTGGGCATCTCCAACGTCTCCTTCGGCCTGAACCCGGCCGCGCGCGCCGTACTGAACTCGGTCTTCCTCGACGAGTGCGTCCGCGCCGGGCTCGACTCGGCCATCGTCCACCCGTCGCGGATCATGCCGATCGCGCGGATCGGCGACGAGCAGTTGCAGACCGCCCTCGACCTCGTCTACGACCGGCGGCGGGCGGGATACGACCCGCTGGCCCGGCTGCTCGAACTGTTCGAGGGCGTCGACGCGGTGGCCATCAAGGCGAGCCGGGCCGCGGAACTGGCCGGCCTGCCGCTGTGGGAGCGGCTCAAGCGCCGGATCATCGACGGGGAGCGGGCGGGCCTGGAGGCCGATCTCGACGAGGCCCTGGGCCAGCGGCCCGCCCTGGAGATCGTCAACGACGTCCTGCTGGACGGGATGAAGACGGTCGGCGACCTGTTCGGCTCCGGGCAGATGCAGCTGCCGTTCGTGCTGACCTCCGCCGAGGTGATGAAGCTGGCGGTGGGGTACCTCGAACCGCATATGGAGCGGTCCGGCGAGGCGGGCAAGGGCCGCATCGTGCTGGCCACCGTCCGCGGCGACGTGCACGACATCGGCAAGAACCTGGTCGACATCATCCTGTCCAACAACGGCTACGACGTCGTCAACCTCGGCATCAAGCAGCCGCTTTCGGCGATCGTCGACGCGGCGGCCGAGCACGGCGCGGACGTGATCGGCATGTCCGGCCTGCTGGTCAAGTCCACCGTGGTGATGCGGGACAACCTGGCCGAGCTGAACTCGCGCGGGCTGGCCGGCCGCTGGCCGGTCCTGCTCGGCGGCGCCGCGCTCACCCGCGCCTACGTGGAGCAGGACCTGGCCGCCCTGTTCGACGGCGAGGTCCGGTACGCCCGGGATGCGTTCGAGGGCCTGCGGCTCATGGACTCGTTCATGGCCGTCAAGCGCGGTGACGCGGGCGCCCAGCTGCCCCCACTGCGCGAGGCCCGGGTGAAGACCGGGGCGCGGCTGCGGCTCACCGAGCCCGAGGCGATGCCCGCTCGTTCCGACGTGGCCACCGACAACGACGTGCCCACCGCCCCGTTCACCGGCACCCGGGTGGTCAGGGGCATCCCGCTTGCCGACTACGCGGCCTTCCTCGACGAGCGCGCCACGTTCCTGGGCCAGTGGGGGCTCAAGCCCTCGCGGGGCGGCGCCGGGCCATCGTATGAGGAACTGGTGGAGACCGAGGGCAGGCCCCGGCTGCGGATGTGGCTGGACCGAATCCAGACCGAGGGACTGGTCGAGGCGGGCGTCGTCTACGGTTACTTCCCCGCCGTCAGCGAGGGCGATGACCTGGTGGTGCTCGACGGTGACGGGCGCGAGCGGGAACGGTTCCACTTCCCGCGGCAGCGGCACGACCGGCACCTGTGCCTGGCCGACTTCTTCCGGCCGGCCGGGTCGGGCGAGCTGGACGTGGCCGGGTTCCAGCTGGTCACGGTGGGGGCGAAGATCAGCAAGGCCACGGCGGAGCTGTTCGCCAAGGACGCCTACCGCGACTACCTGGAACTGCACGGGCTCTCCGTGCAGCTCGCCGAGGCCCTGGCCGAGTACTGGCACGCCCGGGTCCGGGCCGAGCTCGGACTGGCCGGATTCGACCCGCCCGCGCTGGACGGCATTCTCAAGGTGGGCTACCGGGGCTGCCGGTATTCGTTCGGCTACCCGGCCTGCCCCAACCTCGAGGACCGGGCGAAGGTAGTGCGGCTGCTGCAGCCCGAGCGGATCGGGGTGGCCCTGTCCGAGGAGTTCCAGCTCGTCCCCGAGCAGTCCACCGACGCGCTGATCGTGCATCACCCAGAAGCAAAGTACTTCAGCGCGTGACCGGCGCCCTGCGGGCAGTCCTGTTCGACCTGGACGGGCTGCTTGTCGACTCCGAGCCGCTCTGGTTCGAGGTCGAGCGCGCGGTCATGGCCCGGCTGGGCGGGCGGTGGGGCCCGGGCGACCAGGAGGCGCTGATCGGCGGGTCGCTGGACCGGACGGTCGCCCACGTGCTCGCGAAGGCCGGGCCGCCGCCGCCGGGCGGGCCCGGTCAGGTGGCGCGCTGGCTGCTGGACGGGATGACCGAGCTGATTCTGCTGCGCGGCGTGCCGGTCCAGCCCGGCGCCCGCGAGCTGCTCGCCGAGGTGGCCGGTGCCGGGATGCCGTACGCGCTGGTCACGTCCTCGGCGCGGCAGATCATGGACGCGGCGCTGGCCGTCACCGGGATGAGCTTCCCGGTAACCGTGTGTGGCGAAGACGTGCGGCGGACCAAGCCGGACCCCGAGCCCTACCTGCTGGCCACGGCCCGGTTGGGGGTGCCACCGCCGGGGTGCGTCGTGCTCGAGGATTCGCCCAACGGGGTCGCTGCGGCACGTGCGGCTGGCTGCCTGGTCGTTGCGGTGCCCAGTGTCCCCATACCGCCGGGGTTCGGACTAGTAACCGTGGAATCGCTGACTGTGGTGAATATCACGATGCTCTCGGAGATTGCCGGCAGGAACTCTGCCGGTCCGCACCGGGCTGTGACGGAAAAATTCTAATTAGGTCACAATCCAGGAACGACACCCGCTGCATACTGGCGCTTTGGGTGCCGCCCGAGACATCCTCCGGTAAAGGTCTGGCAAGCCTCCCTGCCCGAGCGATGGCGGGGTGGCTGCCCAATGTCGATCAGCCAGGAGAGCCGCCGTGACCGCGCCACTGGAAATGTCGCCCGAAACCGCGCCGGAGGCGGTTCTTGAGGGCGCGGGCAGCGCTGCTGTCGAAGGACGCTCACTGGGGCGGATTGCGTGGCAGCGGCTGCGCCGTGACAAGGTCGCGATGGCCGGCGGCGTGATCGTGCTCTTGCTCATCGTGATCGCGATCATCGGGCCCTACTTCGTCCAGAATCCCAACCTCTACCACGCGAACCTGATCAACCCGACGTTCAGCCGGCCGAACGGCCCGCTCGGCGGGATCAGCCTGGCCCACCCGCTTGGCGTGGAGCCGGTGACCGGGCGCGACATGCTGGCACGGGTCGTGGTCGGCGCGCGCTACTCGCTGCTCATCGGATTCCTGGCCACCGCGCTCGCGGTGTTCATCGGCGTGGTGATGGGAGTCATCTCCGGCTACTTCGGCGGCTGGATCGATTCGATAATCGCCCGCGCCATGGACATCTTCCTCGCGTTCCCGCTCCTGGTGTTCGCGATCGCGCTGGTCGGCGTCATCCCGTCCTCGGCGTTCGGGCTGTCCGGCAACACGCTCCGGGTGGCCCTGCTTGTTTTCATCATCGGGTTCTTCGCCTGGCCGTACATGGGGCGGATCATCCGCGGCCAGACGCTGTCGCTGCGGGAGCGGGAGTTCGTGGACGCGGCGCGCAGCCTGGGCGCCCGCGGGCCCTACATCCTGTTCCGGGAGCTGCTGCCGAACCTGGTCGGCCCGATCCTGGTGTATTCCACGCTGCTGATCCCGACCAACATCCTGTTCGAGGCGGCGCTGGATTTCCTGGGAGTCGGCCTGATCCCACCCACGCCAAGCTGGGGGTACATGCTGTCCACCGCGGTGCAGCAAGGCTTCTACTCGGTGGACCCGATGTACATGGTCATCCCGGGCCTGGCCATCTTCATCACGATCATGTCCTTCAACCTCTTCGGTGACGGGCTGCGCGACGCGCTTGACCCGCGAAGCAGATGAATCAAGGAGGCGCTCACTCAATGAGGAGCAGACGCACAATGACGGGGCTGGCTGCGGTCGGCGCTGTCGCGGCTCTTGTTACCGCTGCCTGTGGCGGCAGCAGCACGACCGGCTCAACTGCGACCGTGCACTTCAACCAGGCAGTCACCAGTGTGGTCAACCCGTCAAGCCACAAGGGCGGGACGATCATTTTCGACAACAGCAGCGGCCCGGACTCCACCGACGCGGGCAACACCTATTACGCGTTCAACCTGAACTTCACCAGGCTGTACGCGACCCCGCTGACCACGTACAAGGCCTGCCCGGGCAGCTGTGGCCTGGCAGTGGTACCGGGTCTGGCCACCGCGCTCGGCACGCCGAGCAACGGGAACAAGACCTGGACCTTCCACCTCAAGTCGGGCGTGAAGTTCTCCGATGGCACGCCGGTCACCTCGTCCGACGTCAAGTACGCGGTGGAGCGGACCTTCGACCGCACCGTGCTGCCCAACGGGCCGAGCTACTTCGCGTCGCTGCTGGCCGGCAACGCGGCCAAGTACCCGGGGCCGTTCAAGGACCGGTCCAAGAACCTCATGGCCCTGACCGCGATTACAACGCCCAACCCGACCACGATCGTGTTCAACCTCAAGGAACCGTTCGCGGACTTCAACTACGTGACCGCGTTCCCGCAGACCGCCCCGGTACCGCCGGCCAAGGACACCGGCACGAACTACCAGCTGAAGCCGCTGTCGACCGGGCCGTACATGATCAGCAGCTACCAGCTGAACAAGCAGTACACGCTGGTGCCCAACCCGCAGTGGAACCCCTCGTGGAACCCGCAGGTCAAGCAGCTGGCCAGCAAGATCATCGTGAACCTCAACGTCAACGCCGTCGACATTGACAACCGGCTGCTGGCGGGCGACATCCAGATGGACCAGGCTGGCAGCGGCGTCCAGGCGGCGGCCCGGGCGCGGATCCTGTCGTCGAACTCGCTGAAGGCCAACTCCGACGACCCGGTCAACGGGTTCATGTGGTTCTACTACATCAACACCAAGGTGCCGCCGCTGAACAACATCCATTGCCGGATGGCGGTGGAGTTCGCGGCCAACAAGACCAACCTGCAGACGGCCTACGGCGGCCCGTATGGCGGCAACATCGCCTCCACGGCGATGCCGCCCACGGTCAAGGGGTACTCGAAGTTCGACCTCTACCACGCGTACAGCAAGCCTGGCGGGGACATCGCGGCGGCCAAGCAGCAGCTGTCGCTGTGCGGCCACCCGAGTGGGTTCAGCACCAACATCGCCTACCGGTCGGACCGGCCCCGTGAGGTCGCTTCGGCCACCGCGCTGCAGGCGTCGCTGTCGGCGGCCGGGATCAAGGCCACGCTGAAGGGCTTCACGGCGGCGACCTACTACGGCAACTTCGCCGGGGTGCCCAACTACGTGCACAGCCACGGCCTGGGCTTGCTGGCCGGCGGCTGGGGCCCGGACTGGCCAAACGCGTACGGCTGGGGCTGGGCGCTGTTCGATGGCGGATCCATCGTGCCGGCCGGAAACACCAACATCGCCGAGCTGAACGACCCGCATGTCAACAGCCTGTTCCTCTCTTTGGAGGCGGCCACCAGCCCGACGATGAGCGACTCGATCTCCCAGCAGATCGACATGGCGGTGATGAAGGACGCGGTGATGCTGCCGGCGGTCTACTCCAAGGCCCTGCTGTACCGCAGCCCGTCGCTGACCAACGTCTACATCCAGCCGTATTACGGGATGTACGACTACGCCACGCTCGGCATGAAGTAGTAGTTTGCCCAGCAAGCACGAAACGAGCACAGAAGGTAGGTGATGGCGCTGGTGTGCGGCCCTAGGGCCGCACACCAGCGCCGCGCGCAGTGATCGGGTTCATCATCCGGCGGCTGATCGCGGCCGTGTTCCTGCTAATCATCGTCAGCATGGTCACCTTCGCGATCTTCTTCTTGCTCCCGAAACTCGGCGGCCAGACCAACTACGGGCTGGCCACCCAGTACGTGGGCCGCAACCCCACCCGGGCTGCGGTGTTGCAGATGGAGGCCCAGCTCGGCCTGAACCGGCCGGTCTACCTGCAGTACTGGCACTATCTGAGCGCCATCTTCGTCGGCGAGCACTTCGGGACCGGCACGGGCAGCGCGTACTGCCCGCCGCCGTGCTTCGGCTACTCGTTCAAGAACCAGCAGCCGGTCTGGCCGATGATGGTCAGCGACATCCCGGTGACCGTGTCGCTGGCCATCGGCGCGGCCGTTCTCTGGCTCGTCTTCGGCATCACGGTCGGCGTGATCTCGGCATTGAAGCGGGGCACGATCTTCGACCGGTTCTCGATGGGCCTGGCGCTGGCCGGTGTCTCGCTGCCGATCTTCTTCACCGGGCTGGTCGCGCTGGAGCTGTTCAGTTATAAGTGGCCGATCTTCCCGAACGTCCAGTTCGTCCCCTTTACCCAGAATCCGCTGCTGTGGGCGCGGAATCTGATCCTGCCCTGGGTCACGCTGGCCTTTCTGTACGCTGCGCTCTATGCGCGGCTGACCAGGGCGGGCATGCTGGAAACGATGAGCGAGGATTACATCCGGACGGCCCGCGCGAAGGGACTGCCGGAGCGAACGGTGATCGTCAGGCACGGGCTCCGTGCCGCGCTGACCCCGATTATCACGATCTTCGGGATGGACCTGGGTGCTCTGCTCGGCGGGGCTATCCTCACCGAATACACGTTCTCCCTGCATGGCCTCGGCCTGTTCACGATCGAGGCGATCCAGAACCAGGACTTTCCGGAGATCATGGGCGTGGTCCTGCTGGCCGCGTTCTTCATCGTCATCGCTAATCTGTGTGTCGACATCCTTTACGCCGTGGTTGACCCGAGGGTGAGGTACTGATGGCGGTCCGGCGGGGCCGTGCCAAGGGCGAGGTCCGGCAGCAGGAAGCGGACGCGGCGGCCGAGGAAGTGACCGGTCCCCGGGCCGGGACGATGCTCGAGGTCCGCGACCTGAAGATTCACTTCCCCACCGACGACGGCTTGGTGAAAGCGGTGGACGGGGTCTCGTTCACCCTCGACCGCGGCCGCACGCTGGGCATCGTCGGTGAGTCGGGATCGGGCAAGAGCGTCACCAGCCTGGGCATCATGGGCCTGCACCATGGCAGCAACGCGGACATCAGCGGGAAGGTCTGGCTGGACGGCGAGGAACTGATCGCCGCGCCCCCCGCGCGGGTGCGCCAGCTGCGGGGCAGCAAGATGGCGATGATCTTCCAGGATCCGCTGTCATCGCTGCACCCGTACTACACCGTGGGCTACCAGATCGCCGAGGCGTACCTGATCCACAACAAGGTCAGCAAGAAGGCCGCCAAGGCGCACGCGGTGGACATGCTGAACCGGGTCGGCATCCCCAACCCGCAGACCCGGGTGGACGACTACCCGCACCAGTTCTCCGGCGGCATGCGCCAGCGCGCGATGATCGCGATGGCGCTGAGCTGCAACCCCGAACTGCTGATCGCCGACGAGCCGACCACCGCGCTGGACGTCACGGTGCAGGCCCAGATCCTCGACCTCATCGGCGGGCTGCAGGAGGAATTCGGCTCGGCAGTGATCATCATCACCCACGACCTCGGGGTGGTGGCCGAGCTTGCCGACGACATCTTGGTCATGTACGCGGGCCGGATGGCCGAGTACGGCACGAGCGAGGACATCTTCGACCGGCCCGGCCACCCCTACGCCTGGGGCCTGCTCAGCTCCATGCCCCGCCTGGACCGGGCCCGCACCGAGCGGCTGACCCCGATCCCCGGCACCCCGCCCAGCCTGATCAACGTGCCGTCCGGCTGCCCCTTCCATCCGCGCTGCGCCTACGCGGCGCAGACCAACGGCAGGTCGCAGAACGAGGTGCCGCTGTTGCGTGCCGTGGGGCCGGGCCACGAGGTGGCCTGCCATCTGAGCACCGACGAGCAGCGCCGGATCTGGTCCGAGTTGCTCGCTGAGCAACTGGCGCCTGCCACCAGCAACGTTCAGGGGGAGGACGCGTGACCGCGCCGCTGAGCCCGCCTAGTGCCGCCGAGGCCTCCTCCGCCGACTCGCTGATGTCGGTGACCGGGCTGACCAAGCACTTCCCCGTCACCCGGGGCATCATCTTCCGGCACCGGGTCGGGCTGGTCCGCAGCGTGGACGACGTGTCCTTCGAGGTGGTCCGGGGGGAGACCCTGGGCATCGTGGGCGAGTCCGGTTGCGGTAAGACCACGACCGCGCGGATGCTGGTGCGGCTCATCGAGCCGACCGCCGGGCAGATCATCTTCGACGGCCGCGACATCACGCACCTGAGCACCAGGACCATGCGCCCCTTGCGCCGCCAGGTGCAGATGATCTTCCAGGATCCCTACTCCTCGCTCAACCCCCGGCATACGGTCGGCGCCATCGTCGGCGCGCCGTTCCGGCTCCAGAAGGTCAAGACCGAACAGGGGACCAAGCGGGAAGTCCAGGACCTGCTCGAACTGGTCGGCCTCAACCCCGAGCACTACAACCGCTACCCGCACGAGTTCTCCGGCGGCCAGCGGCAGCGGATCGGGATCGCGCGCACGCTCGCGCTGCGGCCCAAGCTCATCGTGGCCGATGAGCCGGTGTCCGCCCTGGACGTGTCGATCCAGGCGCAGGTGATCAACCTGCTCGACGACCTCCAGGACGAACTCGGGCTGACCTACGTGATCATCGCCCATGACCTGTCGGTGATCAGGCACGTCGCCGACCGGGTCGCCGTCATGTATCTGGGCAACCTGGTGGAACTGGCCTCTCGCGAGGAGCTTTACGGGCGGCCCCGGCACCCCTACACGGTCGCGCTGCTGTCGGCGGTGCCGATGCCCGAGCCGGCCCACCGCGCCGACGGGACCAAGGAGCGCCAGGAGCGGATCCGGCTGACCGGCGACGTGCCGAGCCCGCTCAACCCGCCGCCCGCGTGCCGGTTCCACACCCGCTGCTGGAAGGCGCAGGAGGTGTGCCGCACGGTGCCGCCGCCGCTAGAGGAACTGGCCTCCGGCCACCTGGTCGCCTGCCACTTCCCGGAGAACACCCCCGAGAAGGAATCAGCGTGAGCGCCGGCCGGAGCATCGCCCGGCGTATGCGAGTATGAGGAGAGAAGGCACTGCGGTGGGAGGCGGGCATGTCGTTTAGCCAGATCCCATGGTTCCTGCTCTGTGGCGGGCTGACTGTCCTGGGATTGATCGGAAGCTGGTTCACGCTGCGCCGCCGTGGCGCGCGGGCCGCGGCGCGTGTCGCCGCATGGTCGCTGCTGCCGATAGGGCTGTACCTGATCGGCATCATCCAGCCGATCTGGAACTTCGCCTACGGACTGGTGTTCTCGCCCAAGGTCTGGACCGGCCTCGTCGTCCTGGCTGTGGCGGTGCTGATGTTCGCCGTCACCGGCGGGCTGCGCGGACGGGCCAGGACGAAGCAGGACCGGGAGAAGCCGGACCAGACGAACCAGGACGCGACGGCCACCGGGCCGGGCCAGCTCACAGCGGCCCCGGCGAGCCGGGCCAAAGCGGCTCCCGCGCCGGCCAAGCGCAAGGCGGGCGCGGCCGACGACGACGACTTCGGCGAGGTCGCCGCGATCCTGAAGCGGCACGGCATTAGCTGAAGGCGCTGGGTCAGCCTGCTCGCTGCCCTCCGGGCAGCTTCGCCGTGGGCGCCTTCAGCGTGCTAGCCCGGGGGGCCGAGCCCCCCGGAGCCCCCACGCATCCGGTACCGGTCGGCTATTCAGCTGCGGCGGGGGAGCCGGTACCGGTCGGCCGTCGCTGCTCGGGCATTTCATGATCACGGAGCATTTCCGCCCGCCGGCGGGCGGAAATGCTCCGTGATCATGGTTTTCCACAAGGGGCGCGGCGATGACCTTGCTCCCGGAATCCGTCCACGCAGCGGTAACGGCGGCCACGGAGGCCTGGGTTCTCGCGGGTCTTAGGCTTCGGCGGAGGCCTTGGCGGCGGCTTTGATGCCTTGTTTGTAGGCGCGGACGGCGGCTAGGGAGGGGCCGTCGGTGATGTCGGCGACCGAGTAGTGGGCGCCCTTCTCGCCGAAGCGGCCGGCCGCAGCGCGCCAGCCCCGGGGGCGCACGCCGTACTGCTTGCCGAGCAGGGCCAGGAAGATCTGAGCCTTGTCGGCGCCGAACCCCGGCAGGTCACGCAACCGCGCCAGCAGGGCGTCGCCGGTGCGCGCACCGGCCCACACCGCCACCGGGTCGCCGTCGTAGCGGTCGACGATGTGCTGGCACAGCTGCTGCACCCGCCCGGCCATGGCCCGAGGGTAGCGGTGCAGCGCGGGCCGCTCACTGAAGATCGCGGCCAGGGCCTCGGGGCCGAACGCGGCCAGTTCGGCTGCGGTCGGCTCGTGCCCGAGCCTGCGCACCAGGTCGCGCGGCGAGGTGAAGGCCTTCTCTATAGTCACCTGCTGGTCGAGCAGCATGCCGATGAGCAGGGCAAGCGGACTGGCCGATAGCAGCTCGTTGGCATCGTCGTCGATCGGCAGTGAAAGCGCCATGGTTCCCTCCTGGGTCCTGCCATAATCCTGGCCGGCGGGAGACGCGGACGCGACCGGTGCTGACCTGGTCCCGAACGGAACTACTCTGAGATTGCCCGGCGTTTTACCGGGTGGGCCAGGAATGTGGTGAACTGAGCCGAGTGCGGCTGGCTACCGCAGTCCTCGGCCGTGAGGAGGCGAAGTGTCGGGTCGAACGAAGCTCGCGATCGGTGGCGTCATCGTCGGTCTGATCCTGCTGTGGCTCCTTCCGTGGGAGATCGGGGCGCTCATCATCGCCGCCGCGATCGCCGTCCCGGTGGGCGCCTACTTTATGCTCGACCCGTCGCAGCGGCGGCGGCTCAAGCGGATCCAGGAGCGCAGGCAACTCGGGCGATAAGCTGGCCCGGCTGGGCCAGCCTGCTCGTTGGCGTGCGCCAACTTCGCCGGGGCCGGACCAGCAGTGCTAGCCCAGGGGGACGACCCCCTGGAACCCCCGATGCCTGCGGCCGCTGACCGGGGCCGATCAGCGATGCTGGCCCGGGGGGGCGACCCCCCGGAACCCCCCGATGCCCACGGCCGTTAGCCGGGGCCGGTCAACTCAGCAGGCTTGGGTAGAGAGGCCGGTCAGCTGAGCAGGCCTGGGTAGAGCAGTGCGAGCTGGTGCGG
>Ga0306923_10007501_pt1 | contig 10870 bp, 8 predicted proteins | sample sta12Can44000108_FD_203841 | JGI IMG/M metagenome (GOLD analysis project Ga0306923, IMG submission 203841) | Lab enrichment of tropical soil microbial communities from Luquillo Experimental Forest, Puerto Rico - statanox.12C.anox.44.000.108 (v2)... | ecosystem: Environmental > Terrestrial > Soil...
TTGCGGCGAAGCCCGCCAAATCCGGGCACAGCCCCGCGGCGTATCCCGCGAGATAGGCGGCGCCGAGCGCGGTCGTCTCCATCACTGCCGGCCGATCGACGGGCGTCGCCAGAATGTCGGCCACGAATTGCATGGTGACGTCGCTCGCCGCCATGCCGCCATCGACCCGCAACACCGTATTCGCTCCGGCCCCCGGCCAGTCGGCACGCATGGCCTCGAGCAAGTCGCGGGTCTGGTAGCCAACCGCCTCGAGAGCTGCGCGCGCAAGCTCGGCCACGCCGGACTTGCGGGTGAGCCCGTAGAGGGCGCCACGCGCCTGCGCGTCCCACCACGGCGCGCCGAGGCCAACAAAGGCAGGCACGAGGTAAAGCTGTTCCGCCGGGTCGGCCGCCGCAGCGAGTGCGTTCACGTCGGGGGCCGTCCCGATCACCTTGAGCGCATCACGCAGCCATTGCACCGCGGCCCCGGCGATGAAGATCGCGCCCTCGAGTGCGTAGGTGCGCTTTCCGCCGAGCTGGTAGGCGATGGTGCTCAGAAGGCGGTTCTTCGACGCAACCGGCTGATCCCCGGTGTTGAGCAGCGCGAAGCAGCCGGTGCCGTAGGTCGACTTCATCATCCCGGGCACAAAGCAGCCCTGTCCCACCGTCGCCGCCTGCTGGTCGCCGGCGAGCCCTAGAATGCGAATCGGTCCGCCAAACAGATCGGTGGTGCCAAAGTCGCCCGCGCAATCGCGTATCGGCGGCAACAGGGCGCTGGGGACGCCGAATAGTTCACAAAGGTCCGCGTCCCAGTCTCCGCTGTGAATATCCATCAACAGGGTGCGGGCCGCATTGGTGGCATCGGTCGCATGCACCCTGCCGCCGGTGAGCCGCCACAACAAGAAGCTGTCCACTGTCCCGAAGGCAAGGGCGCCCTTCTGCGCCGCCGCGCGTGCCCCCTCCACGTGATCGAGCAGCCACGCGATCTTGGTGGCCGAAAAATAGGGATCGAGCACGAGCCCGGTGCGCGCCGTGATCACCGACTCGTGTCCGCCCTGCCGCAACGCGGCGCAGGTATCCGCCGTGCGGCGATCCTGCCAAACGATGGCATTGTGGATAGGGCGGCCGGTGGCCCGCTCCCACACAATCGTCGTCTCGCGCTGGTTGGTGATGCCGAGGGCCGCGATATCGCTGGCATCAGCCCCTGCCCGCGCAATCGCCGCGCGCGCCGTTGCCAACGTCGTCGACCAGATATCTTCGGGATCGTGCTCGACCAGGCCGGGCGCAGGATAGATCTGGGTAAATTCCTGCTGCGCACTTGCGACCGGCGTCAGCGCGACATCGAACAGGATAGCTCGCGTGGAGGTCGTGCCCTGGTCGATCGCGAGAAGATAATCGGGCAAGCTAGCTCGTTCCTTTGCGTCGCCACGGCCCCCGACGGCCACGCTCCGGCGCCGACGGTCAATTCATCCATCATACCGGCATCCCAAAGCGACGGCATCCGTCATCCGCCGCCACCGGCCATGGCGGCCATGAAATTTGCCAAGCGCCGCCGCTCTTGCGATGAAAAGCGCAAGCCCAGCTTCGTGCGCCGCCAGAGCACATCATCCTCGGTCTGCGCCCATTCCCGCTCCATCAAATAGCGCACCTCAGCGCCGGTGAGATCAGCGCCGAGACAAGGCCCGAGGTCTTCCAGCCGCCGCGCCGGCCCGAGGACGCGTTCGACGCGGGTGCCATAGGCGCGCACCAGGCGCAACGCGTGTTCTTCGCTCAGAAATGGCCGCGATTTGCGTGTTTTGGCCACGAGTCCGTCGACGCCATCATAGGGAAATTCGCCACCCGGCAGATGCGCGTCCTTGGTCCACGCCGGTCCGGCCGCGATGACATGCGCAAGTCGGTCGAGCGCATGTTCGGCCAGCCGGCGATAGGTCGTGATCTTGCCGCCGTAAACAGTTAGAAGCGGCGCCTCGCCATCGCGTTCGTCGAGGGTCAGGACATAGTCTCGGGTTACATCCTGCGCTTTTCTCGAGCCGTCATTGTAGAGCGAGCGAACGCCCGCGAACGACCAAACCACATCGGCGGGACCGAGCGTCGCGCGAAAGTGCTGATTCGCCACCTCACAGAGATAGGCAATCTCGTCGACGGTGGGCTCGACGCCGCTTGGATCGCCGGCAAAGCTCCGGTCCGTGGTTCCGATGAGCGTGAAATCGCGCTCGAACGGCAGCGCGAACACGACCCGCCCGTCATGCGTTTGGACGATATAGGCGCGATCGTGCTCGAACAGACGCCGCACTACGATGTGGCTGCCCTTGTCGAGCCGCGCGGGCACGCCGGTCGCATCACCGAGCGCGCCGCTCGCGAACAGCTTCAGCCAAGGCCCAGTGGCGTTGACCAGGACGCGAGCGGTGGCGGCGTCGCGGCGGCCCCGCACGTCGAGCATGAGGCGCCACACGGTGCCCCGTTCTGCCCTGATGCAGCGGGTGCGGGTGCGGATTACGGCGCCGCGCTCTGAGGCATCGAGCGCGCTGAGTACGACGAGACGCGAGTCGTCTGCGAAGCAATCCGAGTATTCGAAGCCGTGGACGTAACGTCGGTTCAACGGCGCGCCGAGCGGGTCGTTTGCGAGATCGACGGCGCGGGCCGGGGGAAGGATTTGCCGCCCGCCGAGGTGGTCATAGATGAACAGCCCCAAGCGCAGCATCCAGTTTGGACGCAGGCCTGGTTCGCTCGGCAGCACGAAGCGCATCGGCCGGATGAGGTGCGGGGCCATGCGCAACATCACTTCGCGCTCGAGGAGCGCCTCGCGTACCAGCCGCAGCCATCCGTGCTCGAGATAGCGCAGCCCCCCGTGGATGAGCTTGGTCGAGGCGGACGACGTGCCGGACGCGAGATCGTTCTGCTCGACCAGCAGGACACGCAGGCCACGGCCGGCGGCATCGCGAGCGATGCCGGTGCCGTTGATGCCGCCGCCGACAATGGCAAGATCGAAGTCGGCCATCCCTGCTGATTCCTTTCGGCCCGGCCGTGGAGCATGGCGCGGCTGGCCATATCGGCTCAAGATAGCCGACGCATGACACGGCCTTGCATCGGTCAAGCGATGGACGATGATGCAAGCGCGTTTGCAAGCCAAGGGAGAGGCCGATGGACTATCGCGATCGCCACGTGGTCGTTACCGGCGGAACTGGGGCGCTCGGCACCGCGATGGTTGGCGCGCTGATCGAAGCCGGCGCTGTCTGCCACGTGCCGTATATCGATCGGGCGGAAGCCGATCGCTTTGCGTTCCGCAACCATGCCAAGGTCAAGCTCATCGGCGATATCGAGCTGACCCAGGAGGCGGCCGTGGCCAAGCTTTACGGTAGCGTGCCGAAGCTCTGGGCCTCGATCCACATCGCCGGCGGTTTTGCCATGACGCCGGTTGCGGAGACGGCGAAGTCGGATTTGATGAAGCAAATCGACATGAACTTCGTCACCGCGTTTCTCTGCTGCCGAGCCGCCGTCAACGCCATGACCCCCACTGGGGCCGGTGGGCGCATCGTCAATGTCGCAACCCGCCCCGCGCTCGAATGGCGGTCGGGCGCCGGCATGGTCGCCTACACCGCCAGCAAGGCAGCGGTCGCAGCGCTCACCGTCGCGCTAGCCGAGGAGGTCGTGAAAGCAGGCATTTTAGTCAATGCCATCGCGCCTTCGACCATGGATACCCCGGCGAACCGGCGGACCATGCCCAAGGCGGACCATGCCGCCTGGGCGAAAGTCGAAGAGGTAGCGGCGACGATCCTGTTCCTGGCGTCGCCGGAGAACCGCGTCACCCGCGGCGCGGTGGTGCCGGTTTATGGACGAACTTAGGACGGGGGAGCCGTCACTCTGCCGCCGGAACGACATCACGCGTCGGCGTGCGGACGAGGCGCGTCACCGCGCCTGACGCGACGATCGCGTGCTGCTGCGCATACGCCTCGTGGTTCTGTTCGATGTGTTCGAGATCGTAAAGGTAATTTACCATCAGACCATGTGATTGCTGCAGCGCCCGCTCCGACGTGTCGGCCAGAAAGTTGAGCCGCTCGAGCCGCGCTCCGTTACCGAGGTGGAAGCGCGCAACCGAATCGAGCGGCGTGCCGCGGGCCCCGTGCACACGCAGATAGTACCAGGCGGCCGCCCGCAACAGCGGCTCGCGGACCATCTCCGCGGTCGCTTCATCCCGCCACCAATCAGGGCGGTCGAGAGCGGCGAGCGCCGTGCGATCCTCCGCGCTGAGCGCAACCGACCTCTCCTTCACACGCTCACGCTTGAGCCATTCGGCGAAGTTCGGCGCCGGCGACAATGTGACGAAGGTTGCCAGGCGCGGAATTTCGCGGCTGACTTCTTCGACCACCTGCTTGATGAGGAAATGGCCGAAGGACACGCCGGCAAGCCCGCGCTGGCAATTGGAGATCGAATAAAACACCGCCGTGGTCGCTCGCTCGGGTTCAACCGGGTCGCGCTTGGCCGACAGGATCGGATCAATCGCTGCCGGGATGCCACGGGTGAGCGCGACCTCAACGAAGATCAACGGCTCGTCGACCAGTGCTGGATGAAAGAAGGCGTAGCAGCGCCGATCCGGCGAATCAATGCGCGCGCGCAGATCGTTCCAGTCGCGGATCGTGTGCACCGCCTCATAGCGGATGATTTTCTCCAAAAGGTTGGCCGGGGTCGACCAGTCGATGCTCCTGAGCACGAGGAAGCCGCGGTTGAACCAGGACGAGAACAAGTGAAGGAAGTCCTCGTCGATGACCGCGAGATCGTCGCGGTGATCCATCGCGTCAATCAACTGCTCGCGCATGCGCACTAGCGCCGCCGTTCCGCCGGGGGCAAGGTTGAGGCGCCGGAAGAGCTCGAGCCGTCTTGGCTCGGATGCGCGGTGGACCTTGGATGCGGCTGCGTCCGAGGGCGCGGTCAGCCAGGCGCTAGCGGCGGCGCTGAGCCGGTTGCGGTCGGCGCCGAAGCCGCTCGCCAGCGCCTCGAAGAACGCGATGCGGGGACCGGTTTTGAGCTCGCCGTAGCGGGAAAGGATTTCGCGCGCGAGGGCCACCCCCGAGGCTTCGCCGCGCCCGGACAGGAGATCCTCGCAGAGCTGGGCGAGGTTGGCCGAGCGCTGCTCGGCGACACCTCGCCGGTCGCGCGTGCGGTCGATGAGCGCGCGGCCGCGTTCCGCGATGGACTGCAGCATATCGCTGAAGGATGAGGTGCTCACAAGGGGCTCGAATCTCGCGCCGCGTTGGGTGAATAGATAGTATTGCCATGGCGAATTCACAAATCATGCCAAATCGCCGCGTCCGCCGGCTATGGACAAGATAGGGGTGCGCAGGCCACACAAGCGGCTGTTTTCTTAACTTGAAGCGCCCGCCACTCGCCCGAGGGAGGAATGGTCGATGCCAGGGCCTTTGGCCGGACTACGTGTGCTCGAGCTTGCCCGCATCCTGGCGGGACCCTGGGCTGGGCAGATTCTGGCCGATCTCGGTGCCGACGTCGTCAAGGTCGAGCGCAAGGGCACAGGCGACGACACCCGGGGCTGGGGACCGCCCTTCGTCGAGGCCGCCGACGGCAGCCATCTCGGCGCCGCCTATTTCCATGCCACCAACCGCGGTAAACGTTCGATCGAGCTCGATTTCGAGAGCGAGGATGGCCGGCGCATCGTCAAGAAGCTGGCGGCACGCTCGGACGTACTGATCGAAAATTTCAAGGTCGGCGGGCTCGCGAAGTTCGGCCTCGATTACGCCAGCCTGAGCAAGGACAATCCGCGGCTGATCTATTGCTCGGTCACCGGCTTCGGCCAGACCGGCCCGTACGCCTCACGCGCGGGCTATGATCTCATGGCCCAGGGCATGGGTGGGATCATGGACCTGACTGGGACGCCGGACGGCGAACCCCAGCGCGCAGGTGTCCCGGTCGCCGACATTTTTACTGGGATCTATTCGGTGGTGGGCATTCTCGCCGCGCTCATCGAATGCGGACGCACCGGCCGTGGCTGCCAAGTGGATACCGCGCTGGTCGACAGCCAAGTCGGGGTCCTCGCCAACCAGGCGCTCAATTATCTCGTGTCCGGTAAGATGCCCAAGCGCATCGGCAATGCGCATCCCAATATCGTGCCCTATCAGGTTTTCCCGGTGGCGGACGGCCACATCATCATCGCCACCGGCAACGACAGCCAGTTCGCCAAGCTGTGCGGGGTTCTGGGCGAACCCGACATCTCCGGCGAGCCGAACTACCGCGCGAACTCGGACCGGCTCCAGCACCGCGAAGAGCTGATCGCGCGTCTGTCGGCGCTGACCCGGCGCTGGCGCGGTGCCGACCTCTTGGCAAAGCTCGAATCGGTGCAGGTTCCCGCCGGCCCAATCAACCCACTCGATCAGGTCTTCGCCGACCCGCAGGTGGTCCATCGCGGGATGCGGATCGACCTGCCGAGCAAGGCCGCCAAGGCCGGGACGATACCGGGCGTACGCACGCCGATCATCATCGGCGGCAGACCCATGGCGGCGGAGCGACCCTCCCCGCGACTCGGCGAACACACGGCGGAAGTTTTGCGTGAGATCGGTGAGGGGTGAAGCGCGCGCCCGACGGCCGTGGCTATTTGACGCGCACCGATGCAGAGCAGCGCTCGGGTTGACGCGCGTGAGTGCGCGTGCGTGTTAACGATGCAAGCATTAGGCCCAAATGGGAGGTGTGAATTGGTTCGCGCGTCGATCAGCAACGATCGGTTATGTTGCACTTATTTTCATTGGACTTATATTGAGCCGGCCAAATGATTTCGGCCTAAATTCAACCGCGGTCGCCCCGCAAGGCCTCGGACAGAGGCGACCGGATGGGGAGGAAGAACATGACCATCAGCCGACGCTGTGTTGTTGCCGGTGCGTTGAGCGCGCCCGCAGTCATCGCTTCGACACGATTGGGTTCGGCTGCGCCGGCCCAGACCTTGAAAATCTCTCACCAGTTCCCCGGCGGCACGATCGACGAAGGTGATTTCCGCGATCGGCTATGTCGCAAGTTCGCGGCCGAGCTTGAGAAGCGGACGAACGGCGCGCTCGCCGCGCAGGTCTACCCCAATTCGTCGCTGATGAAGACCGTGGCGCAATTTTCCGCGGTACGCAAAGGCGTGCTCGATCTGAGCCTCTATCCGATCTCCTATGGCGGCGGGGAGTTCGCCGAGCTCAATATTGGCCTGATGCCTGGACTGGTGAGCTCTTACAAACAAGGCGCCGCCTGGAAGCAAGCCGAGGTTGGCCAGAAATTCAACCAGTTTCTCGCCGGCAAGGGCGTCATCATGGTGTCCTGGATCTGGCAAGCTGGCGGCGTGGCGAGCCGCAGCACGCCGATCGTCAATCCACAGGACGTCAAAGGATTGAAGGTGCGCGGCGGCAGCCGCGAGATGGACATGGTGCTGCAGGCTGCCGGTGCGACCACGCTGACGACGCCGTCGAACGAGCTCTATGCCGCGATGCAAACCGGCGCTTGCGACGCCGCGATCACATCCTCAACCAGCCTGATCTCGTTCCGGCTGGAAGAGCTCGCCAAGAGTCTCACCACCGGGCGCGGCAAGTCCTACTGGTTCATGCTTGAGCCGTTGATCATGTCGAAGCAAGTCTTCGACGCTCTGCCGAAGAATCAGCAGGACTTGATCATGTCGCTGGGCGTTGAAATGGAACAGTTCGGCACCAAGGAAGCCATGGCCGACGACGAAAGGATATCCGAGGTCTACGCCAAGAAGGGTGCCAAGGTATTCGATCTCGACGAAGCAACCGTCGAAAAATGGCGCGCCATTGCCCGTAACACCGCATGGAAGGACTACGCCCAGAAGACGCCACTGTCGGCGGAACTCCTCAAGCTCGCCGAGGGCATTCAGCTCTCCTGATGCCGGCGAGGCTCAGCGATGGCCCACGGCCTCGACGGGGTCGAGACCGAGCAGGCGGCGGCGCCCCCCGCGGGCGCCGCTGATCGCATTCTTGCGCTCGTCAACAATGTGGTGGTGAAGGCATCGTCGGCCGCGCTGGTCGCGGCCGGTTTTGTGCTCACCTACAGCGTCATCGTCCGCTACTTCCTGAAAATCTCCACCGACTGGCAGGACGAGATGTCGGTCTTCCTGATTGTCGGCGCGGTTTTCATGTCGTCCGCCGCAGTGCAGTCGCTGCGCGGTCACGTGGCAATCGAGACAATTGTCGGCTTTTTGCCGGCACGCGTGAACAGAGCTCGACAGATACTGGTCGACGTCGGAAGTCTCGCATTCTGCGCCTTCTTCGCATGGAAATCCTGGACCCTTCTGCATGAAGCATGGGTAGAGGATTATCACTCCGGATCGACGTGGGGCCCACCGTTATGGATACCTTACTCACTCATGACGATCGGCATGACGTTGCTATCCATTCAGATCCTGCTCCAGGTGATGGGTGAGGTCAGGCGCTGGAGTCGCGCCGGATGAGCCTGTTGTCGATCGGGTTGCTCTATGGCGGCGTTACCCTGTTCGCGATGTTCATCGGTATGCCGATCGCTTTTGCGCTCGGCGCCGTGGCGACCTTGTTCATGATCGCCTTCATGCCGCATGGCTCCGTCGACACGATTACCCAAAACGTCTACGAGGAAATGGCATCCATTACGTTGCTGTCGATTCCGCTGTTCATATTGAAAGGCGCGGCCATCGGACGCTCGCCGGCGGGTCGAGATCTCTACGGTGCGTTGCACGCTTGGATGCATTGGATCCCGGGCGGGCTCGGGATCGCCAACGTGTTCGCCTGTGCATTGTTCGCGGCAATGGCCGGCTCCTCGCCGGCCACTTGCTCGGCGATCGGTTCCGCCGGCATCCCGGAGATGCGAAAGCACGGCTACTCCCCCGGATTTGCCTCCGGGATCATCGCGGCGGGAGGCACGCTCGGCATCCTGCTGCCGCCGTCGATCACCATGATCCTCTATGCGGTCGCCGCCGAGCAGTCGCTCGGACGGCTTTTCCTCGCCGCCATCGGGCCAGCGCTCTTGCTGGTCGCGCTCTTCGCCGGCTACGCGATGTGGAAGTTCCGGCGCGAATACCGTGCGGCGCTGGCCCAGCACAAGCTCACCGGCGCCCACTCGGAGCTGCTGCGGGTCGATACGCTCACGGTGTACGACAAATTCGCGCTGCTGCCTCGGGTCCTGCCCTTCGTCATCCTACTGACCGGCGTGATGATCGCGCTCTACGGCGGCTACGCTACGCCGTCCGAAACGGCCGGATTGGGCGCTGTGCTCGCTTTGGCGCTGATCGCATCGATCTACAGTGTGTGGACGCCGCACGATTTGGAGCCGATCCTCATCGCCACGCTACGCGAGTCCACCATGCTGATGATGATCATCGGCATGTCGCTGCTCTATTCGTACGTGATGAGCTACCTGCATATCAGTCAATCGACGGCGCAGTGGATTGTTTCGCTCGAGCTCTCGCGCTGGGTGCTGCTCGCGGCGATCCTAGTCATGGTTGTCGTCCTCGGTTTCTTCCTTCCGCCGGTTTCCATCATCCTGATGACGGCGCCGATTATCCTGCCCCCGCTCAAGGCGGCCGGCTTCGACCTCATCTGGTTCGGCGTGATCATGACCATCGTCATGGAGATGGGGCTGATTCATCCGCCGGTAGGCCTGAACATTTTCGTCATCAAGAATATCGCGCCGGATATCCCGTTGCGCGACGTGGTATGGGGGGTGATGCCATTTGTCGGGCTGATGATGCTCGGCGTCGTCGTGCTGTGCATCTTTCCGGAGATCGCGACCTGGCTCGCGGACGCGATCATGGGCGCAAAATAACGTGATTCTCCGGCGCCACTACCATGTCAGCGTGCGCACATTGTCGGCGAAGACGAAATTCTCGAGATAACCCGGCGAGTCGAGCTGCACGCCCGGCACGATGTCGTCGAGCTTGACGCCAAACTCAGAGAGACACGGTTGGCAGATCAGCACGATGGCGCTGTCGCGGATCAAGTCGGCGATGATTTCGCGGCTCCGCAGAGTAGATGCTACTCTCTTCCGAATCGGCCGCAGGGTCCATGCCGAGAGTCTTGACCTAATCGCGCGGACATCGAAGCATTGCACGCAAGACCAGTTGCCCGCGCTCCGCCGCGGTGCGCGCAGGCGAGGTTTGCGGATGATTCGGCTCTTATCGATCTTATTGGCATCAGCGGTGGCCGTGGCCGCCGCTATGGCCGAGACGGGCGAGGACGGATGGCCGGAGCGGCCGCTCCGCTTGGTCGTACCCTTTCCAGCCGGCAGCAGCACGGACATCATTGCCCGCATCGTGGCGCAGAAGCTGAGCCACCGCCTCGGCCAGCAGATCGTGATCGAGAACCGCGCCGGCGCGAGCGGCAATATCGGCGCCGATGCCGTCGCCAAGGCCACGCCTGACGGCTACACGATCGGCATCGCCACCGCGAGCACGCATGCGGTCGCCGCGAGTCTGAGCCCCAACCTGCCGTACGATCCGATCAGGGATTTTGCGCCGGTGGCCATGATCGGAAGCCAGCCATACGTGCTCGTGCTCCATCCGGCCTTGCCAGCACACAATCTCGCCGAGCTGATTGCGCTCGCCAAGGCGAAACCTGGAACGCTCAACTACGGCTCGGCCGGTGTCGCCAGTCTGGCGCATCTCGCCACGGAACTGTTTGCGAGCATGGCGGGCGTGAACATCGTTCACGTTCCCTACAAGAGCTCGTCGCAATCCATCACCGACATGATCACGGGCCGGCTGGACATGCAGTTTGCGACCATCGCTCCTTCGCTTCCCAATATCCGCGCCGGCCAGTTGCGCGCGCTCGTGACCAGCGGCAAGACGCGCGTCGCTGCGCTGCCGGAGTTGCCGACCGTGGCGGAAGCCGGCATCGCCGGTTACGAAGCCGCCTTGTGGGTTTCGTTCG
>Ga0306923_10007504_pt1 | contig 10870 bp, 8 predicted proteins | sample sta12Can44000108_FD_203841 | JGI IMG/M metagenome (GOLD analysis project Ga0306923, IMG submission 203841) | Lab enrichment of tropical soil microbial communities from Luquillo Experimental Forest, Puerto Rico - statanox.12C.anox.44.000.108 (v2)... | ecosystem: Environmental > Terrestrial > Soil...
AGGACTCAACAGCGTTCTCGACTACAAGCAGTACACGATCGAAACTGAAGATCGTTACTGCCTGCAGTCCAGCCCTATGGTTTCATCGGACGAGGATGCGGCGACGGGCGCGACGCGCAAGGGAGATCGTGCCTGGTACTTCTGGCAATATCCCAACCTGATGATTAATTGCTACGAAGGCTACATGGACACCAACCTGGTGATACCGCTCGACGTCGACCATTGCCGCGTGATTTTCGATTTCTACTTTGCGGACGTGGGTGAGTTGCGGCGCGAACACAACGCGCAAAGCGTGGCGGTCGGGGACCGGGTGCAGGCAGAAGATCTGGGCATCTGCGAGGACGTGCAGCGCGGGTTGAAATCTCGAGCTTACGGCGCTGGGCGTTTGTCGGTTCGGCGGGAAGCTGGCGAGCATCTTTTCCACCGCCTGCTTGCGGCAGACTTGAAAAGCGGCATGGGCCGCGCGGCCGCAGCTGACTAGCAGGTCGGGCTTCGACTTGCAGGAAGCCTATTGAAAATCGCGTGGGATCGTCTCTTCCCACGTCTTTGTCTTGATCAGTACTCCATCCTTACGCAGCTCGCGCGTGTACCGATAAAGGAAATTCCTGGCATCGGTGGTGAAAGTGAGGTGTCCACTCCACACTAGCACGCGATCCTTCAGCTTCAGGGTCGTCTCAGCCTCGCCTTCAATGATGTTGAATTCCGGGTGGGCGTCTTCAATCTCGTAGGTGAGTTTTTCCAGATCCGTTTCGTCTCCCCATGGATACTTCTCTTCGGCCTTCCCCTTCCACAGAACCGTCGTTTTCAGCCGTCCTTCATCGCGAGTCACCCGCCACTCGCCTGGCCACGGGAACCCGATGGACTGTATGTCCGGTCGATGTTCGGAGGGTTGCGGAGGCTGCACGCGCACTGGCGCTTGGCCGTGAACCGGAACCACTGGCAATTGCAACCGAGATCCGTTGTCACCTCCAAGTTGGAGGGAGGTCGTCATCTTGTAAGGCGTGGAAAGCACCATGGGCCAAAGCGCATTAGAAACCGATAGCCGGATGCGATGTCCCTTGGGGAAGACCCACGTCGTGAGATGCATTTCCACGTCGAGATCGTAGAAGTGGCCGGGCACGAGTGCCTTCGGATCGGTCATCGAGTCGCGTTGCGCTCCGCTCAGGCCTGCCCCGGTAATCTGCGTGACCTCACCATCAGGGGCTACATCGGACAATCGTGCAAACCAATCGGCCAGCGGGGCATCGACGGAAGCTTTCAGCAACGCATGCGGGCGTCCCATGATGGCCAGATCCTCAGGCAGAAGGTCTGAGTCGTACACCAGGCTGAAAGCGTCCACCGGTCGCTGGTCTGAGAGCAATTCGCCCCACCAGAACCCCGCCTCCACTCCAATCGAAGGAACGTACTTGAGCTGATGTGTGCCGGCTTCGGGCAAGGACTTCGCGAGCGAGTGATTCGGCTGGAGGTACAGAGTCGACTTGGTCTGATGATTCGGCGGCCAGCCGGCCTCCACACGCCATTCGCCCGGGACCTCTTCGAGGTTCGGGTTTGGTGGGAACCAATGGCGCATAAAAATCACCAGCTTCGGATCCTCGAGGACGCCGGTATCGCGGCCCTTTAGCCAGTAGTCCCACCAGCGCACGGAATCCTCGCGCCACTCGATTCGTGGTCCGAAGTCGGCGTCGTTGGGGAATGAGTGGTTCCAGGGCCCAATGAGTGCGCGCACCGGCGCCTTTACCTGCTCCAGCATCCGCGGAATGCTGTCGCGGTACCCGTCGGCGAGGCCTCCGATCAGAAAGCAAGGCACCTGAATCGTATGCAGCGGACGTACAGGACTTCGCCAAAAGGCCCCGTCACGTTGGTGCCGGAAGTATTCGAGCGACCAGGGTGCGGCATCGAAGCGCGGGCCGAACACCTTATCATCGAGTGTGTAGTCGGGAGCGCCGGTCATGCCGGGTGCCATGTCCATGTTCAACTCGAATTCATCCACGTGCATCAGGCCATCGATGTAGTGAATGTCATCGTGGAACAGTTCCTCGGTGGCATCGATCGCGATGATTGCTTTTAACTCCGGGGGTTTGCGCATGGCCATTTGCAAAGAGTTGAACCCGCCCCATGAGATCCCGTACATGCCGACCTTGCCGTTCGACCAGGGCTGCATCGCCAGCCAGTGAATCACTGCTTCGCCATCGATCTGCTCCTGTTCTGAGTACTCGCGGTCCGTAGGAGAACCCTCGCTCGCTCCGAAGCCCCGGATGTCTACCCTCGCCGCCACATATCCGCGCCGCGCGAAATACGCATTCTTCGGATAGTCGCCAGCCGCGGTGCTGTCGTCCTTGCGGTAGGGAAGATAGTCGAGCAAGGCGGGAAACTTCTCTCCTGGCTTAGCTCCGTCAGGCATGTACAGCGTCGCGGCCAGCCGCACCCCGTCTTTCATGGGGATCCAGACGTTTTCCATGTGGACGCCGTAGGCCGGCGCCGACGGCGGTTCAGTGGCCAGCGCATGAGCGCCAAATACCGTCGCCATCAACATTAGGGAGAAAATGATTCGCACTGGTCCCCTTAAAAGGTGCGTCGCTGGTTGCTCGGAAGCAGGATCAGTGATCCTGTTCCTTGCGGACGGATTGCAGATCGATACCGAGTTGCTCTGCTTTCTTGTAAAGATGACTGCGTTCGAGATGCAAGGCGCGTGCCGCGGCAGCTACGTTAAACTGACTGCGCTTGAGTTCCGCCAGGATTACCTCGCGCTCAAAAACCTGGACGCGGTCTGCCAGTGCGCCAGTTCCTCCAGCCGCAGGTGCGGAGGTGGATGCAGTCGGCATGGCCAGACGAACCGTCTCCCGATCCACTTGCCCGTTCGCCGACAGCAGCATCAGGCGCTCGACCATATTTCGAAGTTCGCGAACATTTCCTGGCCAGGCATATTCCTGCAACGCCTTGATCGCCTCATCAGTAAAAGAAACAGTTTTCCACCCGTTCAGCGACGAAACCTGATTCGCAAAATGTGCAACGAGTCCCGGGATGTCCTCGCGGCGCTCCCGTAGCGGTGGCAACAGGAGTGGGAACACGTAGATCCGATGAAATAGATCCTGGCGGAATGTGGCTTTTTGCACTTGCTCCTCGAGGTCGCGATGAGTAGCTACGATTACGCGGACATCGACGCGCACCGGTTTCTCGCTGCCGACGCGTTCGATCTCGCCCTCCTCAAGGACGCGCAACAGCTTGGCCTGCATGTGTAATGGCATGTCGCCGATCTCGTCGAGGAATAGCGTGCCATGATCGGCCTGCTCAAATTTTCCTGTGTGGCGTCCACTTGCACCGGTGAACGATCCTTTCTCGTGCCCGAACAGCTCCGATTCGATCAGTTCGGCAGGCACCGCCGCACAGTTGATGGCGACGAAGGGACCCGCTGCCCGTGCGCTTCGCTCGTGCAGCGTTCGTGCCACCAGTTCTTTGCCGGTACCCGTCTCTCCGAGAATGCAGACGCGCGTTTCGCTGGCGGCCACGCGCTCGACCTGCTGCATCACCCGGCCCATCACCTCGCCCCGCCAAACGATCTCATGCTTGCCCAGGCGCTGCTTGAGTTGACGATTCTCGCTTTCCAGGCGCTGCAATCGCAGCGCGTTCTCGACTGTCAGCAGCAGCTTGTCAGTGGCAATCGGCTTTTCCAGAAAATCAAGGGCACCGAGCCGGGTGGCACGCACGGCCATTTCGATATGCGCCTGGCCTGACATCATGACCACCGGAGTACTTACGCCTTCGCGTTTCAATTCTTCCAGCAACGCCAGCCCGTCCTTACCCGGCATCACTACATCGGACAGGATCAGGTCGAGGCGCTGATTCTTTGCCAGATCCAGCGCCTTCGTCGCGTTGTCGCAGACGGTCGCTTCATGACCGGCGAGGCGAAAGGCGCGCGAGAGCGAAGCCAGAGTGTTGGCGTCGTCGTCGACAATCAAAAGCTGAGCCTTGCCTGCCACGCGCTATCGACCTCCAGTGACGGTTGCCGTGCCGTTCAGCATCGGGGCCCGCAGTTTATCCAGATTGCGCGGCAATTCCACCACAAAAGTCGTGCCCTTGCCCGGCTGGCTCTGCACGGAAATGGTTCCCCCATGATCGCTGATAACCGACTGTACGATCGCCAGACCGAGCCCCGTCCCATGTTGCTTCGTTGTGTAGTACGGTGTGAACAGGCGTTCGCACTCTTCCTTGGTCAGCCCTGCGCCGGTATCGGCAATTTCAAGGTAGACGCGGTCATCACGGTCGCGCGTACGCAGCCTGACGGTGCCACCCTTGGACATCGCGTCCATTGCGTTCAGCACCAGGTTCGTCAGCGCGCGATGCAACAGCTCGGGATCCCCAGCGACCGGCTCGCTGCTGGCCTCTAACTCAAGTCTGCAATCAATGTCGCTCGATTCGAATTGCGGCTGAAACAATCGCTGGATCCCCTGCGCCAGTTCGTTCACGATCACCGGCTGCAGTTGAGGTTCGGGCATCTTCGAGAATTCACTGAATCGCGAAATGATCCGTTTCAGGTTCTCAATCTCCGCCAGCAAAGTTGCCGAACTTTCGCGGAAGATCTCATCAAATATGGCAGGGCTCTGCTCGCGGGCACGCACCAGGTTTTCGACCGTCAACTGCAGGGGAAACAGCGGGTTCTTCAACTCGTGCGCAAGCCGCCTTGCCAGCTCCCGCCATGCGGCCACGCGTTCGCTTTGTACAAGTCGATCCTTCTGTTCTAGCAAGTCGCGGGTCATCTGATTGAAAGCATCGGCCAGGTCGCCTAATTCGTCCGCTGAACTGGCGTCCACGCGTGCTCGCAGATTTCCACCCGCGACCTCGCGCGCCGCTAGGGCCAGTTCCTCAACCGGGCGCGTGATGCGAGCTGCGATCCAGCTGCTCAGCAGAATCGCGATCAGGATTCCAACTCCACCCACGATCAGCGCCGCCGATTGAATATGCTGCTTCACTTCCACATACGGCCTTCGCGAACTGGCAATCACAAGAATTCCCAGGGTTTTGTCGTCGGCTCCCCCGAGCGGAATGGCGCGCACAACTTCGTCGTCTCTGGGATCGTCCGCCCAGTGCACGAGTTGAGCCTGCTCGTGGCCCCGCGATGCGGTTTGCTGAAGCAGAGGGGAGAGTTTCTCAAAACCTCCAGGCTCGGGGGAACTACTCGTCAGCAGTCGCGGGGCAGATCCGGACCCTGTTGTGCGGAAGAGCATCGTACGCATTCCAGCGGGCAGATCGAGCGAGGTGAGGAATCCCTTGTCGATACGCCTTCCTCCGACGACATATAGCGGCTTGTCCCCGGCTGTCGCCGACCGCACCGCAAACAGGCCCAGGGACGTCTGCCCCTCCGCATCGTCCTCTTCCTTAAGAAAGGCGGGCTTGTGCTCGAGTTGCGGAAGATTTGCCAAGGAATTATCTGGATAACCGAATCGCGCGGGAGCCTGCGCCGACGAAACGATCGCCCCGTGACTGTCCAGAAGCTCCAGGAAGTCGAGTTGCTGCGCCTCCGCCAGCCGAGCGGCCTCGTTCAGGTATCCGCTGGTCTCCGCTCCCCGGCCTACGCTGACCGCCATGCGGGTAGCAACGTCGCTGGCGGCAATCGTCTGCACGCGGAGCGCGACATCCTGTGCATAACGATCGAACTGGCGCTGAAATTGCGCCACCAGCGCTGCCGTCTGCGCATCGCTTGCCTGCTCGAACGCACGCCGAGTCACCGACGAAACCAGCCAAGCCACCGCTGCGACCGAGAAGAAAACGGTCAGCGCGAAAAGCAGCAGCAATTTGCGGCGGAAGATCAAGGCCTGCTCCCCATCCAGAGGTCCTCAAAATCGATCATGCCGTCCCGATGCTGGCCCCAGTTTTCGACAGCAAGGCTCAGCGCATACGTCCCAGGCAGATAGAACAGCGGAATCGTCTGCTGCTTTGCAAGCTCAGTGCTTTCGCTCTTGAAAAGATCGTCCACAGAATCGCCGCCACCCGCTGCATGGGTGATCTTCGCCTCCGGGTCTCGAGCCTCGAGCGCGACCCACGGGTTCAAGGATGCCAGAATCGTTCGCTCCAGTCGCAGATCGGCGTTCGATGACGTGACCACGTCGATCGCCAGTCCCGCATCCTTCGCATTGAGCGCAATGCGCTCTGCGATCAGGCGGGCCAGCGGATCGTTGTTGTCATACCCAAGGGTCCAGGTCCGAACCGTTTTCACTTCAGCACGTAGTTGCCGCGCGTGCTCCAGGTCCTGCACCGCCGGAAAAACGAAGGCGTAACCGCTCAGCCAGTCGGGGAGAATCGCGCCACTCGCCTCCCCAGTCCCCTGCAACACTACATTGTGGATGGAATTGCGGTCGATGCTCAGCCCAAGAGCTTGGCGCAGCTTCGCTTCGTCCGGCGATTGTGGTTCACGGGTGAAATGGAGGGCCAACAAAACCAAGGGCAGGGAACTGACCACCCGGCGCCCTTCGCCTGCCACGCGTCGTGCCTGGTCGGGAGGCAACTCGACCAAATCCGCATTGCCGAGCTCGATGGTCATCAACTGATCGCGTCCACTCTTGCCCAGTTCGATGTCGATCCCATTCAAGAACGGCCGTCCGCCCCAGTAGTCCTCATTCGCTGCCACCGATAGCCTCTTCCCGGGTTGCCAATCGCGAATGTGAAAAGGCCCTGTGCCAATCAGGGTCCCTCCCTCGCTCCGCCGGGTGATCGCATTGCGAGCACGAGCGAGTTGCGCCGGGACATTCGGGTCCGAAGTATCCCGCTCAATTGTGATCGAATCGGACCCCGGCAACACCGCCCAGTCCGGGTTGGCGGCCCGAATCGATGCTGCCACGGCCTGGGCAGTCAGCGGAGACCCGTCATGAAACTTGACACCGCGGCGCAGCCGGAACTCCCAACGCTGATTCGAGGATAACGACTGCCACGAGACTGCCAGTGCAGGCTTCAGCCTGCCGTGGTCATCCACCGTGACCAGGGTATCGAACATGAGCCGGGTCAGGTTCCGCGTCGTGATCGAGTCTGGCTGCAGCTTGTCAGCGGGGTCCAACGACATCAGGGAGATGCTTGTGGCAGTCCTCAGCGTCGAGCCATACTGCGGCCGCGTCTCCGCCGGTGCCATAACACCCATTGCGAAGCTAGTTAGTGCAAGCCAAAGCCAGCCGGAAAGCCTCATAGTTCCCCGTATCTGCATTCCGCGACACAGCAATCGCCGTTCCGCCTTTCGCCTCTGTCCACAGCGCCGTGATTCCGCCGCCAAACTCCAGGGGCGCGCTGACAGCGGCCGCCTCGCGGTCCACGACTTCATAGGCGCGGACTGCATCCGTCGAATCATCGCCCGCACGCGTCGCGAGCACCTGCCAACCCAAGCCGCAGGATGTCTTGATCGCGGCAACGTCGCTGCCCCAGCCCAGGTTTGCCGTCTGCTCGCTGACGCCATCGAGCAGATGGAGATTCCCGTCCACGCCGGCAAGCAGCCAGAGGGCATAGGCTGGACGCGGCAGAGGAACGGCGGAATAGAATTTCACCGTGGATGTCTGTTTCCCGATTCCCGGTGAAAGAACGCCAGTGAAGAAATTGCGCGTCGGCGCAAAGAAAGCTCCCAAGGGAAACTGAGTGGAGAGCGGCCAGGGATCGTCACTGTCACGGCATACCAGGCTGAGCGGAGCGCTGTTGGGCGTCTGACAAAAAACACCCGGCAGATAGATGTCCAGCAAGTGGTCCGGCCGGGGAATCAGTCTGCCGCGCATGTCCCGAGGCCAGCTTCGCGCGTGCATAATAGCGAGCGCCTGCTCCTGCCGCCAATGATTGTCGGCGAAACGGTAGAAGGCGATCTTCTCCGGATCGAGCACGGCAATCAACGTGGGCGCCGCAGACTCCTCCAGAACCGCGACATCCAGAATGCGCTCCTCCTGTGTCCACAGCGGGATCCGGCGGATGGTAAAAGTGGGCGCCGTATCGCGCTGAAATGCTCCTTCTGGACGTGGAGTGGAGACTATCGCGGTCGATGCCTCCGAACCCTGGCGGATTTCCGCGACCCAAACGTAGTTGCGCAGGCTTTCTGAGATTGTGACCTTGACTGCGGCGGTCGCCTGCTCGGCCGGTACAACGTGCACCCCTAGAGCTCCCAACTGTGCCCGTATGCTCAAGTTAATTTGGTCGACGCTCTTCTTGCTCAGGTCTGAGCGATTCGCCATCTCGAGCGAAACAGGCGCCGGCCCGCATGCCGCCGAGATTTTCCGCGCCAGTTCTTGCGCAGGTGCATCGGAATCAGAAGCGCGAGTGACGGAAGGAATGAGAAGCACCACGGCCAGCACCAGGCAAGCAAACCGAAGCGACTGACCTGGCCAGGATGAGCACATTTGCGCGATGCGCGAATTATAAACCGCATGCACTCGGGAGCCGGTCACTAACCATGTGCGGCTCCGGCTTCGCAACTGCTGGTGCACCTCTGGCAACATGGTCGCGGCCCCCGAGAGTCTTCAGTCTCAACCGCTACTTGTCTTGCGCGTCGCCCGCCGGTTCAGCCTGGCTTGCATGGTTCGTCATGTTCATGCTCCGCAGGACGTCGTTGGCAAAGAAGAATTTTCCGTCTGCTGGCACCATCATGATCTGCAGCTTGTCCGAGAGCCGTTCCGCGACGATCTTGTTGATCAACAGCGGATTCTGTTTCAGGATGGCTGCCTCGCTTTTCATGCGCTCCGCGTCAGCCGCGGCTGTGACCCGGATCCGGTTCGCCTCCGCATCGGCCAGCAAATTTCGCCGCTCCATCTCGGCCTTGCTGTCGATGACCTTGGCTTGGGCGGCAGCTTCAGCGTTCTTGATGGTCGACTCTTTCCGCGCTTCAGCCTCCAGCTTCGATTGCTGAATCTGCTTCTCCTTCAGAGGCAATGTGTATTGCATGGCGTCGGCCTCCGCCTTCGCCTGCAGCACGTGTACCTGCGCCTGGCCTTCTGCCTGTTTCACTTCCTGAACCTTGTTGGCTTCTGCCTGCAGCTCGGCGATTCGCACCTGCTTCTGCTGGATGTCGGTCTCCACGCCCATGCGATCATCCTCCTGCTCTCTGAGCAGCAGCGTCTCGAGTCCCTTGGCATACTCCGCGGGTAGCTGGATGTCCCGCAGCATGACCTCCTTCACCACGATACCGTCGGCTGCCAGTTTCTGCGAAATGATGCTCGCCGCCTTGGCACGCACTTCCTCACGCCGCGCCGCGAACACATCGCGCACGGTATAGTTCGGCACCAGTTCGCGCCACGCACTGGCGACTACGGGAGGCACGATCTCCCGCTCGATCGGCAAAGGCAGGTTCGCCTCGATGTAATCCAGTCGCTTGGGCTCGACACGATAGCGCACAGTAATCGCCAGCCCAAGCGTCAGGCCTTCCTTAGCCTGTACATTGAGGGGCTGCGCCTTGTTGTCGGAGTGCTTGCCATCTTCGACTGATCCGGTCGTGAACAACTGGTCGCGGGTATCGAAGAGTTCGACCTTTTCCAGCATGGGCGCAATAAAATGCACGCCGGGGTACAGTGTGCCGGCAAGTGTGCCCTGTACCTGGCTCACGCGAACGCCGGCCATGCCGCTAGGGACGATCACGATGCTTAGCGCCACCAGGAGAGGCGCCCAAGCCAGCATTGCTAGGGCAACACTGGTGCGCCAGCGAATCGGCTGCGGCGCCGGCAACGTTGTGCCCGCCGCTAACGCACGGCGGTAGGTCACCAGCAGAAAGGCGTCGTAGATCAGAATTCCAGCTGCGGCCAGCATCATTCCAATCCCGCCGGCCATCAGTAAATACCTCAAGAACAACATGGGAATGCTCCTTCCTGGTCAGGGCACCCTGACCGTATCCTTCAGCCCCTCTGGCCGCCCCTGACGCGAACCCCCCGCGCCGCAGAGAACAAGCGGAAAACCTGTCCGAAAATGACCTCTTCAACCAGTAGCGCAATGGCAAGTGAAAAGACCATGCCTGCGATGACTGCGATAGCTGTGATTGCGAGTTGCATAACTTTCTCCTGACTGCGGAATTACTCCTGACCGCCGAACATCTCGGAACTGGCGGGGTGTTGCTCTGCGACCTCGACCGTCGCGTTTGTGTCTGCTTCGACTTCGCCACCGAACAGACCTGCGACGACCTCATCTCGTTCCCCATGGATTTCGACCGCGTCGCCTACCTCGACCATCGCGAACAGTCGCACGATGTCGCGATTCCGCAAGCGAATGCAACCGTGCGAGGCGGCTTTGCCCACCGAACCCGGCATGTTGGTGCCATGGATGCCATAGCCCTTGGCGTTCAGTCCGATCCAGCGCGGCCCAAGGGGATTGTTTTCGCCCGGCGGGATCACCTGGCCTGGGTGGTAGTAAGTTGGCTGCGCAAGGCGCTTCGCGATCTCAAACGAACCGGAGGGGCTGGGCGTCTGCTCGGCTCCAACAGCGACCGGGAATACTCGCAGCACGGCCCCGCCTTCCATCACGGCTAGCTTGCGGTCGGGCAGGCTCACCACGATCTGGCGTTTACTCCGGTGCGACGCGGGGGAGGGGTCCCGTTGCGCAAGGGCCGACGGGTCTACCAGCGCCAGAAGGGTTGGTATCAGCCAGCTCCACTTCCCGATTGCTCTGCCGCTTCTCTGAACCCAGGCCATCGTGTGCTCCTTGTGTTCCGCGTTCGCATTCATGCAATCGCAGGGCAGGAGCCAATGGCTATGTCATTGAAAAACAAGAGGGAAGGAAAGTTTCAGTAGAGGGAAACCGTGTCACCGCAGACGCTGCGTGTCTGGGCGAACACATCCTCGATGGACGCAGAGGTCAGGGATTCCGAGAGGTTCTCTCGGAGTCTCTGCGTTCTCGGTGGTGAGACTGGAAATGGCGAGGAACTTGAAAA
>Ga0306923_10007507_pt1 | contig 10870 bp, 9 predicted proteins | sample sta12Can44000108_FD_203841 | JGI IMG/M metagenome (GOLD analysis project Ga0306923, IMG submission 203841) | Lab enrichment of tropical soil microbial communities from Luquillo Experimental Forest, Puerto Rico - statanox.12C.anox.44.000.108 (v2)... | ecosystem: Environmental > Terrestrial > Soil...
GTCGGGCGGCAAGCCGAGCTCGCGGACGACCGCCAGGGCTTGCGCCGCGAAGGCCTCGTTCACCTCGAACAGGTCGATGTCGTCCACCTTCATCCCGGCCCGGTCGAGTACCTGGCGCACCGCGGGTACCGGGCCGATGCCCATGATCCGGGGCTCGACCCCAGCGTGCGCGTAGGCGACCAGGCGCCCGAGCGGGCTGTGGCCGTGGCGTTCGGCGAACTCCGCGTCGGCTAGCACCACCGCAGCGGCTGCGTCGTTGATCCCTGACGCGTTGCCCGCGGTGACCGTGCCGTCTGGGGCGAAGGCCGGCTTGAGCCGCGCCAGGTCGTCGGTGGTCACATCGGGCCGGATGTGCTCGTCGGTGTCGACGGTTAGCGTGCCCTTCCGGGTCGGCGCCTCCACGGGGGCGATCTGCTCGGTGAAGTACCCGGCGGCGGCCGCGGCCGCAGCGCGGCGGTGGCTCTCGGCGGCGAGCGCGTCCTGGTCGGCCCGGGACACGTCGTAGTCGGCGGCGACGTTCTCTGCCGTCATCCCCATGTGGCAGGCGTCGAACGGGTCGGTGAGCGCGCCGACCATGGCGTCGACGGCCACGCCGTCCTGCATCCGCTGCCCCCACCGCAGGGGCGGCAGCCAGTACTGCCCCCGGCTCATCGACTCGGCCCCGCCGGCCACCGCGACGTCGCAGTCGCCGAGCCGGATCGCCTGGGCGGCGGACACGATGGCCTGCAGCCCGCTGCCGCACAGACGGTTCAGCGTGAACGCCGGCGTCTCCACCGGGAGGCCGCCGTTGACCGCCGCCACCCGGCCCAGGTACATGTCCCGGACCTCGGTGTGGATCACGTTGCCGAAGACAACGTGACCGACAGCGGAAGGCTCCACGCCCGCCCGGCTGACCGCCTCGCGGACCACGGTCGCGGCGAGGTCGCACGGCGGAACGCCGGCCAGGCCGCCGCCGTACCTGCCGATTGCGGTCCGCGTGGCCGACAGGACCAGGACGTCTCGGTGGTCTTCCATTGCTCCTCCCCGTCACATGTCCAGGCCGCCGTTGACGGCCCAGATCTGCCCGGTGATGTACGCGGACTCGTCGGCCGCCAGGAAGCACACGACCCGGGCGATCTCTTCCGGCCTGCCCAGCCTGCCGACCGGGATCTGTCCCCGGAGCCGATCCATCACCTTGTCGGGAATGGTGGCGACCATTTCCGTGGCGATGTACCCCGGCGTGACCGCGTTCACGGTGAGCCCGACCCCGTCGCCGACCGGGCGCTGCGCCCGTGCCAGCTGGAACACCGCCTCCCGGGCCAGCGACTTGGTGAGGCCGAACAGGCCGGACTTGGAGGCGGCGTAGTTGGCCTGACCGATGTTCCCGGTCTCGCCGATGACCGAGGACACGCTGATGATCCGTCCCGTGCCTCGCTCGATCATGTGCTCCACAGCCGCCTGGGCCATGAAGAAGGCACCGGACAGGTTGACGGCGATGACCTTCTGCCAGTCGTCGTCGGTCATCTTGGCCACGGTCCGGTCGATCGTGATCCCGGCGTTGTTCACCAGGATGTCCAGTCGGCCGTGCTGATCGATGACCTCGTGCAGTACCCCCCGGCAGTCGTCAGGGTCGCCAATGTTCCCCTCATGCACGGTGATCCGCCTGGGATACTCCTCGGACATGCCAGCCACGAATTTCTCCGCGACCTCCTGGTCGCGCCAGTAGCCGGCCGCGACGTCAGCGCCGCCCTCCGCCAGCTGGCGGCAGATGGCGGCGCCGATGCCGCGCGTGCCGCCGGTGACCAGGGCCACTCGGCCACGTATCGTGCCCAGCCCAGCCGAAGGCAACCGGGGTTGCTGCGTGGTGCTCGTGGTCGTCATCGCGTCCTTCCTGTCTGTTGCCCGCCGGTTTCATCCAGCGATACCGCCTGTTGGAATGCGTCCAGCAAGGGCGCATCGCACTGGGGTCATGGCATGGCCGGGATCACGGCCCCAGTTAAGTCATTCAGCGCCCAGGGCATGATCTTTCTGGACCTGGTCGTGAGCAGGCCTTCGCCGAGATGATCCGCACCGCGTGGCTTATTGAGCTCGATGTACGTAGCACGCTTTGACGCTACGCGTGGAACACTTCACGGTGAACTCGCCGTTGGTCCGGGCCGACCGGGGCAATTGGTCCGGTGTCTACCTACCCATTCGGCCAGGGCGGTGCTGAGCGCTGTTCAGATCAGGACAACCCTGAAGAGTTTGTGTGAGTCCGGTAGGTCATAGACTTCATGGTTTCGGTTCCCTGGCAATTTGCGGTCGTGGTTTCGAAAGCTGCCGGACAGTAATTCCGGCGGGTGGCGTCCAGCACGGGGAATAGGCCAGCAGTGGAGCCGATCGTCTCCAGTCATCGGCGACCGTCAGCCCGCCTGCGCTACGGTTCCCGCCGCCCGCGGCGCGGCGCTGTGGTGCCGCTGGTCCTGCGGTCATGGGCCTAAGGTCCCTGTCGGCCCGGCTGCCGCCGGGGGGAGGGTTGGTGGATGGCTGAGCATGCGCCCGGCCGCGGCCGGGCGGTGGGGTCAGGGGCACCGCCCCGGCGGGTGATCGATGAGCTGGTGCGCGCGGCCGCCGCCGCACCGTCGCTGCATAACACCCAGCCGTGGCGGTTCCGGGTCCGCGGCGGCGGGTCGGTGATCGAGCTGCTCGCGGATCCGGCCAGGATGCTGCCGGCGGCCGATCCGGACGGCCGTGCCGCGCATGTCGCCTGTGGCGCGGCGCTGTTCAACCTGCGTGTGGCGGCCGCCGTGGCCGGCCTGCGGCCGGACGTCCGGCTGCTCCCAGATCGGGGCCGGCCGCTGCTGCTGGCCGAGGTGCGGCTGGCCGCCGCGCGCCAGGCCGCAACCCCGTGGCAGCGCGACCTTCATGCGGCCATCCTCCGCCGACAGACCAACCGGGAGCCCTACAGCACCCGGCCCGTGCCACCGGACACCCGGACCGAACTGGCCGAAGCAGCCAGCGCCGAAGCTGCGATCCTGCATTTCCTGGACCGCGGCGAGGCGCTGCGGGTACGGCGGCTGGCCGCCGATGCCGAGCTCTGCCTGTTGGCCGACCCGGCCTACCGCGCCGAGGTGGCTCGCTGGGTCGGCGGCGGACGCGATAGCGATGGCATCCCCGATAGCGCGCTGGGGCCCACCTCTCCCGAAGGCGGGCAGCCGGTCCGCCGGTTCGTCCCGGGCCACCCCGCGCCGGTCCGCTACGAGCGATTTGAGGAAAATCCTCAGCTGGCCGTCCTGTCGGTGCGAGCCGGCGGTGCCCGGAACTGGCTGGCCGCCGGGCAGGCCCTGCAACGGGTCTGGCTGACCGCCACCAGCCGGGGGATCTCCTGCTGCCCGCTGACCCAGCCGCTGGAGACCGCTGAGGGGTGGCTGGTCCGCGACCCGCGGTCGGCGACCGAGCAGCCGCAGATGATCCTGCGGATCGGTTACGGGCCGCCCATCCCGCCCGGGGCGCCCAGACGGGCGGTCAGCGATGTCATGGACTGGCCCCAGGCAGGCGAAGCGCGGCCGGAAGACGACGAGCACAGCTAACCCCGGCCCTCGCCGGGGTGATTATGCCGGGCGAGTAAGGCAGGTGAGCAGGGTGAGCGAGGAGACTGCCCGGCGGGTATCGGTCCTGGCCGGCCAGGCCGGGTACCTGATCGCCACGGCGGCGCGCGCGCCGTCGGTGCACAACACCCAGCCGTGGCGGTTCCGGGTCGGCAAGTACGCGATCGAGCTGTACGCCGACCCGGCCCGCAAGCTTCAGATGGACCCAGTGGGCAGGGAAATGCTGATCAGCTGCGGTGCGGCCCTGTTCGGGCTGCGGCTGGCCATACGCTCGCTGTGTTACCAGCCGATGATCGACCTGCTCCCGGACCCGAAGCGGCTGAGACTGCTCGCCATCGCCAGGCTGGGCGCGGCCCAGCCGATGACTGCCCGGGAACGCCAGCTGCTGGAGGCGCTGCCGCACCGGCACACCCACCGCGGCCCGTGGGACCCTGGCCCGCTGCCCGCCGGGCTCGCCGCCGGGATCCAGCACGACGCGCTGGCCGAGGGCGCCGAGCTGGTGATCATTGACCGGGCCCTGTCCTGCCACAGGCTCGCCGACATCATCGCCGCCGCGGGCCGCCGGCAAGACCTCGACCCAGTCGCCAGGGAAGAGGTGCTCCGGTGGACCAGGGGCGCGCCCGACCTAGCGTACGACGGGGTCCCCGCGCACGCCTTCCACGCCCAGGCCGGCCGCCAGCCCGGGCAGCTGCCGCAGCGTGACTTCGACCTGGGCCGCGGCCTGGGGCTACTGCCCGCCGGCGGCCCCCCGCCAGCCGCCACCGCGGTGCTGGTCACATCCGGTGATGGCCGGGCCGACTGGCTGCGAGCCGGGCAGGCGCTGCACCGGCTGCTGGCCCACGCCGCCAGCACATGGGTGTTCGCGAGCCTGTACACCCAGCCGCTAGAGGCCGCCGCGATCCGGACCCTGATCCAAGACCGCCTGGCCCTGCCCGGCCACCCGCAGATCCTGCTGCAACTAGGCCTGGCTCACACTGCCCGCGCCACCGCCCGCCGGTCCCCCGCCGACATGATCGAGCCCTGACCCGGCCTGCAACCGACGGTCAGGCGATCCGGGCCGCGGCCGCCTCCAGGCGCGGCCGCGCCGCGGCCCGGAGCTCTTCAACCGGTTCGTCAGCCGCCTGTCCATAGGTGTCAGTTAGGCGTGCTTGCGGGTCGTAGACTGCCGCCTAGTCCGGCAGCATCGGGGGTTGTTCCTCGACGGTCCGATCGATATGCCGATGGTCAACCTCCAGCCCGGAAACCTTGTGTGAAAAGCGGCGATTCGGTGTCGAAGGCGACATCGGTGCGACTCGCCTCTACGTGGGCTTCGCTGGAGGGGAGGTCGAAGGGGAGCCGTCCCTCCATCGGCTGCCGGCCGAACAGCCCGTCGACGATTGCCCGGTCGGACGCGCCGAAGGCGGCGATGAGCACATCGGCCTCCACATGCGGACGCAGGATCGCGGGTCGATCGAGATCGACCACGAGGATCGTCGAGCCTGTGGCCAGCTTTGCTGACAGCGCGGCCGCCGCAGCATCGTCGAGTTCGAGCGATCCGGCGTGAAACAGCGCCTCGAATCCTCCCGCACGCGGTTCAAATGGCGCTTCGACCCGGACGATCGTCAACTGCGCCTCTTCGGGCCCGACGACGGTAGCGATGCCGCCGAAGGCAATCGGGTCCAAGCCGTCTAGATGAACCGCCGTTCCGGGCGCTAGAGGCAGCCCGATGCGGTCACCCAAGACGGTCAACGACCGCGTCTGCAGCTCCCGGCCTGTCGCAACGTCGCGGGGTTGGCCGACCAGCTCGGGTACCCGGTCCACGTCGACGCGTCGCTGGTCGAAGAGCCCAAGCGCGAACTTCTCGCGAAGTATTCGAGCCGCCGACGCGTCGAGCCGGTCTTGCGTGACGGCGCCGCCGCGGACCAGATCGACGACCAATTCGGGACGATACTCGCCACCGAACTGGTCGACCCCGGCTTCGAGGGCGCGGAGGATCCTCTGTTCCGGGGTCAGTTCCTCGAGGCCCCAGGCAGGCGCCGGCATGTCCTGTCCGAGGAGATTCACGTCGTTGATGACTCCCCAGTCGGTGGAGACAATCCCGTCGAAGCCGAGCCGCTCGCGCAGGATCCCGGTAACCACGTCACGGTCGAAGCAGAACCCGACCCCGGCACTGCCCGGCCAGGTCGGCACACCGTAGGAAAGCAGGATCTGACGCGTACCAGCGGCAATGGCGGCGATGAATGGCGCCAGGTGCTCCTCCATGCGGCCGCCGGGGTAGTCCTGCTCCTTGCCGTACACGAAGCGAGGATCCTCGCCGTCGCGTTGGGGACCACAGCCCGGGAAGTGCTTGGTCATCGTGGAAATGCTCGAATCCCCGAACACCGCGCCGTGCAGGCCGCGCAGCTGAGCCGCGGTCAGGGCGGCGACCGTTGCTGAGTCCTCACCGTAGGTGCCCGCGACCCGCATCCACCGTGGCTCGGTGGCCAGGTCTGCCTGCGGATGAAGGGCAAGGCGGATTCCGACAGCCAGGTAGTCGCGCCGGACAACGTCGGCGAAGCGTTCTACGAGCGACTCGTCCCCCAGGGCAGCGAAGCCAATCGCCTGGGGCCAGGAGGAAAACCCTTCGGTGACCGCCCCGGTGCCGAGGATCCGGGTGAAGGCATGGCGGGGGTCGGTCGAAATCGTGACCGGGATCCGCAGACGTGTCGATTCTGCGACCTCCTGCACGCGGTTGTGCCAGCGGGCAATATCGGAGGGATCCGAGCTGCCCACGATGTAGAGGTGGTTCACCCGCCTCGAGACCACCGCGTCCTCGGTTGCAGGAATTGCGAGAGGGCCGAACGTGCCGGTCAACTCACCACCGGGCGACACCAGTGCCATCGGGTGGAAGATGAGCCCGGCCTTCTCCTCGACGGTCATCCGGCCGAGCAGATCAGCCGTTCGCTCGTCAGCAGAATGCCCGGGGTCGAGGTAAGGGGCATCTGCGTGCCCGTGTGGCTGGCTCATTCGGCGCGCCTGGCGGGGAGGAACAGTATGGTCACATAGCCCAGGACGGCGATGGCGGTGGCCGCGGCCATGCCAAACGAGGCGCTGCTGCTTTGGCTGCCGACGAACCTGGCGCCGGAAACCCACGCACCGGCGACCGCGAGGAAGGCGATAACCGCGATCACGGTGCTGGCGGTGTTGCGGGCCCTGGCAGCGTGGAGGATGACCCCGATCGCGGTGATCAGGAGCAGGGTGCCTAGTAGCGCGTGGAGGGCCAGCGTGACCGGGCCATCAGCTAGCGCGCGGCCGAATGCGGTGAGAAGCCCGGTCCCGTGGTCTGAGGCTGGCAGCTGGGCGTGGAGGTTCACCCAAACTCCCAGGCAGTATTCGGCGAGCAGCATAGTCACGGCACCAAACGCGCTGGCCCGCAGGCCGTTCACCCTCCGTACGGCCGGGCTGGGTGCCTCGTGCGCGTCGTGGCGGGTCATCGAGTCGTGGCGGGTCACGGTGTCTCCTTCCGGTGGTGGCCGCGCTCGCGGCCGCCATTCCCTGGGTTACACGTGCCGTGGCACGTTGCCGGTGAGGGTGTATACCAAGCGCATTGCCCTGTGACCGGGGTCGGCGGTGGGGCCGAACATGCACGGGCACCCGCCCTCGATCACGGTGATGCCGCGCTGCCGCAGGCGCTGGTACACCACGTTGCTGCCGTGGCCCTGCGGCGTCCTCGACACTCCGGTGACGGCGACCCGCTTACCTGCGAGGAACTGCGCCGTGGCTTGTTTTATCGTGGGCATTTCGAGGCCTCCTCTGGCTCGGTCAGTGCGCATGGCGGCTCTTGGGAGCCATGCGTTGTTGTGGGTCTTGCCGGGCTTCGGCTGCATCCGGCTGGCCGCGGCCGCTGCTGATGACCCAGGGGCGGGTCATGGCGCAGCTCACGGTCCCGCGCCCCGCCCGGCACCGGCTTCGCGGTGCAGCAGGAGGAGGAACTCGGCGGTCCCGTGACTGGCCAGCGAGCCGACGATGCCGTAGCTCGTCGGCTCGGTGATGCCCCAGCGGGAGAAGGTGATGGGGATCGACCCGGCGGCCTGCAGCGCTGTCCCGTCCCGGCGGGCCGAGATCATAACGGTCACCGGCCGGGTGGTCCTGCGCAGCGTTAGGCGGCCGGTGGCCCTGACCGTGATGGTCGCGCCCGAGGTGAACGCGGGCGGCAGTATCACCGGGCGGGCCAGCGTGATGGTGGCACTGGGGCGCTGGTTGGTGTCGAGGCTCTGGGTGAACTGCGGCTGAGTCTTGCCCGCGATGGTGATACTGGTCAGGCCGATGCGGAACACCGCCGCGGTGACCTGCCCGCCAGAGATCACGATGGTGCCGGTGACGGCGTCTGTCCGGCCGGTGACGTCGCCGCTCATGCCCAGGGCGCTTTCCCGGACGCGGAAGCCCGCCACCGACCCCGCGGCGGCCGCCCAGGCGCCGTCGACCGGTCCGGCCGGGGCGGCGGCGCGGCCGCCGGGCAGCGCCAGCGGCGCCGCCGAGGCCCAGAACCTAAGGGCGAGCGCGCCGCCCAACAGCACCAGGACGGCGAGCACCAGGACGCTGGCCAGTATCCATCGCCACCAGTGGCGTTTCCGCGGCGGCCCGCCCGGCGCATGACGGTCCGGGACGTCAACCGGGGCGTTCCTGGTCATTGCACACCGTCCGTGGCCGGCGCCGCTGCCGGGGTTCCCGTGCTGCGGGCACGCCGCCCCGGGCCGGGGAGCTGCCCGTCCACGGGGATGACCCGGAACACCGGGTAGCGCGGCGCGACAGCCTCGAAATCGGGCAGCGGGGCGGCGGGGCTGACCGGGATGTGCGGCCGGCCACCAGGCACCTTCTCCAGGTATCGCCTGATGATCGCCGGACGCTCCGCTACCGGCACCTCGGCCAGCCGGCAGGTCACGGCATGCCGGCGGCGCAGCACGGCCCGGCCGTCCGCGGCGCGCACATTCTGGACCCAGTTGCAGCCCTCGCCGAGCATCGACACCAGGTACCACTGGCCGTTCCAGTCGGCCATGCCCAGCGGGAACCGGGCAACCCGCCCCGACCGGCGCCCGGCAACCTCAAGGGTCACCCAGCGCCGTGGCTGCAGCCCCAGCCCGAACACCCACGCCCACAATCGCGCGAACCGGCGTGCTGCCGGGTTCCCCCGGCCTCCGGCGTACATGGCCCGCAATCTGCGGTCAGAGACGATCAGGGTTCTCATCGGTCTCCTCCGTGGTCCTGGTGAGCAGCGCCTGCCGGGGCACTGGGCCCGCAGAGCGCCGCCCGGGCGGATAAGCTCGGAACGAGTATCCGAGATGCAGGACTTGAGACATAGAGTCTAAGGTCCCACATATAGAATCTTCGTGCAAGGGGCAGGTGTCCCATGACAGATCACAGGCAAGGACCCTCGGGCCTGGGCCGGCGGGCGCGCCGGCTCTCCGATCAGGAGACCGAGAGGCGGATGCTCGCCGCGGCCGCGGCGATGGTGCAGCGCACCGGGCTGACCGTGAGCCTGGACCACATCAGCTTCGAGGACGTGATCCGCGACGCTGACGTGGCGCGCAGCGCGGTCTACCGCCGCTGGCCCTACAAGGACCTGTTCTTCAGCGACCTGGTCAAAGAGCTGGCCAGGGAAGCCATCCCCCCGGCTCTCCTCGACGACGAGTATGAGCTGATCCGGCGGGTCGTGGCCGGGCACCTGGATTGGCTGGAGACCCCCGAGCTGCGCGCCAGCCTGGTCAGCGAGCTGTTCCGCCAGGCAGCGCTCCTGGACTTCGAGGCCTTCTGCCGGTCACCGGAATGGCGGACCTACTTCGCTTTGCACGCGACGTTCATGAGCCTGGCCGATGGCGAGCTGCGCGACCAGGTCCAGGCGGCGCTCGCCCGGTCCGAGGAGGCCCGCCTGGCCCGCATCGTGCGCGGCTGGCAGTACCTGACGGGCTTGCTCGGGTACCGGGTCCGGCCCGAGCTTGGCGCCACGCTGGACACGGTGGTCACCCTGATCGACGCCACCATGCAGGGGATCGTCATCATGGCCCTGGCCATCCCCGGCATGGCGACCCACCGCACTATCGCGGCCCCGTTCGGAGCCGCAGCTCCGGAAGAATGGTCACTGCCCGCCCTGGGCACCGCGAGCATCGCAGCAGCGTTCCTCGAACCCGACCCCGCGATCGAATGGGACAGCGAACGGATCGCCCGTGTCCGCCAGGCGCTGACCGAAATCACGGCCGCAGAAGCCTAACCACCCTTGGGCATCTCCTGCGGCCGCCATGTGCGAGGCATTCCAGCAAATGGTGGCCCGGCACCCGCAGGCGGTGGCGCTGCGCACAGCGGCGGGGCGTGGTGATCACCGGGAGCAGTACGCCGCCCGGGTGGCCCCCAATCGCGGCGGGGCTGGCGACACACCGCCCTGATAATGACCGACAGGCCTGAGTTCCTCGGCATCGCACCTGGCCGGGAAAGAACGAACCGGCCGCATGAGCGGATAGCGGTCCGCGGCCCTGACGCGCAGCGTGACATGACCATGCTCTGGCCCCGGAACGCCCGGCCGATCACGGAGAAGGCTTTGGGCCGTTGAGGCAGATCCAGACCCGCGGCGAGGACCCGGATCGTGCCCTCCAGAACCACTGCAACCGCAGCCGACGACATCCACCTCGGCGCCCCGCCAGTCCGGCAGCAACCGTCAAGCTGCCTGATACTGCGCCAACACGCTTCGGCGGCGTGCAACACTCCGTTCATTACCGTCTGGCATGCCTGTGACCTGGCAGAATAGCGCAGCGTAAAGCCGCCGAAGGCGCCTCTCGACGCTCAGAACCGAGACCACAAATGAGACCGGCGGAAGTCCGGAGCGCCTGGCTGCCTGCGCCGATGATCAGTGTTTCTGCAGGTCAGCGTGGCGGAGGATAGGAGATTCGAACTCCTGAGGGGTTGCCCCCAACACGCTTTCCAATAATGCTGCCCGGCGTTCACCGGCGTTCACTAACGTCCGCCACCGTACGTGAGCTGCTCAGATGCGTCGTCGGTGAACGCCGGTGAACGGTGCCGGACGGGAGTGAATTGAGACCAAAACTGAGACCACGGTCATAGGGCTACAGGCGACCAGTTCGTGTCTGGGGGGACTGAACCGTTCGCCTGTATCACCGCGGCAGGCACAAACAAACCCACCGTGACCTGTCGCCGGATGGAATATGAGAATGCCCGCCAGGCGGGCCGGGCCGGCCGCCCATACCGACGATCATGAAGTGTTAACCTCGATGTTTCGCGATCTTGAACTGTCCGGCTGAGACTGCGGCCGTTTGCTGATTTTCAGCGCCTGGCTGTGC
>Ga0306923_10007510_pt1 | contig 10869 bp, 11 predicted proteins | sample sta12Can44000108_FD_203841 | JGI IMG/M metagenome (GOLD analysis project Ga0306923, IMG submission 203841) | Lab enrichment of tropical soil microbial communities from Luquillo Experimental Forest, Puerto Rico - statanox.12C.anox.44.000.108 (v2)... | ecosystem: Environmental > Terrestrial >...
TGATCATTGCCCTCTTTCCGTCCGACCGACCGCCGCGCACCTCGCGGCTTTTATCTTGCCATCACACGGCTGTCGTTCTCCGCCATCCTGCCCCTTCGCCACTGGTGCGAAGTTCTGCAAATTCTCACGATCGCTACCAAGATCAGTCATTGCGGCCTCCGATCGGACGATCTCAGCACGAACAGGCTGTCGGCAGGCGCCTTGGCCGCGAACGGATGTGCATTGGTGACGCCGGGCGACGGCGCTTCTTGCGCAATTAGTTGATCATTGGGAGTGTCCTTTGTTTCGCGTTCAGGCGGCTTCCGCTTGGTTGGAAACAGCGCACTCGACCAGCCGCGCTCGCGCTCGTCGGATGCAGAAGAAGCAGCGGGTGGAGGCTCATTGGGCGGTGGTGTCGTGTCAGAGCCAATGTCAAGGAACTCGATACTGGTGTCCTTCGGCATGTCGAAGTTCGGCGCGTCGCCTTTTGCGACCGTGGCCGTTACGGCTTCCGCGAACTTGACGTCGGGGCGCTCCCATGAACCTCGATAGGTGGCGACAGCGCAGAAGGTCGGGTCGCCTTTGAGCCGCGGATGAGCCTTGCAGCGATCGGCAAGCTTGGCGACGCGTTGCGCCGCAATCGCAACGTTCCGGCACGGCAGGAACATCGCCGGGTTAGCCTTCGACGCAGCAACCGGCAGGCCTGCCAGGCCCACGCGGACGGTGCCGGTCGCGGCAGAAGCCGTGCGCGTTTCGCTGATCGCCTGCTGCATGCTGGAATAGACCCGCGGCATAGGCTCGTTCGGTACGGATACGGCCCATGGCTCGCCGCCGGACTGCTGCCAGACGAGCGCGTGCATCAGCTTCGGCTCAACGCCGAGTGCACAGGCGGTCACGAGCGTTACGAGATCCATGCTGGTTCACTCCGTCGGCGTTGTTGAATTTCATGCGGCTGATCGGCGGTTGCGCCGCGCCGTGGCCGGAAAGGCAGAAACGAGCGGCTGCATCGCCGGCGAGTTGCTGGGCGCGCGTGGCAAGCGTTAAAGGTATGCATGATTGCGGTCTCGCCGACCCGGGAATGGAGTCGTGGCGGGATGCCGTTTGAACAAAGAGATTCGTGAGCCGCTGTGCGTGCCGCCCGCATGGTCACTCGTCCTCGAAGGTCCAAAGCGGTTCGGCGCGACCGATGATCGAGGACGCTGCGATCGGCCCTAAGTAGCGGCCATCGAGCGAGGCGGGCTCATCCCAGTTCATGAGGAAGATGTCGCTCTTTGCGACGACGCGGCACTCCTGCCAATTCGGCAGTGGACGGCCACGGCTGTCGCGTTCGCGTGCCAGCCCCATCTCAATCCCGTCGACGCTGACGGCGAGGCCCCGGCGGCAGATGGTTTGCCCTGGAAGCGCAAGGACGCGCTTGATGAGCGGCACGCCGCGAGGGAGATAGCCGGCCGCGGACAGGAAGGTGGCGAGCGGCTCGGGCGGCATGGCGACGACAAGATCGGTGACGGTGAGCTTGCCGGTCGGCTCCACGCGGTAGAGGCCGATCGGAACGCTTTCGGACGCATTCCAGACCAGACTTGGCGCCGGTTTCGGACCCATCGTGGCCGTCACGAGAGCAGCGGCAGCGATCATGGTGATCAGCGTGCGGGCACGATTCACAGCGTGACCCTCCGCCGGTGTAGCCACGCCCGGTGGCGGCTCTCTGTGTAACGGCGCGGCTCTTCGTTGACCGACAGCCGGTTGTGGACGTGACGCCAGTGCTCGGGCGCGGCGTCGGCTGGATCGATGCCGAGCGCCTCGACGACATCGATCGCTTGCAGCACTTTTTCGACCTTCGGCCAGCCCGCCAGCCGCAGGAGGATTTCTGCGCCGGGGCGCACATAGGGCACGGTCGAATACCGTTCACCTGGCCTGACCGCGCGCAGGATGTCGATGCGGGAAGCGACGGTGCCGTAGTCGTTCGACGCCCATCGTACGAACGCAAAGATGCTGCCGGGCGAAAACGAGACAACGCGCCGGTTGCTGTTGATGATCTTCTCCTCGGCGATACGGCCGAAGCGAACCCAGTTCTCGATGCGCTGTTTGAGCCACAGAAGTTCGACCTGCGTCAGATCGTTGGTGCGTTCGGGATCGGGGTTCGTCATCGCGCGATCCTTTCGACTTCGGCGGCGAGCGCGGTGATCTCCTGGACGGCGGCCCTGCTGTGCGGCAGCTCGAACGCGAGCCGGCCGCTTTCCATGCCGTCGGCAAAGACAGCGCGTTCGGTAACCGAGCTTGTGAGCGCGGGCGGATCGTAGTCAGCGAGTGTCTGTGTCAGGTCCCGCGTGACGTTGGCGCGCGCGTTGCAGCGGTTGAGAACGAGCCGGATGCACAGTTGCGGGCGAACGGTCATTATCCCGTTCGCGAGCCGCAGCGTCTCGATGAATGCCAAGCCCTGGAAGGGTGGCGGCTGAACCGGCACGAGCACGAAATCCGCCGCCATCAGCGCAGAGCGCGTAATCGAAGGACTTGTCGGCGTCTCGTACGCCCGAAGTCCCGATATGGGTGCGCCCGAAATCCCGATAGCGGTTGCGCCCAAAGTCCCGACAGGTGCGGACGAATTTCCACAGGGCCTGTGGAAAGATTGGGCCGCATGAGGATGAGCTCGCGGCCGTCACGGCGGCCGAGCGCGAGCTGATACCCGGGCAGCGGTTGGCGCGCGACAATCCAGCGGATGTCGAGCGCGAAGTCGGAGAAGCGCGCGAGGCTCGCGCTCTTGGCGTGGAGATGCCTGAGCTCGAACCGCCAGCCGTCCCGTTGATGGCCGGCGTGCTTGCGCGCGACGCGGTAGAGCCAGCGTTCGATGCCGCCTGAGAGCGCGAAGTAGGCTGGGTCGATGGCCAGCACCAGACGCCGGTCGAGGACGCCCTGGTAGAACCACTCCGGCAGGACGAACTCCATACCCTCGCAGCGGCCGGCATGGGTGGTGAGCTCTTCCCATTCGTTGATCCAGGAGAACTGCTGCCGCCGCCAGTGCTCACCGTGACGGATGGTGGTGCGGATGACGGTCGACTGCAGGCGGGTGAGCGCGCCCTTGAGGAGCTGATACTCGCAGTTGCCGGTCGCACGGCCGATGGCGATCAGAAGCTGGTAGGGCGTGAAGCGGAAGAAGCGTGATATCGGCAGCCCCCGATCCTGCGCGGCGAGGATCTGACTCGCGGCCCAGATCAGCACGTCGGCGTCCCAGATGGTCGCCATGCCGTGCTCGGGAACGGCGTAGACTTGCACCTGGGTTGCTCCGGCTTGGTAGAGGATCGGCGTCACGCGCTTGGCCTTGGCGAGCGAGAAAAATGGCCGCTCCATGAGGTCGCGCTGGTCGCGCGGCGGCACGTCGCCGGCGAGCGCTTCGAACGGATCAAGCGTGGCGCGTTCGCTTGCGGTTGGCTGCCCGCCCGCCATGGGTCAGCGCGCCGCCGGCAGGGGGCGACGAAGCAGCGGGGTGGTGGATTGATCCGGCAGAGCGCCGCGCTTGGCCGGATAGACCGTTCCGGCGCCGGAATCCGAGGTCGAGGTCTTGGCGCCGAGATCGGCCCAGGCTTTGAGATCATCGAGCGCGTAGACGACGCGCCCGCCGATCTTGCGGTACTTCGGCCCGGTGCCGTAGGTGCGGTGCTTTTCGAGCGTGCGGCCGGAGAGGCCGAGAAAACGCGCCGCCTCGGGCGTGCGCAGAAAGCGTGGCGGCAAGCCGGCGAGCGGGTCGGGCATGATCGAGCCTCCGTGATCTTCGCGAGCGCCGCTGCGTTGGGCGGCGAGTTGCGGATCACGATGGCGGAGTGCGATCGCAAAGGGGGATGGCGAAGATCGCAGTGCTGAAATCGCCACCTCTCGAGCAACGGGAGGGCCATTCGTTTGCGAGGAATGACGAGCAGGACTCGAGGTGTCGTATGCGCTCGATGGGGCGTGAACTCAGGCGCCGCGGAGAAGCTTTCGGTAGCCGTCTCGCATCAAGGCGAGCCCGCCCTTCACCAGGCGGATGGTGCGGTCGCGTAGCGACGAGGTTTTCCAGGGCTCTCGCTCAAGCCGACGTGTACCAAATAGCACCTCGGCGATTTCTCGATAGGAGGCGGCATCGAGGTGACCGTCGAGGGCGCGCAGCGTGAGGACGAGGCGATCGCGGCGTTGCTTGGTGAGTGACCAGGCCGATTCGCCTGGCGCATGGCCCTGCGTCCGCGCCCACAGGCGCGATGCTGCTGCGGCACGTGTGGCAAAGTCGCCGTCAAACGGAATCACGACCGATAGCGATTGATCCGGTTCGAGCGTATAGACACAGAGGCGGAGCTCGTCATCTCGGCCGCGAACAATCAAATGCCGGCTATGTTCATCGATGTGCTCGGCAACGTCAGGTCCGAGGCCAGCGACGTCAATGGAGGGTGCGATGGGAAGACCTGCGGGAGTCGGCGCGAGCAGGACGACGGTGGGCAGCACCTCTGGCTGCCAGAAGACGGTCGCTTGATCGGCAGCAACGTGCGGGTCGATTGGGAAAGGTCAGCCCCCAACGCCAGACAAGGGGCTCGCGTCTTGTTCCCTCGTCCGCTGCGTCGGAGGCGGCCTCTCGAGCAATGGTGTTGTAGTCTTCTTGATAGGCAGGATTGCGGCGCAGGAACTCCCACGCGAACCCCGGTCGATCGAGATCCTTCAGATAGTCATGCCCGGTTAATGACCGCCAATCGGAGGCCGGTGGCATCATTGGTTCCCGCAAGATGCGCTACACGCAAAGGATGACCGCCCAGCCCACCAATAGATTCCCGTGTATGCGCATCTTGGGGAGTCGCCCAAAGGGCATCACGTGATGCCGTCGTGGCGTCGCACCAAATGTAAGTTTCCGATGTTTAATGGAATCGAGCCGAATCGCTTGTTTGAAGTTTTTGTGAATCGCAACACTGAACCAAGTGCCCGCGATGCTTGGATTTTCCGTAGCCGTTACCGGTCAACGCAGATTTGCGACGCTGTCCCTCACGTCATCTCGCGACCCAATAAGACGCGTTGCATGAGAGCCATGCACGCTCGTTCCGGAGATCACTCCGGGACACTGCGGCGGAGAAGTTCACGATAGCCGTGCTCGGTCATCCACTTGGCGCGTGCCAAATGGCTTTCCCAGGCACGGCGCGCGCGGGCCGGTTCGCGTGCAGGATCGATGTGCAGGACAAGATTGGGGACCTCAGTCCAGTCTGCGCCTTCCGCATCCGCATCGAGCAGCCGCAGGTACGTAACGAGGTGCTCCTCATCATAGGGCGTCAAGGTCTCGGCGTTTGGAGCCACGTCTGCCACCGGCGGATCGAGCGGTTGAGCCATGGAACGTTCCACCTGCAACGAAGGCTTATCGGACCTCGATCGGACCACAGAACCAGTCCGGTGATAGCGATGCATGTCCCGCGAATCGCGACAACATCCTCCTGGATGTGTTTGACAGCATGATCACGCGGCGGGGGAATACATATTATAGGAGATAAACCCGATAGTGTGTAGCCGGCCACCCTCGCGCGCATGGACATGCGCAGGTTGGTGGGCCGGAATTTTGCGAGGCTGCGCCGGCAGAAGGGCTTCACTCAGGAGTCCTTCGCCGAGGCGGCAGGTGTGACGCAGCAATACGTCAGCGATCTGGAACGCGGGTTACGGAATCCGACCGTCGTGACGCTGTACCATTTGGCGTCCGCTCTGGGCGTCAGTTACGTTGAACTGGTCACGCCTGATGATGAAGCGCGGCGGGAAGCCGCCAAGGCATCGGGAGGGCGATCCTCAAAGCGCCGGTCCGGAAAGACGTGAAGCGCGTTCGGCCGCTAGGCGCGGCGCGACCGGGCGCGGCGGCGCGCGATAGGCGAAATTGTGGGGGGCCTGGGGCACAAAATTCCCCGCCCGGGTCGATCCGGGCGGGGGCTTGCTGCCGGTCTGGCTTTAGTCGCCATTCGCCTTGCGGCTGCGCGACCAGATGAGGGCGAAGGTCTCGCCGTCCTCGACGAGGTTGGCGTAGATCGGAGCGTTGAAGCTCGGATCGTCGAGCTTGACCGAGAGGTAGTCGCGGCCCTCGTTGGAGCGCTTTGACCACGCGGCGCCGATCTCGGCCCGGCCGACGTAGACCCGATGGCTCGGGGCGTTGTCGCTTGTCCGATTGGTCTCGGGGACGATGCGGACGCCCTTGCTCTGCAGGCTCAGGGTGACGATCTCGCCCTGGAACTCGTGGCCGGACTTCTTGAAGGTGCCGATGTTTGCCATGTCACTTCTCCTTGGCTGTTCGAGCCCCGCGACCATCGCGGCCTCGATGGCGATCTGCAGGCCGAAGGCGATCGCCGGCGCACCCGCTTCGGGCCGTAGCGCAGCGGAGGATGGCGGGGCTGAGACTTTCTTGACTCGCGAGGAATGGGCGAAGCCCAGGGGAAGAAAGTCTCGGCGCCGCCTTTGCGGCACAGGCGATCGAGGCGCAGCCGTCCTTTGGCCAGATCAAGCCATCAGAGGCCGCGCGGCTCGCGGTCCGGCAGCTATTTCCAAGGAGAAGACGTGGCGGATATCGCCTGAGCAAGAGGCCGGACCCATTGGGCGCAGAAAAGGAAACCCCAGCGTGCAGATGGGCGGCCGCAGGATGCCTCGACCCGACAGCACAAGGCCTCAAGACGATCGGGTGGCGTGCGGCTTGAGATGCCGCGCATGGTCGAAGCGCTAAGAGACCGCGCTCACGTACTGCACGGCGATCAGAGAGACCGGCCGGCATCGGCGCCCTTCAGAGACGGCGGGTTCACGCCTCGCTGGTCTGAGACACCGGCAGATGACGCGACGTGCGGCCGGCAGCAACGCCCGGCGCGGCACCGGGCGGGGAAGAGAGCCACATGCGCATTATGGCCGTCGCCGCAACGACAGTCGCGCCGGCAATTGCGATTGTCTCGCGCCAGGCCTCCGCAGGTACGATGAGCTGCGCGAGCCCGCGCACCGCATGATACCCGGCAACGGCGGCCGGCATGGCAAAGAGCAGCGCGAGCGCGGTGCGCACGAGGGATGAGCGTAGCGTTGTGAAGGCGACCTGTCCGAGAACGAGGACGACGCTGCTAGCAATCGCGCTGACGATGATCGCCGCCACGGGCCCTGAACCGCTGTGATAGGCGGCAAGGCCAACAGTGACGCCGGCAAAGAAAGGCAGTGCATGGACTGCCAGTGCGAACAGCAGCCAGCAGAGATAGGCGAGCGCGACAAAGCTCAGAACGATGCCGATTATGATCATGGTGGTGCGCCTCCGTGCCAAATCGACGGCTGCGCCTCCACCACCACCATGGCGCAATGCGCAGAATAGCTGGTCGGCATCGGGATTGGAATCCATATTCGGAAAGTGCACGTGGTCGAGGCACGGCGATGGCGTGTGCCGGGCCGGTCCAGGCGTGCGAAGACGGATGCGGCCGATGTCGCGCGGCGCACATCCGCAAGCGCTTGCTTGCGGATGTGCGATCTTCCGGATCGGTTGCAATGCGTGGTAGTGGCGGCGCTTATGCGCCGCCGAATGTCCAGACCGGAATGCCGAGCTTCCTGGCCTTGTCGGCGAGGTTGGCGGAAATGCCCGAGCCAGGGAAGGCGATGACGCCGGTCGGCAGCACGTCGAGGATCTGGTCGTTGCGCTTAAACGGTGCAGCCTTGCTGTGGCGGGACCAGTTGGGCTTGAACGCGATCTGCGGAACCTTGCGGCTACGGGCCCAACAGGCCGCGATGCGCTCGGCGCCCTTGGGCGATCCGCCGTGGAGCAGCACCATGTCAGGGTGCTTGGCATGGACCTTGTCGAGCCTGTCCCAGATCGCGTGATGGTCGTTGAAATCGATCCCGCCGGTGAAGGCGATCTTCGGTCCGGCCGGGAGCAACGGCGCGGTCTCGACGCGGCGCTTGGCGGCGAGGAATTCGCGGCTGTCGATCATCGCCGCGGTGAGCGTACGGTGGTTGACCAGCGAGCCGGTGCGTGGGCGCCACGGTGACCCGGTCGCGCGCTCGAATTGGTCGGCGGCGATGTCGCGGAAGAGCTCAATGCTGTTGCGGCGCTCGATGAGGGTGAGGCCCTCGGCCACGAGCCGCTCGAGCTCGACCGAGCGGATTTCCGAGCCGTCCTGTTCCTTCTGGCTGCGCTTCTGGGCGTCCTCGTTGTCGTCGAGGTCGCGTTGCACGCGGTCGGCGGCACGGTGGAAGAGATTGACCGTCGACCACAGGAGGTCCGCGAGGTCGGGCTCGAGGCGCGTGTCAGAGAGCGTCGCGTTGAGCGCGTCGAAGATGTCGGCGACCGCGCCGGCAATGGTGTTGGCTTCGGGCAGCGGCCGCGGATCGGGCTCGTCCTGGAATGGACGGTAGCCATAGAGCTGGAGCTCGGTGAGGACGTGGTCGGTAGGAGATGTGTGCGGGGTTGAGAATTCGGAGTCGTCGCGATCGGTCGCCATGGTGATGTCCCTTCTCGGAAATCGGCCGCGCGCAAAAGCGGCCTTCACGGCGATCACCCGACGGCGGGCGGACCGGGCCTGCACCGCTCAGCGGCCGGAGCGAAGCGGAGGACGGCGGGCGGCGGCTATTTTGTTTCGCGCTGCAAAGCCGGAGCCCGTAAGAGTTCTGCGCAGCGCAGCCGCGTCGGCTTGAGTTGCTCTCCGGCGGCGGAAAATAGCCGCCGATCGCCGTTGCGGGCCCGGACCGCCTGCCGTCCGATCGCCCTCTTGAAGGCCGTGGGCCGCGGCCGCTTTCCGGGAAGGGAGGATCAGCGGAGACCGTTTTGCGCGACCGGGAAATTCGGCCTCGCTCTCATCGTCCCGGCGCGGCGGCGTCGATCGAGAGCAGGAATCGCGGCACGTCTTCGGGCGCGAGCTGAATGCGCAAGGCCGGGTGCAGCTCCTCGATGCCGAGCTCACGCAGGTCTTCGTTGAAATCGCCGAGCGTCGGCGTGAGCGTCAGCGCTTCGATGCCAGCGGAGTGCGCCCGCTCGGTCAATCTCGTTACGGCCACGTCGCCGGCCGGATCGCGGTCGCGCGCGACGTAGAGACGCCGAAGCGTGGCCGGGAACAGGATGGCGGCGAGGTGATTGGCCGAGAGCGCGGCAAGCATGGGTAGATGCGGCAGGGCGCTGCGCAGCGAGAGCATGGTCTCAAGGCCCTCGCCTGCCGCCATGACGTCGGCCGCGGCACCGAAGCGGACGCCGTGCCCGAGGAGATGACCCATCGCGCGCCGCGGCGTGTCGACGGGTGCCTTGTCGCGGCCTGACGGCTCGAGCCAGGTGCGATGCGCGCCCGTGATCGTGCCCGCGAGGTCGGTGACGGCGGCGATCAGCGCCGGCCAGACCTCGGTCGGGGCGTCGGCATCGGGCCGGTAATAGCATCGCGGGTGAAATCGCAGAGCGCGGATGTCGTGCAAGGCCGTGATGCCGCGTTTGCGCAGGTACATTTCGGCGATTGTGCCCAGGATCGGCTGGGACATCGCGAACAGACGGCGGGCGGATTCGGGTGAACCAGCCGGTGCCGACGGCTGTTTCCGAGTGTGGCAACCAAGCGACGGCTCGGGCAGCGGCAAGCCAAGAAACCGCCAAGCCTCGCCAACAGCATCGTGGAAATCGACGAGGCCACAACTCTCTCGGATCACGTCGAGCAGATCGCCGTGCTCGCCGGTGGCTGCGTCCGTCCATTTGCCAGCGGCGCCTTTGCCGGACGCCGGTCCCTTCAGACGCACGAACATGGACCGTCCTCGCGTGTTGCGAACGTCACCGACAATCCAGTAGCGGCCTGTACGCCGTCCGTTTGACAGATAATGCCGGCACACTGCTTCGGCATGCTCGGCGAGGCGACGCGCGAGATCAGAAGCTTGCATGACAATAACACAGCTCCCAGATGAAGGAGGCCCGCCGTTGCCGGCGGGCCCGAGGGTGGCGCATTACTACTCGGCCGCGACAGCGTGCGGATCCGTCGCGACCGGCTCATCTTCGGTCGGAGACTTGGATTCGACCATGGCCGTTTCGTAGTCGGTTGCACCCGATTCTTCGCCGCTGGACGCGACCGGTGAGCCGGTATCGACTTCGGGCGCCGGCGATTCGGCCGTAATCGCTCGGCCTCTCTCCCAGCCCTCAACCCGTCACGGAAAACCCGGCCGAGCTTTCACTCTTTCGAGACCCATTCCGGCATTAGGCAAAAACGGTTATCTATCGAGGGTGGGGCGCTGACGCGTAAGCCGACCCAGATCAGTAGCGATATCGAGTTGCGCCAAACATCCTCAATGATGCTCACTGAGTTATCTCGCCTCAGCAGCTCGATTGGAAATCACAGTTCGTCTCAGGTGTAAGCCCGGACTGAGCGCGCTCGACCATGTCTTCGTGCGACGCGACGTCTTGTCAGAGACGTAGATAGCCTTCGCGAGAGCGCCGCATTTTCGAGACCTCGAAGAATGCACGGTAGCGCGGGCACCGTCCGAAAAACCCAGACTAACTAAACGCAAATTTTAGTCTGGGGCCCTTGCGGATCGATCTTGAAATCGATTGCCTGTCAGGGAGTTAGCTGGTGCGCCCGAAGAGATTCGAACTCCTGACCCCCAGATTCGTAGTCTCACGGTGGCGCATACACCCGTGCCCACCTTGATGCACCTAAATGAGCGCGGTGGCAGCAGGGTGCGAGTCCGTTTGTAACAGTGGTCGACAGATCAGCCTGTCCCATTTGCACGCTACAGCGCGCAGGAGTTAGCGACCCACATCAGAGAGCCTTTTCGTCGGCGCCTTTGGCGACGTAGATCGAACCACCACGGGCAATGGGCTGCGTCGCCGATGGCGTCGAAACAAGATCGGGAGAAACGCCGCAAGCTACCGCGGAGGCAACGCGCTCTAGACAAGTGTGCATTGACACCAGGCCGCCGTATGGAAATGCCAAC
>Ga0306923_10007512_pt1 | contig 10867 bp, 13 predicted proteins | sample sta12Can44000108_FD_203841 | JGI IMG/M metagenome (GOLD analysis project Ga0306923, IMG submission 203841) | Lab enrichment of tropical soil microbial communities from Luquillo Experimental Forest, Puerto Rico - statanox.12C.anox.44.000.108 (v2)... | ecosystem: Environmental > Terrestrial >...
AGAGCGGCGGGGTCCACCGGGTATCGAAGTCGCACTCGTAACGGCCGGGCTCATCGCGCCAAGCGTGGAAAAAGCTGGCGATGCCTGGGGTGCCCCAATGCGCGCACGCCCAATCATAGGCATGCGCAGCGCCGGTCGCCTCCAAGGCTTGTGCCTCGAAAGCCTTTTGCGTCTCTACTTGCTCACGATTTTTGGGCGCATCTGGATCGGGAAACAAGATTTGGCCTGGATCATCATAGAAGATGCCCGGCATCGGCTTGATCGCTTCGAAGTCAAGCGTCGGCCCGTCCTTATGCGCCAGGAGGCACGTCTGTTTGAACCGGGCGATCTCATCGACCGATCCTGTGATCGTCATGCTGTTGTGACACCAGTTTGGCATTTTAAGCCTCCTTTTGTTGCGCGGAATCCGCCGCGCGCGGTTACGTTCAAACCTCCGGCGCTCCACCGCTGTCGTTGGCAGCATGTTTCCACACGCTGCGCATTACGCGACCTCCGCGTGCATTGGTCGAAAATCCGCGTCTGCAAAAGCATCATCGAGGATGGCTTGGACGCGGTCCTCGCCGAGCGCGCGCACAAGCGTGTGGGCGATGGCGATCTCCCATAGTCGATCGACGGCCGCGGCCCGATCGAGGGCGCCTTGCCGCACCAACAGCGCGAGCCGCCAGGATTGCCGCCGATATTCGGCGAGCTTGGCGTTCGCGACGGCGCGCCATGCTTCGAGGAATTCGCGGTCTTGACTGCTCATGCCGCGGCGCTCGGTTCTTTGGCCTTTGCGAAGGCGATGATGCGCGATCGGACGAAGCTCGAAACCTCCGGCGTCGGAGTGAATGCTGTGCGCTCCCAAAACCTATCCGGCTCGTGCCCGAACTTGTCCCGAAACAGATACCAAGCCCAACCCGGTTTCTTGCCACGGCGTAGCGCTTCGCCGATCAGCATTTGATACCAGCGGGCCTCTTCCTCGTTCGTGTACGCCTGCGCCCGCGACTTGCCGCCCACCACGAGGCCGAGCCTGCCCTCTTCGAAATCGATGTTTCGGGCTTTCGGTTCTGGCATCCATCCGCAAGCGCCACACGGCGGCTTGACCATGACGGCCCTGCAGGAGGGGCACTCGCGCAGCGCCGGTTCCTTGCCGGCCTTGCGCTTCTCGTGCACGGGGGCCGCGGCGCGGCCGTCGACATCGAGCGTCCACTCGACATGATCCTCGGGCAGACCGTGGCGATACACGGCACCGGAATGGTCGAGGATCACGGCGTCGGGCTTGCCGTCGGCGGGGCGCAGGACGCGGCCCACCATTTGCCGGAATAGCCCCATCTGCTTCGTGGGGCGCGCGAGAATTGTGCAGCCGACCGGCGGGCAATCCCAGCCCTCGGTCAGCACCATGCAGTTCGATACGACCCTGGTTTCGCCGCTCGCCAGGCGCGCCAGAATGTCCGCGCGTTCGGGGAGCGGCGTCTCGCCGTCGAGATGCTCGGCGCGGACACCAGCACCAAGAAATTGGTCGCGAATGGCGACTGAGTGCGCCACGTCGACGGCAAACGCGACTGTAGGGCGGCCCTCGCCGTGCTTAAACCAATGCTCTACGATGTCGCCGACGAGCCCTTCGGTGTTCATGCGGCCGGCCAGTTGCGAAATTACGTAATCTCCCTTCTCGACCCGCACGCCTTTCAAGTCAGGATTGACTGGCGCGTACACGCGAGATTTCACGAGATAGCCGCCGACGATCAGATCTGCGACCTGCGGGCACTCGATCATCACATCGAACAGATTGCCGAGCCCGCGGCCATCGCCACGGCACGGCGTCGCGGTCATCCCGAGCAACATCGCGTTGGGATAGAGCGTGATCAGTTGCTCACGTGTTCGGCCGCGAGCGCGGTGCGCTTCATCGAACACCAACAGATCTGCCGGCGGCAGGTCCATCGCGCTGGACCGCACGCCGCGCACCAGCAACGTGTCGATCGACGCGACCTGGACGGCCTCCATAGGGCGCGGGCTGACCTGCGACATGATGATCCCATGCCGCACGCCATTGGCAGTTAACTTGGCGCTGGTCTGGTCGATAATTTCGCGCCTATGCGCGAGAAAAAGGACGCGGCGATATTGGACGATCCAGCGGCGGATCAATTCAGAGGCGATCACCGTCTTGCCGCTGCCGGTCGGGGCCACAAGTAGGGCCCTGCGTCGCCCTTCGGCAATGTGGCGCTCGATCTCGGCGACGGCGTCCTGCTGGAACTGGTGGAGCGTGATCACAAGCGGCGCCTCGAGGTGTCGGCCGATGTCTCGGGGTCGGCGTCGTTCCCCATGAGCGCAAGCCCGTTCGTCAGGTCCGCCGACAACCGCTCGCGGACACCCGGCAGCATGATGATGTCGGCCAGCTCACGAGCGAGGAGGCGCTCGGAGAGGATCAGATCATGGGCAAACCGGCCGACGCGGTCGGCGAGCCCCGGAGCGATGATGCGGCTGTCGTGTTTGGGCACCCTGGCCTTGGCCTTGGTCCTCTTCGTCGCCGGTCGGCGTCGCGCCTTGCCGTCGGCGCCGACGCGCTTCTCAACTGGGGAAACTTCCCCAGTTGCTTCGCCCTTCTTGCGCGCCTTGGCGATAGTCTTGTGGTCGACCCCGGCTTCCTTGGCGAGTTTCCGGTCAGATTTCTCGGGCTGCGCCGCTACCAGTTGCGCGAGGATTTTGATTTTGGTCTCGGGGTCGAGGTGGCGGCGGTGGAGGTTCTTGCTGATGACGAAGGCGCGCGCGGCCCCATCATCGCCTGTGAACGGGGTGAGGCGCGGCTCGATACCGAGTGCGCGGCAAGCGTGGTAGCGATTGCGACCGTCAAGAATTTTGTTCTGGTAGACGGTGATCAGCTCGCGCAGCCCGTTTGCCTTGATGTCGGCGACGAGCGCGTCGAACTCGGCGCCCTCCATCAACGGGAACAGGTCGGCGAGCGGTTGGAACTTGATCTCGATCGTCATCGCCCGCTCCCTATGCTGTCGACATCGAGCGCCCGGCGCAGGACGGGACGCGAAGCCGCCGCGCGCGCAGCGAGGAGGCGCAGCGCCGCGATAGTCGGTCGCCTCAGGGGGAAGGGTTTGACGTATGGGTGGGACTTGAGCTTGATCGTGGTCATGGCACGCGTTTCGTGATGGCGGTGGTGGGGGCGGAGCCGCCCATCAGCCGCATGACATCGGCCCCGACGACTTGCGCTACATCCACGCCAGTGAGCCGCGCGATCTCCGCCCGCGGGATCAGCCAGCGATGGTTGAGCCGCATCGCTTTGACCTTGCCGTGGCGCAGCACTTCGTAGGCCTTGTTGAGGCTGATGCCGAGCACGGCAGCAAGCTCCTCGGGCGATGCCATCGCGGATGCCGCCATCCGAGCGCGGATGCGTTCCTTCCGACCGCCTTGCACGAGCGCCTTGCGGCCGCGCCGCTGCTTGGTCATCGCCTTCTCCTGTTTTTGCAAATTTGCAAAAAGCCCTCTACACCACCTTAAGTGCGTTGACAAGGTTTTTGCACATCCGCTAAAAGGCGGAGAACGACGAAGAACGGTCAAGAGCGGTGAAGGAAGGTGAAATGAGCACCAAACAAAAGCTCAATTCCGACGAGCAGGCCCGCATCGGGCGACCAATCAAGGAAGCCCGCAAGGGAAAACGCTCACGCATCAGCGTGGACATCAGCAGCACCTCCAAGGCGCTCATCGCCAGTCGGGCAAAGGCGAGCGGGCGCACGCTCGCGCGAGAGGCCGAGATCATGATCGAGGGCTTCGTGCGCTACCTAGAGATGATGGAGCGGACGCGCATGACGCTTGAAGACATGGACAAAGGCAAATTCAGCGTCGAGGCCGCGCTTTGGCGATTGGGCTATACCCCGGTCCGCGTCGCGCAAGAGGATAAAGCTTGGAAGATTTGGGCCGAGCCGGGCTTCCCCGGCGTCGAACGCAGTGGGTTCGTGCCCTTCCCAGAGGTGACTGAGCCACCGCACGCCGAAGCGGCGGCTGAAGCCTTCCGCCCAATTCCAGTGGGGAACCTGGGGGAGCAAATGACTATTTGCGGTAAACCAGTGGCAATGCCGCTCCCCCGCGCCAGACTGTCGACGAAGCCGGCGGCGACGGGATCGGTGACGTTCGGATCGTTCGCGATCACGATCGGCACGGTGCTGGTCGCAGCCTGCCGCGGAAGCGGGAAATGGGAAATCGCGGCGTTACCGGCTGGTCAGTCGAGCTCCTCGAAAGAGGCCCTTAGCCAATCAGGCCACCGGTTTCGACTTGATCGCGAGCGTTATGGGAAACCAGAATGAAGGGCCACCTGCAACGCCGCGGCGAGCGCTCGTGGCGGCTCAAATACGACATCGGGTCCGATGCCGCCGGTGACCGGCAGACGCGTTATGTCACGCTGCGCGGTACGAAAGCTGAGGCGCAGAAGGCGGCGGCGAAGATCCTCGCCAGCGTCGCCACCGGCACCCACGTCGAGCCCTCCACCGAGAGCGTGCGCGATTTCGTCGAGAGATGGTTGCGCGATTGGGCCGACGACAATGTCTCGAACAAGACGTGGACGCGCTATGCGCAGTTGCTCAGGAAGCATCTCTGCGGCCGCGTCGGCTCGCTGTCAATCCAGAAATTGAGCCCCGCCGATCTGCAGGCCGTCTACGCCGCCATGGCCCGCGATGGGCTCGCCCCCCTCACCCGCCTGCACGTGCACCGGGTCACGAGCACCATGCTCAAACACGCGATGCAGTGGGGCGTGGTTGCCCGCAACGTCGCCACCATGGTGGACGCGCCGCGGGTGAAGGCGAAGGAGATCGAGATCTTGACGCCAGTTCAAGTCACCACCGTGCTCGAGGCGCTGCGCGGCAAGCCGATCTATCCCATCGTCGCAGTGCTGCTCGCTACTGGACTGCGCCGATCGGAGGTGTTGGGACTGCGTTGGCAGGACGTCGACCTCGACGGCGGCACATTGAGGGTCGAGCAGACACTCGAACAGACCACGCGCGGCGGTCTTGTGTTCAGGCCACCGAAGACCAGGCATGGTAGGCGCACGGTCACGCTCGCCCCTTCTACCGTCGCCGTGTTGCGCGAGCACTGGCGCAGCCAGCAGGAGCAGCGGCTCTTCTTCGGGGTCGGTAAGGCGCCGGATGATGCGCTCGTGTTCTCGTCCTGGGACGGATTACCCTACCTGCCCGCCACGCTGACGCTGCAGTGGCGCCGAGCGATGAAACGCGCTGGGCTGACGGCCACGCTGCACAGCCTGCGCCACACCCATGCCTCAACCCTGATCGCTGCGGGCCTCGACGTACTCACGATCTCTCGCCGCCTCGGTCACGGTTCGTCCGCGATCACGCTCAACGTCTACGCCCACCTGTTCAAGCCCGACGACCGCGCCGCCGCGATCATGGAAGCCGCGTTGACGACGACCGCCAAGGCCGAGTGATCGGCGCGGAGACCTGGCCGAATGGCATCTACTAAGAGCGACATCAAAGATTTTGTGCTCGCTGTGTGCAGCGAGTGGCTGACATTGCTGAGCGGTCCGCTTAGCGTACCTGTTGCGGTGGCCGCATTCTTTGTCCCGAATAACATCGTAAAAATTCTGTTCGGTTTGATTGCATTTATTGGTGTTTGGGTGACTGCTTACCGGCTCTGGAAGCGAGAGCACGACAAAGTCGTCGAGCGCGATGAAAAGAAGCGCCAACTACTCGACGATATTGCCGCGTTGAGAGAGAAAGTAGGCGACTACAGGATTGCAATGGAAGCGGATCACCGTTCCGGGCGGTTTGACGAGAAGGTATGGCAGCAGAAATACGATGTTTTGGAGACCGAAATTGTCTCGAAGATCGAAGAATTGTCATCGAAAGCAGAGGCGAGGACCTACCGTTACCGCGGTAATCTTCAGCGCCCCTTCCGACAAAATCGTCCAGGCTCCTTCGTGTGGCCGGTGCTAATAGATGTTAGCATCCGCGATCTCGATTACCTGCAGGCCCTTATTCACGATTACTCGCGCGGCCGGAAACAGGCCGTTTGACTTCCACGCGCCCTCAAGACACTTCACTGTCGTCACGACTTGCATTGTCTGTCGGTGGCGAGCATGTGTTGCTGGGTCATGGTGTAGAACGGAAGCGAGAACTGACTACCACCGTGTCCGGTGCCAATCCGGTGCCAATTTTCGGTTTTGTTCTCAGGGCGGTCTACTAAGTCTCTGAAAAGGCGGCGTTTGCCGGGTTAGCTCAGTGGTAGAGCAGCGGTTTTGTAAACCGTTGGTCGGGAGTTCAAATCTCTCACCCGGCACCGCTCTTTCGCCCGATTGCGGCACAGATACGGGGCTGCGGCGCCGCCCAGATCGAGATAATCGCGTCGCGGTCCTATGCGACGCAGAAAAGAAAAACCCCGCTGAAGCGGGGTTAGACTCGTTGCACTCGGCGTGGACTACCTTCGGGCTGATGGTTGAGGCGTCCGTTTCGCCTTGATCATCATCCTTCCACATCGCCGGCCGTTGGGCTGTGATTGCCATCACGTTTTTGCGCATTTCGGGGCGGCGGGGGCTGATGGTATCTGGCGGCCTAGCGCGCAGCCCTCGGGAAAGCGTGGCAGCGAAGGGCGACCCATGTTGTCGGACGTCGAGCGCCGGTTCTTGGCGCAGCAACGCATCGCGCACCTCGCCACCGCCGATCGGCGCGCGGTTCCCCATGTGGTGCCGGTCTGCTTCGCGGTCCTCGAGCGCACGCTCTACATCACCATCGACGAAAAGCCAAAACGACGTCCCGGGGCGTCGCTCAAGCGTCTGCGCAACATTGCCGAAAATCCCGCGGTCGCCGTCATCGTCGACCGCTACGACGAGGATTGGGCGCGGCTCGGCTGGGTGATGCTGCGCGGGCACGCGGAAATTCTACGTGAAGGGAGAGAACACCGGGACGCGCAGGCGCTGCTGCGCTCGCGCTATCCGCAGCTCGGCGCGATGGAGATCGCAAAATACCCCGTCATTGCCGTGCGCATCGAACGCACGACGAGCTGGGGCGACTTGTCGGCGGACGCGGCGAGCTAGAGGAATCCAGCGCCTGGGTCCCCGCAACGGGATCCCCGCGACGGATAGCGCGTCACAGACGCGCGTAGACGCGCTTTTGCTGTCGCGGGGTGCCCCTCGCGGGGACGAACGGATATTGATACGGATTCCGCGCTGTCCGACGCCCTATGGAACACGGATGCATGCTATACGTTTCGCCTCGGCCTGGGATCGCATCGAGCGCCTGCGGCGCCGCGGGCATGACGCGCTGAATGGGTGGGGAATGCTGGTTGGCGCCTTCTATTTTCCGACCGATTACGGCATCGCCATCGACGAATTGGCGCGCGCGCTCGAGCAGCGCGGCTTCGACTCGCTGTTCGTGTGCGAGCACACGCATATTCCGGTCAGCCGGCGCTCGCCCTATCCCGGCGGCGGCGAGCTGCCCAAGCGCTACTTGCACACCCACGATCCGTTCGTCGCGCTGTCGTTTGCCGCGGCGGCCACGCGCACGCTCAAGCTCGGCACCGGCATCGCCCTCATTCCGCAGCGTGACCCGATCATCACCGCCAAGGCGGTGGCGAGCCTCGACCAGCTCTCGGGCGGGCGTTTCATTTTCGCGATCGGCGGCGGCTGGAACGTCGAGGAGATGGAAAACCACGGCGCCCGCTACGAAACCCGTTTCCAGTTGCTGCGCGAACGCGTGCTGGCGATGAAGGCGCTATGGACGCAGGAAGAGGCGGAGTTTCACGGCCGCTTCGTCAATTTCGATCGGGTCTGGCTTTATCCCAAGCCGAAGCAGAAGCCGCATCCGCCCATCCTGCTCGGCGGGGAGAGCGACTACACCGTGCGCCGGGTGGTCGAGTTCTGCGACGGCTGGTTTCCGCGCCCGCGCGCCGGCTGGGAGCCCAAGCGCGCGGTGGCGCGGCTGCGCGAAGCCGCGATCGCGGCCGGACGCGATCCCGCCACGCTCTCGATCACGGTGTTCAATGCGCCCGCCGATCGCGCCGCGCTCGCGCCCTATCGCGAGGCGGGCATCGCGCGGGTGCTGCTCGAAGTGCCCGATTTGAGCCGCGACGAGATCCTGCGCCGGCTCGACAAGAACGCGGCGCTGATGGCGGAGAATCGCTGATCGCGCGGGAACGCGGGTAGGGCTACGCGGCTTCTAAAATTCCTACTCGTGGTCTCGAGCGGGGCCCCGCTCGCCGATGGCTTGGTGCTTTCGCAGCGTCAGGATGCGCGTGTCACCATGCGTTGAACCAGTGCGCGACGTCGTAGGACAGCGCGCCGAGCACGCACACCGCAAGCCCGCTCCACAGAATACCCATCAGCAGCACGGTGTTGGCGCGCTCGATCAATTTCTTGTCGACAAGATGGGCCATGATAGCCTCCATCTATGACCCCCTTCCTAGTGACAAAGTAGGGACGGCGCGGGCCTGCGAGTGTGATGTACGTCACCAAAGTGCGCTCTTTGGAAACGCGAATTTCCTCCGTTCATCCAGCGTTTGCGCACGATTCCGCCCCGCCCTTTTGACTACAGATCAACTACCCTATTGACTACGTAACGTGACTATGCTAGAGCTTGCAATGCGTCGCGGTAAAAAGGCCAAGGCGCAGGCTGTTTGACATCGTGAGATAGGACTAGGAGCGCGGTCGCCGTCGTGAAGAACGAGGACAGCATGAGCCCTCATGCCTCGAGACGCATCGCAACGCGACGGGTCTGCGGAAGCTTGCGAAGCCGGTGGCCGGAACACTAATCTCCGGTTGTATGAATCGGGCGTGGGCTGAGGTTCCCTGTTTCCGGCCTGCTATTTACAGGGAGCGCTGCAACCCCAACGTGTCGAGCCCTCAGCGCGTCGCTACTGCTTGGGAATGCCGGCGCGTTCGATCACCGCCGCCCACTTGCCGATGTCGCCGGCGAGGCGGGCTTTCAACTCCTCGGGCGTGCCGGCCTTGGCTTCGATCCCAAGCTCGGCGTAGCGCTGCTTCACCTCCGGCGTCGCCACGATTTCGTGAATCGCCTTGTTCAAGTGCTCGATGATATCCGCCGGCGTGCCGTGCGGAGCGAACACGCCGTTCCACGAAACCACCTCGTAGCCGGGAACGCCCGCCTCCGCGACGGTCGGCACGTCGGTAAAGAACGGCGAGCGTTCCTTGCCGGTGGTGGCAACGGCGCGGATCTTCTTGTCGACGAGGGTCGCTTTCATCGGGGCATAGAAATCCACCATCAGCTGCACGTCGTTGCGCATGAGGGCGACGATGACGTCGGGGGTGCCGCGGTAAGGGATGATCTGGAAGTTGAGGCCGGCCGAGGCTTTGAACAGCTCGCCCGCCAGATTCTGGGTGCCGCCGACATTGATGGTGCCGACGTTGAGCGCACCCGGACGCGCGCGGGCGGCCTTGATGAATTCGTCGAACGTCTTGAACTCGGAGTCCACATTGGTGGCGAACACCAGATCGAAGGCGCCGATGGTGGAGATGGTCGCGAATTCCTTCACCGGATCGAACGGCAGCGCCTTGTAGATGGCGGCGCTGATCGAGGTGCCGTTGGTGACGAGGCCGATGGTGTAGCCGTCGGGCGCTTGCGAGAGCACCGCCCGCGCCGCCGCGATGCCGCCCGGTCCGGGTTGGTTTTCGACCACGAAACGCTGCCCGAGCTTGTCGCCGAGCTTCTCGGCCGCGAGACGCGCGGTGATGTCGGCGACGCCGGCGGCGGCGAACGGCAGGATAAAGCGGACCGGACGGTTGGGATAATTCTGCTGCGCGCGCACGCGTATCGGAAACATCCCGGCGGCTGCAGCCGAGGCCGCGAGCGCCAGCTGCCGTCGCGTGATGCGGTTGCCGGTCATTTCGCCTTCCCTTTTCGTTACGCCGTCGAAGCGCGCGTGCCCGACATGTGGTCGCGGTGAAGCACGCCGGTGCGTTGCATGCAACACCCGTGCCGATGGACTGTCCGCCTTTGCCGGCAACTGCGACGAAAGTTCACACCTTCTCCTCGATCACGCTGGCGCGCACGTCGTCCTCGATCAGCCGCCAGATGTGATCCACATAGCGCACGAATTCGGCCGTGCGCTTAATCGCGAGCGAGCGCGGACGCGGCAGCTCGATCGCGACGCTCTCGCGCAGCCGGCCCGGCCGGCGCGCGAACACGAGCACGCGGTCGGCGAGGAACACCGCTTCGTCGATCTGGTGGGTGACGAACAAGACGGTCTTGCGGCCATCCTCCCAGATGCGCATCAGCTCCGTCTGCATGATCTCGCGGGTCTGCGCGTCGAGCGAGGAGAACGGCTCGTCCATCAGGAGGATTTCCGGGTCGATGGCGAGCGCGCGCGCGAGGTTGACGCGCTGACGCATGCCGCCCGAGAGCTGGCGCGGATGGTAGTGCTCGAATCCCTCGAGGCCGACGAGCTTGAGGAGCTCCATCGTGCGCTGCCGCTCGGCGGGGCCGACTCGACCCGCGACCTCGCGCCCGATGATCGCGTTGGCGAACACCGTGCGCCACGGCAAAAGATTGTCGCTCTGGAACACGAAGCCGCGGTCGCCGCCCGGGCCGCGCACGGCGCGCCCGTCGAGCGTCACCTCGCCAGAGCTCGCCGGTTCGAGACCTGCGACGATGCGCAGAAACGTGGTCTTGCCGCAGCCGGACGGGCCGACGAGCGCAATGAACTCGCCGCGCTCGACCGCAAGATTGATGTCTTGCAACGCCCGCAATTCGCCGAAGGTCTTGCCGAGATGGGAGACTTGCAGCTTGCGCGCCATCGGCGCTAGTGTCCCGATTCCGAAGTTCGCAAGCCCTTGCAGCGTCCCTCTGATGCGAACTTCGGAATCAAAGGGACACTAGTAACTCTATAATTCTAGTGCCGCATTTGAACCCGAAGTTCGCAACCGCAA
>Ga0306923_10007517_pt1 | contig 10862 bp, 8 predicted proteins | sample sta12Can44000108_FD_203841 | JGI IMG/M metagenome (GOLD analysis project Ga0306923, IMG submission 203841) | Lab enrichment of tropical soil microbial communities from Luquillo Experimental Forest, Puerto Rico - statanox.12C.anox.44.000.108 (v2)... | ecosystem: Environmental > Terrestrial > Soil...
GAAACGGAGCGAAGGATGACTGACCGCCTCTCCCATGCGAGCGTCTCCGCCGCGGCGCTCGCCGCGCTCGCGGTGATCGCCGCCGCCCCCGTCGCGGCCCGCGCCGCCGGCAACACGATCGTGTCCGGCTCGGTGTACGTGGGCTACGCCAACATCCCCGACCAGGCGGTGCGTGATCGCTCTCCGCGCGGTGTCGCGCCCGACGCCTCGCTGAAGGTGCAGGTCGAGATCCACGACGACCTCACCTTCTCCGCGAAGGCTTGCATGGGCTGCCACACCGTGGAGCTCGACCACGCTGCCCTCGACTGGCAGCCGCAGACCTGGTTCAACGTGCAGGTGGGCCGCATCGCCGTCCCGTTCGGCGAGTTCGCCGAGCGCGTGGACCCCTCCAGCTACCGCACTCCCACCGCGCCCCTCATCTACGACATGGGCCGGATGGCCTTCGGCGGCACGTCGGCGCTGAACCTGGGCGTGCTTCCGCAGCCGTACGTCGACACCGGCGCCCTGGCCTACGGGCAGAAATGGATCGGAGAGCGGGTCCAGGTGTGGTACGGCGGGTACGTGGTCGGCGGACTGAAGGGCACGAACGACGTGCAGTGGGGTCGGATGCGCGGCGGCAGCTACCAGGACAACAACGCCGTGCCGGCTGGAGGCGGTCGCCTGGCGGTGACGCTGACGTCCGAGCCGGGCGCGTTCCTGGGCGATGCGAACATCGGCGGCTCGTTCACCGCCGGCCGGTACGACGACGCGGGACGGCTCGGCTATGCCGTGTGGGGCGCCGACGCCACCCTCCGCTTCGGGAGCACCACGGTGCGGGGCGAGTACGTCCAGCGCCGCACGCAGCTCGACAAGAACGCGACCTACGCCTACGCCCTCGTGGACGACTGGTTCACGAAGAACGGCTGGTACGTGGAGGCCGAGCAGCCGGTCTGGAAGTATCTGGCGGTCGTGGGCCGGGTGGATCAGCTCCGCCGCTCCGGCGCCCAGCTCCCCGGCGCCGACGACCCGTCGTTGACCTTCGCTCGCATCACCCGGACCACCGTCGGCGCGGTCGTCACGCCGGCGAAAGCGACTTACGTGAAGGCGGGCTGGGAGTACTGGGATGGCTCGGGATACCCGAGCTTCCACGCTTTCCACTTCGGCCTCGGAGGAGCGTTCTAGCCATGACCCGGATCCTCGCCACCATCCTCGTCGCGCTGCCGCTGCTCGCCGCAGCGGGAGACTCCGACCGGGCGCCGCCCGACCCGCGCGACAACGGTCCCGACCGTCTCGACGTCTCGAAGTGGCCGGTCGAGCATCAGAAGCGGTACCCGCTCTTCGAGACGAAGTGCTCGAAGTGCCACCCGCTCGCCCGGGCCATCAACGCGCACTTCTCGGGCGCCGACTGGAAGCGCTACTCGAAGCGCATGATCCGGCGCCCGAACTCCGGCATCAACGAGGAGCAGGCGGTGGAGCTCTACCAGTTCCTCGCCTACTTCGCGTCCGCGCAGGGCGGGAAGTGATCAAGCGGCTCGTCGCCGGCGCCAGCCGGTCGCTCCGCGCCCGCATCCTCGTCGCGACGCTCGCGCTGCTCGCGGTGGCGCTCGGCGTCGCCGTGATCGGCTTCGAGCGCTCGGCTCGCACCGTGATCCTCGCGTCCGTGCGTGCGCACCTCGAGGCGCGCGCGCAGGAGGCGCAGGACGGGCTCGCGCGCTTCCAGCGCGAGCGCGCGCTCGCGGTGCAGAACTGGGCCGACGCCGACTCGATGCAGCTCACGATCGAGTCGGGCGACCCGAAGTTCGCGGAGGACTACCTCCGGCGCACCGTGCAGGACCAGTACGGCGCGATCGAGTACGCAGCGCTGCTCGCGCCCGACGGCTGGATGCTCGCGGCGGTGCGCTACGCGACCACGGGGCCCCGCGCGTTCCAGTTCGAGAGCCTGCGCGGCGTGTTCGTGGACATGAAGCCGCTCGCGGCGGCCCGGCAAGGCGCGGATCGCACCGCAGTGGTGCTGCCGCTCACCGCGATCGTGCCCGACGCGCCGCCGCTGCCGCGCGTCGTGCTCGCGTCCCCCGTGAAGGACTTCCTCGGCGAGGTCGTGGGCGTGCTGGTGGTGACGGTGGGCGAGGACGCGCTCTCGAGGACGCTCGGCGACCTCTCCGGCCCGCAGCCCGAGTACCACCCCGCGGCCTACGCCGCCGCAGGCCGGATCGTGCTCTCCGGCCGGCCCGAGGAGGCGCACCTCGCGCGCTCGTTCCTCGTGCCGGGCGCGACGTCCGACGGCCTCGAGCGGCTCGTGCCCGAGGGGGGGAGGCCGCTGCTCGCGGCGCGCTCCCGCGGAGCCGAGGGCGTGCCGGGCTGGACGGCGGTGATGAGCGTCGACGAGGCGTTCGCGCTCGGGCACCTCCACAACCTCCGGCTCCTGCTCGGCGCGATGTGGGCGGTGGTGCTCGGGGTGGCGGTGCTCGTGTCCGGCGTCGCCCTGCGGAAGGCGGCGCGGCCGCTCTCCGACGTGAGCCAGTCGATGACGAAGGTCGCGAGCGGCGACCTCTCCACGCGACTCCCCGACGGCTGGACCGGCGAGCTCGGCACGCTCGTCCGCTCCTTCAACACGATGGTGTCCGAGGTGCAGCGCTCGCGCGAGGAGCTGTCGCGCACCGAGGCGGCGCGGCGCGAGCTCGCCATCGCGCAGCAGATCCAGACCGCCATCCTGCCGGTGTCCCCGCAGGTGGCCGGCTTCGAGATCGCGGCCCGGATGAAGCCCGCCGACGACGTGGGCGGCGACCTCTTCGACGTGCTCGACTTCGGCGACACCTTCTGGGTCCTCGTCGGCGACGTCTCCGGGCACGGGCTCAACTCGGGCCTGGTGATGATGATGGCCCAGGCCGCGGCGTCGGCCGCGATCGCCGACTCGCCGCGCTGCTCGCCGCGCGACGTCATCGCGGCGGTGAACGGCGTCGTCTACGAGAACGTCCGCAGGCGCATGGGGCGGGACGACTACCTCACGCTCATGGCGGCGCGGCACGTGGGGGGCGGCAAGTTCGTCGCCGCCGGCGCGCACCAGCCGGTGTTCATCGCGCGCCGCGGCGGACAGGTCGACGTGGTGGAGCCGGTGGGCTCCTGGTGCGGGATCTCGCCGCGAGTGGGCGCGATCACGAAAGAGTACGAGTTCGAGGTCGGACCCGGCGAGACGATGTGTCTCATCACCGACGGCGTCGTGGAGTCGCGCAGCGATGCACACGAGCTGTTCGGCGAGGACCGTCTGCGCATGGTCCTGTCGGCGGGCGCGGGGGAGGGCGCGCCCGCTTCACAGTCGCTCGCGGAGGTGTTCGCCGCCGTGGAGCGCTTCTCGTCGGTGCAGGCCGACGACGTCACCGCGATCCTGTTGAGGCGCGACGATGCAAACTGACTCCCTCCCCCGCAGCGAGGGCCCCGTGCAGCTCGCCATCCGCATGAGGCCGCCGTGGCGCTTCATCGACGAGATCCGGCGCTTCGTGGAGTCCTTCTGCGCGTGCGCGCCGGGTTGCCCCGAGCACCGCGAGGCGCAGCTCGCCGTGGCCGTGCACGAGCTCGTCCAGAACGCCGTTCCGCGCGCGGGCCAGGGTGACGTGGAGCTCCTGCTCGACGTCGATCCCGGCATCGACCGCGTCCTCGTGGAGGTGACGAACCCCTGCACGGACGCGGAGTACGACGAGCTCCGGCGGCGCGTGGAGCGCATGAACGCCCAGCCGGACGCGCTCGTGCACTACGTCGAGACGATGCGGTCGGCGCCGAGCCACGTGCGAGGGGGGCTGGGGCTCGCGCGCATCCGCTACGAGGGGCAGCTCGAGATCTCCTTGCGCCGCGATGCCGCCAAGGTGACGGTCGTCGCACAGGGCAAGCTGAAGGTCCCGCCGCCTCGCCCGCCCGAAAAGAACGCAGGCACCACTCCGGAGGCAAAGCCGTGCTGCAAGTGAACCAGGAGCAGTTCTCCGCCAAGCTGTCGCCGCTCTCGGCTGGGATCCGCGTGCTCTTCCGCGGGAACATCAGCACGCCCGATCCTGCGTCGGTGCTCAACCCGTTCGTGGACGCGGTGCACGACCGCGCCCAGGAGTCGGGTGAGCGCGAGGTGAGCGTCGACCTGAAGGACCTCGAGTACTGCAACTCGTCGGGGTTCAAGTCGTTCATCCACTGGATCCGGCGGATCAAGGAGATGCCGGAGGAGCGCCGCTACAAGCTGCGCTTCCTCACGAGCTCCGAGCGGAAGTGGCAGCGCACGAGCCTGCTCGCGCTCACGGTGTTCGCCGAGGAGCTCGTCGAGATCCAGCGGTAGGCGGAGCAGCGCCCGCGGCGGGGCGGGGGCGCAGCCCCCGTTCGGCTAACTCTCCACCCCGTACTTCTTCATCTTCCCCTGCAGCGTGGTCGGCTTGAGGCCGAGCAGCGCCGCCGCGCCCTTGTCGCCATACACGCGGCCGCTGCAGGCGGCGAGGGCGCGCTCGAGGAGCTCGCGCACCTCCTCATCGAACTTCCGGGGAGCGCGCGGTGCAGCCGGCCCCGGCGTACCGGCGATCGCCGCCGCCGCGCCGCGCTCGGGGTGAAGCGGCACCAGTCCCGCCCTCACGCAGCGGTCGCAGGTGCCGCCCTGGCACAGCGCGAGGTCGGGGAGCACGAGCTCCGACCCTGGCGACAGGATGAGCGCGCGCTGCACGAAGTTCTCGAGCTCGCGGATGTTCCCGGGCCAGTCGTTCGCCTCGAGGGCGCGCCAGGCCGACTCCGCGATCGTGGGCGGTCGCCGGTGCATCGCCGCCGCGTGGCGCTCGACGAACCAGGCCACGAGCGGCCGCACGTCCTCGCGCCGCGCGCGGAGCGGGGGCAGGGTGACCGGGAACACCGCGAGCCGGTAGTAGAGGTCCGCGCGGAACGTCCCCGCCGCCACCATCTCCTCGAGGTTCCGGTTCGTCGCGGTCACGATGCGCACGTTCACCTTGCGGGCCGTGGTGGAACCGACCGGCTGGATCTCCCGCTCCTGCAGCGCGCGGAGGAGGCGCACCTGCACCGCCGGTGAGGCGTCGCCCACCTCGTCGAGGAAGAGCGTGCCACCCTCGGCCTGCTCGAACCGGCCTGGCTTCCGCCGCACGGCGCCGGTGAACGCCCCCTTCTCGTGGCCGAACAGCTCGCTCTCGACGAGGTTCTCGGGCAGCGCGGCGAGGTTCACGGCCACGAACGGCGCGCCGAACCGGGGCGAGAGGTCGTGGATCATGCGCGCGAGCCCCTCCTTCCCGGTGCCGGTCTCGCCGCGCACGAGCACCGTCGTCTCGGCGGGCGCGACGAGCCGCACGCGCTCGATCACCGCGCGCATCGCGGGGCTCTCGGCGACGTAGCGCGACTCGCGCTTCATCTGACGCAGCTCCTCCTTCAGGAGCGCGTTCTCCCGGTCGAGCAGCCGGTTCAGCCGCCGGACCTCCTCGACCATGAGCGAGTTGTGGAGCGCGATGGCCACGAGGTGCGCCACCTGCCGCGCCACCTGGAAGCAGCAGTCGAGCAGCCCCTCCTGCGGGGGGTGCGCGACGTCGAGCGCGCCGAGGAGCTGATCCTCGAAGACGAGCGGGAAGGAGACGAGCGAGCCGTAGCCGAGCTCGGCGAGCCGCGGCTCGTCGCGGAAGCGCGGCGCCTCGGCCCGGATCGGGTCGATGACCACGGGGCGGCGGGTGGCGATGGCCTCGCCGGCCGCGGAGCCCTGGAGGGCGAACCAGGAGCCGGCGTCGGTGGGCGGATGGCGCGGATCGGAGACGAGCGCGACCTGAGCCTCGCCCGGGTGGTCGGCGTGCAGGCGGTGGATCGCGACGCGCGTGAGGCCGAAGCGCCGGTTCAGGAGGCGCGCGGTCCGGTCCATCACCGCCTCCATGTCCACGGTCGAGAGCACCGTCTCGATCGTCTCCTCGACGATCCGGACGTGCGGGTCGTCGGCGGGCGGGGCGGCGTCCACCGCCGGGCCGGTCACGATGGGAAGTCCGGGCATCGGCCAGAGGTAGCGGTCAGGCCCCAGGTGGTCAAGCGAAACGCACCCACTAATCGGTTTCACCGGGATTTCGGTGACGGCTCACACCTGCCGATCGGTGGCCTTCGTCCGAGCGCGACGAAAAACACCAACAATTTCAACCACGCACCCGCTGGCACGCCTGTCGCTAAAGGGGCCGGCATCGCAACGCCGGTTCCACCCGGACGAGGAGCAGCCATGGAAGCCATCGAGACCCTGATGACGGAGCACCGCCTGATCGAGCGCGTCATCGACGCCCTGACGGCGTTCACCGAGGAGGCGTCCCGCAAGACGGGCGACGACAAGGCCGAGCTCTCCAGGTTCGTCACGTTCATCCGCGAGCTCGCCGACGGCGTGCACCACGGCAAGGAGGAGGAGATCCTCTTCGCGGCGATGGTGGAGGCCGGCTTCCCGCGCCACGCCGGGCCGGTGGGCGTGATGCTCGCCGAGCACACCGAGGGGCGCCGCCTGGTGGCGGTCCTCCGCAGCCTCGCCGAGCAGCAGGCGCCGTGGTCGGCGGCCGACCGCCAGAACCTCGTCGAGGCCGCGAGCGGCTACGGCGGGCTCCTGCGCCAGCACATCCACAAGGAGGACGCGATCCTCTACCCGATGGCCGAGCAGCGGCTCGCGCCCTCCACGCACGAGCGCGTCGACACGGTCTGCGCCGAGCTCGACCGGAACCAGGCCGCTCGCATCGAGGAGCTGCACGCCCTCGGCGAGGAGCTGGTCCGCATCTACGCCCCCCACGCCACCTCTGCTGCTGCACCCCGCGCCTGCTTCTCGGGCGGCGGCTGCTTCTGAGACCCGACGGAGATCCACGACCAATGAAGAACACCCATCGCCAGAGAGCCATCCTCCTCTTCACCCTCGTGATCTGCTTCGGCGTGCTGCTGTTCGGCGGCGCGAAGATCAACGAGAACAAGCCGCCCATCCCGGGCAAGGTCGTCGACGCCGCGGGCCAGGTGGTCTTCACCGGCGCGGACGTGGTCGACGGCCAGAAGCTCTACCTCGCGCGCGGCGGCCAGCACGTCGGGTCGGTGTGGGGTCACGGCTCGTACCTCGCCGCCGACTGGTCGGCGGACGCGCTCCACCGCACCGGGCTCGCGACCGCGGGCCTCGCGCGCGGCCTCTCGCCGGCGCAGGCGCAGGCCTTCGACCAGGCCCAGCTCGACGCCCTCGACGCCGGCGAGAAGGGCCGCGTCTCCGCCCTCGTCGCGCAGGAGCTCCGGCAGAACCGCTACGACGCGGCGAGCGACACCCTCACGCTCTCGCCCGGCCAGGCCGCGGCGCTCCCCGCGCTCGAGCGCCACTACTCCGACACCTTCATGAAGGGCGACGATCTCCAGTCGATCCCCGCGGGCTGGATGAAGTCGCCGGAAGAGGTCCGCAAGATCACCGCGTTCTTCTTCTGGACCGCGTGGGCCGCCGGTACGGACCGGCCCGGCGAGGTGTTCAGCTACACCGCGAACTTCCCGTACGACCCGCTCGTCGGCAACGTCGCGCTGCCGCACACGCTCATCTGGTCGATCGTCTCGGTGGTGCTGCTCATCGCCGGCACCGGCCTCGCGATCTACCTGTGGATGAAGATGCGCGAGGGTGAGGAGGAGGCGCCGGAGTTCGCGCCGCTCGCGCAGCCGAAGCCCACGCCGTCGCAGCGCGCCGTGCTCCCGTACTTCCTCGTCGCGATCATCCTCTTCGTCCTCCAGGCGGTGCTCGGCTCGGTGACCGCGCACTTCACGGTGGAGGGCAACAAGTTCTACGGCATCGACCTCTCGCAGATCCTGCCCTACGCCGCGACCCGCACCTGGCACCTCCAGCTCGCGGTGTTCTGGATCGCCACCTGCTGGCTCGCCACCGGCCTCTTCATCGGCCCGGCGGTGGGCGGCAAGGAGCCGAAGGCGCAGAAGGCGCTCGTCTACACGCTCTTCGGCGCGCTCGTCGCCGTCGTCGTCGGCTCGCTCACGGGCACGTGGGCCGGCATCCGCGGCAAGATGGACAGCTGGCTCATCGGCACGCAGGGCTACGAGTACATCGAGCTCGGCCGCGTGTGGCAGGTCGCGCTCCTCGCCGGGATGATCCTCTGGCTCGTCCTCGTGGCCCGCGCGATCAAGCCGGCTCTCAAGGCGGAGGCGGACAAGGGCGGCCTCACGCACCTGCTCCTCTACGCCTCGGTCTCGATCCCGCTCTTCTACTCGGTGGGCCTCTTCTACACGCCCGGCACGCACATGTCGGTCGCCGACTACTGGCGCTGGTGGGTGGTGCACCTCTGGGTGGAGAACTTCTTCGAGGTGTTCGCGACGGTGGCGCTCGCCTTCGTGCTCGGCCGGATGGGCGCGGTGAAGCCGGCCGCGGCGCTGCGCGCGACCTACTTCTCGATCATCCTCTACCTGGGCGCCGGCATCATCGGCACCTTCCACCACCTCTACTTCGCCGGCTCGCCGCTCTTCATCACCTCGCTCGGCGCGACCTTCTCGGCCCTCGAGATCGTCCCGCTCACGCTCCTCGGCTTCGAGGTGTACGGCACGCTGAAGCTCGCGAAGGAGGACGGCGCGCACCCCTACCGCTGGCCGCTCTACTTCTTCGTCGCGGTGGCGTTCTGGAACATGGTGGGCGCGGGCGTGTTCGGCTTCCTCATCAACCCGCCGATCGTCCTCTTCTACGCGCAGGGCATCAACACGACGCCCATCCACTCGCACGGCGCGCTGTTCGGCGTGTACGGCTTCCTCGCCATCGCGCTCATGCTCTTCAGCATGCGCCACATCGTGCGCAAGGAGGCCTGGAGTGACGGCCTGCTGAAGTTCGCGTTCTGGGGCCTCAACATCGGGCTCGCGGGGATGATGGCCATCTCGCTCATCCCGGCCGGCTTCTACCAGTTCCGCGAGGCCATCCAGCACGGCCTCTGGTACGCCCGCAGCCCGGCGGTCACCCACTCGGACTTCATCCAGACGGTGACCTGGCTCCGCGTCATCCCCGACGTCGTGTTCTTCGCGGGCGCCCTCGCGCTCGTCACCTTCGTCCTCCGCGCCATCGTGCTGGACGTGAAGGTCCGCCGCGCTGAGCAGGTCGGCGAGGTGAAGAGCACGGTCCGTCGCGCCGCCTGATCCTCCCCTCCTGAGTCAGGTGATACGGACGCCGTCGAGCCTTCCGAGGCTCGGCGGCGTTTGCTTTTCATGGCACCAGCGGCACGCGGTCAGACCTCGAGCCCCACCGCGCGCATGAGCGCGAGGGCGTTCGAGCGCTCGACGACCCCCGGGCGCAGCCGGTAGTCGAAGGCGATCCGGCCGTCCTCCACGCGGTCCTCGAAGTGCGCGTTCGCGGCCTCCGGGATCCGCGCCGCCGCCGCGGTGAGCGCGAGGTCGTGCGTGGTCGCGAGGCCGACGGCGCCGCGGGCGAGCAGCTCGCGGAGCACCGCCTCTGCGCCCACGAGCCGGTCGTGCGAGTTCGTGCCGTGGAGAAGCTCGTCGAGGAGGAAGAGGAGGGGAGGCGCGCCGCGCGCGAGGTCGGCGAGCTGCTTCAGCCGCTCGATCTCGGCGTAGAACCGGGACCGCCCGCCCTGGAGCGAGTCCTGGATGCGGAGCGTGGCGCCGACCGCGACCGGCGTCATGGAGAGCCGCCGCGCGCGCACCGGCGCGCCCGCGAGCGCGAGCACCACGTTCACCCCCACGGTGCGAAGGAGCGTGCTCTTCCCGGACATGTTCGAGCCCGAGACGACGAGGAGGCGGGAGGAGGCGAGCGCAGGGCCAGCCGGAGGAGGCTGCCCCGGAGCGACGGACCCCCCATCTCGAAGCCCTAGCACCACGTCGTTCGCCACCGAGCGCGCGGCGGGCAGGAGCGGGTGCGCGAGCCCCTCTCCGGAGAGCCGCGGCGGCCCGTCGCCCACGTCCGCGAACGGGTCGGCCGGGTGCTCGCGCGAGTAGCCCGCGAGCGACGACAGCGCCTCCACCTCGCCGAGCGCGGCGAGCCAGGCCCGCACCCGCGCGCCGTGCGCGAGGCGCCAGCCCTCCACGGCGAACGCGCACTGCAGGCGCCAGCCGAGGAGGAACGCGAGCGGCGCGAAGAGCTGGTTCTTCGCCCACTCGGCCGCGGAGGCGCGCCGCGCCAGGGCGGCGATGGCGCGCGACGCGCGGCGATCCCCCTCGGTGAAGGCCTCGAGCAGCGCGGCGAGGCGCGGGTCGGCGCCGTCCGGCTCGCGCTCGAGCCGCGCGAGGAGGAGCGCGAGGACGTCGAGCTCGCGGCCAGGCCGGAGCGCACCGCCGAGCACCCGTTCCACGCGGTCGCGCAGCGAGCGCGACACCGCCCAGACCGCGGTCGCGGCCGCGACGAAGGCGAGCGGGTGCAGCCGGCCCGCGAGCCAGCCGCCGAGCGTGCCGACCGCGGCGAGCGACGCCAGCGCCGCGGCCGCCCGGACCGCGCCGCGGGGGAGCACCGGCGGGCCCTCGGCCCACGCCGCGAGAGAGGAAGGATCGATCTCGGCGCGCACGTCCTCTCCGAGCACCGCGAGGTCCTCGCGGAGGTCGAGGCGCGGCGCGAGCACGGCGATCGCGCGCTGGCGGGCGGCGATCTCGGCGGGCGCCGCCGGCGCGAGGAGCCAGCGCGCCAGGGTCTCCTCGCCGCCGAGGGTCCGGGCCGCGCAGAGGAGCTCGAACAGCGAGCCCTCGCCGAAGAGATCGAGGTCGGCGGCGTAGGGGTGCCCCTCCTCGCGCCAGCGCTCGCCCCGGTTGCCCGTGCCCTGCCAGCGCTCCTCCACGCGCGCCAGGGCCGCCTCGTGGAAGCGGACGGCGCGACGCGAGCGCTCGCGGGCGCGGAGGATACGGTCGTGGTGGACGATGAGGGCGACGAAGGCGGCTGCCGGCGCGAGGAGCCACAC
>Ga0306923_10007518_pt1 | contig 10862 bp, 7 predicted proteins | sample sta12Can44000108_FD_203841 | JGI IMG/M metagenome (GOLD analysis project Ga0306923, IMG submission 203841) | Lab enrichment of tropical soil microbial communities from Luquillo Experimental Forest, Puerto Rico - statanox.12C.anox.44.000.108 (v2)... | ecosystem: Environmental > Terrestrial > Soil...
CCATGTCGGGGGCGCTGGTGCGCCGGCTGCGCTCGGTGCGCTCCCGGATCGACGAGGGCGCCCAGTCCGAAGACCAGGACGAGGCCTAGCGGCCTATCCCTGGCCACCGGCCAGCCAGCCGCCGGTGGTGAGCAGGCGGAGCACGGCATCGACCGACTCCTGCCGGGACATCACCGAGGTGTCAAGGGTGAGTTCGGCGTCAGTGGGTTCCTCGTATGGGTCGGACACGCCGGTGAAGTTCTCGATCAGCCCGGCCCGGGCTTTCGCGTACAGGCCCTTGCGGTCGCGCGCTTCGCACACCTGCACTGGCGTCGCCACGTGAATCAGCAGGAAGTCTCCCACTTCCTGGGCCATGGCGCGGACCCGCGCCCGGGCCTGCGCGTAGGGGGCGATGGGGGCGCAGATGGCGATGCCACCATGCCTGGCCACCTCGGTGGCCACGAAGCCGATCCGGGCGATGTTCAGGTCCCGGTCCGCCCGGGAGAAGGTCAGTCCCGCCGACAGCAATTCGCGGACCAGGTCCCCGTCGAGCAGGGAAACGGTCCGGTCGCCGCGCTCAGTCAGCGCGTCCCGCAGGTCGCGGGCGACCGTGGACTTGCCCGAACCCGACAGGCCGGTCAGGAAGACGACCAGGCCGCGCTCGCTCCGGGGCGGCCGGGCTCGCCGCAACTCGGCGGCCACCGCCGGCGGGGTGAACCAGGCGGGCACGTCCTCGCCCCGGTCGAGCAGGTCCTCCAGTTCGCCCCGGGCCAGGTCGGCGCGTTCCATTCCGGGTTCGATCAGGCCCAGCGGGCGCCAGACCTCCGCCCCCCGGTCATAGGCCCAGTCGCCGGCTGGCACCACCGGGATGGCGGCCGGGCCGGCCGGTGCGGGCCCGTCGGTGAACAGGTGGGTGGCGCCATATCCGGCGGCCACCAGTGCCCGCAGCGCAAGCTCGCGGTCGGCAGGCACGTCGCGCGGCGCCAGCGGCACCGGCACGACCAGGGTGCCGGGCGGCAGGTGCCGGGCGGCGGCCAGCACCGACCGGACCAGTGCCTCGGGCCGGACCACGATCTCCGCCGGGCCGCTGACCAGGGGGAGCAGCAGCAGCCGTGCCCGCAACTGGCCAGCCGCATGCCGCAGCTGGCCGATCTGCCGTGCGTTGAGCGGCCCCCGGGTGACGAAGGCGAGCACGGGGCTGTCCGCCAGTTCGGCGCGCACCTGGCCAGGCGGCCGCCGCAGGTGCCGGAACGGGCCGTGTTCCGGCTCCCGGCCGGCGGTCACCGGCCCGGCCAGCCGGACCAGGCCCGTCCCGTCCGGGTCGGCCAGCCGGGCGTGGCGTCCCGCCCGCACAGCTCCCGCCGGGTTCGGCAGGCCCGCCGCCGGGGCGCGGCCGGTGATGTCGAGCACGGCCAGCGGCACGCCTTCCGGGTCGTTCAGCACCAGCCGCCGCGCTCCGGGCGGCACCGCTTCCGCGGGCACGTCCAGGGTGACCGGGACCGGCCAGGTGGTCCCGTCAGCGAGCGCGCCCAGCTCAGCAACTGACGCGGCATCCGCGGCGGACATGAACCCGGCCAGCGGCGCGAACGCGCCGGACAGCAGCATTTCCAGGTCGGCGAGCTGATAGTCGTCGAGGGTCCAGGCCGGAAGGCCCGCCAGGTTGGATATCAGCCCGGCCGAAGCCTCAGTGGTCACTGCCACCTCCGTCGCGCACTGCCGCGTCCTGGCAGGTCAGAGTACCCGGGCGAACAGGTCTTCGGGCTTGCGCAGAACGTACACCAGTTCCTCGTGCGCGTCAGTCAGCCGTCCCCCGGACAGCCGGGCGACCACGGTCTGCGCCACCTGGAAGAACGCCGGGGCGGCCAGCCCACCGGCGCGGCCGCCTACCGCCCGCCGCTCGGCGATCACCAGTCCCCGCAGCGGCACGTACGCCTGCAGCCCCTTCGCCGAGGACAGCCGCTCGTACACGGCCGGGTAGGGGCCTGGCTGGCCGGGATGACGCCGCCGCCAGACCATCTGCCTGACCGCTCCCGGCAGCATCCGGTCCAGGAAGCCGCCGGCGCTGTCCCGGTCGGCGAGCCGCAGCAGCAGCAGCCCGCCTGGGCGCAGCGTGCCGACCAGCCGGTCCAGCACCAGCTCCGCGTGCTGAATCCGCTGCAGCAGCAGCGCGCACAGCACGATGTCGTGCGAGCGCTGCGGCAGCGGCACGGTGCGCAGGTCTCCCAGCACGCACTCGGCCATGTTCTCGTCCTGGCCCGCCGCGGCCCGGGTCACCGGCTGGTCGTCGTCAACGAGGGTGACCACGATCTCGGCCCCGGCCGCCCGCAGCCCGGCGATCCCCAGCCCGGTGCCGGCCGTGGTGCAGCCTGCCTGCAAGATGGCGACCGGGCGGCCGGACCGCTCGGCGACCAGGCTGCGGGTGTACCGGGCGAACAGGTCCCCGTCCGCCTGGCCACCAGCCGCCTGAGCACCGGCCGCCTGAGCACCCGCCGCCTGACTGCCGGCCGCCGGGGCATCGTCCGCCTGGCTACCAGCGGCCTGGCCACCGGCCGCCTGACTGCCGGCCGCCGGGGCATCGTCCGCCTGGCTACCAGCGGCCTGGCCACCGGCCGCCTGACCGCCGGCCGCCGGACCATCGTCACCCTGGCCACCAGCCGCCTTGCTGCCGCCCGGGCGGGCCGGCCGCGCCGGGGCCGGAGGCGCGGCTGCCTGGGACGCGGGCGGGGCCGCAGGCACGGGCGCAGCCGCCGGAGCCGCTGGGGCGGGCTGGGCGGCAGCGGCCTTGTCCTGGCGGGGGAGGATGGTGACGGCGGGTGCTGGCTCCATGCCGGCCTCGTTCACCGGCGCCACGGCTTCATCAGCCTTACCTTCCGAATGCACTGATCTGCGAAACACCCCGTATCCCCAGGCATCTTGCCATAGGCCTGCGGGCTAGGCCATAAGCTGATGGTGTCCCGCATCCGGCCCGGGGCATCCTGGCGCCAGTGCGGGCGTTTGTGCTGCCTACCCCGGGACACTCGTGAGCCTCGCCGGACTACTCAGCGTAATCAGCCGTGATCCCGTGCTGGCCGCAGCGCTGGGCACCGCGGCGGCCGGCGGTGCGGGCCGCGCCGGTTCGGACCGGACGGCGGACGCCGGCGGTGATTTCGCCGCCCCGCCCGCGCTCCGGCCGTTCCTGGCGGCCGCCCTGGCCAGGTCCCCTGGGCCGGCTGGCCAGCGCCGGTTCGTGCTCGCCCTCACCGCCAACGCCCGCGAGGCCGAGGAACTCACCGACGGGCTGACCTCCCTGCTGCCCGCTGACCAGGTGGCCTACTTCCCGGCCTGGGAGACCCTCCCGCATGAGCGGATCTCCCCGGCTGCGGACACCTGTGGCCGGCGGCTCGCCGTGCTGCGCCGGCTCGCCCACCCGGATCCGGCCGATCCCCGGACCGGGCCGCCAACGGTGGTAGTTACCCCCGTCCGTGGCCTGCTGCAGCCACTCGTCGCCGGGCTGGGCGACATCGCTCCGGTGTCACTGCGGCCCGGCCAGCCCGCCGACCTGGGTGACCTGATCACCAGCCTGGTCGACATCGGCTATGCGCGGACCGACATGGTGGAGCGCCGTGGCGAACTGGCCGTCCGCGGCGGCATCGTGGACGTGTTCCCGCCCACCGAGGAACACCCGCTCCGGGTCGAGTTCTTCGGCGACCAAGTGGAGGAGATCCGCCAGTTCCGGGTCGCCGACCAGCGCAGCCTGGGGGCCAAGGACAGTCTGTGGGCGCCGCCCTGCCGGGAGCTGCTGCTCACCCCGCCGGTCCGGGACCGGGCCAAGCAGCTCGCCGACGATCATCCCGGTCTGGCCGACGTGCTCGGCAAGCTGGCTGATGGCATCAGCGTGGAGGGCATGGAGGCGTTTGCCCCGGTGCTGGCCGGCCGGATGGAACTGCTGCTCGACTGCCTGCCCCCGGGCGCCGCCGTGCTCGCCTGCGACCCCGAGCGGATCCGCGCCAGGGCGGCCGACCTGGTCCGCACCAGCCAGGAGTTCCTGGCCGCGTCCTGGGTGAACGCGGCGGCCGGCGGCCAGGTCCCGATCGACCTTGGCGGCTCTGCCTTCCGGTCGATCACTGAGGTCCGTGCCACCGCTGACCGGCTGGGGCAGCCGTGGTGGACGATCACCCCGTTCGCCAGCCCGGGCGCGCTGGCCGGGGACGGGGAGGTGGCCGCACCGGGTGCGGCCGGCCGGGACGGCCCGGGTGGCACGGACCGGGACGACGGCGGGCGGCAGACGTTCGGCATCACCGCGGTCCCGGCCGAGGGATACCGCGGCGATACCGGCCGGGCGCTCGCGGACGTGCGCCGCTGGCTGGCCGGCCAGTGGCGGGTGGTGCTGGTCACCGAGGGGCACGGGCCTGCGCAGCGGCTGGCCGAGCTGCTGCGCGCGGACGGCCTCGGGGCCCGGCTGGGCGACCTCGATGAGCCACCGGAACCGGGCGTCCCGTACGTTGCCACCGGGCTGATCAGCCACGGCTTCAGCTGGGAGGCGGCCGGGCTGGCGGTCATCTGCGAGGCGGACCTGGCCGGCCAGCGGTCCGGCAGCCGGGACAGCCGGCGCATGCCCAGCCGCCGCCGCGGCGGCATCGACCCGCTCCAGCTCAGCACCGGTGACTACGTCGTGCACGAGCAGCACGGGGTGGGCCGCTACCTGGAGATGACCAGCCGCACGGTGCAGGGAGCCACCCGGGAGTATCTGGTCATCGAGTACGCGCCGGCCAAGCGCGGGCAGCCGCCGGACCGGCTGTATGTGCCGACCGACCAGCTCGACCAGGTCACCCGCTATGTCGGCGGTGAGACGCCGGCCCTGCACCGGCTCGGCGGCGCGGACTGGGCCAAGACCAAGGGCCGGGCGCGCAAGGCGGTGCGGCAGATCGCCTCGGAGCTGATCCGGCTGTACTCCGCGCGGATGGCCTCGGCCGGGCGCGCGTTCGGCCCGGACACGCCGTGGCAGCGGGAACTGGAGGACGCCTTCCCGTATGTGGAGACCACCGACCAGCTCGCCGCCATCGACGAGGTCAAGGCGGACATGGAGCGCCCGGTGCCGATGGACCGGCTGATCTGCGGCGACGTCGGCTACGGCAAGACCGAGATCGCGGTCCGGGCGGCCTTCAAGGCGGTGCAGGATGGCACCCAGGTGGCCGTGCTGGTGCCGACCACCCTGCTCGCCTCGCAGCACCACACCACGTTCAGTGAACGTTATGCACCGTTCCCGGTGGTGGTGCGGCCGCTGTCGCGGTTCCAGTCTGACGCGGAGGTGGCAGCCACGCTGGCCGGCCTGGCCGACGGGACCGTGGACGTGGTGATCGGGACCCACCGGCTGCTGTCCCCGGAAACCAGGTTCGCCCGGCTCGGGCTGGTCATCCTGGACGAAGAGCAGCGGTTCGGGGTCGAGCACAAGGAGTACCTCAAGCGGCTGCGCACCGAGGTGGACGTGCTGGCCATGTCGGCCACCCCGATCCCGCGCACGCTGGAGATGGGGGTGGCGGGGATCCGGGAGATGTCCACCATCCTCACCCCGCCGGAGGAGCGGCACCCGGTGCTCACCCTGGTCGGGCCGTACGACGAGAAGCAGATCGCCGCGGCCATCCGGCGCGAGCTGCTGCGCGACGGCCAGACGTTCATCGTGCACAACCGGGTGGCCAGCATCGGCAAGGCCGCCGCCCGGATCGCCGAGCTGGTGCCCGAGGCCCGGGTGGTGGCCGCGCACGGGCAGATGAACGAGCACCGGCTGGAACGGATCATGAGCCAGTTCCTGGACCGCGAGCACGACGTACTGGTATCCACCACCATCGTCGAGTCCGGGCTGGACATCCCGAACGCCAACACGCTGGTCGTGGACCGCGCCGATGCCTACGGGCTGGCCCAGCTGCACCAGCTGCGCGGCCGGGTCGGCCGTGGCACCGAGCGTGCCTACGCCTACTTCCTGTTCCCGCCGGAGCGGGAGCTGACCGAGACCGCGCACGAGCGGCTGGCCACCATCGCCCAGCACACCGAGGCCGGCGCCGGCATGTATGTGGCGCTGAAGGATCTGGAGATCCGCGGTGCCGGGAACCTGCTCGGTGGCGAGCAGTCCGGGCACATCGCCGGGGTCGGGTTCGACCTGTACGTGCGGATGATCGGCGAGGCGGTCAGCGAGCTGCGCGACTCCGGGCCTGCCGAACGGCCGGAAGTCCGGGTGGAACTGCCGGTCAACGCACACATCCCGCACGAGTACGTGCCTGGTGAGCGGCTGCGGCTGGAGGCATACACGGCCATCGCCGCGATCGACTCCGACGGCGACATCGCCGCCGTGCACGCCGAGCTCGCCGACCGGTACGGCCCGCCGCCAGAGCCGGTGCTCGGCCTGCTGGCGGTGGCGCGGCTGCGCGCGCAGGCCCGCCGGGCCGGGCTGACCGACATCGCCCAGCAGGGCACGCACATCCGGTTCGCCCCGGTGGACCTGCCCGATTCGCGGCAGGTGCGGGTGCAGCGGCTGTACCCGAAGACCGTGCTCAAGCCGGCGGTGCGTACCATGCTCGTACCGGTGCCGCGGGCCGTGCCCGAGCGCCAGCCCTCGGCCCCACTGGGCGCGCCGCTGCTCCGTGATGCCGAACTGCTCGCCTGGTGCGCGCAGCTGGTCGCGGACGTGTTCGGGGAGACCGGGCAGCCCGCGGTGGCCCCGGCCGGACCGGACGCATGAGAAGGGATCCCGTCGTGCTCCGCACTTCGATGACAGTGACCGCCGCGGTGCTGGCCGTGCTGGCCGGGGTGACCGGCTGCGGCCACATCCAGATGGGGTCGGCGGCGATCGTCGGCAGCCAGGGGATCTCGTCCGCCACTTTGACCAGCCAGGTGAATGACCTCACGGCCGCCTATCACCGCGCCAACGGCGCGATCCGGCTGCAGTTCCCGCTCTCCCAGGCGCCGCAGCAGGTGCTGGGGTGGCTGGTCAGGTTCCGGGTCCGGGACGAGATGGCGGCGCGCAACCACATCACGGTGACCCGGGCAGAAACCGAGGCAGTACAGGCGGCCGTCAACGCCCAGGCCCGGCAGAACCAGACCAGCACGGACGGCCTGCTGGTGGCCAACGGGCTGCCGCCCGACCTGCTGCCCCAGCTCAGCCGTTACCAGGCGATCGAGCTGGCCCTGGTGCGCAGGCTGAACGGCGGCCAGCTGCCGACGTCGCAGGCGGCGCTGGCCATCCTCGGCCGCCAGCTCGGCGCCGCCCAGTGCCGCGCCGCCAAGAGCCTGGCCATCCGGATCAACCCGCAGTTCGGCCGGCTGGACTATGGCCAGCTCGCGGTCATCCCGGCGGTTTCCGGGCTGTCCGCCCCGGCCGGCGGGGCGCCCTCGCCGTCGGCGGCGCCGCAGCTGACCCCGCCGTGCTAGGCCGTATCCCTGGCGCGGCGGCCCGGCAGTGACCGCGGGCCCGCCCGGCCAGCCCGCGGTACCGGGGACGGCGCTGCTGCGGCTGGTGGAGGTCATGGCCACGCTGCGGATCTCCTGCCCGTGGGACCGCAAGCAGACGCATGAGTCGCTGGCGCCGTACCTGCTGGAGGAGTGCTACGAGGTGCTGGACGCGCTGGAGAGCGGTGAGCCGGCGGCGCTGCGGGACGAGCTCGGAGACCTGCTGCTGCAGGTGGTGTTCCAGGCCAGGATCGCGGCCGACCGGGCCGATGGCACCGGTTTCACCATCGATGACGTGGCCGAGGGGATAGTGGCCAAGCTGGTCCGGCGGCACCCGCACGTGTTTGGCGACGTCACGGTGTCCGGGGCGGACGAGGTCATCAGCAACTGGGACACCATCAAGGCGGCCGAGCGGGCCGCGGCCGGCGGTGAGCCCGGCTCGGCGCTGGATTCGGTGCCGTTCGGGCAGCCCGCGCTGACCCTGGCGGCCCAGCTGCAGCGCCGGGCCGAAGGGGCCGGCGCACCTGCTGGCCTGGCCGACCTGGCGGCCGGTCCAGCGGAGCAGCCGGTCAGCGAGCTGGGCGCGGAGCTGTTCGCGCTGGTCGCGCGGTCGCGGGCGGCCGGGCTTGATCCCGAGCTGGAACTGCGTGCCGCCGCCCGCGCCTACCGCGGCCGGGTCCGCGCCTGGGAGCGCACGAGCCGAGGCTAGCCAGCCGCACAGCCAGTCGCCGGCCCGCGGCGTTTCCATGATCGCGGAATCCCGTCAGCAGATGGGCCGGCCAGGAGCCGTGATCATGCTGCCGGCGGCCCGGATGCCGCCGGCTGGCGGGCTGGCGGCGGCACGGCGTGGCCGGTGCGCGGGCGGAGGGGTGCTCGATTAGGCTCCGTAAGCGACACCTGGACGAATGCACCTGGAGCGCGCGTGGCCGCCATCGAAGCCGTCTTCGCCCGGCAGATCCTCGATTCGCGGGGGAATCCCACGCTGGAGGCGGAGGTGGAACTCGATGACGGCGCTGTCGGCCGGGCGGCGGCGCCCAGCGGCGCGTCCACCGGCGCAGCCGAGGCGGTGGAACTGCGCGACGGTGGCCAGGACTACGGCGGGAAGGGCGTCACCCGGGCGGTCGCGCTGGTCAGCGATGAGATCGAGGAGACGCTGCTCGGCTTCGACGCCGATGACCAGCGCCGGATCGACCAGGCGATGATCGACCTGGACCGGACCGCGGACAAGTCGCGGCTGGGTGCGAACGCGATCGTCGCCATCAGCATGGCCGTGGCCAAAGCCGCCGCAGCGTCAGCGAACCTGCCCCTGTTCCGCTACCTGGGCGGCCCGAACGCCCACGTCCTGCCCGTTCCCATGATGAACATCCTCAACGGCGGTGCCCACGCCGACAACAGCGTCGACATCCAGGAGTTCATGATCGCCCCGGTCGGGGCGGCCACGTTCGCGGAGGCCCTGCGCTGGGGGGCGGAGACCTACCACGCGCTGAAGGCCGTGCTCAAGCAGCACGGCCTGGCCACCGGGGTGGGTGACGAGGGCGGCTTCGCCCCCGACCTGCCGCACAACCGGGCGGCGCTGGATCTGATCGTGGAGGCCATCAGCAAGGCCGGGTTCACCCCGGGCGCGGACATCGCGCTGGCCATCGACGCGGCGGCGACCGAGTTCCGCGCCGACGGCGGCTACCGCTTCGAGGGTGCAGCACGCACCGCCGGGGAGATGACCGCGCTGTACGCGGAGTGGCTGGACGCCTACCCCATCGTCTCGCTGGAAGACCCGCTCGCCGAAGAGGACTGGGCCGCCTGGACCGCGCTCACCGCCGACCTCGGCGACCGGGTGCAGATCGTCGGCGACGACATCTTCGTCACCAATCCGGACCGGCTCCGGCGCGGGATCGCCGAGCGGGCCGCGAACGCGCTGCTGGTCAAGCTGAACCAGATCGGCACCATCACCGAGACCCTGGACGCGGTCACCCTCGCCCAGCGCAGCGGGTTCGCCTGCATGATCAGCCACCGGTCGGGCGAGACCGAGGACACCACCATCGCCGACCTCGCGGTGGCAACCAACTGCGGCCAGCTCAAGACCGGGGCCCCGGCCCGGACTGAGCGGGTAGCCAAGTACAACCAGCTGCTGCGGATCGAGGAACTGCTCGACGACGCCGCCGGGTACGCCGGCCGGGCCGCCTTTCCGCGGACGCGGCCAGGGCCGTAATGGGCGACCGCAGGCGGCCACCGCCAGCCGACCGGCCGCGGCTCACCAGCCGGGCGGCGGTGCTGGCCGTGGTGATCTGCGCGATCGCGCTGAGCCTGGCCTACCCGGTGCGCGAGTACATCGCCCAGGTTCGCCAGATCGACGGGCTGCTGGCACAGCGGCAGGCGATGCTCACCCAGCTGCGGGACCTGCAGGGCGAGCAGCAGCGGCTCGGCAACCCCGCCTACATCGAGCAGCTCGCGGAGGACCGGCTGCACTTCTGCCTGACCGGCCAGACCTGCTACGTCGTCATTGGCCCCGGCCAGCGGCAGGGCGGCCAGACCCCGCTGGTAGCGGGCACATCGTGGTACGAACGACTATGGCACTCGGTGCAGCAGGCGGACCGGACCAAGCCGCAGTGACCGCTGGTGAGGCGGCCGCCGCGGCGAGGGCAGAGCAGGAACCGGAGGCGGCCGACCTGGCGGTGGTCGAGCGCCAGCTGGGGCGCCGCCCGCGGGCCGTCCGCCGGGTGGCCCACCGCTGCCCGTGCGGGCTGCCGGACGTGGTAGAGACCGCCCCGCGGCTGCCCGGTGGCTCGCCGTTCCCGACGCTGTACTACCTCACCTGCCCAACGGCGGTGGCTGCGGTCAGCGGGCTGGAAGCGGCCGGGATGATGCGCCAGTTCCGGCAGCGGCTGGCAGCCGACGCCGGGCTGCGCCGGGCCTACCTCGCCGCGCACCTGGACTACCTGGCCCGCCGGGACGCGGTGGCGCGCGCCGCCGGGGTGGAGCCACTGCCGCCTGGCGCCCAGAGCGCCGGCGGGATGCCGGACCGGGTCAAGTGCCTGCATGCACTGGTGGCACACGAGCTCGCGGTGCCCGGGGCGAATCCGCTCGGCCGGGAGGCAGCGGCAGCAGCCGGGCCCTGGTGGCAGGCTGGCCCGTGCCTGGATCGCGGCCCCCGGTGAGGGCCGGCCGGGCGATGAGAGTCGCTGCGATCGACTGCGGCACCAACTCGCTGCGGCTGCTGGTGGCTGATGTGGACCGGCGGGCAGGCACGCTGGCCGAGGTGGACCGGCGGATGGAGATCGTCCGGCTCGGGCAGGGAGTGGATGCCACCGGGCGGCTGGCGGAGGACGCGCTGGCCCGGACGCTGCAGGCACTGACTAGCTACGCGCGCATCGTGGCGGCGGCCGGTGCCACGGCGGTACGGATGGTGGCGACCAGTGCCACCCGGGACGCCGCCAACGCGGCCGACTTCGTGGCCGGGGTCCGCGGGG
>Ga0306923_10007520_pt1 | contig 10861 bp, 12 predicted proteins | sample sta12Can44000108_FD_203841 | JGI IMG/M metagenome (GOLD analysis project Ga0306923, IMG submission 203841) | Lab enrichment of tropical soil microbial communities from Luquillo Experimental Forest, Puerto Rico - statanox.12C.anox.44.000.108 (v2)... | ecosystem: Environmental > Terrestrial >...
GCTTCAAGGCTACGATCGACGATCCGACCCGCTTCAAGCGATCGAGAAGTGTTGGCGCCTATGTCGGATTGACGACCCGACGCCATGCTTTCGGGGAGATCGACTGGACGGGACGCATCTCGAAGTGTGGTGACGCCATGCTACGCAGTTATCTTTTCGAAGCGGCCGGCGTGCTGCTGACCCGCGTGCCGAAATGGTCGGCGCCAAAAGCTTGGGGGATGAGGCTCGCCAAGCGCAATGCTCCGAAAGGCCACGGTCGCCGTCGCGCGCAAGCTCGCGGTCATTCTGCACCGTATGTGGGTCGAGGGGACGAGAGAACAGTGGGCCCGGCAAGGATGATCGCGGAGAGCCTTGACACCGAAACCCGGAATTAGAGAACAATCGGATCGCCAACCTCAGAGTCGCCCGATAGGATTGCGTTACAATTGCGGGAGTGACTGCCACTTCTGGCGCCACTCAGAAACCAGCATCTCAGCCATCGATGACTGTGTCGCTGGCATGCGCCCCGAGCGCCTCCGACAGCCGGCGGGTGACCCGGCGCATGAGGTCGGGCGTGCTCCGGTCAAACCCATAGACCCACTGCGAGAAGTTCAGCGGTTTCTGAATCTCCCAAATCTCATCGTGCCGGTCGGGTGGCAGGATGCGCGCCGGGTCGCCAACGGCCACCCATCCGATCGGTACCATGGCGCCCGGCTCAAGCCGCGTGCGCAGGTGCACCGTGGCGTGCACTCTGACTTCGCTGCCCCGTCCGAGTACGGCGCCGTGGAAGATCGCGGCACCGGTGGCCACGAACACCTCGTCCTCCAGGGTCGCGCCGGTGATGTGGGCGCTCGGCCCGATCAGGCAGTGGGCCGCGATCTTACAGGGATGCTTGGTGCTGGCCCGAATCACGGCGTTTTCCATGATGATGGCGTCGCGCCCGATCCGGATGGCGCCGCCGGCCTCACCGACGAGGCGGGCGCCGTGCAGGATGCGCACGCCAGGTCCAATCGTGACGTCGCCGCACAGCGTCGCATCCGGTGCCACCCAGGCGGTCGGATCGATCCTTGGACGCTTGCCCGCGTGCTCTATCAGCATCGTCTCGTACCCGCGCCGTGATCTGTGGCCGATATCACAAGTGTTTAGCAAATCCTGACGGCTTTTAGCAGTGAGACCCCACGGCCGCGCGATTTCGAACGAGAGGCGCGCTCGCGTGGATCCGCGGGGCGTTTCGTTGTCAGAAAGTCGTCCACCACGGGATTCCCTCCCCTTACAGGCTACTGATCCTTAAGATCCGGTGGGTCGAATGCCGCCGCACTACGAAGAACAGCCATGAAATCGCGACGCCTCGTAGGCTCCTCAGCCAAAGCCATAGATTACCACATTGGCGCGTCAGAATAGTTCTGCGCCGCACCAAAGATGGCAGGGATGAGTCAAACTCGACTCAGTATGGATGTGCTCGACTTCATTCCCGATTTTGCCGATCTCCGTGGCTCCGAGAAACACTTGTTGGCTGGGATTAAACGGACTGACGAAAGGAGACGAACATGTCTGCGCAAGCGTTGTTCGGGATTAGCGTAGCCTTTGGCTTCATTGCATGGGCTATCGTTGCAGCTCAATACTTCTGGCCGCTACTGCGCACCCAGGCGCGCGGGGATGCCTTGCGTCCTCTCCTCCTCTTGCACAGTTTCCGATTTATCGGGCTCGCATTCCTGGTGAAGGGTGTCGTTGCGCCCGAATTGCCAGCCGCTTTCGCGGTGCCAGCCGCATATGGCGATCTCATTGCTGCGCTGTTGGCCTTGGTCGCGCTGTTTTCTCTGCGCAGCGGTTTTGGCATCCCGTGGGTCTGGGCATTCAATCTTTGGGGCACTGCTGATCTTCTCTACGCCTTCTATCAAGGCAATGCTTCCGGGCTAGTACGGGTATGTTGCAAGCCACGTACTTCATTCCAACTTTCATCGTTCCGCTGCTTCTCATCACGCACGTGCTTGTGTTCTTGATTTTGGTCCGACGCGATTCTGTCGCTGCCGCGCATGAAAGGGCGCGATGAACTTGCGGCGGCTGCTCACTCGATCACCTCGTCGGCGCGGGCGAGCAATGTCGGTGGCACCGTCAAGCCGAGCATCCGGGCCGTCTCTGTGTTGATGACAAGTTCGAACTTGGACGCCTGCACGACCGGCAAGTCCGCGGGCGTGGTGCCTTTGAGGATGCGTCCGGTATAGACGCCGGCTTGACGCCACGCATCCGCAATGTTGGCTCCGTACCGTAGCTCATCAACCCGCCGGCTTCACGCCGTGCGGGGAAAAAGGGGTGATGGGGATCGTCGACGTTGCCGCCTTGGCTGCTAATATCGAAGGTATACCGGCCGGAGTAATTACGGCAACCTGACGACGAACAAGATCAGCCGCCAGCACTGGCAGTCGATCAAGTTGATTCTGGGCCCAGCGGTATTCGATCGCCACGTTCTCGCCCACGACATAGCCAGTCTCCCTCAGGCCTTGGCGGAACGCCCGTAACCGCTCCGGGATCGCATCGGGCGATTTGGAATCCAGATACCCCATCACCGGCATCGTCGCTGGCTGCGCCCTCGCCGCGAGCGGCCAAGCAGCCGCCGCTCCGCCGAGAAGCGTGATGAACGCGCGTCGCCTCATTCAATCACCTCGTCGGCGCGGGCGAGCAGCTGCGGCGGCACGACGAGCCGAGCATCCTGGCGGTCTGGGCATTTATGACCAGCTCGAACTTCGACACCTGCACGACCGGCAAGTCCGTGGGCTTGGCACCCTTGAGGATGCGGCCGGTATAGGCGCCGACCTGGCGATACGTGTCGCCAATGTTGGCTCCATAACTCATCAGCCCGCCGCTTTCGGCCATTTCACGCAACGAATAGGTCGCGGGGAGCCGGTGGAATGCCGCCAGTTGGACCAATTGGATGCGCTGCCCAATAAAGAAAGGAGAGGTCGCGACGAAAAGGGCATCGGGTTTCTCGCGCGCCATGGTTTCAAAAGCGGCGTTGATATCGTGGCTAGTGTTTGCGTCGAGCACCTTGATTTGCAGCCCCATGGCGCGAGCAGCCGCTTCTGCGTCTCTCAACGTGGATTCCGTAATCGTAACATCAGCGGGATTGACAAGCACAGCAACCCGAGCAGCTCGAGGCACCAGCTCATGCAGAAGCTCCAGCCGCTTTGCCGTCAATTCGGCGGTGAACAGATTGATGCCCGTCAGGTTGCCGCTCGGCCGGGCGAGGCTCGCGACGAGACCAAGCCTGACGGGATCGTCTCCGACCAGGAAGACGATGGGGATCATCGGATCTTGAGATACGCGGCCGGCTGCGTCCGACGCACCTGCGCAACAGCCTTCTGCCCGTGTTGCCGGAAGTCGCGCAAAAGCGCGCAAATGACCTCCTCGCTCAGCGCATTACGCGAGCCGCGCGGCCTGATGTTCTCGCGAGAAACGCGCTTGTAAGACGGCGCGCAATGCGCCAAGTATGCCGGCAGTTATGCACGACCCGGTCGCGGCCGCGCTCGCCGACCATTTCGCACGGAACACAAATCTGGCAATGCTTCGATGTCCAAGATTCTCGTCCTCTATTACAGCGCCTATGGCACATCGAGAAGATGGCGGAGGCCGTCGCCGAAGGCGCCCGTGCCGTGCCAGGTACCCAGGTCACGATCAAGCGCGTTCCCGTCGAGCGGTAACGTAGCAATTGTGGAGATCATGGGCGCGGTCCAGCAGCGTAAGAGGACACGTCCGCCGTGCCTCACGACATCCGTCTTGTTAAGGCGGCTTGCCGAACATCGATCGTTGTCGGAACGCCGGATTCGAGGAGCTTTAGCCTGCCTCCCAGACCGAGTGCCGTGAAGGCTTCGACAAGGTCCTCGCCGCTTTGAGTGAAATGCGCCCAGCCTTCGTAATGGACCGGAACGATAATGGCATCGGGAAAGGCATGCGCTGTTTCGATCGCATCGTTGGTGTTCATGGTGAGATTGAACGGTCCGCGCGTGCGGGCTGAGCCAGCAAAGAGGAGCACGACGTCGGCGCCAAAACGGCGCGCCACCTCGGCCACACCGTGGTACCACACCGTGTCACCAGTGATGTAGATGCGCGGCGTGTCATCGGCGAAGCTCAGCATGAACCCTATGACATCGCCCGATAAAGGCTCGATACCTGCCGGGCCGTGCCGCGCCGGGGTCGCCGTAATCCGCAGCGCCGTGCCGTCCGGCTTCGTTAGCTCTTTGCTCTGGAATGGAGCGAGCCCCTCAGCGTGACCGCCCAGCCGTTGTGCGCCCGCGAGGGTAGTAAATAACCGCGGCGCGCGCATCGCACAGGCTTTGCCGGAACGGTCGAAATTGTCCGCATGCTGATCGTGGCTCAGCAGAACAGCGTCGAGTGGTCCGATCTGCTCCGCCGTGAGCGCCGGCCCGGAGGTCTTTTTCAGCGTTACATGCGGCAGTTTATACTCGCCCGGGGCATCGAAAGTCGGATCCGTCATCAAGCGGAATCCAGCCACCTCGATGAGTGCTGTCGGACCCCCAATTAAAGTGATGACGGGTGTGCTCATGACCGGTAGGGGTTTGTGCCGAATAATCAATGTTTCCTGCCGCGGTCAATAGACGGCACCGACGGAGACAATTGTCGTTAGTCATATGTACTCAACCTCGTGCTGCGCGCCAAAGCCAAAGGCTGGTTGCACCGGCGGCGCGCCATGCCCTTCCTCGATTTACGCATGTCGAAGCCGGCGTCGGGACGTCGTGTTCACTCCCGCATGGCAGACCGTACTAATCCTGCATCCATCCGCATCGTTCGCTGACGGGATATGCGCCGAAGCTCGATGTCGGCGCGCAGACGGCCAAATTTACGACCCACATCTGGAGCATCAGCGGACAGGCTTGTGCAATTGTGGAAGCGATGGAGCGCGTCGCGTCAAATCGCGATTCGGATACTGTCGCCGCGTATAGACAGTAAGCTCCTCGATGAATTGCACGGCGTATGGCGCGAGGGAGCGTTGCGGATCCCAGGCGGTGACACTCCAACGCCCAATCGAAGCGCCGCGATGGACCAGCGGTACAACATGGACGTTCCCGCGCGGGATCCGCACGCTGGACGGAATCACAGCGACGCCATAACCGGCCGCGGTCAAAGCGATCAATGTCTGGGGAGCGGCGCTTTCAAGGAAGACGCGCGGTCTGACGCGAGCGACCTGGCAAGCGGCATAGAACCACTCGCGCGAGGCAAATCCGCGGCCCAGCAGTAGCAAGGGGTCATTCGCGAGTTCCTCTACATCGAGGGTTGCGCGGCGGCTCAGGCGGTGACCGGGCGTCAGAACCGCAAGGACATGGACAGGGTAAAGCAACCGCGCGTGGAACCGTTCATCGCCTTCCGGCATGATGGTAAGGTTCACGTCGCCGCATTCAAGGCGATCCGGTAAGCGAACGCCACCGTCCTCGATGAGGCGAATCTCGACGCCCGGATGACGCGGACAATAATCAGCTAAAAAATCTATTAAGAGGCTCTCGATTACCTGCGACGTCGCACCGATCCGCAACAAGCCCGTGTCGCCCGCCTTGAGCGCCCGCGCCCGCTCGCCCATTGCATCAGCCTCGGCCAAGAGACGGCGCCCGCGCAGCAACAGGTCTTCGCCTTCCGAGGTGAGCCGCACGCGCCGGCCGATGCGATCAAACAACGGAACGCCGAACTCGCTCTCCAAGGCTTCGACCTGCCGCGACGCGGTCGGCTGCGTTATGTGCAGCCGGGCGGCCGCGCGCGCGACGCCGCCAGCATCCACGATGGCAATGAAAGTGCGCAGATGGCGGAGGTTCATGGCTGCCTTATACGAGACTCGCATCAATTATGAAACATCAAATTCATTGGACACATAAACGGGCGGTGCCTAACGTCCCGTCGCAAACGCTGTATCGCTGAGACAACCTTCGGATGACCGCCGCCGACGGGCTCATCCGTGGCCACGATTAATTCGCGCGCGCTGTCGAAATGGCGCGACTTCGGCCGTCATCCCTATGAGAACAAAGAAAAGGTAATCAAACCGAGACAGGAGGTTATCCATGAAGATCGCATTGCCAACGCTGATCGCGGCTGTAGCCGTCGCTGGTGTTGCCTTCACGACTCCGGCCGACACGATGGAGGGGCACACGAGCGTCTCACCGCAAGACATCAAGTGGGGGCCGGCCCCAGCCATGCTCCCGCCCGGAGCGGAGGCGGCGGTCCTGTTCGGCGATCCGAGCAAGGAAGGCTTGTTTGTGCTTCGGCTCAGGTTCCCCGCGGGCTATAGCGTTGCTCCGCATGGGCATCCGGTCGATGAGGTCGTCACGGTGATCTCCGGGACCTTCAGCGTGGGGGTGGGAGAGACCGCCGATCCGCGCAAGGCGCAGCACTTGCCCGCAGGCAGTTTCCACGTCCTTCGTCCAGGTATGGCGCACTATGTCTTCATGGAAGAAGAGACGGTTATACAAATCAGCACCAACGGTCCCTGGGGACTTACTTACATCAACCCGAAGGACGATCCGCGGCAGAAGTCGCAGTGAATGTCGAGGCCACCGACGGCGGACTCGCCCGCAAAGAACAAACGATAAGGAGGACCAACGATGAGCACATTCATGTGGATGCTCAAATCGTCCCCACAACTGCGGCGCTTTGCGCTACTGATCAGTCTTTGCCTAGCGGTGGCAACTGCGCACGCGAACGCGCGTCAGGACTACGGCAGGGTGCATTTTCCCATCGCCTGCAACGATAGCGTCCAGGACGAATTCGACCTTGCGCTTGCGATGCTGCACACCTTTTCGTTTCCCGACGCAGCCAAGACTTTCACGGCCGTCGCCCAGAAAGACCCCGACTGCGCCATGGCGTATTGGGGTATTGCCGCAACCGCGATCGGCAGTTTGTACGGTGGGCGACCGGGACCCGAGGCGTTACAGGGAGAACAGGCAGTCGAAAAGGCCAAAGCCATCGGCGGGAAAGACGCACGCGAACGCGATTACGTTGCTGCGGTTGAAGTCTTTTACAAGGGCGCCGACACGCTCGCTTACGCAGCGCGCGTGCGGTCCTATGCAAATGCTTTGAAGCAGCTCCATCGCAAATACCCCGAGGATCGCGAGGCCGAGGTATTCTACGCCTATGCTCTGTCGGCGCTAGGGACCCCGATCGATCAAACCTTCACATACGAACTTCGCGGCGCTGCTATCCTCGAAAAACTCTATGCCGAGCTACCGGATCATCCCGGCGTGATCCATTATCTGCTGCACGCCTACGACAACACACCATATGCATCGCGCGGGCTAACGGCCGCGCTTCGATTACCCAAGGTAGCGCCTTCGTCGCCGCATGCACTGCAATTTCCCGCTCACATCTTCAATCGCATGGGCCTTTGGCGCGAATCGATCGCTACGAATCAGGCCGGCGCCGCCGTCGACGATCTCTTCTTCAAGCCGCACGCGATGGATTTCCTTGTCCACAGCTACTTGCAAACCGGGCAGGCCGTAGCTGCCAAAGGCGTGGTCGATCAAATCGCCACCATCAAAATCATTTCGCACATTCTCGATGCTTTTGCCGCGGCCGCGATGCCTGCGCGGTACGCGATCGAACGCCGGCGTTGGGACGAGGCGGCGGCGCTTGGCCTGCCCCAGCAGGGGACATTTGCGTGGAAAGATTTTCCGCACGCTGAAGCGGCTCTGGTGTTCGCCCGTGCTCTTGGCGCAGCGAGAAGCGGCGATACTGACGCCGCAAAGAAGGATCTCAATCTCCTGCAGGAACTGCGGGCCAACCTCATCAAGGCCAATAGCGAAGGCACCTGGCAAGAGTATTGGGTATCCAAAATTGAGAACGATCACCAAGTCGTCACGGCGTGGATCGCGTACAAACACGGCCGGCGCGACGAAGCGTTGCGCATGCTGCGTGCCGCCGCTGATCACGAGGATGCCACGGAATGGGATCCAGTTATGCCGGGGCATATCATCTCCGCCCGGCAGAGCCTGGGAGAAATGCTACTGGATGCGAATGATCCTGCACAGGCGCTGCAGGCGTTTGAGGCTGCGTTGAAGACGGAGCCGTTTAGATTCTGGAGCTTATACGGAGCCGCGCGTGCGGCAGACTTATCCGGCGATCGGACAAAGGCCGAGGCGTATTACGCAATGCTGGTTGGCCAAACCGCTTCGGCTGACGTGCAACAATACCCGGTCTTGAAGGTCGCGAGGGCTTTTTTGGAAAAAGAGTAGGCCCCTCTCTTCGTTCTTAGCGAATGCGGCATTGTTTATTCGATCAGCATTTCGCCGAATTGAAGGGCCGCCAGCAGAGTTCAAGGCGGAATGCGGCGCCAGAGGCGCCAGCGTCGACGTGATCGTGGAACTCTCTCATCACCGAATCCGTGAGCGGTGCGACAAGGCTGACGAACAACGGCAAAAGGAGATTTACGGTGACCGATCAGCGCCCAAAGATTGCCGCCCTCGTCGCTGACGCGTTTCAGGAGGAGGAGTACTTCTTTCCCAAGGTCGCCCTCAACGAGGCCGGCTACCAAGTCGAGGTGGTGTCCTCGCGTAAGCAGCCGATCGAGATTTACAGCTACTTCGCACGGACCGGCCTGTTGGACGTCGAGCGCGCAATTGCGGACGCCCGGCCCGAGGACTATGTGGGCGTCCTCATACCAGGTGGCGCCAAAAGCCCTGCCTTGCTCGCCGAAGATCCTCGCGTCACCAAATTCGTACAAGACGTGAGCGCGCGGGGCGGAGTCATCGCCTGCATCTGCCGTGGGTCGCTGCTGGCAGCCCGCTCGAAGGTTGTTGCCGGGCATCGCATGACCGGGTTCAACGACAGCCTCTCCTATCCCGAACTCGTCGTGCAGCCCGACGCCGAAGCCGCCGGTGCAACCTGGGTGCAGGATGCGCCGGTCGTCGTCGATCGCAACCTTGTCACTTCGCCGCACCCGCGTCATTCCGCGGCTTTCTCGGCGGCGATCGTAGAGGCTTTACGTGGCAAGTGATGGCCTCGGGGCCATCCATCCGGGACAGGTCGGTCGATCCGGACCCATCAGATGTGCCAAGACGAGGACACCTCCAACGCAGTGGTTCGCCCGCCCGTCGCATGGATACTCGCGCTTGTCGCGGGCGTAGCAGCTTCCCCAGCGAGGTTTGCCTCTCACCAAATGCCGGGGGCGAGCCGCCATCGGACCCGCGCGGCGTAATCCGAATAGCCCGCAAGCTCTACCTGAAGAATTCGATCCTCCGTGATAGCGCGATAGAGCAGAAACGGCAGGCTGAAGATCACAACGAGCGCGGCCGCGAGCCACGATCCGAGCGCGGGTCCGCTTGCCGCTATGATCAGAATCCCGGCGGTGTATCCGGGATGACGGGGCGTAGGATCCTGTGGTGACGACGTGCTGGCCGCGGTCGGTCTGGATGCGAATGACTGAGGAGAAAAACCGGTTCACGCGCATAGCCCATAGTGCCAGGGCGTAACCGGCCGCGACCGTGAACAGGCAAATGCCTTGCAGCCAGCCGGGCACGTGGTTGCTCCAATGGAAACGGCCACGGTCGAGCCCGGCAACGATCCAATGCATGAACAGAACCAGTGAAAAGACCCTCAACGAGAGCGGCGGCTTCTTGCCGCCCGGCCGCCAGCGTTCGCGCAGGAGGTCCGGATCGAGCGCCGCAAACGAAACGATCATGACGATGGCGAAGATTGCGAGATACGCCCAAAAGCCCGGGATGGCGACCGTGCCGGCCGCTGCGAACAATGCGGCGGCCGCGGCGACCACGAACAAGCCTGCCTTGAGGTAAGCCGAGACTGGCATCCGCTACTTTATCATTTCAGAGGAAACGAAGTGGTGCCACACATGACCCTAGTTCCATCGCCGCACACGCTCGGCGTAATCCACATAGGTCTTCCCAAATCGCGCCTGGAGATGCCTTTCCGCTCTCTCAATGGCGGGCCATCGTGGGTATCCGCGCGCATCCGATGCTGACAGCGGAAAAGACCTCGAAGGGCCATCATGGCACCCCGTCTCTTGGTTGCGTCGGGCCGACCGTTCGTCCATCTCTTCATTCCATCTCGCAGAACCTCGGCGGGAAAGGTACTGATATCGAGTTCTCCTCCCTTTTCTTCCTTCGCGCCGCGATCTTCCTCTTCTTCATGGTGGTGTCGCCTTATTCATGGTCGCTCGCCCGTCCTTGAAGTACCGCTAAACAGCACTCGGTTGACACAAGAGCGTTGGCGAGCTCGCGACACGCCATTCGCGCCGGTCAAGGCTCTTCAGGTCGATGCCTGCGCGCCGATTCACTGAGCCTGCTGGTGAGCTCATGCATGTCAACCGAACCATCGGAGCTTCGGTTTAGCCCATAGGCAGTTGCCGGAAAGTCCAGAGGCTTCTGGATAGCCCAAATCGCGTCGTGTTGATCCGGCGAAAGGATGCGAGCGGGATCACCCACTGCAATCCACCCAATAGGAACCGTCGCTTCTTGAGGAACGACGGTTTTCACGTGTACGACTGCATTGACGCGGACCTCCGCCCGTTTGCGAACGACGGCGAGGTGGAATACCCGTGTGCCTGTGGCCAAGAAGACCTCGTCTTCGATCGTGCAGCCGAAGAGCGCGGTGTGGGGGCCTATGAGTACTGCGTTGCCAACCTCAACAGGGTACTTAGCGGTGGAGCGGATTACCGCGTTGTCGCGCACGATGACTTGCTCACCGAGCGTGATGGGCTGACCCTCGGCAATGAGGCACGCACCGTACCCGATGACACAACGGGCTCCGATCCTCACGTCGCCGACGAGTGTCGCGTTCGGTGCGATGACCGCCGAGGGGTTAACGCTCGGGCTATGGCTCGCACTTTTCAGCAGCATCGGAACACCACTAGGACATTTCGTGTCCCCCCAACGTG
>Ga0306923_10007525_pt1 | contig 10858 bp, 7 predicted proteins | sample sta12Can44000108_FD_203841 | JGI IMG/M metagenome (GOLD analysis project Ga0306923, IMG submission 203841) | Lab enrichment of tropical soil microbial communities from Luquillo Experimental Forest, Puerto Rico - statanox.12C.anox.44.000.108 (v2)... | ecosystem: Environmental > Terrestrial > Soil...
TTCCTGTTTAGCGCCGACAAACAAGGCGCGCTGTCGAGCAGCGCGGTGGAACTGGATGAGGTGGAGGCGCGCCTGCCTGCGAAACAATTGCGGTACGAGGAACTGACGTATCTGCGGCCGGAGTTGCTGGCGGCGTTACCTACCTCCGAGCGGATGGCGCGGAATTTGAGCGTGCTCATGCGGATTAGCACGGGAATCGGGGCGTTGCGGGACGCGGATCTACTCGGATGGACCTTGCTCGGAATGGTGTTCGATATAATTCCTGCCGAGCGTGGAGCGATTTTGCTGATGGACGAGGAGGGGCGGGAGGTTCGATCGCACGTTGCCTGGGACCGCGTGCAGGGGCCGGATCATCCGGTACACGTGGGCCAGGGAATTTTGCGGCGGGTCATGGACGAACGGGTGTCGATTTTGGAGGCGGAGGAGCCGCAGCGTCCGGAAGTCACCGGAATCGCCCCACGCGGCTCAGGGCCAGAAGCCAGGGCAACAGAAACCCCTTCGCACCACGAGCAACGCAAGCGCTCGGTATTGTGCGCACCGTTGATGGCGGGAGAAAGGTGCCTGGGAGTGCTTTACCTCGATACCACCAAGGCAGAGGCGAAGTTTACTTCAGACGATTTGGAATTGGTGACGGCAATCGCGGCGCTGGCTGCGATGGGGCTGGAGAACGCCGGGCAGTTCGAACGGCTGCATCAGGAGAACCAGCGGCTGCGCGCGGAAGTGAGTTTGACGCACGACATGGTGGGGCGAAGCGCAAAGATGCGCGAGGTGTATCAGTTTATTGAGCGTGTGGCGCCAAGCGATTCGACGGTGTTGATTGGAGGAGAAAGCGGAACGGGGAAAGAGTTGGCGGCGCGAGCGATTCACAAGAACAGTCCGAGGAAAAATCAAGCGTTTGTGGCGCTGAACTGTGCAGCGTTCACGGAGACACTGTTGGAGAGCGAGTTGTTTGGCCATGAGAAGGGCGCGTTCACGAGCGCGATCAGCCAGAAAAAGGGATTCTTGGAAGTAGCGGAGGGGGGAACGATTTTTCTGGATGAGGTGGGGGAGTTGTCGCCGATTTTGCAGGCGAAGTTGTTGCGCGTTTTGCAGGAACGCGAGTTGGTGCGGGTCGGCGGGACACGGACGATCAAAATCAATGTGCGATTTCTGGCGGCGACAAACCGAGATTTGCAGAAGGCGGTGCAGGAAGAGAAGTTTCGCGGGGATTTGTTTCACCGGTTGAACGTGATTTCGATAACCCTGCCGGCATTGCGCGAGCATGCAGAGGATATACCGCTGCTGGCGGAACATTTCGTGGCGCGGTACGCGGAGAAATGCAATCGCAAAGTGAAAGGGATCTCGGAACCGGCACGGGCATGCTTGCTGCAGTACGAATGGCCAGGGAATATTCGCGAGTTGGAGAACGCCTTGGAGCGGGCGGTGGTGGTGGGCTCGTCGGAATGGATTTTGCCGGAAGATTTGCCGGAGGCGGTGGTGGAGACCGGAGCGGGGAGCGGGCCGGCACCGGCGAAATATCATGAAGCCATTCGAAAGTTGAAGAAGGAATTGATTTTGCATGCCCTGGAGCAGAGTGGGGGAAGCGTCACGGAAGCGGCCAAGTCCTTAGGGGTGCACGGGAATTACCTGCACCGGTTGATGAAGAATCTGGATTTGCGGGCCGTCGTGGCTCAAGGGAAGCCCTCTGTGCCTCAAGCGAAAGCGGCGGCGAAGAAGCGCAGTTAGAACCTCGCAACCAGAAAATGGAACCGGGACGGTGGCAGGGTGCGCGCCGAAGGCGCGGAGTACCCGGAGGGTTTCCTGACCGAAGAAGTTAAAGGCTAATGGATGGCGCGGGACATTTCGTATTCGGTGATGGAGGGATCGTTCGGATAGGGTTCGCTGCGGCCGGTGCGGGCGAAGCCGAGACGCTCGTAGAAGCGTATGGCGGAGTCGTTGACCGAGGTGACCATCAAGAGCAGGGTGCGGACTTCGCGAGCGCGCGCCCAGTTCAGGACTTCGTCGGCCAGAAGGCGGCCGATGCCGCGATGGCGGTGTGTGGGCGCGGTCCACATGGAGATGAGTTTGGCTTGCGTGGCATCGCTTTCGACCAGGAAGGAGCCAGCGATGCCGCAAGGCGTGCCGCTGTCGTCGAAGGCCAGGAAGCCGATGCCGCGCTCGCCATTCCATCGCGTTGCGCGATTCAGCCAATCCGCATGCGAGAGTTTCAATTCGTCGGCGTAGGTGGAGCCGAAGGCGAGAGGCGTGTCTTGTAGGGCACGCAGTCGGACCTCTTTGAAGATGGCGACGTTTTGTGGGGTAATGCGTCCGATGAAGATCATGGCCAACGCGCAGAAATCAGAAAATGGAAAGTCGCAGGTGGCAAGTTGCAAAAAAGCTTAACACGGAAAGTCGGGATGTAGGAGTTACAAGATAGAAGTAAGCGGGGCGGGCGAGCAGAAAGACGGTTCGCAGCATCGAACCGTGAGAGGCGGGTATGGATGAGTCGCAGGAATTGAACCGGCTGGTGCGGGAGCTGAATGAATCCAGGAAGGTCGAGGCCGGGGACGTGGCTGCAGCGGGACGCCTGGAGCAGTGGTTGCGGACGCTGGTGGCGCGGGGCGGAAGCGATTTGCTGCTGGTGGCGGATGCACCGCCGTGCGTGCGCGTGCAAGGGGAGGTGAAGAAACTGGAAGCGAGTCCGCTCCACGGCGCGGAGATTGACGCCGCGGTTTTGCCGGCGTTGGCGCCACATGCACTGGGGGCTTATCGCGAAGGCGGGATCGCGGATTCGTCGTACCGAATCGCGGGAGTGGGTCGCTTTCGCATCAATATTCATCGTGAGCGAGGGAGGGCGGCGGCGGCGATTCGCGCTTTGCCGACGCGCGTGCCTGCGTTAGAGGAATTGCGTCTGCCGGCCGCGGTGGCGAATCTGGCGCGTTTGCCGCGCGGTCTGGTGTTGATCGGGGGGCCTGCGGGCGCCGGGAAGTCGACGACGTTGTCGGCCTTGATTCAAGAGATGAACGCGCACGAGGCGCGGCATATCGTGACGATTGAGGATCCGATCGAGTACGAGCACACGCACCTTCGAAGCGTGGTGGAACAAGTCGAAATTGGGACGGACGCGCCGGATTTTCCATCGGCGTTACGCGCGGCCCTGCGGCAGGCGCCGGATGTGATTGTGGTGGGCGAGATGCGGGACACCGAGACGATGCGCATTGCGGTGAGCGCGGCGGAGACGGGACATTTGGTGTTGTCGACGCTGCACACCACGGATGTAGCCTCGACGGTGGCGCGGATTACGGACTCGTTTCCCGTGGAGCGCCAGAACGCTATCCGGCAGGAATTGGCGATGGCGTTGGCGGCGGTGCTGACGCAGATTTTGTTGCCGAGCCGGAACGGCGGGCGGGTACCGGCGTCGGAATTGCTGATGATGGGATATGGGGCGCGGCACCACCTTCGAAGGAATGCGTTGCAACACTTGCATCAAGAGATCCCGCTGACGAAGAAGAAGGGGTCGTTCACGCTGGAAGAGTCCCTGGTGACATTGATTCGCAATGGCGATATTGAGCGGGAAGAGGCGCAAGTGGGCGCGATTCATCCGGATGATCTGGAAGTGCTACTGAAGAGTGGAAGATTGCAACCGTAGATGAGCGCAAAGTAATGCCGTCAGAATGCGACCGGCGGCAAATGCGTGACCGCAGAACGCGAAGCCGCAAAAAAGGGAAAAGGGCAAGATTTGGAGTGGAAAGGCAGGGGCGCGGCTTCGAAGGGCATGACCATAGGTTGACCCAGGGTCAAACAGGGGTTCGCGCGAATTCATGAACAAGACCTCCAGGGGAGCAGCGGGGATGGGGTTGCTGCTCAGCGTCGTACTCGCCATTCATACCCTGCCGTCGCGGGATAAGGCGCAAAAACAGCCCACCTTTTATCGGGACGGGCTGTCCATCATTCAGGGACATTGCCAGGTGTGTCATCGGGCCGGAGGGAATGCGCCGATGCCCTTCGAAACGTACGAGCAGACGCGTCCGTTCGCGGCGGCCATTCGCAGGGCGGTGGAGAGACGGACGATGCCGCCGTGGTTTGCGGACAAAGGCATTGGGAAATTTTCGAATGACCCGTCATTGAGCGAGGCGGAAATCGCGGTGCTCGCGGGGTGGGCGGAAGCCGGAGCACCCGCGGGAGAGGCCCACGACGCCCCTGCACCGAGGAAATGGCTAGAGCGCTGGACGATTCCGGAACCGCAGATGACCGTGACTTTTCCGGAAGGCGTGAAGATTCCCGCGGACGGCGAAATGGATTATACCTACGTGATCGTGCCGACACATTTTGCCGAAGGTCGATGGGTGAAGGCCTCGGAGCTGCTGCCGGGAATGCCCGAAAACGTGCATCACGCCGTAGTGTATGTACGGCCGCCGGAGTGGCCATGGTTGCGTCATGCGCCGGTCGGAAAACCGTTCACCGCCCCGATGTTGAATACCGAAGCAGATCAGCGAGATGCCATGTGGACGACCAGCGACATTTTGCTGGTGTACGCGCCGGGGAGCACAGCGGATCACTGGCCGCAGGGAATGGCCAAGTATGTACCGGCGGGGTCGGATCTGGTGTTTCAGATGCACTACACGACGAATGGAAAAGCCGGCTCGGATGTCACGCGCCTGGGGCTGGTTTTTGCCAGGGACGAGCCGAAGCGGCGGGTGTTGACGCTGCAACTGACGAATGACCATTTCGTGATTCCCCCGGGGGCGCCCGATTATCGCGTGGAGGCGCGAGGGACGCTGCCGAACGACGCGTTGCTGTTGAGTTTTTTCCCGCACATGCATCTGCGCGGTAAACAGTTTGAGTACAACATTGTGAAGAACGGGCAAGCGAGCGAGACGCTGTTGCGCGTGAATTATCACTTTCACTGGCAGATGAGTTATCAACTGGCGGAGCCGTTGGCCTTGAAGGCGGGGACGGAGTTGCAGGCGGTGGCTTGGTATGACAATTCGAAGACCAATCCGCACAACCCGGATCCGGACGTGGCGGTGCGATGGGGAGAGCAGACCTCGGATGAGATGATGGTGGGATTCTTTGATGTGGCGGTGGCGAAGGGGTTCGACAAGGAGAAGTTTTTTCAACGGCCGCCGGGACCTGGGGTTCGGTAGTCCGTACGTGCGGGTTGCAGAGTTCGCGACCTGCTGTCGACCGAGAGGTTGCCGCCGGGACAAAAAGCAAAGAGCCAGCGGGACTGGCCGAAGGGACAGTGGGAAAAGCGGCGGAAGGGCTATTTGTAGATTGATGACGAGGATGCCGGGATTTCGTGCAGTAGAAAAACGCTGTGTTACATTGCGAAATTGGAGCAGCCGCAGCGCCTACTTCTGTGACCACGCAAACACCGACCGAACCTCGCCGCCCAACCACGGCTCCGCCGGTGCCGCCGCAGGCCCCGAAGATCCGGCACGTCGAAGTGTATTGGCACACGGTGACGTACAAGACCGTGGCGCTGCTGATCCTTCTGGTGGTGGCGATGGTGGTGGCCGGGATGTACATCACGGTGCCCAACTGGACCGAAGTAGTCACCAAGAAACTCGACAGCATGGTCGGCAATCCGGAAAAAGAGATGCTGACCAGTGCGCAGACACAGGCGAAGTTTGTGAACCTGGACGGCCGGGTGCAGGTGAAAAAGGTGAACTCGGTGACGTGGGTGAACGCCGATTACCACACCACCCTCGATAAGGGCGATCTGATCCAAACCGGCAGCGACGGGGCGGCGCGCATCACGTTCGCGGACGGAACCGAATACACGGTGAATAAGGACACGTTGATCACCGTGGAAGAGAACAACGTCACGCCGGACCATTCGAACACCGCGGTGCGCATCAATACCGGTGCTGTGGATTTGGCCACGCCGACATGGACTCTGCGGGATGCCCAGGCGGCGGTAAGCGTAGAAGACGCGACGGCGTTCATGAAACAGAACAGTCGCGCGACGGTAAAGAACGACCCCAACAAGAACGAGCACGAAATCGTGGTGTCCACGGGCGCGGCGGAGGTGCAGCGCGGTGGCGAAAAGATCCAGTTGACACAGTGGGAGAAGGTAAGTTTTCCGACCGGCGGAGCGATCCAGAAATCGAACGTGCTGGCGCCGCCGGGACTGGTGGCGCCCTTGAACATGCAGCCGATCATTTCGGAGAGTCCGAAAGCGGAAAAAATCCGATTCGAATGGCAGTCCGTGGATGAGGCGGTGAGCTATACGTTACGCATCAGCCCGACCACAATGTTCACGAAGATGGTGAAGGAAGTAAAGGTTTCGGGAACCGCCGCTGATATTTCGGGTCTGGAATCGGGCGACTATTTCTGGAATGTGACGGCCACCAACGCGAACAAAGAAACGAGCGAGTACAGCGAGACGTTTAAATTTACGCTGGTGCAGCAGGGCAAGAGCCAGGAAATGCTGCTCGACGTGGAAAGCACACAGATTCACGGGCGCGTGGCGGAGTTGATCGGGAAGACGGAACCGGGCGCGGCTCTGATCATCAACGGGCAGCCGGTGGCGAATATTTCGGCGGATGGGACCTTCCGGCATTTCACCGAACCCTTGGAGCCGGGTGAGCACACCATCGTGGTGATGGGGTCGAACCGGCGCGGCGGGACGGCAACCAAGAGGATTTCGATCGTAGTGCCGAAGTGAACCGGGGCATAAGTCTGGGGAGCAGCAGGTTGCGATTTTGCGTGGGCTGGCAAATCCGGCGACAATAGATCGTAGCGCGGGGCGGTCACACACGCGGGGATCCTGCCGAGCAAGACCCTCTCCGCAGGGGGAAAGCAGTAATGAATAAGAACGGATACAACCTGAGGTCGGTGTTTAGTCTGTTTTCGTCCGACCTGGCCATCGATTTGGGAACGGCGAACACGCTGGTCTTCTCTCACGGAAAAGGAATCGTGGTGAACGAGCCGTCGATCGTGGCGATCAATAAAGCGAGCGGTGAAGTGGTGGCGGTGGGCCGCGAAGCGAAGGATATGTTGGGACGCACGCCGGGAAACGTGGTGGCCATCAAGCCCATGAAGGACGGAGTGATCGCGGATTTCAAAGTCACCGAAAAGATGCTGACGTACTTCATTCAGAAGGCGCACAACCGCCGCGTGCTGGTGCATCCGCGCATCGTGATCGGCGTGCCGAGCGAGATTACGCCAGTGGAAAAGCGTGCGGTGCAAGACTCGGCGTATCGGGCGAGGGCCAGCGAAGTTTATTTGGTGGAACAAGCCATGGCCGCGGCGATTGGCGCGGGACTGCCGATTGAAGAACCCAGCGGCAACATGGTTGTCGATATTGGCGGCGGCACGACAGACATCGCGGTGATTTCGATGAGCGGCATCGTGTATTCGCGGTCGGTGCGCGTCGCGGGCAACGAGATGGATGAAGCGGTTATGCAGTATTTGAAGCGGAAGTACAACCTGCTGGTCGGGGAACGCACCGCGGAACAGATCAAGATGGAAATTGGGTCGGCCTATCCGCTCGAAAAGCCGCTGACGATGGAAGTGAAGGGGCGGAATTTGATTGAAGGCGTGCCGCGCACGGTGACGATCGATGACAGCGAGATCCGCGAGGCCCTGAGCGAGTGCGTGGCGACGATTTTGAATGCCGTGCGCGTGGCCTTGGAACGCACACCGCCGGAACTTTCGGCCGATATCAGCGACCGCGGAATTGTGCTGACGGGTGGCGGAGCGCTGCTGAAGAATTTGGACAAGCGCATCCGGGAAGAAACCGGATTGCCGGTATCGATTGCAGATGATCCGCTGGCGTCGGTGGTGTTGGGAACGGGGAAGATGCTGAGCGATTTCAAACTGCTGCGGCAGGTTTGTATTGATTGAGGAAAGCTGCAGAACGAAGAGATTAAGAGTTAGACCGTTTCCCGAGTTCGCGTCGTTTGCGAATTCGGTTGCGGTGGAGTGAGAGATTGCCGAGCGCGAAGACTCGCCCGGCGCCGTCCCAAGGGTCGGCCACGACACCGAGTGTACCCAGGCGCGAGTGAGAAAGATTAGGCATGGTAGCCATACCTTCCAAACATAAATCGCTGGCGCTGCTGGGTGGAGTTTTGCTCGTACAGGTGTTGCTGCTGGCGGTGCAGATCAAGAGGGATTCGCGTGGGCGGCTGATCCGGGTATGGGCGATCACGGCGACGTCACCTTTCGAACGCAGCGGGGCCTTTGGGGTTGGGTGGGTACGGGGAGTTTGGAACCACTACTTTGCGCTCCGGTCGACTTCGCGGGAGAACGAAGCGCTGCGCGTGGAGAATGACGCGTTGAAGCTGACGATTTCGCAATTGGAGACGAAAGCGTCGGAAGCGGACCGGCTGGCCGCACTGCTGAAATTCCGGCAGTCGCACGAACAGGTGCCCATGCTGGGCGCGCGAGTGATCGCGGCGAGCGCGGGAACGGCAAGCCGCACCATCGAAATTGACCGGGGCGAGCGGGATGGCATCCGACGGAACATGGCGGTGATTACGCCGGACGGCGCAGTGGGAAAAGTGATTGAGGTGTACCGCGACGCAGCGCAGGTGCTGCTGCTGACCGATAAGGACGGGGGCGCCGGGGCCATGCTGGTGTCGTCGCGCGTGCAAGGGCCGGTGGGGGGCACCGGCGATCCGATGATGATGATGAAGTATGTCGCTACCGACGAGGAGGTGAAGACCGGCGAAAAAGTAGTGACCAGCGGCATGGACAAGATTTTCCCTCGCGATATTCCCGTGGGAACGGTGGTGGAAGTGAAAGCAGGAAACCCCTTCAAGCAGATTAAGGTGCAGCCGGCGGCGCATTTGGACCGGCTGGAAACGGTGATCGTGCTGTTGACGCAGACGCCGGTGGAATTCAAGAGCGAAACGCCGAGTAGCACGCAACAAAGCGAAGCGAGCCCACCGGCGGCGACGGCCAAATCGGAGAAACCATGAACGAAAGCTCATACGAACTCCGAAGCGGCGAAACACACATTGAGGTACACAAGTTTTTTCCCGGCGCGATTCTGGTGGTCTGCGTATTGTCGCTGGTGTTTCAGGCGATGGCACCGGTGTACTTCCCGAAAGTCGCGGTTATCGATTTGCCGCTGCTGGTGACGATTTATTTTGGGCTGAGCCGAAGGAATCCTTCGACCGGATTGCTGTTGGGAATGATTATTGGGCTGGCGCAGGATGCGTTGAGCGGGCCGACGGTGCCGCTCGGATTTTATGGCATCGCGAAGACGCTCATCGGGTATCTGGCGTCGTCGATCGGGGCGAGGCTCGATACGGAGCATCCGGCGGCACGATTTGCTCTGATTTACGGTTTTTTCGTGTTGCACCAGGCCGTTTTGGTGCTGATCCGGCGGCTGCTGCTCGCGCAGCCAGAGCCTTGGTTGAACGCGCATTTGGCGATTGCCGCGGGAGTAAACGCCTTGTTGGGGACGGTGTTGTATTTGGCGTTTGACCGGTTGAGAAGTTCCTAAGGGCGGCTGGCGTTACGAAGTAATCCGGTCTGTGCATGGATCGCAGAGAGATTCATTGTCCAGGCGATGGCGCAGAGTTCCTCACTTCCCTCGGAATAACGGAAAAAAACCAGAGAAGCACAAGAGCAGGGGATCGTGTCGGCATCGCGGCGCTTCGCGGCTCAGCGCTGACCGTCCTTCGGTCTCTGCGTACCCGGCCTGCAAAGACGAGGAGGAGGCGCCACGAAGTCAGGCCAACACGGGTCCCGGGATCGGCCGCTGCAAAGGCTCGAATGGAAATGGAAATGCCTGCGGATGGCGTGAACGCCTGCGCGGCAGCCAGACAGCGCAGGCTTAATGAGTTAGCAGAAATTGTTTGAAGGCGGGGTACGCGTTGGAGATTGCAAGGGAGAGCTTGGGCTTGGGGAGATAGCGGGCGAGGCGCTCGGGGAGGGGTGGGGTGATACCGATGGCTTTGTGGACGATATCGGCGAATTTGGCGGGATGTGCGGTGGCGAGGACGAGGCCTTGCGAGGGTCCGGGGTGGTCCTTGCGGTAGGCTTCCCACGCTTCGATGCCGACAGCGGTGTGGGGGTCCGAAACATAACGGTAGCGATCCCAGACGGCGTGCATTTCCTGCAAGGTTTCCGCGTCCGTGACGCCGTGTCCCCAAATCTCCTTGCGAACATTATGGATGCGGTGGCGACAGAGATCGAGGAGGCGCGGAAAATTGTTGGGATTGCCGACGTCCATGGCGTTCGAGTAGGTGGCTATGGCGGGAATCGGACAATATTCGCCGCTGAGCAGATATTGCGGGACGACATCGTTGGCGTTGGTAGCGGCGATGAAACGAGCCACCGGCAGACCGATGCGCTTGGCGAAGATCCCGGCGGTGAGGTTGCCGAAATTGCCGCTGGGCACAGCGACGATCAACGGGACGGAGGCCACGGGAAGCTGGCGGTAGGCGGCGACGTGATAGAACATCTGCGGGAGCAGGCGACCGACATTGATGGAATTCGCGGAAGTGAGGAAGGCCCGCTGATTGAGTTGCTCGTCGGCGAAAGCTTGCTTGACGAGGCGCTGGCAATCGTCAAAGGTGCCGGAAACTTCGAGGGCGGTGATATTGTCGCCGAGCGTGGTGAACTGTTTTTCCTGGGCTTCGCTGATGCGCTTCGAAGGATAGAGGATCACGACCCGAATGCCGGGAACGCCAAGAAAGCCGTGTGCGACGGCACTGCCGGTGTCGCCGGAAGTAGCGACGAGAACGGTGAGTTGGCGCGATTCGTTGCGAACGAAATAGCCCATGAGGCGGGCCATGAAACGGGCTCCGAAATCTTTAAAGGCCAGCGTAGGCCCGTGGAACAGTTCCAGGATGTGAAGCGCGGGAGAAAGCGAAACGAGTTTGACGGGAAAATTGATGGATTCGGAGACGATCTGCCA
>Ga0306923_10007527_pt1 | contig 10857 bp, 7 predicted proteins | sample sta12Can44000108_FD_203841 | JGI IMG/M metagenome (GOLD analysis project Ga0306923, IMG submission 203841) | Lab enrichment of tropical soil microbial communities from Luquillo Experimental Forest, Puerto Rico - statanox.12C.anox.44.000.108 (v2)... | ecosystem: Environmental > Terrestrial > Soil...
GAGCAATAGGCCCAATTTCTTAACCTCTTGCTACTGCTTACGTTTCGATTTCCATATTCTCATCACTCGCGCCTTGAAAAGCAGCCGACTGACCCGGCGGCTGTGGGGCGAAAGGCGTGCTATTTCCGCGACGGGACAATAGAGTCCTTTCAATGGCCGCATCCAGTCCCAGCCCACCAGGAAATTCTTTCAAGCCGGCGTTCATCGTAGGCGTTACCGGTTACATGGACCTCGACCCCAGCCAGCGGGAGCGAATCAAAGCTCAGGTAAAGCGCATCTTTGTCTGGTTGCGTGCTCCGCCCCGCAAGCGTGACAAAAACAACGCCGATCCGACTCTGGGTGGCGGTCTAGCCTTGAAGAACACACCAATCATTCTGCTCTCCTCAATGGCACCGGGAGCGGATCAATGGGTCGCGCAGACGGCTCAAGAAATGGATCCGCCCCTTTGCGTACTGGCGCCCTTGCCGTTCCTCAAAGATCAATATTTGGAGGCTCCGACTTTCAAACGGGATGGCATCACGAAAGATGAAGTCGTAAGTGAATTTCTGGCTGCATTTCCCGATGAAGATGTTTTTGTCGTACGCCTGCACGACGAGATCGATCTGAACGACAACGCGCTTCGTGCTAAACACAAGTCCATCCTGACCGGTCCTGAGGGTCAAGAAGAGCGAGATCGTCGCTATGCAGCCGCGGGCGAATACGTGGCCGCCTACAGTAACCTCCTCATTGCGCTGACAGACCAACCCATCGGGCAAACCGAAAATGCGTTTGTCCCTCCAGGCGAGGCTCCCGGTGCGCGAGCTATCGCGGAGTTGAAACGCCGGGGCATGATACCGGGTCTGCTGCCTGTTTTGCCGGCGCTGAGTTGGGCTGACAACGGACCCGTGATTCACATCTATGCACCCCGAAAACCTAAAGAAGCACCTGGCAGCGCAGAAAAGCAGAGTGATTTGGAACACAAAACGCCGGAGATACTTTATCCTTACGACTGCCGGCCGCCTGGAGTTAGCGAAAGCCAGAACGACAATCCTGACTGGCGCAAAGCCGGTCATGCCATCCTCAAAGTCATCGCTGAGCATCTGGAGCGGCTCAATACCGAAAAAATTCGCATTGACCAGGCTCGCCAGGAAGAAGCGTTCGCCGAGATGCTCCCCGAGGCGGCCGCTTCGCCAGGAGAAAGACTCAGCCACGCGCTGCCCGCAGCCAGCAAACAGCTGAAGGCATCCCTTGACCGGTTAGCCCGGCTTCGGCGTCGCGTTGCCGACTACAGCGCTCACTATAACGGGCACCTTATGAGGCTGAAGCACGCGCTATTCGGTCTTGCTTTTTGCTCCGCGCTATTCTTCTCGCTGGCAGACAACTGGGGGGGAACGACAGGCTTGTCGTCGCTGCCACAAGCCTTTTTCGCGATCGCCTTTGGACTAACTTTGGCTACTTGGATCGCTTTTTTTCGTTTCAAGAAAACTGCCGCCGCCGAGCGGGGCGAAGATTATCGCGCTATTACGGAAGGATTGCGCGTGCAGTTCTACTGGACGGCCTGCGGAAGCAGAGAGTCGGTCGCCTCAAATTACCTGCAACGCCAGCGAGGCGAATTGGGTTGGATTCGGCACGTCATCAGCGTCGCCGCCCTTCCTCACGAAGCGAACCGTATGCGGTTCAATCAGCTCTCGCTGAATGACCAACTTGCGGCGCTACGAAGCATCCGCAAGGCTTGGATTGGCGGACAGTGCACTTATTTCAAGGACAAAATCGACGAACTCAGCCTGCGGCGAGAGTTCTTCACGACTTACGCTCACGTTTTGCTCTGGACCGGTTTTGTTCTTTTTGCGTTCTTCATTTTCTTTGCCCGGAGCTCCGAATCTCCCGTCTTGCCGCGCCCGCTTGCTCTCCTGCCTTTCGCTGCAGGTTCACTGATCCTCGCAATGCTCTATCACAAGACTCATTCCGAAAGGCATGCAAGCCTTCCAAGCTCCATTCTTACCTCTGAAAATGAGCAGCGGGAAAAAGAGAGAAAGAGCCGCAAGCCGGAATCGATTATTTCCAGACTAGCAAAATGGGTATTCTGGCTACCCAGAATGTTTTTGCCAGAGCGCCTCCGATCGTCCAAGGGAGGAAATCTGATTCTCAGCAGCCTTCTAGTGGTAGCCCTAACCTCGCTGATCCTAGGCGTGGTCTATCTTTTCGGTGGACTCGCGCCGTGGCTCCCGCCTGGCAAAAATCTCGGCAGCATTTTTAAATATCTGGCTTTCGCCGGCGGGGTTCTCTGCGGGGCATGGGTAGAAGTGAACTTCTTTGCGGAAAACATCCGTCGACAGAAGAACCCCGAACCTTTCAATCCCGTTACGGGCTACTGCTGACGAAAACCCTGGAGCCGGAGGGCGTCCGCTCCGTCGCCGCCGTGTGATGGGTCTTAATGTCGGCTACCGATAGCGGCGGATTTCCGCGCTGTGCCCTTAGCAAATACAAGGTTCCTACTCCTGAATTCTGAATTCTGTATTCTTCTACTAGCGAGGCCGCGCCTCAGACCGGCGAGGTCTAGAGGTTAGCAGGACCGCATGGGAGCAGCATCGCTTGGGTGAAGCGGCCTCGCTTATAGAATCCTTGAAAAACAACGCGCATTGGTCATCGATGCACGAAAACGGAAAAACTTGACTCATTTGCAATCGATTTTGCTTTTCAAGGATTCTAGTGCGCCACTAACCGTTCCCAATTGGCGTCTGCATTATCTATATTGCCATCAATATCACTCTTAAACGCTTTCAGCGCGCCCTCATTCCCGCAGAGGTAAAGCTTGCCTTTGTAAAGAACGAATGCACCCGGGGTGTCGAGATCTGCTAATACTCCGTTAGCTACCCCGTAGGAACAGAAAGCGCCGTACTTCGGGACGTATTTTGCAGGATCATTATCAAAATCGGCCTTATTCGTTGAAGAGCTGAAAAAGTATGTGGCGCCTTGATAGGTGCTCTCAATTGCAGGATTCCCTTTAACCGACTTTCCCTGTTTGAAGTAAGCCACCACATCGTACCCCTTCAAGATAATCCCTTGATCATCTACGTTTACCTTAGCTGTCGTACTTCCTCTCGTTTCCTTAGGAGATGCGTTTGGAGCCGAAACGTCTGATCCATTTTGGGCCGTATCGGGGGCTGGATCCGCTGTTTGCTTGTCGGAAGCGTTAGCTGCATCAATTGCAGCGGCAACCACGGATAGAACGAAAGCCGTGGCCAGCGCGCGCACAAAACTTTTCATACTTGACGGCTTCTTTCAGAGTCGGTGTGGCTGGGAGAGAACAAAGAAACGTTCTCGGCGACCATTTCTACCATCTACATGCAAATCCCCGGTAAAGAAATCTTTTTGTTTGAGCAGATTACCGTGATATTGCCTCCAAAACTTTAAGTCGAAGGCGCTGTGCGGCCGGGTCCTTTGGATCGGCGAGGAGCGCATTCTCAGCTGCCGCCCGCGCCAGTTCTGGAACATGCTGGGCCAGCAGCATCTCGGCGGCGCGCGCGCAAACAACGCTGTTTTTCGGAAGCCGCGCCAAGCCGAACAAGCGAAGAAAATCCGCGCGCTTTAAGTCTGATTCAAACCCAGCCAGCGCAATGTGAAGCAAAGGGTGATCCGGGAGGAAAATCAAAGCGTTCCGCAGCCATTGTTCGGTTGCATTTGGATTTGTCATAAGGGCGTTATCAACCCACTCGCTGTCTTTGACGTCGCTTGCCGGAAAGATTGTTTGTTCACCTCCGGCACGGAAAAACCAGCGGATAAAGCGCCCATTCGGACGAGGGTCTTGGGCAAGGTCCTTCAATTGCTCTGCTAACTGCGATCTGCGTTCTTCATCGACCGCTTCGAGCAAGCCATCGTCTGAAAATTTGACTCCGCTTGCTAGGATTGAGAGCGATTCGACTTGCAGTACCGGCGAATCGGCCTTTGAAGCGGAGGAGCCCGGCCTGGTTGCGTCGCCACCCGAATCTTTCACCAGGCGAGCCAGGATTGTGGGCGTCGCCACATCCCAAAGTCTGGCGGTTTTGTCCCAGCTAACTGTCAGGATCCGAGCACCGTCCGGACTAAACCCCGCCCATTGGACAGTATCTTGATGGTCAAAGGAGGTGATAAGCTTACCCGAATCAGCATCCCAGAGCTTCGCGGTGTTGTCCGCGCTCGCCGTATCGGTCACTCCATCCTGATGGTAAAAGGAGGCGATCAATTTGCCAGAAGCCGCATTCCAAGGCTTGGCGGTTTTGTCTGCGCTTCCGGTGAGGATTCGAGCACCATCTCGACTAAACGCTGCGTGATAGAGGCCATCTTGATGTGTAAAAGAGGCGAGGGGCTCGCCTGAGGCCACCTCCCAGAGTCTGACAGTCTTATCGTAGCTCGCCGTCAGGATCCGTGCACCATTCGGACTAAACGTTGCGTTTTCAACACTCTCCCGATGCCCAAAGGAGGCGATGAGCTTGCCCGAGACCGCGTCCCAGAGCTTGGCCGTTTTGTCCCAGCTTACCGTTAGGATCCGTGCAGCGTCCGGACTAAACACTGCGGCCACGACGACACCCTGATGGGCAAAAGTGGCAATGAGTTTGTAGGAGGCCGCATCCCAAAGCTTGGCCGTTTTGTCCCAGCTTGCTGTCAGGATCTGAGTACCGTCGGGATTAAACACCGCATCGCAGACTGCATCCTGGTGGCCAAAGGAGGCGATGAGCTTGCCGGAGGCCACATCCCAAAGCCTGGCGGTTCGGTCTTTGCATGCCGTCAGGATCCGTGCACCATCGGGGCTGAACGCTCCGTGATAAACATTAGCCTGATGTTCAAAGGAGGCGATGAGCTTGCCGGAAGCCGCCTCCCAAAGTTCGGCGGTTCTGTCCGCGCTCGACGTCAGGATCCGGTGCCATCCGGACTAAATGCAGCGGAATTGACTTCATCCTGGTGACCAAACGAGCCAATAAGCTTCCCGGAGACCGCCTCCCAGAGCCTAGCACTGTGATCCGCGCTTGCCGTAAGAATCTGAGCACCGTCCGGACTAAACGTAGCCGAATTAACCGCACCCTGATGGGCAAAGGCGACGAGCAGCTTGCCCGAGGTTGCATCCCAAAGCTTGGCAGTTTTGTCCCAGCTTGCTGTCAGGATCCGGGCACCTCCAGGGGCAAAGGCCACGTCGTAGACCAAATCCTTAAAGTTAAATGAGGCGATGAGCGGCGGCAATGCCCTTTCACGATGAACGATCAGTTCGTGAAAGAATCTTTCAGTAGCAACTTGATTGGCCGGGTTGAACTTGATCGCACGCGCCAGAAGAGCGACGGCTTCCGGCCATTCTCCCAACTGAAACTGACGCTCGGCCTGGTTGAAGCTTGCCCAACTCGCCTGCCGCAACTGCTCCTGCAGTTTTGCAGTGAGCTGCGCTTCAGATTTGAACGCCTGGGCCGCGCTCTCACGCTGGCGCTCGGCACGGAACCATTGAAACCCCGCAATAATGGCGAGAACTGCAATCGCTGCCATCACCGCGTAACGAATCTGGTCTCGAAGGTTTTTGCGTCGTTTTCGCTCCGCGATGCTCGCCCTGATATAATCAATCTGTTCTCGGCTGAGCGACGGCTCGGAGTCCTTGAGCAATTTTTCGCCTTCTGCAATAGGGAGCCCCGCTCCGAGCAGGTCGTCCTTTTGTTTCCCTCGGCTCAACCAGAGCTTCATGCTGGAATCCAGACGGTCGCGCATCCGCAGGAACTCGCGGTTTTCTTTCAGCCAATCTTTTACGCGCTGCCATTCACGCAGCAGCGCTTCGTGCGCGACGCTCACGGCAACCTCTCCGCGAGCGTCGGTATCTGCGACTAATAATCGCTCCTTAATAAAGAGATCGACGAAACCTTTTGCGCCGGATTTCTGATCATCAGCCGCTGCGGTAGGGGCGTCAAAATCGGTGTAAGGCACGGTCCGGCGGTTGGGCACTTCCTCTTCGCCTTGGCCCAACGTGACCAGGTGACGCATCACTAGAGGGAATGCCTTTTGCTCGTGCGGTTGTAAGGTGCCGAATACCGCTTCGGCGTGCTTGGCAAGTGCCCCTTTCAATTCTCCGAGTTCGCGATAGTCCGACCATCGAAGCAGATAGTCCCCTCGGGCGCTTTGTTTTTGGTATACCAATGACAAAACATGCTCAAGCAATGGCAAGGATTCCGGTGTTGCAGAGGCGGCATCGCGGAGCGCTTGATCGAGCCGTTGACCGGTGCTTTGCTCCTGCTCGAAATGTAGACCTGCTGCTTCGGCCGGTAACCGAATCATATTTCCGATCTCGTACGCCGTAGGCGCCCGGAGATCTATTTTTCCACCCGGTTTGGTGAGTTCGATCAGATCCGGGAACTGCTGATAGGACGCGTAAAAGTCGCTTCGTAGCGTTGCAAGAACAAAGACTCGGCCGCTCCGAACCAAGTCAGCAATTGCGCTAACGTACTTCTGCCGAACATCGGGCGAAAAACCCGCCGTGAACAATTCTTCCAACTGATCGACCACTAACGCCAAACGAGCTTTCGGTAGTTCAAGCCGCTCCCTCTGCTGCCGGGCAAGATCCGCATCCTCCGACCTTCCAGCTCCCCGGAGTTGCCGCTCCTTTTCTTCCAAGGAGTGGGAATGTTGAATTTTCCACTCCCGCGCGGCGTGATCGAGCGTGTCCCGGACGCGAAGCGCGACACTTTTGGAGTGGTCCCTGAGTTCGATTGCGAGGTCGCGGATCGCGGTTTGCGATTCCGGGTCCTCGAGCGTCGGCAGCGCGCTGGGTTCCAGCAGTGCGGCAGCCAAGCCGTCGAAGCAATCGCGATCAGCTCCGCCGGCTGCGGGTCTGGCAACTGCCCATCGCCAAAACCCGATTCCTTCGATTGCTTCCGGTTGCGTCAGCAACGGAAGTACGCCCGCTCGCACAAGCGAGCTCTTTCCAGAGCCACTCGCGCCCAGGGCCAGTACGAACGGCCGCCGCGCTCTGGCTTGCAATTGTAAAGCCTCCAGAACCGCACCGATCGCTTTCGTTCTGCCGTGAAAGATGGGTGCGTGTTCGAAATCGAAAATCTGCAGCCCACGGAACGGATTCTCTTTCCAGCGCTTCGCCTGCCTACGCCGGCTTAACAATCGACGTTGTTGCTCACTGGAAACCTGAGTGGAGAGAAAATCACGGAAATGTTCTCGAAATAGGCGTTCGAACTCCTCGAGATTGTAATAGTTATTGAACGCACCAATGAACTGACCTTCCCTATCTCGTAACCAAGATTCAAAGAACGCTTGGAGCGATTTCCACTGGCGAAGGAATTCTTCAAGTCGTTCCGGGGAGTCGAGCGGCGGGTTTGGTTGACTGCGGTTCCGATACACGTGCAGCGCTGGAATTCCAGGCGTCTTTTTCCGCTGCGCCAGAGCCCAGGCAATCTCAAAGTCGGTCCCGGATCGGGGCTCACTGCCGTCCGGCATCTGAAAACGAGGATGCAATTTTGTGCCGAGGCGTGACCATAGGATACATATGACCAGGTCAAATTGAGCCGGATTCTGCATCTGGTCCTGGTAACCGAGCTCCGGTGAAAACCGCTGGTATTCCCAGAAGTAGGGACAAAGGACCAATTCGCTGAATTCCGCTTCGTCCGCTTCGATAGGGTTATTTGACGACTGCAGGGTCTGGTCGTCGCGTAGAAGATTGGAGTATTGAATACTGACTGGAATTCCGAGTTCTTCGGCGGTCATGCGAATCAACCGATCCGCAATTGTTCGTTCTGCTCGGACATCTCCGGGGAGGAAACAAAAACCCGAATGGTCTTCATCATCCAGCGAGGCCGCGCCTCAGACCGGCGAGGTTTAGGGGCATCAAGGTCGGACTGGGAGCAACGTCGACGTGGTGAAGCGGCCTCGCTTTTGCAGTCAACCGCTTCGAACCACCGATCAGAAAAGTGATCTCACCCCTTGGAGGATGAGTCACATAATGTGCCAAAACAACCGACGCCGCGCCACGCTGATATTCTTCAAATTGCTTCGTTAGCTCACGTGCGACACAGACTAGACGAGTCGGTTCGACGCTGCTGATCACTTCCAGCGAGCGAACAATCCGATGCGGTGATTCAAAATAAACCGAGGTAAACTCACGAGCCAGTGCGGCCACCAGTTCTCTTTGCCGCTGCCCGCTCTTAACGGGAAGAAATCCGCCAAAATAAAAGCGGTCGGTTGGCAGGCCAGAGCCAACCAGGGCCGTTAGCACGGCCGATGGACCCGGAATAACTTCAATTCGAATTCCGCTTTCAATTGACGCTCGCACCAGACGATACCCCGGATCGGAGATGGACGGCATTCCAGCGTCGGTGAGAAGCGCAATGCTCTCTCCACTGCGAAGTCTCTTTATCAGTTCGCTTGTGCGCTTGGCTTCATTGTGTTCATGGAAGCTGATCAGTGGTTTGCCGATTTCGTAATGCTTGAGGAGAATCGAAGAACGCCGCGTGTCCTCGACTGCAACGATGTTGACCTTCTTAAGCACCTCAAGTGCGCGAAATGTGATGTCTCCCAAATTGCCGATCGGAGATCCCACCAGAAAGAGCATCAGTCGAAGTTACCACCCTTCGGAAAGAAAGCTTGTGAACTGGGCCGCGGCATCTTCGACCGCCAGGGGAATTGCCTGCCGCTCCTGCGAAGTAGTGTCGTTTCCGACAAAGAAGCTGGTGACGCCTTCAATATTCTTCTGGGCAAGAAGTTCGCCGGTTCCCGGCTTTTCAATCCGAAAATTGATTGCGATGCGAAGATTGAATTCCGAAGAGGCGAGCACGTTGCCTTGGAGCGTCCGTGCCTTGGTGCGATCGACTGACGCTATGTTTCCCAACACCACGGCGTCCGCCTGATCAACACCTGTGACTTCATAGGTTCCGTCCTGCTGGATTTGCCTAATCAGGACCGTGGTTGCCAGCGCCTCGATATCAGGACGGATCGTGCCATTCTTGAAAACTGGCACTGCCACGCGGTGGACGCCTTTCATGTAGGTTGGAGGAACGGGCCCTAACGTATAACCCGCACAACCGGCCAAAAATCCGGCAAAAATCAGGAATGCGAGTTTGCCCATCAAACTACCGGTTACTGGGAAGGAAGGGCAGGTTCGACCGGGTTTGCGTCCCCGGGAGCCGCGCGCGCTGGTTTTTGGTCAGGCACCGACTGATCGGGGGTGGGCAAGGGAGCGCTGGGTTCACCTTTTGGCGTTGGAGCGGCTGTCGGTGCGGGTGCCGGAGGTGGTGGCGGCCCTGCGTAATCCGGTCGGGAGGCGGTATCTGCTTGTGCTTCAAGTTTACGCCCGGTACCGGCGACCTTGGCTGGTGTTTCCGCTCCCCCGATCCTTAGAGCATTTTCGCCAACCTTAGAACGGATTTCATCCATGCGCTGTTTAGCTCGTTGAGCTTCGGCGGAATCGGGTTGCTGCTGAAGGACCTCATTGTAGTAAACGTAAGCGGCTTTGTAGTTTCTCTGTTTGTCGTAAAATTTCGCGATGTTGTACGAATTTTCGGTTTTGCGTCCTTGAAGAATCTTGAGATTGTCCTGGGCCTGCGGGACTTTTTCGCTGTTAGGATAGCGTAACAGAAAGTCTTCGAACGACTCCTGAGCGCGCACCGCGGCCGTCTGATCGTAACCGGTTGTGCGGCTTGACTGAAAATAGACGTAGCCAATCTGGTACAGCGCGTTGGGAGCAACATCGCTGTTTGGGTAGCGGTCTACCACCTGCCGATAAGCTGTGACCGTCGCGGAAATGGCGCCAGTCTTTTCGAGGGCCTGGCCGATGCCGTACTGGGCCAAAGGCGCGATGGGACTATACGGAGCATTCGTGACGATCTTGTGGAACATTTCCTGGGCCTTCGACATGGAAGGCAGGGTCGGAATGCCATAAATATCGACCCGCTTGCCGTCCAGATAAGCTTTGCCGATGTTATACTCGGCCTGCAGCGCGGCCTCGAAGTCGGGACTCCTTGGATATTTTTCAACCAGTCCCTGGTATTCATGGAAGGCACGTTCAAGCTTCCCTTCTCGTTCCAGCATTTGCCCGGATCTGAATTGCGCAGTAGCGGCGATATCGGATCGAGGGAATCGGCGTACGACCATCCGATAAGACGCACCTGCGCGCCTATAATCACCGGCTGCTTCGTAGTTTTGGCTGAGCTTAAATTGCTCTTCGGCGTTTCGCTTAATTTCGATATCGGTCAGATCGCCCGAACTGAACCCTTCTCCTTCTCTGTAAATGATGGGAGCAGGGGAGCGATGCGGAAAGACCATCAATGCCAGCATCGTCAGCGGGAGGACAAACCGCAACGTTCTCTTCATAAGCCCCGGAGGATAATTCCGGGGGCTAGCCACGTCAAGGAGTAGACTGAACGAGAACTATGCCCAAATAATTGCCGCTGTCGATCGAAACTCTAAGACTCGCCTCTGAGGATCAGGGACGACCAGACGTGCTGAGGAAAACCAACAACCCTTTGCTGACTTTGCGTTCGACGATTCGGCCCGTGCGCGTCAGAACGAGCGAGATTTCGATATTGGTCGACTTGCCGTAGTAGGCTTTCACTCGATAGACCTCACGGCCATAGAGAGCGTCCAGCTTGATGCTCTTGATCAGGCCGCCTTTGGTTTCAGAAAGAATTTTCCTTTTCACTGGAGGAGGAACGTCCTCGATGACGAGGGACTCACCAATGTCGAGTAGTTGGCCGTGGGCATCCAGTTTGATGCTTCCCAAGTGCACATTACGAAAATAAGTGCAGTCGTAGACGTGCTTATCTTGTTTGTCCTGTGAGACGCGGGCTTCGACGAGCTGAGCCCCGGGCACATAATAGTGAATGGAATTCCTGACTCGCACGGGGACTGAAGAGATGGGTATTTTTT
>Ga0306923_10007529_pt1 | contig 10857 bp, 10 predicted proteins | sample sta12Can44000108_FD_203841 | JGI IMG/M metagenome (GOLD analysis project Ga0306923, IMG submission 203841) | Lab enrichment of tropical soil microbial communities from Luquillo Experimental Forest, Puerto Rico - statanox.12C.anox.44.000.108 (v2)... | ecosystem: Environmental > Terrestrial >...
ACCCGAAAGCGTATGCCTCGGGCTGAGGCTCGGGAAGGCTGCAGCATCGGGGCCGGGATCACAATGGGTAGTTTATAGTGCAGGACAGAAGCTGAAGCCTCAGGGTGCGTGCGAGGGAAGGCTCGCGCGAGAGGGTAATGGGCGCTGTGAGAAACGTCACTCTTCAATGTGATTTGCACTACAAAACCAAAGAAGGGGGACATCGCCGGCAGGCGTAACCCGTGGCAGATCAAGACTAGACGGGCTTGGCGGAACCGATGCGCTCGGGTGGGGCGGGCCGGGCAAGGACGGCCATAGCGAGCAGCACGAATCCAAAGAGGATGCCAATGAAAGTGGCAGAAAAGGCGAAGACGCCGGCCGCCTGCATGTCGCTGCGCGCGATTCCGGAGACAGCGACCTTGATATGGGGATGGACCTCGTTCAACGCCGGGGCATCGCGGGTGAAACTGACGAGCAGGGTGTAGGGATGGCCGGCCTCACCGTGAAATTCGCCAATTTCGCGGGAAACGGTGTTGCCCGCAGGGGCACTATGTTGCTCGTCAGAAGAGCCACGGCGGAGCTCCCGGCCGTCTCGGGAGAGGATCCAATTTGCCGCGAGAACTGGTTGGAGGGAGCCGCAGGTTCGTGGGTCGCAATCGACTCCGAGAAGACAGCGCGCCTGATCGGGCGGGGTAGCAGCCTGTGCTTCGATCTGAATGAGGTAAAGGCCATCGAAGTTAAGAATGAAGTTCGACGCGACAGATTGGCCCGCAATCGGTGAAACAGGCTGATCGACCGGGACGAGATCGCGCGTGCGGTCCAAAGAGTCCAAGCTGCAGGGACAGAGATGCTGAGAGCGACAAGTCCGAGTCCGAATTTAGCTTTCAGTTGCATACGGCGGCCAGCAAGAGCGGCGGATGACGGTGTTAGGTTACATCCAGGCTTATTTCGCCCTTGAACCCGAAAACGCGGAAGCCAAACCTAGCGCGATGAGAGCGCCTCCGGACACGTTCCGCTGGGCCCGCCGCAGGCGCACATTCCGGCGCAAAAGCTCCGCGGCACTGCCGGCGGCCACAGCCCAGATCGAGTCGCTGCACCAACCCATCAAGGCAAACAAAACGCCCAGCTCAAAGATCTGCATGGTAGCGTGCCCACGGGATGGGTCCACAAACTGAGGCAGAAAGGCGAGGAAAAACAGGGCGGTCTTCGGGTTGAGCAGGTTGACCAGGACTCCCTGCCCAAAGAGGCGCACGAGACGCCGCTCGTCACTGGTCGCCTGGAGAAATTCTGCATCACCGCTTCGTAATGTTCGAATGCCGAGGTAAACCAAATAGGCGGCGCCGACATACTTGACGAATTGGAATGCCGCAGCCGACGAGGCCAACAGAGCAGAGAGACCGAGAGTAGCTGCGGCAACGTGAAACAGCGTCCCGACCACGATACCCATGGCTGAAACGAGCCCCGCCGACCGCCCATGCCCAATGCTGCGGCTAACGACGTAGGTGACTGCGGGACCGGGAATAATCAGAAGGATCGCAGCGCCACTCACAAACAGAATAAGAGATGAGTGGCTGATCAGCATAGTGATGGCGTTGCGGGAGAAGGGCTAGTGACAGGAACAGCCACCGCCGCAGCAGCCTCCACCCCCTGAAAAACCACCCGACGAGCTGGAGGTACCGCCGGAACCAGCCGTAGCAAAGACGGAGAGCTGAATCGTGGCTTTCTTGCTGGAGCATTTCGGGCAGGAAATCTCTTGCTGCTTGTTGATGACAATTTTTTCGAAGCGCTCGTTGCAATTCTCACAGATGTATTCGTAGATTGGCATGAAGCTTATTCCCTCGTGAAGACGAGTAATTATAGCATTCGACGAGCCAAGCCGGGGAATGCTGGCAGAGGCCCATCTTTCCAAGGGATTACCAAGATTGCCGGGCGGGGCGCAACACCCCACGAGCAGGGGCGCGGGCGGGCCTTTTTTGTGCCACAAGGCTTTTTTTATGGAGCGACGAACATGCCGAAATAGAAGCCAAGAAGGCCAAGACAAGAGAGGACGAGCGCAAGTCGGGTCCAGGACTTCGCAAGAATACAAAAAGGGACCGCGAACACAGCGGAAGCGAAGCCCGCCAGGGTTGCGATGCGGGTGGGCGATGGCGGATCGGGGCCGTGCCCGGGGAAACGGCGCCAATAAATGAAGGCAAAAGCTCCCAGGGCGATACTGAGCGTGACTGTAACGAGGGCGATCGAGGTGGCGTAGCGGCGCCAGCGGGGGATACTTATTGATTCGTGATTGCGGCTCCAAAGCCACCAGGCACAGGTACAGCTCAACGGTGGCAGGAAGAGAAGCGCAAAGTCGACAGCCCACTCCGCCCAAGTCATCGCTTGTCAGCCAAATCTAGCATAGCGCATCAAGCAGAAACGAAGAACCGACGGGGTAAGAACATACCGCCACGATGGGCAGAATTATGTCATATACCAGCCACCATTGATGCTGATCGTCTGCCCGGTCATGTAGTCGCTTTCGGCAAGCAAGACGGCAGCGCGAGCGACTTCTTCGGGGGCGCCAAAAAATCCGACGGGGATGCCATCCGGCGAAGCGTTCGGGTTGGAAGTGACCATGTCGGTTTCGATGAGGGCGGGAGCGATGGCGTTGACCCTGACGCCGGAGCGAGCAAGGAGCGAGGCGTAAGAATGTGTGAGGCCGATCAACCCGGCCTTGGAGGCGGCGTAATGGGGGCCAATCACGCCGCCGGTCTGGGCCGCGACAGAGGAAAGGTTGATGATGCGCCCCCAGCGGCGCTGGCGCATGCCAGGAAGGACGCGGGAAATCAGGAGGAAGGCGGATTTCAGGTTAACACGGAGTATCTCATCCCAGTCGGCTTCGGCGAGTTCTGGGAAGGGCTTGATTTGGGTGATGCCGGCATTGTTGACGAGGATGTCGACGGAGCCGAGTTCGTGCTCCACGGCTTCGAGAAGCTCGTCTACGTCTGCGGATAGTGAAACATCAGCTTGCAAGATGACGGCTGGACGACCCAAGTTGCGGATGATGGAGCGCACTTCTTCGGCAGCACCTTTTTGCGTGCGGTAGTTGATTGCAACGCTGGCCCCCGCTTCAGCCAGCGCAATAGCGACGGCGCGGCCGATACCGCGGCTGGCGCCGGTGACGAGGGCGACGCGTGGTTCAAGCTTGCCCACGGCGGAATTTCTCCAGGCGAAAGGATAGCGCAGAAAAGAGCGTCCCACCTCGGGAGGTGGCCGCACAAAAGCGTAAGAGTACCGGCCTGAAGGCACGATGCTACAGAAAAAAGAGCTGCGCACAGCAGGAAGCCTGACTCGGACAGGCAGGCAAGCGCCAAAAAGGGGACATCGGGCGCAGCGGTGCTGCGCCCCTACAGGAGAGCGTTAGTCGCCGGCGATGGCTTCGGCGGCTGCTTCCTTGGGCTTCGGTGCGGAAGCAGCATTACCGTTCGAATGACCGTTCCCGTTCGGGTGCCCGTTGCCATTCCCGGAGGCCGGGGCGATCGTGACGGGTTTACCGGCCTTGGCGAGGTTGGCCGGAACAGCCTTGGCGATGTCGTTGAGAGAGCCAATCTGCACAACGGCCGGCTGAGGCTTCTTGAGAACGAGCTCTTCGTAAATGGCACGAACCTTGGCCTGCTCTTCGAGGGCTTTCTTGCGTCGGATGCGGTTCTCTTCAGCCGCAGTCACCGGGATGTCGTGCTCGATGTGGCGGACGCGAGCGGCATCGGTTGCGTCGATCTTCAGCGAATGCTCGTAGCTGCTGAGGTTGACGTTCTTCCCCTTGGCGTAGATTTCGTGTTTGCCGTGGGTGCGGTACCATTCGGCGACAGTGGCGTTCTTGTGCATATTTTCGATGATCTGGCGCCAGCCGACACCGGTGTTGTAAGCGCAAAAGCTGATTTCGCCCTGTTGCGTGCCGTAGGGAATGATGCACATTTCGGTGCGGCGGAAGTCGTAGTTGAAAAGATCCTGGAACCACATCCCGGCGATGAACAGGAAGTTCCACGGGTCTTGCGTGCGGCGCCTTACTGTGTCGTCGAAGGTACGGTCCGGCGAGGTGCGGCCGTATTTGACCGAAGCACCCTTGGTGAGCGCCCAGGTCTTATCGAACTTCTTGAACATGTCGAAGAGCTTCAGGCCCTTCGGACTGCGGAACGGGTGATAGTTCTTGAGGAGCGCGAGAGCCATCATGAAATTGGAGAAGCTCTTGCCGCGCGAGGCGTCGGTGATGGCGGTGACGTCGCGAGTCAGGCTCTGGGCATCGAGGAAACGGGGAACAGGAGCCCATTCCTTGGTTTGCTTGTTGATCATGATCGCGGTGCCAACGCCGCAATTCGGGTGGCAACCGCAGGAGAGCGAACCCCACTGCGATTCGTTGCCCTTGACCATGTCCGCAAAGCCCGCGAAGGTGCTGATGAAAGAGATGGGGAACCAGTCGCGCGTCGGCTCGATCTTGCCGACCTGCTGGCTGACGTCTTTCGCGAGGTGCGAAAGCGTGTAACGCTGGCGGAGGCGCCGTTCCGGAGTGATGTCTTCGTCGCGGCCTGTGAAAGAAACAGGCTGGAAGCTGACGAAGGAGATTTTCCTGGGATTCTCCATCGCGAATTTCACCACCGAGCCGACCTGATCGTTGTTCACGTTGTTCACGATCGTGACCACGAGAACGATCTCGATGCCGGCTTCGTGCATGTTTTCAATGGCCCGCAGCTTGACGTCAAATAGGTTGCCAATCTGTCGATGGCTGTTGGCGTCGTTGCCGATGCCGTCGAACTGCAGGTAGGCATAGCGCAGGCCGGCTTCGAAAGCCTTGCGGCAGAATTCCTTGCTCTTGGCGAACTCGATTCCGTTGGTGGCAGCCTGCACGGAGTTGTAACCGACCTTGCGGGCATAGGCGATGGCATCGAAGAAGAACGGACTCATCGTGGGCTCGCCGCCGCTGAACTGCACGGACATCTGGCGGCGCGGCTTGATCTTGACGGCGTTGTCGAGAATTTCCTTAATTTCGTCCCATGAAAGCTCATGGACATAGCCAACCTGGTTGGCGTCCATGAAGCAGGGGTCGCACATCATGTTGCAGCGGTTAGTGAGGTCCACGGTGAGGACAGAGCCGCGGCCGTATCGCACGTTGGAAGAGCCAACCTTGTGTAGACCTTCATCGTTGTGCGCCGGGATATCGCGGCCGGGGAACTGCTTTTCAATCCACTTCAGGAAGTCGGCGTCGACCGCCATCATGTCTTCGTAGTGGCCGTGCAGGGGGCACTCTTTGACCATCCAGATCTGCCCATCGCGCTCCACGATCTGGGCCTTGATTTCGCCGACCTTCTCGTGCATGAGATCGCGCCAGTCTTTCTTGCCGGAGATGATGGCTTGGCGAGCTTCTTTGACGCAGGCGGGACAGAGCGAGTCTGTCTGCCGGGGAAAGCCGAGAGTGGGTTTGGTCTTTTCCCAGGACTTCAAGAGTGGCTTATCAGACCATTGCGGTCTGGGTGAGGGATTAGGGTTGCGCTTGTTGAAAAACTGAATGGCGTCGAAGGTGATACCCGCGGTCTTGCAGACTACCCAGTCGAGAGACCGGAAGACTTGCGTGCTAATGGGATTAGGCATACAGCGGCTGCCTCACTTTCGAAAGTTCAAGCTAATTTTGGAATTCCCCAAACGCAAACGTGCCTTTTCTCTAGACGGCCCCCAAGGCACCCCAAAAGGGTAACCCGCGGCGAGGCGGCACCCTAAGTCATTGGGAGGCTATAGTTTGATGTGAGTCGGTTCGACGAGGCCAGCAAGATGCGGCGAATGGTCAAAAATGGGTGTTGAATGGCGGGAAAAGCCTGCGAATGGGCTAAACCCAAGAAGTAAAAGAGGGTTACCAGTAGGAGCCAGCACCGGGAACGAGCCCTCTCTGAGGCCGCTCAAATCCTGGGCTGTTTGTGCTCGAACAAACTCGCGAGCGAATTCTGGAGCGGATGACTACCCCGCGCGGCCCTGCAAAGCGCAATCCAAACTTGAAGGATCGGCCGGCTGAAGGCTTACTCGTTTAACGTCGGACGAAGTACGGCGATCAGGAAGTGTGCAAAATGCGAAGCGCCTTCGTCCATTTGCAACCACCGCACGACACAGTGGTCAGAAAGGTATTTGGCGACCCGGGATTCGGGGATCCCGAGATGTTCGGCCAGTTGAGGCTTGAGGGCCGCTTCCCCACGACGTGCGGCACTGCCACGAAGCAGATTGGGAATAGCCACACGAAGGGTCTGGCAAGCCTCGACGTAGTAGTAAGTGGCCAAGTCCGAATCCGTGAGCAACCAGACACCAGGGCCTGCCGGCGCTGAGTCGGCCTCCTGTATTTTCACCGGTGGACAAGCCAGCAGTCGACGAAAATTCATTTCGAGCTGTGTGAGGCGTGAAGCCAGGCCTGGATCACCTGAGCGGCCCCGGAGACTTGGCGGGGGGGCCTCCGGGACCGTTTCGAGAAGGCCGGCGGGTGCTGGGCGCTCGACGACCTCTTGAGATTCGGCGTGCGCACGCGCTGAAGGAGTGAAATGAGTCTCGCGTGAAGACGAAGCTTGTTGCGAGCGGCGCGGGGTTCGCTGATCACGGCCGCCACGTCGCCCGCGTCGCTGTCGGTTCGATGGGGAGGTGCGGGGCGGGGCCGCTGGCTGAGCCTCGACGTGCGGCGGTTCGGAAATCATCTCCGTTTGTGCTACCTCGTTCGCGGGGGATTCGGAGACGGTTGCAGGCTCCTGCGGAAGAGCGGAGGATTCGGGTTTGGCAGGCAAAGCTGGAATTTCCGCGGGCTCGGTGGCGCCAAGCCTTGCCGCGCTCTCCTCAGCTTTCGTTTTCCAGTCGGAGCGGCGAAAGCGCTGCGCGGCGGTCAAGTACCATTTGCCCGCGTCGGAGGAATTGCCGCTGGACTCGAAGTAGCGCGCTAGTTCAAAAGCCACCATCGCATCGCGTGTTTTGGAGAAAAGGTTGGCGAGCTGCGCGGCAGGATCTTTGCTGGTGCGAGCCCGCCGGATGCGCGCGGTAATCTGCTTCCAATCGGCCATAGCGTGAGTGGATTCTAACAGCCAAGGGGATGGAGTGCCAACGGGGGGAAGGGGTGAAGAGCCGAGGACGGGCCGGTGCTTCCTGATTGACGCCAACGCGACTGGCGAAGTATGCTTTCGGTTGTCCGCCTGGGAGGCTTCTATGAGGGGCGTGCGCGCACTGTTCGCGGCCATCGTGTTCGTGTCGCTCGCGGTTGTTCCTGCCAGTGGCAACACAACCCCGACCGTCACTCCGCTGGGTACGGTCATCACTGCCGAGCACGCGCATGTGGGACAGTCGGTGGCGGACGTGGGAACTACGGTATACGGTGGAGATAAGCTAAGCACCGAGGTGCAGGGCAGCATACAGGTTCGGGCGGGCGCGGCGAGATTACTGCTGCTGAACTCCACGTTGGCGGAGGTAAACGACGAAGGGGGCACGCCCTCCGCAAAATTGCTGATGGGCACGGCTACGTTTTCGACCGGGAACGCGCATGCGTTTACTCTGTATGCGTCGAAAGCGGCCGTTCGCGCGAATACGGACGCGCCGACCATTGGGCAGGTAGTCTACGTGAGCGACAAAGAGCTGGTTGTTGTAGCAAAACGCGGGTCACTTCTGGTGACGGTGGGCGACGATAGTCAAGTGGTGAACGAGGGCAAGGCATACCGGGTGCTGCTCGATCCAACCGAGGCGCAGGAGCCCGCCGGGGCCGGCGCGCCAACTCAGGGGCCTAGCCGGGGAGGGGGGCCGTTAAAGGCAGGCCGCAGCCGCTTCCTGGTTGTAAGCACCGCATTCATTGCTGGAGCGACAACGTTTGCGATCCTGGAGGCCTACGAAAGCGCGCACCGCCCGTAGAGCGCTTCGAGACAGGACGAGTCCGGGCCGCCGCGCAAGGATGCGGCGGCTTTTTTGCCTATCCGAAAAAACATGCAAGGGCCCGAGCGTCTAGAGAACCGCGATCACGTCGATTTCGACAAGAGCATCTTTGGGCAGGCGCGCCGCCTGAACGGTTGAGCGGGCCGGAGGAGCGGCGGTGAAGTAGCGCGCGTAGGTCTCGTTCATGGCGGTGAAATCGTTCATGTCTTTTAGAAAGACGGTTGTCTTCACCACGTGACTCAGGGAAACGCCAGCGGCTTCAAGAATGGCTTTGAGATTTTCGAGGGTTCGCTCGGTCTGCTGGCGTATATCCGTACCGACAAACTCCCCCGATTTCGGGTCGAGCGCCACCTGACCGGAGACAAACAGAAACCCGTTGCTCCGGACAGCCTGGGAGTAAGGGCCGATGGGTTTCGGGCCGCGGTCGGTGAGGATGACTTGTTTCATTTAGACCCTCCTGAATCAGAGCCGAGAATATCAGAAGGAACAAAGAGAAAAAATCAATGCCGGCGGCCTTGAACGCGCACGAAGCCGGTATTCGAGTGATTGCGAACCGCTTCACGTCTCGAAATTTGCGCTTCGGCCTGTTCGGGACTGAGCCCTTCATTAATGAGCTCAACGATCTGCTTCTCCGAGAGACCGGTGTTCTTCAACCGGCCGATTTGGGCGCTCGTCAAGGTCGGCAGTCCCTGGATGCGACGTTCCATGATGGCTTGGAGGGTGGGGTTCGAAAGGCCGATGAGCTTCAGAGTCACGGCTTCACCGCTGAGAATGTCCATTTGATCGGACTGCGACATGGCCAGGATCTGCTCGTCCGCGTAGCCCGCGCGAGACAGTTCGATGGCGGGGTCCGCGCTGCTAAATTCGTGCTGGTGATCGTGCGCCGCCTTGAGCAGCGCGAGGCAGAGGTCATCGGACGCGCCCGCTTGCTTCAGTTTCGTGAGTTGTGAGACTTCCTTGTCGCTGACCTTCAGTTTCTTGAGCTGGTCGAGGTTGGAAGCCCACATGCCCGACTGGTCAAGCGGGGTGTAGTCCGTTTGGGGATGCCTCTGGCATCCGGATAGAAAGAGAAACAATACTCCAGACAGGATGAGCGATTGTCGCATACCTTGATTTTAAGGGAGAGCGGAGAGAGGGAAATTGGGTGTGCCTTCGTTGATACCGGACGAAGGGGCAGGAGGAAGAGAGTCGAGGAGCGGGGGGCCCGTCCCTTCGAAGCTCCGGACAGGCAGAAAACGCGGCCCAGCCGACGGTACAAATTAGCGTTAGACCTGGTAGACGCGTTCGACGCCGTAAACGCCGTTGACACGGCGAATATTGGTGAGGATGGTCTCCAGCTGGCGCTTGTCCGTAATTTCGAGGCTGGCTTCGACCCGGGCATTCTGCCGGTCAGGGCGACTCTCAAGCGTGCGGATATTCGAACCTGCGCCGCTGATAACGGCGGTAATTTCCGCGAGCAGACCAGGGCGATCCTTAGCGCGAATAAGAAGCTCGATCGCGAAGGTGGTGGCATTTTCGCCGCCCCATTCAACGGCAATGCGACGTTCCGACTGGTAGAGGAGATTCTGGACGTTAGGGCATGCGCGGGTGTGAACGGCAACGCCGCGGCCGCGGGTAACGTAACCCACGATGTCATCGCCCGGAATCGGATTGCAGCACTTGGCGCGAAAGACCAGCAGATCGTCCTGACCTTTGACGATCAGGGGAGCTTCGCCAAAACCAAGCATGCGCTTGACGGTTTTGACCAAGGTGGGCTTGGCGTCGGTTTCCGGCTTTTCCAGTTCTTTTGAAGGTTCGCCGAAATAACGCGTGAGAACCTGCCGCGCGGAGAACTTGCCGAATCCAACCGATGCAAAAAGGTCGTCGACCTTCGAAAGCCCGTATTCCGCGCTAAGTTTCTGTAAGTCTTCGTTGGAGATTTTCTTCAGACCCTTCGGGAAATTCCGCGATTCGTTTTCGAGCAGGCGGCGTCCCATTTCGGTGGCTTCTTCGCGCTCCTGCGTGTTGATGAAATGGCGGATCTTGCTCTTGGCGTGCGAGGACTTGACGAAACTGAGCCAATCGCGGCTGGGCTTGTGACCTTTTTGCGTAAGAATTTCGACCACGTCGCCGCTGCCAATTTCGTGGCGCAGCGAAACCATCTGGCCGTTTACCTTCGCACCCACGCACTGATGCCCAACCTCCGTGTGAACCGAGTAGGCGAAATCGACAGGCGTCGCTCCCCGCGGCAATTCGAGCACGCGGCCCTTTGGCGTGAAGGCATACACTTCGACGGGAGCAAGATCGACTTTCAGCGTTGAGAGGAATTCGCCCGGCTCCTGCAACTCCTGCGACCATTCAATCAACTGGCGCATCCAGGCGATGCGTTGATCATCGTCATTCGAGACGGGCTTGCCGTCTTTGTATTTCCAGTGGGCCGCCACGCCTTCTTCGGCGATGCGGTGCATCTCCTGGGTGCGGATCTGAACTTCAAACGGCTGCGCTCCGTGAATTACAGTGGTGTGAAGCGACTGGTATAAATTCGGGCGAGGCATCGCGATGTAGTCCTTGAACCGGCCGGGCACGGGCCGCCAGATGTGGTGCACGACGCCGAGAGCCGCATAGCAATTGCGCTCGGTATCTGTGATGACGCGAACGGCGAGCAAGTCGTAAATCTGATCGAGGCTGCGCTCCTGACGGACGATCTTGCGATGCAGCGAGTAAATGCCCTTGATGCGCGCTTCCAATTCGGCGGGAATACTGTTTTCGACGAGCCGCGTGCGAATGGTGTTCTGGACTTCCTCGAGAAACTTCTGGTGCACGGAAGCCTTTGCGGCAACTTCTTTCTGCAGGGAAAAGTAGCCGTCGGGCTCGAGATAACGGAATGACAGGTCTTCGAGCTCACCCTTGATAAGGGCCATGCCGAGACGATGAGCAATGGGGGCGTAGATGTCCATGGTCTCGCGGGCGATGCGCTGTTGCTTGCTC
>Ga0306923_10007530_pt1 | contig 10857 bp, 10 predicted proteins | sample sta12Can44000108_FD_203841 | JGI IMG/M metagenome (GOLD analysis project Ga0306923, IMG submission 203841) | Lab enrichment of tropical soil microbial communities from Luquillo Experimental Forest, Puerto Rico - statanox.12C.anox.44.000.108 (v2)... | ecosystem: Environmental > Terrestrial >...
ATCGCCGTGGGATCGGCGCGGTCGTTCAGCCGGTCGATTTCGCGCGCCTTGGAGATGTCCCAGTTCTGGCAGAACTTGCAGGTGAGGTTGCACCCCGCGGTACCGAACGACAGAACCGGTGTACCGGGGAGGAAATGGTTCAGCGGCTTTTTCTCGATTGGATCGACGCAAAATCCGGAAGAGCGGCCGTAGGTCGTCAGCACCATCCCGTCGCCGGCGCGCGCCCGCACGAAGCATAAGCCCCGCTGCCCCTCGTGCAATTTGCAAAAGCGCGGGCAGACGTCGCATTGGATCCGACCATCGACGAGCCGGTGCCAGTAGCGCGCCGGAAAATGCGAACCTTCGAGTTCCTGTTCCATGGCAAAAGAAGCTGCAGCCGCAGCGGAGCTTAGACGATCGAGAACGCCGTCTTTGCTATAATTTAGGAAGCATCTTGTTGGAGGCCCACCCCTTGCCCGCCATTCGTCCCGCCGCCGTCGCCGGCGTGTTCTACTCGGCTGCCGCCACGGAGCTCCGCAGCGAGGTCGCCAAGCTCCTTTGCAGCGACACAACCGCCGCGATCGCTCAGGTGCCGAAAGCGCTGATCGCGCCGCATGCCGGTTACATCTATTCCGGGCCCGTCGCCGCGGCCGCTTATCGCCGGCTCGCCCCGGCGCGGGAGCGCATCAGGCGCGTCGTTCTGCTCGGGCCGTCGCACTATGTCGGCTTTCATGGGTTGGTGGCGGATTCAGCGGAGGCCTGGCAAACACCGTTGGGCACGGTGCCGATCGACCGCCCCTTGGCCGAGCGCCTGATCGAGGCCAAGCTGATCGGCGTGCTCGACGCAGCCCATGCACGAGAACATTCGCTTGAGGTTCACTTGCCATTCCTGCAAATGGCGCTCGGCGAATTCGACCTGGTCCCGATCGTCGCCGGCGAGGCTTCGTCGCAAGCGGCCGCCGCCGTGCTCGACGCGGTCTGGGGCGGGCCCGAGACGCTGATCGTCGTCTCGACCGATCTCTCGCACTATCTCGACTATCGCACTTGCCAGCAGACCGACCGCCGGACCGCCGAGGAGATCGAGCGCCTCGACCCGAGCGCCCTCGAGCCGGAGAGCGCCTGTGGCCGGGTTCCGGTGAGCGGCTTGCTCGTCGTCGCAAAGCGCCGCGGCATGAGCATCGCCAGGCTCGACCTGCGCAACTCCGGCGACACGGCCGGGTCGCGCGACCGGGTGGTCGGCTACGGCAGCTGGGCGCTGTTCGAGCCTTCAGCTCAATAGCCCACCAAGGCGGGTGAGCAAAGAACCAGCGCGGCCTCTGTGGGAAGAGGCCCTTCGAACCAACAATCTCAATCTTTTCGATTGACTGTGGGACTAGGATTCGAACCTAGACTGGCGGGGTCAGAGTCCGGCCCGCCATGGCCATTGCAGCGCGCCGTCGACATCGCCAATACAGGGCCCGCGCCCTTTGCCCATTTCACGCGCCATCGATCCCGCATCCCCGCCAGCCCACGACCCAGTTCCACTACGCTTCGCCCAAAAAGATAAGAGCCCCATGCGGGGCTCTTTCAGTTAGTGCGGTTTTGGCGCCAGAACACTTTAGAGTGGTGCGGATTGGTTCATCTGGCGCTGGGGGCAGCCGCCTCTTGCAGAAGGCATGTTTCACGACTTTGCGCGGCGCACCCACTGCCGGCGACAAGGCGATGCTGCGTGGGGGGTGGGGGCATCGCGGAGTCCGGGGATTCCGGATGCCCCACACAGAGAGAGGCGGATCAATAAGTGAGAATTACCTGCGCCGGCAGTGATCCGCCGTAGCTGCATTGTGGAGTCAATCCACCGGATATATTGCTTACGGACCAGTTCGGCTCGGCGATCTGGACAAAGTTGTCGTTGTAGAGCCCTATGTTATCGAAAGAGATTGCGTGACTTCCGGGGTATCCGCCGTTGGAGGGGTAATCGGTGCACTGCTTGATGTTATAGACCTCCAGCACGCCGCCAAAGGCCCAATTGAAGGTCTGCTTGAAACTTGAGGTATTGAGCAGCTCAGAGAACTTGCCGTTTTGCAAATCCCAGGTAACGATGTCCCACGAACCGCAGGACAGTGTTCCCGCAGCACAGGTGTCGAACATATAGCCAAGGATAGTATCTCCTGGACTGACTGGCTGCGGGGGGCCCTCGTAGGTCGTACCGCTTACGCAGCAATTCCAACTGGCGATGCCCCACGCTGAGGCGTAATCGGAATTCCACCCCAAGACTGGCTGAATGATGGTCACAACATCGTTGATGTCCTCCAGGCCAGGGAAGAAGAACAGGGTCTGGCCGTCCTTCGAGGTCGGCGTCGGGGGGACGCTCCAAAAGGCGTACAAAAAGCCATAGGAGCTAGTCGTGGTGACGCTCGCATATTCAATCCAGGCATGGCTGATGTTGGGGTCCTTAGCGGCCCGCTCATCCCCCACTACCTTGTCTCCGTTGGCTCTGTAATGTGGATAGGCGCACACGTGCATGTTGCTAGAGCTTCCATTCGGGTGCCGGATGACGTGGTCATCTGGCCGCAACTCATCCCCCTCAGCTAGTTGCGCGACGCAGCTTGGGTGGAAATAGCCGAATGGCGTGATGAGATAACCTGACGGCACTGTCGCTGGGCGGTTTGGTCCAGCGGTGATTTGAGCTTGGGCTGCGGTCAGGCCAGCAACGAGCACGGTGGCGATGGCGATCAACTTCAGAAGAGCGTTTTTCATAAAATCCCCCCTTATGAACCGACATTCCCCGGATTCGGCGTGGCTGGGGGGGCCCTTCAAGCCGTATTCCTTGTTGAGTCTCAGATGCGCATGAAGCGTCCTCGGCATCACATTTCTCCTTCAAAGAGCGAACCGACATTTCGCACATGGACCGCTGATCGGCCCACGCGCCGGAATCTAGCTCGGGAATCGGCCGACTAATGTGAGCTAGTTCACTGCAGGCCAGAAATAACGGAACGTCCGGCTGCTACGCAGAAGGGGAGCTCGCAGAACGGCCGACCGCGCCATTAAGCGGCTCTTTGGTGGATTGCCGCGGCCGTCGCCCCGCGGTGTGCCTTATGTTTGAAATCTGGGCGCTTCGTTACTTCTGGCCAACAGGGCGCGACCATTGGGGCGCGTCCATGCCTACGGGTTACCCTTCGGCTGTTGGAGCGGAATGGTCGTGATTGCAAAGAGCGGGGCCGCGAAAGCTTTGTCTCCGGGTTGGGGCCGGTCTTGCATGATTTCGGCAGCACTGGAAACAAGTTTTAGGTGGGCTTCGGCAAGCTGGCGCGGAGCGATTTGAAGTTATCGGTCATGTGCTCCCCCGGGACTCCGCTTGCGCCGATTTCGGGGATGTGGTCAAGCGTGAGTCGAAAGGCTGCCGTCGCCGTCAGGGGTAGGGGGTGAAAATGAGGAACGCTTTCATTGTCACGACCACGGTGCTTGCGCTCTCTGCGTGCCTGTACACGCAGCACGCTAGCAGCTTCGATATTGATGCGGTCAACAAGCTTGTGCCCGGCGTCTCAACCAAACAGGACGCAATACAGCTTCTTGGAAATCCTACGGAAACGAACACACGTGCTGACGGCACAGAATTACTGCAATGGATATATCCGTACGAAACTGCACGCGGCGGCGCCCACGTCGCTATTCTTTTTGGTGCCGACAAGAAAGTAATCCAGGTAACACACGTTGTACCTTCAGGCCATTAGTCGGGCAATCGTGCTCTCCCCACGTCGTAGCTGCGGGCCGCGGCGTCCCCCGCCGGCAAAAATCCGAGTTCCAGCGGGTAATCGTGTAGCGTATCAGGAGTGCCCGGAACTGAGGGGCGCTTGTCTATCACGTCCTCGCCGAGAAGGCCGGTCGCCGCTAAAGGGCGTGATCGGATCAGACACAGGAGACGACAGGATATCAAAGACAGTCGGGCTGCACTGCGGGAAATTATCGGAGTTCTGAGCCTCTTGGTGATGTTCAGCGGGGCGCACCCGGCGAGGACCGCCCCGCTCACCGGCGCGATCGACGGCGTCGCCGAGGACGCCAAGGGTCAGCCGTTACCAGGTGTGCACCTGATGCTGCGCGCGACAAGTAACCGGGTGGTCAAACAGGCGACGAGCCAGCCCGATGGCCGCTACCGCTTTGCCGGGATCGCCGCGGGCGATTACTCAATCTCGGGGGTTAAAGGGGGGTTCGGGACAGCGACGGCTGCGGTCGCGGTCAGGGCCGGGGATCGCGTTTCCGCCGATCTGATACTCGCTCCTGTCATCGCTGCCGCACCCGGTCCGGCGGCTGCAGCGCTGCCTTCTGACGCGATGCCTCCGGCGCCCAGTCCCTCGCTGCCCCCCGGGCCGGTCGAGCTCGAGGAGATAAACATCATGGCGAAGCGGCTCGAGGCGGCCCGCGCCGCGATCGAGCCGCAGATCGGCGCCTCGATCTACACGGTAAACAGGCAAGCGATCGAGGCGCAGCCCGGCGGCGAGAACAACACGCTCAACCAGGTTCTCCTGCAGGCGCCGGGTGTGAGCCAGGACGCCGAGTCGGCGGGCGGCATTCATGTCCGCAACGAGATGCAGCCGGTGGAGTTCCGCATCAACGGAATACCGCTCCCTATCGGGCTGAGCTATTTCGGCCAGGGCCTCAGCCCTCGTTTTGCCAACTCCTTCACCCTGATCACCGGTGCGCTGCCGGCGCAATACGGGCTCAGCACATCGGGTATCGTCGACATTCAGACAAAGAACGGGCTCTTCGCCCCCGGCGGTTTGGTCTCGATGTATGGGGGCGGCTACGACACGTTGCAGCCGAGCGCCGAATACGCCGGCTCGATAGACGGCTTCAATTATTACGTCTCCGGTGATTTTCTCAGCACCAACCACGGCATCGACGGCGTGACGCCGGCGGTGACGCAGATCCACGACCAGTCCGAACAGGTGCACTGCCTATCTGGACAAGATCATCGACGGCGAGGACCGGGTGACTGCAATCGCCGGCCTGTTCAACGGCCGGTTCGAGATCCCCGACAATCCGGCCACGCCCACCTTCCCCGGAATTACCTTTCTCAACGGCATTCCGGTCTCCGCCTACAACCCGGCATTGCTCGACGAGCGGCAGAACGAGACAAGCCAGTTCGGCGTGCTCTCCTATCTGCATTCCGGTGAGGCCGTCGATTTCCGGATCTCGGCCTTCACCAAATACAGCACGCTCCATTTCCGGCGCGACCCGACGCTCTCCGACATTGCCTTCAACGGCATCTCCCAGAATGCGTTGCTGAAGAGCTTTGCCAATGGGATGCAGGTCGATGCCGTCGGCAGGATCGCCAGCGACCATACGCTGCGCAGCGGTCTGTTCGTGAGCGGCGAGCGATTCACGTCGCAGACCGCGTCGGCGGTGCTGGTGCAGGACGGCACCGACGAGTTCGGCAACCCGACCTTCGGCAGCACGCCGGCAACCTCGTTTCCAAACGAGATCTTCGCCAGCATCGGCAATACCGGCTGGGCTTACAGCGCCTGGCTGCAGGACGAGTGGCAGCTCGTGCCGGATCTGACCGTCAACTATGGCGCGCGGTTCGACGCTGTCAGCCAATTTGTCGTAGGCAGCCAGATCAGCCCCCGCCTCAATTCGGTGTGGCAGGCCACCCCGACGACGGTCCTTCACGCCGGCTACGCCCGCTTGTTCACGCCGCCGCCATTCCAGGAGGGACCGGCGGAAAACTTGGCGCAGCTCAACGACTTCAACGGCACCGGCCTGACGACTTCAGGGGCGACGCCGTCGACCGCGAACAGCCCGCTGCAGATCGAACGCGCCAATCTCTTCGATGTCGGCGCGAGCCAGAACCTGTTCGACAGCCTGAAGATCGGCCTCGACCTCTATTACAAATTTGCGCGTGACGGTGTCGATTTCGGTCAGTTCGGCGCGCCGATCATCACCATTCCGTTCAACTACGGCATCGTCGCCAATCGCGGAGTGGAGCTGACGGCGAGCTACGAGAACGGTCCCTTCTCCTATCACGGGAACCTGGCCATCGCGCAGCAGCAGGCTAAGGGCATCGTGTCCGCCCAGTTCAACTTTTCGCCGGACGACCTGGCCTATATCGATTCGCATTCGATCGTGACCGATCACAGCCAGCTGATGACGGCATCATCCGGGATGTCTTACACATGGAACGGAACGCGTTTCAGCATCGACCTTCTCGCCGGAACCGGGACCCGGATCACCCGCCCCAACGGCCCACCCAACGGCGGTTCATTGCCGTCCTACTCGCAGACCAATCTCGGCGTCTCGCGCAGGTTCGAGCTGCCCGGGCTCGGCGCGATCAAGGTCCGGTTTGACGTGATCAACCTGTTCGACGAGATCTATCTGCTGCGCAGCAGCACCTCGCTCGGCGCCTTTTCCCCGGCCTATGCGCCGCGTCGGACCTTCTATGCCGGCATCACCAAAGAGTTCTAAAGGTATCTAGAGAGCAGGCAAGGTTCAGTATATTGACAGGCCTAAATCAAAGAACACTACAGAGGCTTGTTCCGCATCGCCAGCGCTATATCTTGGTCAACCGTTCGGCTCGCGACGACGATCCGCGCACCACGCGCTCTCTTGTGCGAACCGCGCAAGATACGGGCCGGCTAGATGATGATGGTGCCCGATCTCGGGCGCCGCGCATGCGCGAGAAGAATGATTCGGCGTGCCAACTTTGCACTGCCGCTTGAGGGGAGCCCGCCATTTTGCCACGCATTGGCAGGCGCCCGGCGCAGTGGCAAGTGCATCGTCTCGCGCGCGTGTGAGGGGGAGGAGTTTCCGCTACCTCGGCCGCTACGCCGCAACACACTGAATTTTACGACATATCCCCCGCGAGTGGGCTTGAAGTCGCTACTTTATACGGGATGCGGGATACATATCTTAATAAACTGGAGGATCGGAAGGTAAACCTACCTCTCTGAGCCTGAACCGCGGGAGCAAAGTGATGCTGCTTAACGATGCCCCGAGAGTCGGCAAGATACCAATTTTGAGCGATCGAAGTGAGAAACGGAGATCTGCAGAGGGCGTGGTCTGGTATCTCGTTTCGGTCGCGTTTGTCGCTGTTTCAACTATTGTGTTGTTTAGTGTCGCCTCCGTCTCGATACTTGCTATTAGCAAAGAAACGCTTACAGGGTCACGCATCGACAACCGTACCGTTGAAGATAAATCAATCGGCACCGTGTTTTTTTACACAGATAGCAGTGCCGTGCCAGTTTCGGTTCAGGCAAAATCACCGAGTTCGAGTGAAGCAAACAGCCTGCTTTCCTCAACGCCAGCTCCACAATCTTCTGGCATGCAGCGCGGGGAAACTGAAGCTAAACCGTCTCCTAATCCGCCACCTGATGGTGGGCTGAGCGCCGCGGCAGTCGAGATCCCTCACGGCTCAACGCAAGGTCCGTCAACCGATGTGCATAATTTCGAAATCCAACGTAACGATCACGGCAACATCGACCAGCGCGATGCCGCCTTTGGACCCGAAAAACCTGAAGCAAACAACCTGCTTTCCTCAACGCCAGCTCCGCCACCCTCTGGCATGCAGCGCGAGGAAACTGAAGCTAAACCGTCTCCTAATCCGCCACCTGATGGTGGGCTGAGCGCCGCGGCAGTCGAGATCCCTCACGGCTCAACGCTGGGTCCGTCAACCGATGTGCATAATTTCGAAATCCAACGTAACGATCACGGCAACATCGACCAGGGTAATGCCGCCTTTGCACCCGAAGAACCTGAGGTGATGGAAAGCACAGGATATTATGGTTCCACCGTGAGCCCGGGGTCCCCGCCATTGCGCCATGCCGCCTCGCATCATGCAAGCGCGGCCGAGGGCGATCACAACATCACTGAAAAATTAAACCGCGCGGAACTCAGTCGCCTTCTTAAAGGCTCGCAGGCGTCACGCCGATAAGCTGGCACTCCGATATCTCGCGTCTTTCGGATCCGGCTGTTCTGCCTGCGGTGTTGTTGGGGCTTGGCGGAAAGGCTTAGTCTGCCGGGTGAGCATCTCGCCGAAGGAGCGCGATTTGCGGTGGCGTTAGGCCTTGGCACGCCGCGGGTGGGGTATGGGACGCCGGTGTTCCGATGCTGTTCGAGTGTGGGCACGATGGCCATCGCGGGCCGGGCGGGCCTTCATACCGGCAGGAAGTGCGGCGACCTCCGCGACGAACGGGGGCGGGTTCGCCGATGGCGTCGAGGAGGCAGCCGGAGGCGCAGAGACCGATGCTGGCTCGGCCGCCGAGGCGGCCGCGGGCGGGTCGCCGTTGGGGCGTGCTGGCGGGAACTCTTGCACTGCCGTGCTCTGCGCCAGTGGCACCGCCTCATCGGCTGCCTGGCGTTGATGGAGGAGCGAACCCGGCAGGACATTCACTGCAGCCAAGTGTGAAACGAGCCTAACCTGGCGCCCCCCTTCCGCGCCGCTCCCATAGATGTGCAGAGAGTATCGGTCAGTGATCGTTTCGCTCTGAGGCGAGACGAGCAGGAAAAAGCCGGTGCCAAAGAAAGCCCCGATGATCGTGCCGGCGACGAGCCCGACCGAGACGAGGTGGAGCAGCATGCCTGCCGGAGGCCTCGCCGCGTCGCTGCGGCGGTTCGGGGCCGATATCTCTGATGCTTGGAGAGGCTTGCGCCTCTGCGTTGTAGGTCGAGGCCGACCCCCCGCACCGAGATCGGGCTCAACACGTTCGTCTCGAAGACGGCGCGCTACCTCGTCGGGTAACGCGTTTGAATAGATTTCGCTAGCCATGGGGCTTTCCCGGCGCGAGCAGCCGAAAGGTCGAAGCGAAGAGGATACGTCAATGATACCTACCGTCATCAGGGAGGCGCCGAATTATTCGATCACCCTGCCAATGACGGGACAATTCCTGACGTTGGCCGCCCGCACGACCGGTCCAATCCCTCCGACAACAGATCGAGTTGCCGTGCCCTCAAGCGAATCACCCCCTCAGCATGTGGCTTCATCGCGCCGACGAGATTCTGTCATCCGGCCGACCCGAAGCCGTGTGCGCTCCCGCCTCGCGCCAGCGGCCGTGCTGCGCCGACAATTGCGTAAGGCGGTAAGACCAACTGGCGGAGCTTTTATCGAGATATCAATGAACGGATCCGCAATATTACAGCGCCTCATGGCAGTTTTGCTTCGAGGCTTTTCAGCCGACTGGCGACGCCGATGGCGCCGAGGTCGCGCGCACGACGATACCAGAACATGGCCATACCGGAATCCGCGCGCGCCTCGCGCAAGTGGGCCTTGTTCAGAAAGATCGGATCGAAAGTCTCCCCCAATCTCACCGCCGCTCGCGCTTCTCCTGCATCCGCGGCACGCTGGTAAAGAAGACGTGCCGAGTCGACATCGCCCGTTGCGAATAACCAGTCGCCGCGCGACACAAGTGCAGCGATCTCTGCACGGGAAAAAGCCGGGTTAATAGGCGGTTTCTGCGACATCGCTTCTGATGTCGGCGCCGCAAGCGTCATTGCGGCCTCTGGCTCGTTCGATGGCGTCCTCGCGGCAGTCGGCGCGGGCCCGCCCGGCGGTGGTACAGATGGTGTGATCCCCAACGCTAGCTGCGACTCCGAGGCAGGTACAGTCGGGGCGGGTGTCGGCGCCACTCCTGCTGGCGCGGCCTTTTGCAGCGCGCCGGCTGCCAGAGGCGTCATCGCTAGATTTCCGATCGACGACGTATTCTGCGCGGCTGTTGCGGAAGCCTCCGTTGCGCGTGCGCTCTCGGCGGTGGCGTTCTCCTCAGCAGAGTGCCTGAGCAAGAAAATGCCAGAGCCTGCCGCGGCCACGGTTAGAACGGACACGAAGAGGCAGCGGAAGATCAACGGAAGCGGAGTCGGTCCGGCACTGCCAAACCTCAGCCGCAGAACCCGTGCAACACGCGCAGGATCGGTTTGCGATTGCCGGTCTTTGGTCCCTTCGAGGCCGGGCGGGGCGTTCCGCCCGCAAACGCCGGTTCGGCACTGCCTTGCGGCGGCCCGTCAGGGCTCCTCGAGCCCTGTTCGTTAGCTTGCCTAAACAGTTCAAGCTCGGGAGTATTTTGAATTGCCGTGACACGGGCGGCCAGCATCTCCGACGATTGTCCGGCGCGGAGCAGCTCCTGGTATATCCGGCTTGCCCCTTCCCCATCCCTTGCAAGAATATGATCTGAGAGCTCTTCATACAGGCGTGATATTTCCTGAGAGAGGTTTGCGTTTTGCATGCGCTCCTCTGTCGTCAGTCGCGGTCGGATTGGCCCCCCGACCCGAGGTCTTTTTTTGATCGCGGGGGACCCTTCGGCCTGACCGACATTGCCCGGAGTTCGGGTTATAGCCCAGGATCGCGGCTTTGGGCCTCCCGGGCAACGGTACATCGCACGCCGGGCCCAGGGAAGGCGATCGAACCAACGGGTTCGGCGCGAGGAGATCCGAGACGAAGACCGGCTATCGTTGCGCCAAACGCGAGCACGCGAGCCGGTCTCGCTAATCGGGAACGGTGGTCCCGGCGCCATACAGTCGCGCCATCTCGCCGATGAGCCCGATCAGCGTTGCCGCGCGCCATAGATCCCGTGCGGTCGTAGCCGATTGATCTGCTGCATCAAGAATTCCTGACCGGCTTCGAGTTGGGCCATATCGGTTCGCAGCTGATCGACCTGGCACAAGGCCAGCATGTGTTCGTCGGGTGGCATGCCCGGCATGCTGCCCGAATATGGGTACAGGCTTTTACCGCCGCCGTAGCCGGACGCCGAGCCCGCCAGCGTTCTGGGTGAATTCGATCCCCTCATCCTCGAGTGCCTGGGTGATCACCTCGAGGGTGCGCACGGTTATCCGCGGCCCTCGCCACGCTCGGCGCGCTCGACGGTGCGCGTAAGAAGGGCTGCGCTTTTTGCTAATTCGGCCTGGGTCCAGTTAAGC
>Ga0306923_10007532_pt1 | contig 10855 bp, 10 predicted proteins | sample sta12Can44000108_FD_203841 | JGI IMG/M metagenome (GOLD analysis project Ga0306923, IMG submission 203841) | Lab enrichment of tropical soil microbial communities from Luquillo Experimental Forest, Puerto Rico - statanox.12C.anox.44.000.108 (v2)... | ecosystem: Environmental > Terrestrial >...
TGCGCCCTGTTCCCGCCAGTCCGGGACCAATTCGTCGAGCGCACGCGGCTCGAACACCGCACCCGACAGGATGTGGGCGCCAACCTCCGAGCCTTTTTCGACGACGCAGACGCCGAGCTCGCGCTCGGCCGCGGCCGCGAGCTGCTTCAGTCGGATCGCCGCCGCGAGGCCGGAGGGTCCGGCTCCGACCACGACGACGTCGTATTCCATCCGCTCGCGCTCGGTCCGCTCCTCACCCACTTCTCATTTCCTCGGAATTCGCGGGACGACTATATCGGATCGCCGCCGCTCGGTCGCGATGGTAGCATGACCCGAATGACTTCCCCCGCCACACCGCCGAAATTAGACGATCGCGACGCCGCGATCGCGCTGTTGCGTTGGTATGTCGAGATGGGAGCGGACGAAGCAATCGGGGTTGAACCGGCGAACCGGTTCGCACCAGCGCCAGCAGTCACGGCCCCGGTACTCCCTTCCACGCCGCCCCCACCAGCCGCCTCGGCGATCGCCGCAGCCCCGCCGAAGGCCTTGACCGAGTCCCTGGCGGAGGCTGCCCAGTCGGCGCGACGGCTCGCTGCCGGCGCCGAGACTGTATCGGCGCTCGCCGCACTGGTCGCCGGCTTCGATGGTTGCGGCTTGAAGCGCACCGCGACCAACACGGTCTTCGCCGACGGCAATCCGGCGGCCCCGGTGATGATCATCGGCGAGGGCCCTGGTGCGGATGAGGACCGCCTCGGCCGCCCGTTCGTCGGCCGGGCCGGCCAGTTGCTCGACCGCATGCTGGCGGCGATCGGCTTGGATCGCCAAGGCGTGCATATCACCAACGTTGTCTACTGGCGGCCGCCCGGAAACCGTACGCCGACCACTGCCGAGATCGCCTCCTGCCTGCCCTTTGTGATGCGCCACATCGCCCTGGTACACCCAAAGCTCCTCGTCCTCGCCGGGGGGACCGCCGCCGCTGCACTGTTGCCGGGGGGCCAAGGCATCACCCGGTTGCGCGGACGCTGGTTCGACCTTGCGATCCCCGGGCTCGCCGAGCCGGTGCCGACCCTCCCGATGTTCCATCCGTCCTTTCTGCTGCGTACTCCGGAGCGCAAACGCGAGGCCTGGCGCGACCTGTTGGCGTTGCGCGTCCGCCTAGACGAGTTGCTCGGCCAAAAATGAAATACAGCGAAAATCGCGCATGCAACCCGCGGCGAAGGCCCCGTTTGCAAAAAATACTGGTGTTGTTCAACAATTTATGACCTCACGCGAGGCATGAAATAACAACGGAATCTGCACACGCGATCAACGAATATTGCACAGCCCCTGAGGGAGCGAAAAACAAGGGAAATGGATGCAGTAATGTCGTCAGACGGTGATCCCACCGTGAGCCTTCCCGAGCGGGCGCGGGCATTGCTCGATGCCTGGTTTGGGCCGCCCGGCGACCCCGGACGCGAGCAGCACCGTGAGATGTGGTTCAAAGGCACCGCGGAATTCGATGCTGGGTTGCGCGATGCCTTTCTCGCCGATTACGAAGCCGGTGCGGCCGGCGAATTGCGGGAGTGGGAAGCTTCGCCCGAGGGCGCGCTCGCCCTGGTGCTGTTGCTCGACCAGATCCCGCGCAACATCTTCCGCGATACACCACGCGCCTACGCAGCCGACGCGGCGGCTTGCTCCGTCGCCGACCGAGCGCTCGAAAGAGGCTTCGATGAGCTCGTTCCGCCGGCTTGGCGGTTGTTCTTCTACATGCCGTTTCACCACAGCGAGGATCTGACCGACCAACGCCGCTCGGTCGCCCTCTTCGACACCCTGCCGCGCAATCCCGACAGCCGCGGTGCTTTGCGTCGCTACGGGTGTCCGTACATCGAGGTCATCGAGCGCTTCGGACGCTTTCCGCACCGCAATAAAATCCTCGGCCGGGAGCCGACGCCGGCCGAGTCGGCCCTCCTCGCAGAGCTGGAGAAATCGCGGTGATACTCCTGCGCCCTCGGTCGGGGTCTACCGCGATTCCGATCATTTGCAAAACCGTGGGCCGAAGCTGCCACCAGCACTAGACGCTCGATCCTCGCCGTTCTGCGTGGGCGGTCTGATCTGGAGTGCGACTTTATCCGAGCCCCCACCGCCGAAGGCGCGATCGGCCCAGCCTACTACATCTTAGGAAACGCAGGGCGACGGCTTCGAGTTAGAACCGCGAGGCCGGCAATGCTCATGCTTGTTATCGACGATCAAGCAACCCGGAGCGGACGGCGATCCAATGATCAACGGTGAACCGTCCTGGTCCTGAGGAAATCAACCAGAGAAAGATTACGATGTACATGACTTCCGGCAAATACAGGAAATCGTCAAGCCAATCGATAAACGAGAGCGTTTTGGTGATGGTTGCCAACTGAACAGTGGTGATCGCGACAATCATATCGATGATGAAGGCGATGCAACCCAAGGTCGAAAACAGTCCCGATGATGAGCAGGAAACCGCAAACGAACTCCACCGATGAAACGAAATACGTCATGAGGTGCGGAAAAGGGATTCCCGCACCGACCATCGTTTCGTACATCAGCCGGTACTGACTGGTGACGAAAAGCTTGTTTCCTCCGGAGATAGCGAAGAATACTCCGAGCGAGATCCGGGCGAGGAGAACCGCGAATTTTTCCAGGGAGGGGTTACCCGATAATATGAAGCGCACCAGCGCATCAGATTTCATCACTTCCTCCCCGGCGGGACCGGCTGTGTCGCCGTCGATATGCAGTCAGAAGCGAGCGCCAGCTCGGCGCCGCCGTCTATAACGGTTATCGGTGCAGTTTGGGCTCCCGCCCGAACCCGAGCAGGCGGGCGGCTGGTGCCACGGTCCAGCCTTGCACGACCAAAGACGCGATCACCAGGATGAAGATGCTGGCAAACAGCCGCTGGTCGCGATGCGGATCGGCCAGTCCTGGGATGATGCTGAGGTAGATCGGAACCGCGCCGCGCAACCCGACCCAGGAGGCGAAGGCTGTCTCACGCAGGTTGAACCTAAACGGCAGCAGACAGAGGAAAACAGCCACCGGCCGAGCCAGCAGGACCAGCACGGCGGCCCCGATAACGGCACCCAGAAGATAGGGCGGTAGTTCTTCCGGGGTCACCAGCAGACCGAGCATCAAGAACAGCACGATCTGTGCGAGCCAGGCCATGCCCTCGAAGAAGTGCTCGACGTCCCGCCGCGCACGGTGTTGCGTGGCGCCGGTGATCACCGCCGCTACGTAGGTGGCGAGGAAGCCACTAGTGCCAATGAGTTGAGCAAAACCGAACACGGCGAGCCCACCGGTCAGCACCAGGATCGGAGCGAGCGGTGCTTCGAGCGGCAACCGCTTTAGCGACTGCGCGAGCAGCCAACCGCCCGCCACACCGAGCGCGGCACCGCCGACCATTTCCCGAAAAAATAGCAGGACCGCACCGCCGACGCCGATCGAGCCCGGTTCGGCAATCAGGCGCATCAGCAGGAAGGTCAAGAACACCGACATCGGGTCGTTGAGCCCGGACTCGACCTCGAGCAGCGCAAACAGCCGCTCCGGCAGCGCAGCACCCGCACGGCGCAACAGCACCGCGACGGCGGCGGCATCGGTGGGCGCGGCCGCCGCCCCGGCAAGCAGAGCAAGCACCAGTGGCACGCCGTCTATCAGCGAGACCACTGCGCCCAATATGCCCGCAGTCACTCCGACGCCGATGGTGGCCAGCGCCGCCGCGGGCCAGAACGCCAGCCGCAGCATCGAAACCGGGGTCTTGAGCCCACCCTCGAGCAAAATTACTGCAAGTGCCACGCTGCCGATCAGATAGGCCGAGCCGAAATCGTCGAACGGAATGCCGAATACGTGGTCATCGCCCGCTAGCATTCCGATGGCTAGGAAGATAAGCAGCACGGGCGCCCCGACGCGCCGCGAGATCAGCCCGGCCACGATGCTGAGCAGCCCGAGGCCGCCGCCGAGCAATATCAGCTGGTGCGACCGGACCAACGCCGCGTGGCCGATGCTAAGAGCTGTGCGCCTGTCATATCGGAAACTAGCGTAGGTCTCTGCCGACAAATTCTTTGATCGGTGGAGCCGGCGGGACAATAAGGCCATAACGCCGCCCGGAAGATCCGCCGCCAGCGGGATTAGACGACCCAAGGAGGGTCTGCCCATGACCAATATCGAAATCCGAGTGAATACGGTCGAGCCCTTTGCCGAGGGCCAGGCTTTCGGAGAGGCTGGTTCCTATCTGCGCATCCGGGGTGTGGCCAAGGGTGAACTCGATCCGGCGATGCCCGAGAACAGGGTCATCGTCGACCTCGACAAGGCGCCACGGAACGCCAGAGACTTCGTTGAATACGAGACTGATTTTTTCATATTGCGGCCGACGGACCCGAGCCGGACGAACGGCGTGCTGGTCTATGACGTGACCAATCGCGGCTCGAAGCGGATCTTCCAGCTCCTCGACGATGCCCCGAGCGCTCCGGTCGACGCGGCAAACGATCCGAAGACCGTTCCCGAAGCCGGGCTCGGCTTTTCGCTGGGACGCGGCTATAGCCTCGTCTGGTCGGGCTGGGACCCGGGCGCCCCTACCGTCAACAACGGCCTCAGCGCGCGCTTCCCGACCGCTATGCAAAACGGGCGGCCGATTACCGGCCGCATCCGTCACGAATTTCACATCGGCACTCGCACACCGGGCAAGGGCGACCTCATGCGGCTCCCCTACCCCGCCGTCTCGACCGACAAACGACAGGCTCGGCTAACCGTGCGCGACCGCGAAAGCGATGCCCGCACCGAGATCCCGGCCGAATCCTGGGAATTCGCCGATGCACAATCGATCCGGCTGTTGCCGCAAGCCAGCCTCTTCGCGCCGTTCAAGATCTATGAGCTCTGGTATGAGGCGACTGGGTCCAAGGTGCTGGGCATCGGCTTTGCCTCGGCGCGCGACCTCGTCTCGTTTCTGCGCTACGAGACCACCGACCGCAAAGGTGCAGCGAACCCGCTGATCGCCAAGAACGCACGGACCGAAGGCACCGGCATCCGCCACGCGCTCGCCTTCGGCGTCTCGCAGAGCGGGCGTTTTCTCCGCCATTTCCTCGAGCTCGGCATGAACGACGATGGGCACGGCCGGCGCGTCTTCGATGGTGTGATGAGCCATGTCGCCGGCGCCGGGAAGGTGTTCGCCAATCACCGCTTTGGCATGCCGGGACGCACCGCTACCCAGCACGAAGACCGGCTCTACCCGGAGAACTGGTTCCCGTTCGGCAACGCGGTCACGACCGACCCGTTTTCGCGCAAAACCGGCGCGATCCTCCAGGGCCACGCGACCGACCCGCTGGTCATCGAGACCAACAGCTCGACCGAGTACTGGCAGAAGGGCGCCTCGCTCATCCACACCGATCCGACCGGCCGGCACGATGCCGATTTGCCGCCCAATGTCCGGGTCTACATGATCGCCGGCACCCAGCACGGCGGCCGTCCTGGGGTCGATCCGAGCCCCGGACCGTGCGTCAACCCGCGCAACCCGCACAGCGCCACGCCGGCCCTGCGGGCGTTGTTCGCCGCACTCGAAGAATGGGTAACAAAGGAGGTCGAGCCGCCACCGAGCCGCGTTCCGAGGGTCGCCAACGGCACCGCTGTCATGGCCGAGAATGTCCGGATGCCGGCGGTACCCGGTTTCGCGATCGGCCCCGGCGCCAACCAGGTGGTCCCGCCGGTCGATTGGGTGGACCCGCCGGCTCGCAGCGACAACGTCTACGGTGCGCGAATTTGCGCGGTCGATGCCGACGGCAACGAGGTTGCCGGCATTCGGCTGCCGCCGATCGCGGTGCCACTCGGCACCCATACCGGGTGGAACGTCTACCGGGCGCAGCCCTGCGAACTCGCCGACCGGGACGGCTCGTTCATCCCGTTCGCCCAGACCAAGGCCGCGCGCGAGGAGACCGGCGACCCGCGCCCCTCACTCGAAGAACGATACGGCAAGCGCGAGGCCTACGTCGCCAAAATCAAAGCGGCCGCAGAGGCGCTGGTCGCCGAGCGCCTCCTATTGCCTTCCGATGCTGCCGCCTATGTCGTAGCGGCGAATATTTGTGATCGCTTCTAAGCGAGAACCTTCGGGACGCGCCGGCTCGTTTCGTGAGGGCCTGTTCAGTCCACCGCATCTCCGATTAACTCAACCGGCCCGCATCAAGCCGATTCTCTAAAAAGGCAATTGAGCTAAACCGCGGGATGCCGGGGGCGGCTATGGGGGATTTGCGGACTTTTCGCGCCGCGGTCGGCTGACGCGGCTTGCAAACGATCGTCGCGCATTGCCGGAACCAAGCCGCTATCCGGCCGGCTCGTCTTGTGCGCCAAATGCCGGCCGCATGGTGCGAACCTGACAAGGAGAGCAGAATGGTTCTAAAGATCGAGCGGTTTCAGCCGGAAGGCATGAATGTCAGAATGTCGAGCGGAAAGCCGTCCTACTCGCACGTCGTGACGGTGAGCGGCAGCGGCAAGATCGTCTACACCGCCGGTCAATTGGCCCGCGACATCGACGGCAACTGTGTCGGCAAAGGCGACATGCGGGCGCAGATGGAACAGACGTTCCAGAACCTCGACCGGTGTCTCAAGGCGGCGGGCGCCACCTGGGCCGATGTCGTCAAGACCAACACCTTTGTCACCGACTTCGACGAGTTCCAGAAGTGCGCCGACATCCGCATGCGCTATCTCGGGGTGGCGACCCCGACCAGCACGACAGTCAGCGTCACCCGGCTCGCCGGACCCGATTTCATGATCGAGATCGAGGCCGTCGCCGTCGTCAATTCCTGAGAAGCGGGTCCGGGCCGACGCCGGTGCGGCGGCCCGGCAACCCCGATCCGAGCCGGTGCCGATCGGTGCGATGATGCCCCCGCCTGAGGGTTAGGCCGCGGCGCTGGACCGGTTCCCTTGACCGGGGCCAAAGGAAGTCCGCAATCTTCATTGAACCGAGGAGCGTGGTTCCCGAAACGTCATGGAGGAGGAAATGGCCGACCATTCAGCGGCAGGAAGCAGGCTTATCGACCGGCGTACCGTGCTGCAGGTCGCGGCGACGCTCGCTGCGACTGGACCGGCGCTGATGCACAAAGGGCATGCCGCCGCGCGGCCGCCAGTGGTCATCGATGCCCAGGTCCACGCCTATGCCGCGAACACGCCTGGGCGGCCGTGGCACAACGTTCCGAACTGGCCCGCTCACGTTACCGGCGACGAGATGGTGGCGGCGATGGACAAGGTCGGCGTCGATGGTGCCATATACATCTCGCCGTTCTCGATGTACCAGTACGACGCCAGCTATGCGGTCTCGGTGCAACGTGCCCACCCCGACAAGTTCGCCCTGGTCAAACCGGTCAACCCGGATGATCCGGCGGTGGCCGATGTCATCGCCGACTGGAAGAAGTCGCCGGGCACGGTCGGCATCCGCATCATCCTGACAAAAGAGTCAAAGCGCGCGCCGGACGATCCGGGGCTCGACCGCATCCTGCGCGCAGCCGTCAACAACGATTTTCCGGTCAACGTTCTGTTCTGGGACAACGTCGACGCGGGCACGACGCTGATCGACCGCCACCCCAACACGCGGTTCATCATCGACCATATGGGCATCCAGCAGCCGAGCGTACCGCCGGCGCCGCCACAGCCCTGGGCCGATCTTCCGAAAGTGGTGGAACTCGCCAAGCGCAAGAATGCGGTGATCAAGATCACCGGCGCCTGCACGCTGTCGAAGGAGCCGTATCCGTTCGCGGACATCTGGGACCCGCTGGCCCGCATATTCGACGCCTGGGGGTTCGAGCGCTGCTTGTGGGGCACGGATTGGACGCGCGCGTTTGCGGTCGTCAACTACGAGCAGGGCGTCGAACCCTTCCTGAAGACTGACCGCCTCAGCGACACCGAGCGGGCGATGCTGATGGGCGGCGCCTGCACCAAGGCGTATGGCTGGTCGCCGAAAAAAGCCTAGCGCCAGGTCCCCTTTGTTCGACAGCACGGATGTCTGAGATCCTCCGGTTTTTCCAGATGCCCAGGCTCACCGTGGGCGGTCCTGACGAGGCGAGCGAGTACTTCGCGGAGTGCGGGCCGGTCTGGCGCAGCACACCCGGTGCGATCGAGTGGCTAAGCAAACTCACTGCGACCCTGCCGGCGAACGACGGTTAGTCGCTGGGTGATCCGCCATTGGCAAAGCCGGAGCCGCCAGATTTGGCGCTGAGTCGCGACGGCGGAGGCGAAGAGCGTCGCGCGACGATCCTCGACTTGTGCTGCGACGGCGGTCGCGGCAGCATCGCGCCGCGCCCGCGAGCCCAGGGTGACAGATGGAGGGGAGGATGCGTTTGTCCGGTTTCTTCGCAAGCACGGTCGCGGCGGTTTTGGCCGGCGGACTGACCGTTTGGGCCGTGACCCAAGCCTTCGGTCAGGTCCTGATCGTCGGCAATGACGAGAAGCAGGGTTGGGACGAAAACGCAAAGCCGATCCTCAAGGAGCCCGGTCACGACACGCTTTCGATCATCGACATCTCCAAGCCGGAAGCGCCGCGTATCGCCGCGACCATTCCGCTGATCAACTCGATCGTCGGCCCGCCGACCAACCTCGCGATCCACCCCTCGGGCGAGATCGCCTTTGTCGCCAACTCGCTCGAGCCCGTGATCCAAGGGTGGGGTCACCGGCTAGAGCCCGACAATAAGGTCTTCCTGATTGATCTGAAGGCGAACCCGCCCAAGGTGATCGGCACGATCACGGTCGGCAAGCAGCCTTCGGGTATGGCGATCAGCCAAAAAGGTGATCTGGCGCTCGTCGCCAACCGCGCCGACGGCATGATCTCGGTCCTATCGATCCGCGGGAAGGATGTCCTGGTCGTCGATAGCGTGACGGTCGGGACCGCCACGGACAGTGTCTCGGCGGTAGCGATCACGCCCGACGGCAAGCACGCGTTCGCGGCCAAAGCCGCTGCCAACAAGGTCGCCCTGTTGACCATAGACGGCGACAAGGTCACTTACGACAAGCGCGATCTGCCGACCGGTATCTTTCCCTACAATGTCGCCGTGACACCCGACGGCAAACTGGCGCTGACCGTTGACAACGGCAATGGCGGGGGCTCCGACGGCAATGCGAAGACGGTCAGCGTGATCGACCTCGAGGCGGACCCGGTACGGGTCATCGACCACGTGACGGTTGGGGATTCGCCCGAGGGGCTCGCGATTAGCCCGAACGGCGATCTCGCCGTCTCGGTCGAGGCGCGCGGCTCGAACATGCCCAAGACCGCCTTCTTTTATCACCCGATGGGTGCCGTCACCGCTCTCAAGATCGACGGCAAAAAGGTCACCAATGTCGGCGAGGTAAATGTCGGCGCGCTCCCCGAAGCCGTCGCGTTCAGCCCTGACGGCAGCTACCTCTATGTCGGCAATTTCATCGATGGCGATCTGTCGGTATTGCATATCGACGGAATCCGGCTCGCCGACACCGGACAGCGTTTCAAATTGCCGGGCCATCCGGCCTCGATGCGGGCGGGCCCACAATAGGCGGCGATGGCGAACCGTATCGCCCGTGCCGACGGGCTGCCGTTGATCCCGCTCGATGCCCGGAGTGGGGAGGTCCCTGGTCGCCGGGAGAATGCTGCGATGAATGCGACTTCAGGCCTTCTACGACCGGATTCGTTCTGGCAAGTCTTTGATTTTCTTGCTCTCGTCAAACAAATTCCCTAGACGACCGAATGGGGGGACCTCCACCGGAAGATCAAAAATGTGTTCTGTCTCCAAAAAGTAGAATTCGTACCGACTGCCGCCGCGCCGCGCGCGTGAGTACTTGCCGATCTAGTCGAGATCGAGTTCAGCGGGGAGGTTGCGCATCCTAGACGGGCTAGCCGGCCCCCCTGCCGGAGACGCCGGCCGATCGGCAGCGCGAGCAGGATCGGGAGAAGATAAAAAGGGCTTTCCCTGGAGATCGAGCCCTGACCAGCCGTGGTCGGTTTCCCAACTCGGGCTATGTCGATCGCTGCGGTTTGCTGTTGGGCTTAGTCCGGCTCGCGCTTCCCTCGGTCCGGCCGATCGCCCGGCTGCTCCACCCCCGCGCGCTGGCGCCGTCCGCAGGTCGCACCCGGTCTCGATTACGGCGACCTAGATGGTCGACGTCAACTTTCGGTACCGCCATTAGTTAACGCTGCTCTAGGACCACATCCTTCAACTGAACAGTAGCTAGGCATTTAGCATAGGTATCGAGAAGCCACTCATCAGGATCGTCTTTGGTTTTGAGCAGCTGGCCAATTGCAATGAGCGCAACAAGTGCAAGGGCAACAACTTCCTCGCTCATCACGTCACCTCTAGTGCCAGCGCCAATTTTGCGATTAGCTTCATGGTGCTTTCCTTCTCTAATGCTTTCCCTGTGGGCATTAACCCTGAGCAAGTATCGTGCCATTTTCGAAATCATAAAAACGCCATAATCGATCGCAGAAAATCTCGATTTTATTGATAACTAGGACCCGGTTGGGTCCGGGAAATCGGACTGCTAATCCGGCATCCCGGATGAAGGAGAGGCCACCCTCACCGCGCGCGGGTTACGGTCGTCTTCGATGGCGGCGTTGGCCATCTGCCATTGTTTGGTCAGCATGCCCGGTCATGCCCGACGAAGACAGCCGGCTCGCGCTTCGCACCGCCGATCAGGCCCCTATCGACTTCGTGATCATCGAAGACGAGCTTGAGGCGATCTACGCTCGCCTAACCCGGCTGCCGGAGCCGCGGGCAGCTATGGCGTGTCTGCCTTTCGGGATGCTAGGTACCTAGTTTCGTAAATTAGCGTATGACGATCGCGGATGCTTCGAGAAGACGACTTGCTTGGTCCACTCGAAGGGGTGAGCGTCCTGATTGTAGGTGGAAATGAAGGCATCGATCTGCTCTCG
>Ga0306923_10007536_pt1 | contig 10853 bp, 9 predicted proteins | sample sta12Can44000108_FD_203841 | JGI IMG/M metagenome (GOLD analysis project Ga0306923, IMG submission 203841) | Lab enrichment of tropical soil microbial communities from Luquillo Experimental Forest, Puerto Rico - statanox.12C.anox.44.000.108 (v2)... | ecosystem: Environmental > Terrestrial > Soil...
TTGGCCCCGCGCGGGGCCCCCCCCCCCCGGCGCCCCCCCCCCCCCCCCCCCCCGCCCGCGCCCCCGCCCGGCCGGCGCCCGCGGGCGGCCCCCCCGCCGCCGGTGCCGGCCATCCGCGCCGTCGCCTGGGCGGTGTGCCCGCGCAGGCGCGCCAGCATGAGGTCCACCGGGCCGCCCGGCGCAGCCTGCACGATGAGGAAGTTCACCAACATGATTCCGAAGAGCGTCGGGATGACGAGCAGCAGCCGACGCAGCAGGTAGGCAAGCACTACGCCAGCCTGCCTGCCTTGCGAGGATCGACCCACCAGGTGTCGAAGCCGAGGTCGTACTTGGGCGAGACGGCCGGGCGCCCGAAGCGATCCCAGTAGGCGACACGGAAGGCCGTGATGTGCCAGTGCGGGATGACGTAGTGACTCCACAGCAGTACGCGGTCGAGTCCGCGGGCGCGCGCGACCAGCGCCGGGCGATCGGGGGCGGCGATCAGCGCCGTGATCAGCCGGTCTACCACGGAGTCGCGCACGCCGGCCAGGTTGCGGCTGCCCGGCGTCTCGGCCGCCGCCGACGACCAGAAGTCGAGCTGCTCGTTGCCGGGCGACAGCGACTGCTCGAACACCGCGACCGTCATGTCGAAGTCGAACTGCTTGAGCCGGTACTCGTACTGCGCGGAGTCCACGGTGCGCACACGCGCGGCCACGCCCAGGCGCTCGAGGTTCTTTACGAACGGCAGCGTGATGCGCTCCCACGTCGGGTCGTCGAGGAGGATCTCGAAGCTCATCGGCACGCCGGTCTCCGCCTTGACCAGCTTCATGTCGCGCACGACCCAGCCCGCGTGCCTCAGCAGAGCCAGCGCGTGCACAAGGTTGGGGCGTAGCCCGTAGGGCACGGTCGACGGCGGCCGATACTCGCGGGTGAAGACGGTGTCGGGCACGCGCCCGCGGAAGGGCGCCAGCGCGCCCAGCTCCGCCTCGCCCGGCAATCCCCGCGAGGCCAGCTCGGAATTGGAGAAGTAGCTGTCTGTGCGCGTGTAGGCACCATAGAAGAGGTGCGCGTTGCTCCACTCGAAGTCGAACGCGGCGGCCAGCGCCTCGCGCACGCGGTCGTCGGCGAACACAGCTCGCCGCGTGTTGTAGACGAAGCCTTGCATGCCGGTGGGGATCTCGTTGGGGATGAGTTCCTTCTTGATGCGGCCGTCGCGCACGGCCGGGATGTCGTAGGCTCGCGCCCAGTTCTTCGCGGAGTCCTCGGCGCGGAAATCGTAGGCGCCACCCTTGAAGGCCTCGAGCGCGACGGTCCCGTCGCGGTAGTAGTCGTACCGGATCGTGTCGAAGTTATGGCGGCCGACGTTGACCGGCAGCGCGGCGCCCCAGTAGTCGGGGACGCGGCGATAAGTGATGGACCGCCCGGGCTCGAGCGACTCCACGCGGAAGGGACCGCTGCCGAGCACCGGCGTCAGCGTGGTGCGCGCGAAATCGCGCCCCGCCCACCACGCCTTGGAGAGCACCGGCAGTTGGCCCACGATGACCGGCAGCTCACGATTCTCGCCACTCTTGAAGGAGAAGCGCACGGTGCGCGGCCCCGTCTGCTGCACGCGGTCGACCTGCGCGTAATACGAGCGGTAGAGTGGATGGCCCTTCGTGCGCAGTGTCTCGAACGTCCAGATGACGTCGTCCACCGTCATCGGGCTGCCGTCGTGGAAACGCGCGCCGGCGCGCAGCGTGAACGCGACCCACGAGCGGTCCGGCGGCGTCTCCACCGTCTCTGCCACTAGCCCGTACGCCGACGACGGCTCGTCGCTGGAGGGCGCCAGCAGCGTGTCGAACGTCTGCCCGACGCCGGCGGCCGCCACGCCCTTGAGGATGAATGGGTTGAGGTTGTCGAACGTCCCGATCGCGCTCAGCGTAACGCTCCCGCCCTTGGGCGCGTGCGGATTCACGTAGGCGAAGTGGGTGAAGCCGGGCGGGTACTTGAGATCGCCGTGGATCGACAGCCCATGCACGGGGCCGGCGGCGGCGAGGTGCGTCGTCGCGGCCCCGACGGAGCCCGCGGCGAGGAGCAGCAACAGGACCACGGCGACCGCTCTTATACGGGACAACCGTCTTATATTACCTGCATCTTCCAGCCGCCGCGGATCGCCGCTACAGCACCCGTCCCACCGAGGAGATGCGGCGCTTCATATGCGAGGCCGAGGTCGGGGGCGAGCAGAAGTTCGAGGGCGTTGCCACGACATCCCTGCGGCAGAACTGACCGGGATAACAGCGCATTCGCTCCTTTAAGGAGGTCGCATCATGCCCGCGTCGGCACGTCGGCCGCTGCCGTCACTTCCATCGCGGTCTTCCTGTCGGTCTTCTCGATCAGATGACGCCGCGGAACATGTTTGCGATCCCGCTAAACTACGCGGGGCTCGCCGAGCTTCAGGAATTCTGCGATGCGATCAGGACGGCGACGCCGCTGTAGCTTTGGGTGATCGAGGAGTTCCCAGCAGCGCCGCGAAGGATGGCGCGCCTCCGGCCGCTTGCATATGCGCTGGTGGAGTCTGCCGAGGCCGCGGTGGCCTTCACGATGGTCCTCGACGACCTCCCGCGCAAGAGCAGGCAGAAGGCGGAGCATGGCAGAATAGCGGCCTCGATGGGCGCCACTCGAACTCTCAGCGTCGACCTTCGTCGCCTCGAAGGCGCGGGCGAGGACGGCGTGCTTGTGCTCCGTCTCATGAGCGCCGCCAACGACCTAGCGGCTGCGAATCGAGCACTCCGCGACTGTGCGGCCGGCCTGGGCCACCTTCGGATGCACATGCGGGATGGCCTACGCCGCTACTTCATCCGGCTCCAGTGTGGACACCTTACGGAGGCGCTCCCTCTCATCGAGGAGGTCGAGAAGAGCGATACGCTCGCTCTTCTCACGGGCCGAGTCAGCGTCCAGGCGCGCGCCGGTTACGCCAGGCTCCAGCAGTGCCTCAAGGGAGGGGCTAGCCGACGAAACTTCGAGCGGTACGTCTTGTCCGTCCGCAACAGCGTGGCCTTCCACTACAGCCGAAAGGTGGTGAGCAAGGCGCTCAAGGCACGCGCCAGGTGCGAACAGACTCGGTACTCCCACATCACGCAGGGCGACAGCATCGACACGTGGCGCTTCAATGTAGCGGACGACATCGAGGTCTCGGCGGTCTGGCGCGGTCTCTGGGGAGTCCCGGACGGAGCGGACCAGCGCGCTGAAGATGACCGGATTTCTGGCTTCGTGTCCGAACTGTGCCTAGACTTCATCCTGGTAGCCGGAGAACTCTGCTCGTCGTTCGTCCAGAAGAACGCGGCCTCTTGATTCGCCGCCGCTGCGGCTCGCTATTTTGAATCCCGTCGGAATATTTCGACTCGCTTGTCGAAGGCTTGACCCAATCGCCCTCGCCACCGAAGGGACCTGAAAATCGCGGCGAAAACGCCACCGGCACCAAACACGGGGTTTGAGTCGGGCCGAGGAGTATTTACGTCAGGGCGACGCACCTTAGGTACGGGTCCCCTTCACGATTCCGGGGAAAGCCCCGCCGCTCTGGATCCCGCGCTTCAGCGGGCGAGCGCAAGGCGCCGGCCATGACGGGACGAACCCTGGATCATCGTACAGCCTGACCGCGACCTACGAGACGCCCGGTTCAATGACGACTGCGACCGCAGCGGCGCGTCCTGAGTTCGAGGTGTCGCTCGGCTTTTCGGTCTTCTCGACCTCCGCGCGCAGGTGGTCGGGCGAGAGGTGCGCGTGCGGAGGGTCATCTTGAGGTCGGCGTGGCCGAGCAGCTCCTTGAGCGCCTGCAGCGAGCCGCCGCGCATCACGAACCACGAGGCGAAGTGGTGGCGTCAGTCGTGGAAGCGGAAGTCGTCGAGCCCCGCGGCGGCGACCGCGGTCTCGAACGCACTGCGGACCTTGCGCTGCCGCCCACACGCGGCCCTCGCTCACCGGCGGCCAAGCAGATACAAGAGGAGGGTCAGGACCACGCTCAACAATAGAGACGTCGCGAGCGGGAGGTAGAAGGTGACGTTCCCGCGCTGGGCATGGATGCCACCCGGGAGGCGACCGATCCACGGCACTCGTCCGACGAGCACGAGCATCAGACCGGCGAGGGCGATCAGGAGACCGAAGGCGATGAGGACCTTGCCGACGTCGTTCATTGGAGGGATCGTGAGCCCGACTCGGATCGAGGGTGACCCGAAGGAGTCGTCGCGTGGGCGAGTGGTCTTGGCGCGTGCGCGGGCGGCGGGGGCGGCGAAGAGAGCGACACTCGCCCGCGACTTAATACACTGCGCCGGCTCGACTTCCCGCTAATCTAGTCTGCGACGATCTCGGCTGAATTGAAGAGCGTCGCGACAACACATGGCGCGAACCCAGAACCCGGCTAATTCGACACCGTAGGCTAGACGGCCCACAACAGGCATAGGACTGCACGTCCGAACGCAACAGGCTATCTCGTCCCGTCGGATCGGGGGTTGCTGCTCGACGACCAGAAAGACATGGCGGAATTCACTGTCATCGTGAAAGTCGAGTCGGCAGAAGCGACTGTCCAAGTACCGGACGGCTCTCTTCCCCGAACGCCTTGATGTGCTCCTGTGCCCTCTTCAGCTTCAGGAAGACACCATCGAGCGGAGGAGCCACCCGTATCGCCCCTTTTAACGCCCGACCACGGAAAAAACACGGAAACTCTCGACGCCCACCATTCAGCGATGGAAACACCAAGCCCCCGAGGTCGCCACGATCTCGGGGGCTTGGCCGTGGTTGCGGGGGCCCGCAACGTTCCGACGGCAACAGGGTCAGCCCCGATCGAATTCCGTATCCGGGTGCTGTTCTAACCCCGTCGAGGTAAGGAATTTCAGAAGCACGGGTTCGATTCCCCAACGGGATTTGGCATACAGACGTGTTTTGGCCTGCATGCCTGATTCGGTTACCCTTCGAGGGGCTGGCCCTCTCGGCGTAACCGGCAGCGATTTCCGAAACGGTGCGACTATCCCGAGTCATGGCACTTCCAGAAAAGAGGCGAGCCGTGTAAGGCCGGTTGACCGCGAAGTGCCTGCCGCATGGCCCAATTCGAGCCCGGCGGGGCATCTGGTTCGCCTGTACCTCGAGGATGCCGCAGAGGTTTTGAGGGTTCGGTGCGATGCGTTATCCACGCGTGATAGACATCAAATCAGGCAACAAAGTCGCTGATTACTGGAATCACCGTGGTGGGCGCTTCTTCGATCAGCCAATGGCCCGAGCCTTTGATGACCTGGCCGCGAACGTCGGACGCGACGAGTTTCGCCTGCTCTATCAGGAATGTGCCGCCGGCCTTCTCACCCGACAGGACCAGCATGGGCATGGAGAGCCGCGTACCTGCCAGCCGCGCAAAGTCCTCCGCGTCGCGCTCGAAATTTCGAAAATACTCAAAGCCTGCCCGCATCGCGCCCGGCTGCGCATACGCCCGGGCGTAAAGTCGGACCTGTGGCACTTCCATTTCTACGGAGAGGTCCCGCTGGCGCTGGTGAAGGGTCGCGAACGCATTTACCTCGAACACTTCTGGAACGACTTCGCCGTCCATGAGCACGACCCGCTCGGTCCCCTCTGGGAACTGAGCGGCGTAAGCATAGGCCACCATCAGCCCGATATCATGGCCGACGATGCGGACACGCTCCAGATTGAGCGTCGTGGTCAGCTCGTGGATGTCCACGGCCATGTTCTTCTTGTCATATCCGGACGGTGGCTTCGCCGATCCTCCCGCGCCCCGCAGGTCAGGCACGACAAGGGTGTGACGCTCCGCAAGCAACGGCATGATCGGACGCCACATGTGGCTGGTCTCCGCGAAGCCGTGCAGCAGGACCACAGGACTCCCCTGCCCGCCGACGAGGTAGCGCAACCGCACGCCGTTGACCTTAGCGAAGCGCTCGGCGAAGCCACCACCCCGAGGCATCTTCTTTTGCGGTTTGTTCACTCCACTCCTCCCGCTCGTCGTCGCCGAGCTCGCGACGATGCCTCTCGAATGTCCCGAGCTGGCCGTGCCGCCGAGCGCGACGGATCCCGGCTGCGGCTTTTAGCGCGTTTCAACTCACTTCGCTTCTTCTCATGGCCCGTAGTGTCCGAAAACTCTGCCACGCTCGCCACGCGTGCCTAGGCCGCACGATGGTAAAGCGCAGTAGACCTCCGAGCCGCTCGCGACAGCAAACCCGCGTGCCGCTGTTCTCGTCACATTGGGGCAAGATCAATTCATTGCCGAGTCCCTGGTGGTTGCGCTCGCCGTGGTAGTGCGCCACAAAGTGGTCCACGACGTGGCGCAAACGTCGCTCCCCGAAGAGAATAAGTCGATCGAGACACTCTTCACGAATCGAGCGCACGCAACCGCTCCGCATAGGCATTGGCATTCGGCGCCTGAATCGGCGTCTGCACGATGCGCAGGCCAGCGCCGTCGATGAGGCGCCGGAATCCCTCGGTCCACTTCGTGTCCCGGTCGGAGATCATCGCCCGATATCCAACGAGGAAGCCGCCGAGCGTGTCCGTAAGATTCCGCGCGACTTGCGCCATGAACGCGTCGTCAGGGTGCGGCGTCGAGCCAGCCACATGCACATGCACGCGCCGCGTCCGGAGGTCCAACACGAGCAGCGTGTAGTACGTCACCAGCCCACACGGTCGCCAAGCCTCGGTCGTGAAGAAGTCAGCCGCCGCGACCTTCCCCCAGCGCGGTCGCAGAAACGTGCGCCACGACGTCGGCCGGTCCGGCGCAGGCGCGATGCCCTGCTCCTTCAGCACCCGCGCGATCGTACTTCGGGCCACGCGATGATCTAAGTTCTTCAACGCCCCCTGGATGCGAGACGGTCAGTGCTTTGGCGAGATCTTCCCCGCGAAGGTCTGGGTCACGATCTTCCCATCCGTCACAACGAACGTGTCCGTCCCGAGCTCATAGCGGTTGTCTGCCGTCTCAGCCTTCCAGACGATGTAGGCTGTGTCGCCATCGATGTCCTGCCTCAACATCTCGAAGGACATTCCCGGCTTCGCGAATTCCGAGAAGAGCATCACGAAGAGCTCCCGTATTGCACCCGTCCCGCGCAGTACGCCGTTCGGGGTGAAGAGTCTCGACGCGACCGTGTAGTCCGCCATGATGCCGTCCAGATCACCCTTCCCGAAGCAAGCGAGGTGGTGCGCCAACACATCCTCGGTCGTGCTAGCCATGCTTCGTTCCCCTTCCTTGTTCCAATCCCGTTCGGCCGGGCTCCGTCGCTAGTTCATTGCCCCAAGAGTACTCGAGCGGCGGGCGGCCATCCGCCCTCCGTCCCAGACTCGAGAAACCCGGTTGCGTGCTTGAGGCCTGCTCTTGTAGCCCGATCCTTGGACTTCTCACATCCTCTCCTGAGCCACTTGTCTGCCGAGACTGTCCGTCCACACCCGTGGGTTGTCAAGGCGCCGCTCCTTGACCCCCAACGGCTGCGCAGACTACTCTCGGCGCATCATTAAACGGTCCGTTTTGCTGGAGGCAGCATGAACCCCGGTGCCAGCATGAGAATCGCCGCGGGGCGAAGTTCTGCCTGGAGTCCCTAGTTCGCTCCCTTAGGTGCAGACAGAACGACATTCCTACAAGCGCAAGGATCTGTCTTGAGTGAAGGCCCGGCGATTGGTCCACCGATCGCCGGGCAGGATCGCTTACGGTTATTGTTGCCCCTCGCTGGTCTGAAACAGACTCAAGTCGATGGCATCCGCCATCGCCTTGTAGCCCAAGTCGTTGGGGTGCGCGTGGTCTCCGCTGTCGTAGAACGGAAGGAGCTTAGTCGGAGACGCTGGATCACGTAGCAAAAGATCAAAGTCGATCACATCGTCGAATTCTCCGCTCGTGCGGATCCACGCATTGACCGCTTGGCGCTTGACCTCCTTCGAAGGCGTAAAGACCGGAAACGGGGTTCCCGGCAGGAGAAACCCTTCGACAGGGGTGAGCGTGCAGCCAAAAATTCTAAGTCCTTTTACATGAGCGCGCTCGATGAGTTGTCGAAAGCCCTGGATCATCTGCCCGACGGTGACTTCCTCGGCGGGATTCAGCGTAAAGATATCGTTGATCCCCGCTTGAACGATGACGTGCGTCACCCCGGTTTGGACCAACACGTCACGATCAAACCGGGCTAAACCATTCGGGCCGAGAGAATCGTGCAGTAGTCGACTGCCGGCGATTCCTTCGTTCAGCACGCCCAACGCTCGATTCCCTGGTTGCGCCAGCAACCGCCGAGCTAGTTGATCGGTCCATCGGGCGTTAGCGTTCAAGGTCGATTGCGTCCCATCTGTGATCGACTCCCCGATGACGACAATCGCTCCTGTTTGCTTCGATGCCAGTACTTCCACCCCCGCCAGCCAGAACCGAGCCTGCGTCATCGAGCTCACTGGCATCACAACGCTTCCTGAAAAATCGCCTGGTGTAGAGATGAAGGAGGTCTGCCGGCCCTCGAAATGCCAAGTGGCCGGGCCTGTAATTCCGGGCACGAACAGACTCACTGCTATGTCGCTTCCGTCGGGGGCGTTGAGCTCGACGGGATCGCTCACGACGAGCGCGCCAGGTGGGATGGTCACCGACGGACTGCCTCCGAAGGTCAACGTCCGGTCGGATCCCGGTATGATCGCCGCCGTAGCCCCGAGGGCGATGTGCGCCGCTCCAACCACCAAGCTACTCGCTCCAAACGTGGAGAGTCGCACGCGTACCCACGGGCCTCCGACGCTGATATGCACGATCTGGCGGAGAGTTTGATTGTTAAAACCAGCATTGGCCAGTCCGGGCACGCCGAGGTCCGGCTGATGCAAGGCGTTGCCCCACGTTCCGACCCAGTGTTCGTTCCCGTCGCCTTCGTCGCCGGACGCCTGTGCGAAGCCGGCCGCTTGGAATGTGCCCAGTGCGAGCAGTACAGCAAGGGCCAGCCGACCAAACGCGAGCCACTGCTTTGCAGTCGGTTTCGCTACGAGCTTGTCGATCAGTACCTCTGATGCTGACTTTCGTCGCATTGAGACCTCCTTTAGGGCTTATGCGGGTTTTCTGGCTGTCGTCACTCGGCCGCATTCTGCTTCGCACGATCGCCGGACCTAGTTGGACACCTTCGTTGCTGCTCCTTGGAACACAGTGTTCGAGTTGATCAGGATCATCTGGAGCGTGTTCGCGTGCAGCGGAATGAAGATGTAGAGGGCGGGGTGCGCAGGCGAGTCAAAGGTAACGGTCGTCTCACAGCCTTTGTCCACGACCGTCGGGGTGGTGTACGTGCCGCTCGAGATGATTGGGAAGATCAGGCCGTTCACACTGACCCTCCCTCCCGGGACGTCCACTGTGCCGTCACCATTGAAGCGGATCAGCTCAACGATGGCTTGCGGTTGGGGCGGGCCAGGGCTCACGTTGCCGAAACCTGACGCAGTGAACACGTACAGGCCATTCAACATGGAGTCCCTGCACTTGTGCTCGGGGTCGGCTGAGGCGACACCGGCCACTCCCAATACCATCGCGGTGACCATGAAACGTGTCGCGAGCGCTACTCGGCCTCTTTTCATAGGTTGTCTCCCTCCATTGGCGGGCTTTCAGCTGCTGGATGGATGCAGACGCTAGCGGACTGGCGTTAGGAAGTCGTTAGGCGGAGTGTCAAGCGTGGCGGCATCTCGGGGCGCAGAGGTGCTATTGTTCGCTTCTCATGGCCGACGGGATGCGTCTACACCTCAGGCTTCTCGGCGGCTTCCAGGCGGGAGGCGACTCTGGACTGCGGGGAGCGATCCCGACCGGGAAGGTTCAGGCGCTCCTCGCGCGTCTGGCGCTGCCGCCGGGGCGCGCCCACGCGCGCGACCATCTGGCCGCGCTTCTATGGGGCGATCTGGGCGAGACCGAGGCGCGTTCAAACCTGCGGCAGGCACTGTTCTCACTCCGGAGAGCCCTTCCCGTGTCGCCGATCCTCATCACCGAAGGCGACAACCTCGCCCTCGACCCTGCCGGTGTAGAGGTCGACGTAGTCTTGTTCGAGCGGCGAGTTGCCGAGGGGTCAGCGACGGCGCTCCAAGAGGCGGCGGAACTCTACCACGGCGATCTGCTGGCCGGACTGGCCGTGTCCGAACCGGGATTTGAGGAATGGCTGCTGCCTGAGCGCGAACGGCTGCGGGAAATGGCGATGGACGCCCTCGCGAAGCTCCTCGTGCATCAGCGCTCCACCGGGGTTTCTGAGGCGGCCTTGCAGACCGGCCTGCGCCTCGTGGCCCTCGACCCGCTGCAGGAATCAGTGCATCGCACGCTCATGCGGCTCTATGCCGATCTGGGCCGGAGGCCGGCCGCCCTTCGGCAGTACCAGATATGCGTGCGCGTGCTGCAGCGCGAGCTCGGCGTGGAGCCCGAAGCTGAGACGAGGCAGCTCTATCATGAACTGGTCAGGCGGCAGCCTCAGGCCTCCGCGAAGACACTTGGTCCCAGGCGACCGCAGAGGCGGCGCGACGCCGAACAACCTCTTCCCGACCTGCTCAGTAAGGAGATGCCGCTGATCGGCCGGGAGGCCGAGCGGGCGCAACTCCGTCAAGTCCTCGACGAAGCCGCGCGGGGCCACGGCTCCGTCGTGGCCGTGGTGGGCGAGGCAGGCATTGGCAAGACCAGCATTCTCGGCGCCGTCGCTGCCGATGCGATCGCTTGGGGGGCGCGGGTCCTGCTTGGTCGCTGCTACGAGAGCGCTTCCATTCTCCCCTTCGGGTCCTGGGTGGACGCCTTTCGTAGCGGACAGACTCTGAAAGAGGAAGGGGTGTTCGACGATCTGCGTCCAGTTTGGCGATCAGAACTCGCCCGGCTGCTGCCCGAAGCGGACGTCGCTGGCCTGCCTGCCCCGAGCGACAATCAGCTTCGTTTATTCGAGGGGGTGGCACAC
>Ga0306923_10007537_pt1 | contig 10852 bp, 5 predicted proteins | sample sta12Can44000108_FD_203841 | JGI IMG/M metagenome (GOLD analysis project Ga0306923, IMG submission 203841) | Lab enrichment of tropical soil microbial communities from Luquillo Experimental Forest, Puerto Rico - statanox.12C.anox.44.000.108 (v2)... | ecosystem: Environmental > Terrestrial > Soil...
CCTCGAATGCCGGAATGGGCTTCAAAACGGCGGTTTGGCGGACACCGTCAATCATGTTGGCGGCATCCCGCAGGTCGTAGCGGATGCGGTGCATCGCATCCGCAAGGGTGCTTAGCCGCACAAGTGCTACTGTATGCCGCTCGTAAACCGAGGTTAGGGACTTCTGCAAGACCCAGAAGCCGTATCCACCAGCGGCAAGAACAATCACCAGAAAGGAAAATTGCGCGGCCACCTGCAACGCCAACTTGGTGGCAATCCGGGTATTTTCCAGCACGGAGCCATCTCCTGTCATGATGATCCAGGAATGTCTGCTGTCATTGACCTGAGTGGAGAGTGGTTACCAATTCCCTGCTTCCCAGAACGGCGACACACCTACTGCGTCACGCCTTGGGAAAGGGGGGGGCATCGCCCATGACAACGATGCCCCAAGTTTACCTGAGCCCCCCATGGGCGGGGCTCAGGCGGGAACCTCTCCGTAGACGCTAATTGCCGGAACGCAGGCCATCGACCGCGAAGCGGCTGATTGGCGACTGCGCCGGGTCGGCGAGGCTCTTTACCTGGCCGGTGGTGCAGTGCTGGTTCTGGGTGTCGATCATCGAGAAGAATTCATACATGGCGAAGCCCGCGTTCTTGTTCGCCGGCAGGTGGGCGTTGGGCATGCTCATGCCGAGCATGAAGTTCTTCCACAGCTTGCCGGAGCGGTCGTACACGAGCGAGCGCACCACCGCCATCTGCTGGGCGTCGAAGAACATGGTGCGCTTGGAAATAGGATGGTTCGGATCCACCGGGACCACATCCACCTCGTAAACCTTGCGCAACTGCCACGTCACATTGGGGAAACAGGCACCCTTGCCGCCGAAGCCGACGAACTTGTAGTCGGGCTCGGCCCGTTCCTCGCTGAGCGTCATCTCGTTGTGGCGGAAGAACGGCACCAGGATGGTGCGACTGCCCTTGAAGCTCCACTTCATGTCCGAGACGCGGCCATTAAAGCCGTCGAAATCCTCGATCATGACGTCGGAGCCGAGGAAGGCGTCGGTAACCTGTCCCGTCGACAGCTTACGTACTCGGCGCTGGAAGCCGAGATAAAGCCAGGAGGAATCCAGCTTGGAATCATCCTCGTAACGGTGGATCAGGAGCTGGGTGTCGGCGACATCCTGCGGCTCCAGAACCTTGTCGTACACGCCGCGATACACTTCGGAGGGATTGGGTTCGATGTCAGGCTTGGGAGCAAGCATGGTGCGATGCTTGAAATTCAGGAAGTGCATCGACATCTTGAGCACGCGCTCAATCTTGCCATCCGCCATGTTCCGGTAAGTCCAGTAGAACGGGGCGAACACCGAGGCGTCACCTGTGTTGATGCCGAACCGGAAGTTCCAGGCGATCTTCTCGCCGGCGCGCGGGTCGTTGGCATCCGGCTCCTGCGGGAACGGACGACCTGCCACGTAACCTTTGATCTGTCCCAAAGCGTCACCCAGGCTAACGCCGGCATACCCCTTGCGGGTCGCTTCGACGTAAGCCGGGTTCATGTCGATCTGCTCGGTCTGACCGACCTTGATTTCGTACCAGCCGTTCTTCACAGCATCATAGAGGGCCGGGTCCATCGCATCCTTCGCCTGCTCGACATTGGACGCGTTGATCACTACGCCGGGCGTGACAAAGGAATGCGTTGGGACGCCGCCCTTGTACGGAAAGAAGGACTTCTCCACCACGTCATCGGCAGCGGCGGCGACACCTCCGACGCCGAGCAGCAGCGCAGCGGCGAGGATAGCAGTTGCGACGTTTTTCATTGGTCTTGGTCTCCCTGTTAGAAGCGCATCGTAACGTTGGCGAAGATTTCGCTTTCCTCATGGGCGGCGCCGATGATGCCGGACCGGGTGGTGCCCAGGGGCAGCATGCCGCTGGCGCCACCGGTGCTGGCATGGACGCCGCCGCAACCGACCGGATAAGGGCACGCCGAGGTGTTGTCGTCGAAGGTCTGACGGAAATCGCCAAACTTGATATTGGCACCCAGGCGGAAGCGCCACAGCGCCGACGGAGTCCACTCGATCGAAGGCTCGATCACATTGGCCTGCGCACGTATGTCACGGGCCATGACCAACTGCGGGCTGATGGTGTCGCCTTCGTACCAGCCCTTGATCAGCAGGGTCGCGATCCAGTTGTCCTGCCAGTCGGGCATGCCCACCAAGCCGGTCGGCAGGTGATGCAACTCGTGGTCAAAGATGTGCTGACCAAACAGCTGGCCGCTGAACAGGAACGCGCGAGTGCGGTTCAAGGCCGGGATCATCACGTTCTTGTCGGCACCGATGACGTAACGCAGTACGTCATTTTCCGAGAACAGGCGCTCGCGGGCAGTGTTGGTGAATTCCTCGCCCTGTGAGTAGGCCGCCTCGAAGCGGAACGCGGTGTCGATGGGATCGACCGTGAAATCGAGCGACCCGCCGTAAATGTTGATCTGCGGGAACTCGATATCGAAGGCCAGCGAATAAGGATAAACCCCGTTGACGCCTGAGAACGGATCCTGCGTCTGGATACCGCCTCGCAACGACGGATTCTGCGAGAAGGTCCGCAAGGCATTGAGCGAGAATCCAAGACCGGAAATCTCACCCTCGACCTTGCCGCCCCAGGTGGTGTTCTTCAGGCTCCAATCCGGCATGTTCGCCTGGCGGATGCCGATCTGGTGCGGATTGAAGTTAACGGCGGGCCCACCATTGAAGTTGTTCACGGTGCAGCCGTTATCCCAGCAGTTCTTGAAACCGCGGAAGGTCGCCGCCGCTAAGCCGGGATTGTTGGGGCTACCGCCTTGGCCGAGATTGTTGGGCCGGAACTTTTCCCACACCCACACGCCTTGCAGGTTGAGGTCGTCGAACGGCCCCTTGGCCCCCATACGATAATCCGCCCGCAGCATGCCCATGGGAATGCGCGTATCGGACAACTCGTCATAGATATTGTTGCGCGAATAATCGACGGGGTTCACCACGTCAAGGACGCGAAACAGGTCGGTACGTCCCCAAACCAGCTGCTGCCGGCCGAGGCGAACCGCCAACGTATTGCCAAGAAGCGGGGCCTCTCCGTCGACGTAAAGCTCGCGGATAAAATCGAGCCGCTCATTGAATTCGGGTGCGGCCAGCTCGTTCTTGGTGAAATCCATGTAATTCTCGATACAGCCGCGGCTATCGACGTTACACGGACGGACGGGAACAGCGATGTCGGCGCCCCGATCGGCGCCGCCGCGCAAGCTGCTCAGCTTGATCAGGCCGACATTCTGCTGCGCGCCGCGGCTCGACGAGAACGGCAAGTTAATGCCGCCGCCTTCGCCGACAACCTGACCGGCATTGCTTTGCCACACCACCGACGTGCCGGCACTATTACCGTACTCCGAAGGATTCAGGTCATAGACCGCATCGTATGACGCCCGAAGCGTGCCGTGCATTTTCAGGCCGGTGAACCAATCGTCCGCGCGCATCTTCTTATCGACATCCATCTGCCCCAAGGTGCGGGCTTTGGACAGACCTACGGCCTTGCGGAAACGAACCTCTTCATCGACTTTATTCCTCACACGCCAATCATCATCATCTGCATATGCGGGCGTAATGATGGCGGCAGCCATGCTGACAGCCAGACACACCCCACTCCGTATTACACGGTTCATCTTTGTCTCCTCCCCTGTTCGGAAACATTTATTTTTGTAGAAATTATTTTTATTTTTGCACTTCGAGGCCGGGATCAGCTTCACGAACGATGAAGCGCGGCCTGAAAGTGGCGATCCACGCGGGAACAAAGACCATGGCGGACACGGCGCAGACGGCGATCATGAAGATCAGCAGTTTCGCCGCATCGGCCTGAAAGCGCAGATCAGAGACGAAAACCCACGCCACGATGCCGCCGACCAAGGTGGTGAACGTACAGGTCACCGCGCGCCCGGTCGTCGCCACGGAACGGCCAATGGCCGACTTGACGTTCGCGTGCTCGTGCAGTTCATCGCGGATTCGATCAATAATATAGATCGCGTAATCGATGCCGATTCCGAGGCCAACTGAGATCAGAGGAACAGTATTGATGTTCAGTCCGATGCGATTGACCGAGAGGTATGCGTAGCTGAGCGTGGTAGGAATCAGCATGGCGCCGAACATGATCCATCCCGCCTGAGTGGATCGGTACGTCAGCGCGACCAATCCGCAAATCAGCGCGAAGACCATGGGGATAACGACTAGGTTATCGGCAAAGACGTCGTGGTTGACGGCTGCGGTTACGCCAAGCACGCCCCCAGCCAGCTCGATAGCCACCCCTTCATCCATCTCTGCCACCATCTTGGCTCCTTCCGAAGCCAGTTGGATGGCGCGTTCGACCGTGTCGCCCTTGTGGTCCTTGTAGAAGAAGGCGAGGTTGGCCTTGTCAGCGTCGGGATTGACGAAATCGTTAAGGATTCCGGGAATGGGGCTGGACGCCATGTAGGCAAACATCACGCCGCCAACCAGCTGAGCATCGGCCGGAATTTGTTCCCAGCGAGGATCGCCGTTGTGGATTAGCTTATTGACCTGGCGCACCAAACCGGGAAGCGACTTCACTCCGCCCACTTCCGGGTTCATCAGCATATGATTGTTGAACGCCTCGATGGCCTTCAGTGCCTCCGGATCCTTGAGCCCCCCCTTCCTGTTGGACTTCGCCACCAGCAGGAGTTGCTCGGAACCTGGGAACAACTGGTTCACCGCCGTGGACGAGACATTGTAGTCATGGTCGCGGTAGAGCAGCGGTGAGCCAGGCTCAGACTCGCCGATCGTGATGTTCCCCGAAAGAGCGATTGAGCCTGAGGCCAGCACCACACCGATCACGGTAATGGTGATGGCATTGACGCGGTGCGAGACGAAGTGCCCAAGTCCGGTCAGGATGCGCCGCAGCGCATCGTCCTTCGCGGTGACGTTCTTCGGCGTCGGCAAATAGCTGAGCAGCAGCGGAATGAAAACGAGGACGTTGAGGATGCCGCACATGGCCCACAACGCGGTGAATACGCCGAGCTCGAAATTGATTCGCACCGAGCCGGTCATTAACAGCACCAGACCGATGGCATCGCAGGTGATGCCTAGGGTGCCGGGATGGAACATCTCGGTGAGCGTGGCGTGCGCTGCCGCCGAGCTGTTCTGAGTACGGTAAAGTTCCTGGTACCAGCGCTCGACGATCTGGATGCCATGCGACATCGAGCGCGCGGCGATCAAGAACGGAATGACCAGCATCAGCGGGTCAAGGTGGTAGCCCAGCAGAACGATCCAGCCCAGCCCCCAGATGGTGGAGACGGTGATGGCCAGCAGCGGAATCGCGACGCCATAGAAGCGGCGGAAATAGGCGATCAGCAGCACCAGGATGATGGCCGCAGTATAAGCGAACACCTGGATGCTTTGTGGCAGATAGGAATAGACCCAGCCGATCAGCGCGGGCTGACCCGTCGCATGGATGCTGATCCCAGTTCTCGCCTCGGCGGCTCGTAGCGCCTGGAGCCCCTCAAAAATCCCTCGGTAATCAAGTTCACCGTCGACGAACTGAGCCTTGACCAGGGCCGCCTTCATATCCGGGGAAACCAGGATGCCGTAGACCCGCGGGTCGATCTGCACCTTTCCGGCCACGGCCTGGAGTTGCTCCGCCGTCAGCGGGCCCAGGGCGGGGTTGTAGTAGACTTCCGAACGGACGTTGCCTTCCTCGGTCAGCGAGATGAAACGCGTGGTCCTGTGGGTCAGGCTGGAAACCAGGTTGTGGTTCACCCCCGGCAGGCTGTCGACTGCCTTCGTCACGCGATCGATCAGCGCCAGATTGTCGTTGGTGAAGATGGTCCCCTCGGGAACCTCGACCGCGATGCTCAGCACGTTCGCGCCGCCGAACAGCGTGCGGATCTCGTTGTGGACCTTGATGAAGGGATTCTGCTGCGGCAGCAGTCCCTCGAAATCAGTGTAAATGCGTAGCGCGGGGATCTGAGTAGCGAAGGCGGCGGTCACCAGAACCACCAGAGCGACAATCGCCGCCCGCAGCCTGAACAGTCGCTCCGGCAGCGCGTCGAAGAAGGCGAGAAAACGGGTCATTATCGGCCTCTCAATTCGTGCCGGAAAGGGCGGTGGAGACGGGAAGCGGAAGCACGGCCAGTGTTCCGGCGCCGGCGATGGCGACTCCGCCCGGCATGGCCGCCAGCCCCCGCAGGTCGGTCTGATGCCCCACGGCCAGCGGTTGCCAAGCCCCGTCGGTACGAACGAAGGCGCTGCCGGCAGCCCCCACCACCACCGTCTGGCCGGAGGCGCGGCTGAGGACCCCATACAGCGGCGCCTCGGTCGGCGCCTTGCTCCTGGTCCAGGTCACGCCGCCATCGGCGGTGTCCAACACGGCACCGGACAGGCCGACCACAACACCGTGACGGTCGTCGCGGAAATCCATCCCCTGGGGATAAAAATCGGGGCCGAGCGAACCCGCCTCTTTCCAATGGGCACCACCATCGGCACTGACCAACACCCGGCCGAATTCGCCGGTGATGATGCCGGTCGTGGCGGTCGGGAATTGGACGTTCAGGAGTTGGAGGTCTTCCGGCAGGGACTGATCGGTCCAATGGGCGCCGAAATCCACACTGGAGAAAATTGCGCCCCGGGCGCCGACGACCCACACGCGGTTGTCTGGTGTGCACGCCAAATCGAGTACGGCATCGGTAGCGGGGATCGACACCGCATCCCAATGAGCAGCATCAGGCCCTCCTCGCCAAAGCCGTCCAATGACGTCGAGCGCCAGGAAAGTGCCGCCGCCACAGGCGGACGTACGCACCAGACCGGAGGCCGCAGGCAATTCAATGCGCCGCCAATTGGCACCGGCATCATCCGAAACGGCAATCGTGCCGAACGCCCCCGCGGCCACCATCCGCTCACCGCTTTTCGCCACCGATTGGAAGCGATCGAAGCGGTGGAAGGCCTTGCCCTGCTCGGCAACGACCGCCTCCATTCGGGTCTCGCTCTTGCAGGCGGAGAGCAATAGCGTCAAGCCGGTGAGGCAAAGGGCACCAAAGTAGGCACGAGTACGCCCACGTGCGCCCGAATCTTTCGGGAACAGCATAACTTCCTCCCATGTACGCGGCCCCGTGTGTCCAGGGCTCTCTTGCCCGCCACGCGGTCCTATGGTGGAAGCTCATCCCGCCATATCGAGCGCAGTGGCATCGCCCATATATGAGGGCATAATCTAAACTGATTGTGCAATCAGTTTTTGCGACAGGTCAAGAACGTATTGAAAGTTTTCTAAACAGAGGGACAAACCCTGGCCAGGCGCCATAAAACGCATGCGGCCGTTCGGTCGAACAGACGGAAACGGCGAGCGTCCTACCGCCAGTGCGGCGGCTTTAGAGCAGGCGGAGACTTCGCGCCTTTGCCAGAGCGGAGGTCCGGTTCTTGACGTCCAATTTCGCGTAGAGATTGGACAGGTGCCATTTCACCGTTCGTAGCGACAGCGACAGGTTCTCCGCGATCTGCGTGTTGTCCAGACCTTGCTCTATCATGGACAACAGCTCCAATTCCCGTGGGGTCGGGCTGCCGTAGGTCTCGGCCGGCTCGCCACCTGCTGAGGTAGCTCCCCCCTCCCGGGGATGAGGGCAGTTCAACAATCGGCAGATGTCATCGATCAGCCCATTCCCGGACGCCGAGGCGATGCCCAATTCCCTGAGCTTGGAATTGGCCATCATGTGCGCGACAAGGTTCGACTGCTCGTAAAAGGGTTGCAACAGTCGTCGATCCGCGGCGATTCCGATGGCTTTGGCAAAGGCGCGTTGCGCCAGACGCCACTGCGTAGATTTCAAGTAGAGGTTGGCTTGCGCCAGATAGAGATCGACCTCGGCGGCACGCCGCCCGATACGCTGCGCCTCCACCAATTCCTCGTGGATCAGTTCCTCCGCCCGTTTCAGTTGGCCGCACGCGCTTAGTAGCCCGATCTCGACCACCCGTGCCGCCGAGCGTTCGCCGGCCACCTCGACATCATCGGGGAAGACGAACGCACCAGCCGGAGACCACACGCCCAGGTCAATGGCGCGCTCGAAGGCGTCCTCCACATGGCCCTCATTCAACCGTTGCCGGATGACGGCCAGTTCTAGCAGGAAGGACAATCGTTTCGGCGACTCACGCGCGATCGAACGCAGATCCGCCAAGGTAATCGCCGTTTCATCGCGAAGGGCAAAAGGTAGAATCACCTCCACGGCCAGCCAGGTAAAATCGAGCATGCCGTTCACCCGCATTTGGGGGAGGACTCGCTCGACAAGCTCTTTCGCCTGCGAGATACGGCCACACGCAAACAAAGCCCGCGCCCGCACCACCGTTGAAACCGCGCCGACGAGGGAGCCGTCGCCAATTTCCTGCTGGATGCGCCGTTCGACGGAGTCCAGGATTTCATCGACGGCACTGGGATTGCCGCTGGCGATTTCGGCGACGGCGGCGATATTGGCAACCCAGCCTCGGCCATACAGGCTGGTCGTATGGCTCACGGCGGCCTGTGATTGGCGGATCGCCTTGCGCGCGTTGGCGAATTGGTGATCGGCGAGAAGCGCGATGGCCATCGCCCCGGCAATCGCGGCAATCTCGAAATGATCTGCATCCCCATGCGCCTCCAGCCAAGCGGGAGCCTGGCGGAAAATCGCCGCCAACATGTCGAGATGAAGCTTGAGGACAATTTCGGCCAAGCCCGCCTTGGCCCGGATAGTGTGGGTGCGCGCCTCGGGAAAATTGGATTTCTCGATAAGGTCGTGTAGATCGTTGAGAGCGCTTTTGGCGGCTTCATAACGACGTTCGAAAATCAGCGCCCACACATACCAAAAACTAGCCTCCACCCCCAGGACCGCATCGATGGAGCGCGCCTGCTCTGCCCAGGTCATGAACGAGGGCAGGTCCCCCCGATTGCGTGCCAGATCCCAAGCCAACTTCTCAAGCAGGCGGGAAGCCGTGACTTTTTGTCCGGCGCGGACGGCGAGGTCCAACCCCTGAATTGTATGCCCCCGCTCCTCCAGCCAAGCGGCCCCTCGAATGAGAATGCTCTGCCGCTCCTCCGGCGTCAGCACCACCCGCGACTGGTCGAGGAGAAAGCGACGGAACAAGCCGTGAAAGCGGAACCAGGTCTGCCTATCGTCGAGCGGTATAACGAGAACATTGTTCTCGATCAGGTATCGCATGCACCGGTTGGCGTTCAGCCCGCCGGTCGCGGCATCGACCATCTCGGCCGTGAAGTGATTGAGTTCGGCGGCGCCAACCAGGAACTCGATCAGCTCCGGTTCAAGCCGCGCCATCAGCCGGCGCGACAGGATGTCCGCCAGATGGGTACTGTCGCGGCCAACGCGCTCAGCGTAGCAACGGATATCAGGGGCGGTCGCCGCGATCACCTGCATCAGCCGGACCGCGGCGGGCCAGCCCTCGCTCTGCTCCAGAATGGCCTTTGCGGCGGCATCCGGCAGATTGGCGATCCCCGCATCAAGAAAAAGTTCCTCCACGTTCCGTGCATCGAAGCCCAATTCGGTAGGGCCAAAGGCACGGAGGCGCAATTCGAGCACCGCTCGGGTCGTATCGAAGGCCAGCGGTCCCGATGAAGAGAATGCCAACCTGACGTTATCGGGTGTGTTGTAGACAAGCGCGTTCAGCAGGCTGCCGACATCCGCCGATGTGCAGAAATCCACGTTGTCGATAAAAAGAATGCACCCGCTCTCGCGTTCGGCAAGTTTTGCGACGACGCGACCAATACGGTAGGCGGTGGAGTTTTGCCGGTTGTAATCCAATGGCAGTGGAGGAACCGCCTCCTCCAGGCTCAATGCGGCTTCGACAAGCCTGAGCAACTGCGCAAGGTCGTTGTCGTTCTCATCCAGGCCGATCCACAGGCAATCCTCCCCCTGCTCCGTGGCATGATGGAACATTTGCGCCATTAGCACGGTCTTGCCATAGCCCGGCGGCGCTACCACGGTCGTGACCTTGGCAGGCGCGCTGTCAGTAAACAGGCGGAACGCTTTGGTCTGAACTGCCCTGAAGGAATATTTCGGTGGCCGCAACCGCGCAGTGCGACAAGTAACCACCTCACTCATGGAGAAGGCTCCATGACGACCAAGTGGAATGCAAATGATTTGCAATCTATAGTCGCGCAGAAAGGCCTGCCGCCACCACCTCTTGCCATGCACGTCTCCCCGTTTTCATTCAAAGCCTGCTGTTAGGCTCTATTATTTTTTTGTCGCCGCGCCTTATCCCGGCACTTAGCGTTTACCTTGGATATGAGAAGGGGGATATCCAATACAACCCTCTTCCCCAATAACATACCTTAGATATACCTCATCTCTGAATCGCGGCCAGGGCGTGGCCGCGATTCAAGAGGGAACGCCCAACGAGAGGTCAGGCGACTTTCACCGACACAGCTCGACGGCGAGAGCGGTGGCTTCACCGCCACCGATACAAATCGCCGCAACGCCCCGCCTGAGGCCCTTCTGCCTCAACGCCGACAACAGCGTCACCAGGATGCGCGCGCCCGAGGCGCCGATGGGATGCCCCAGAGCGCACGCCCCACCATGGACGTTGACGATGCCGAGAGGCAGGCCCAGGTCGCGAATGGCGGCCATCGCCACCACGGCAAAAGCCTCGTTGAATTCCCACAGATCGACATCAGCCACACTCCATCCCAATTGATCGAGCAGGGATCTCACGGCGCCAACAGGAGCGGTGGGAAAGAGCTCCGGCCGGCCGGCGAAAGATGAGTGCCCGCGGATGACCGCCTGCGGCTTCACACCCCAGGCTTCGGCCTGGGTTTGCCGGGTAAGCACCAGAGCCGCGGCACCGTCGGCGATCGAGCTCGAATTGGCAGCCGTCACCGTCCCCCCCTCGCG
>Ga0306923_10007541_pt1 | contig 10850 bp, 8 predicted proteins | sample sta12Can44000108_FD_203841 | JGI IMG/M metagenome (GOLD analysis project Ga0306923, IMG submission 203841) | Lab enrichment of tropical soil microbial communities from Luquillo Experimental Forest, Puerto Rico - statanox.12C.anox.44.000.108 (v2)... | ecosystem: Environmental > Terrestrial > Soil...
TGTCGATGACGCAGAGGCGCTTGGAAATGCCGATCTGTGGGGCGGCCAGGCCCACGCCGTGAGCGGCGTACATGGTCTCGAACATATCCGCCACAAGCTTCTCCAGCTCGCCGTCAAAGACAGCAACCGGCTCGGCTGGCTTCTCCAGGACTGGCTGGCCGTACTTAACAATGGGATAAATCATGCTCGAAAGTCGAAGCTCGAAACTGGAAATTCGAAACTGGAACAGACCGGAAGCACGCCCGCCAGATCGGGGGCTACTTGTTTTGTCTTGCCGAAATCCCAAACCAGAGCGAGCCTCTCGAATCGCGAATCAGAACCGACGTACTTGCTCGCGGTATGCGTCAAAGTTTCGCCGCGTCTCACCCAGTGAATCGCCTCCAAATTTCTCCAGGAAGGCTCGGGCCAGTACCAGAGCCACCATGGATTCAGCCACCACGCCTGCCGCCGGCACCACGCAGACGTCGGAACGCTCATACGCTGCTTTAACAGATTCCCGCGTATCGAAATCCACCGACTCCAGCGGCCGGCGCAGCGTGGAAATCGGCTTCACATATCCCCGCACCACGAGATCTTCCCCGTTCGTGATGCCACCTTCCAATCCCCCGGCGCGGTTGGACTTGCGGGTGAAGCGTGAATGTTCGCGGTCGTAGCCGATCTCGTCGTGGACCTCGGAGCCGAAGTCGGTTGCAGCCTCGATCCCGGCTCCCAGTTCGACCCCCTTGACGGCCTGAATCGACATCACGGCTTGGGCCAGTTGCCCGTCCAGCCGTTCATCCCACTGAGCGCACGAGCCCAGCCCCGGCGGTAATCCGTGGGTGACAACCTCAAAGATACCACCGACGGTGTCGCGCTCCCGCAGGGCGTGATCGACCTCTTCCTTCATGCGCGCTTCGGCCTCAAGGTCGACGCAGTTCAGAACAATCTCCTCGCGGTCGCGCAAGGCAAGTATAGTTTCGAAGGGTGCGACGACGGCGCCGAGCGCGACGCGGCCGATAGCCACTACGTGGCTGGCAATCTGGGTGCTAAATTCCCGCAAGAAAAGCTTGGCGACGGCTCCGACGGCCACGCGCGCCGCCGTTTCGCGGGCGCTTGCCCTTTCCAGCACGTATCGCGCGTCACGGAAGTTGAACTTGAGACATCCAGCCAGGTCCGCGTGACCGGGTCGCGGAGGGGAGAGCGGCTTGTACTTGGCCCGCGACTCAGGGTTATCTTCCACCGCCATTGCGTCCCTCCAGTTCTGCCAGTCGCGATTCTCGATCAGAATGGTCAAAGGCGAACCGATCGTCTTGCCGTGGCGCACCCCGGACATGAACTGGGAGGTGTCGGATTCAATCTTCATGCGCCCGCCGCGCCCATAGCCACCCATGCGACGCTTCAGTTCGCGGTCGACGTAACCGAAGTCTATGGGCAGTCCCGCCGGCAAGCCGGAAAGGATGGCCACTAAGGCCTGCCCGTGCGATTCTCCTGTGGTCTGAAAGCGAAGCATAGGGCGCCACCGACGGCTTCATAGCCTGCGGAGTAAGCCCCCCGACGATGTCATCCCGAGCACTCACAGCCTTTCGGCTGCCCACAATTCGCAGTTAACTCGACGAATCGAGTCTGTGCTGAATCTAAAGGACTTACAGATTCCTCTCCCGCATGCGCGATCGGAATGACAGGCCGGGGGACTTTTATGTCCATTCGTGGGCCGAGGGTCCATCTAACACTCAGCATGGCAGGTACGCTTCTCCCGCAGCCCATTCACCCATGATCTTACCGAAAAGATATGAGATCGGTCAAAAACTGATGCGCGATGGGAGCGAGGGCCCAGGCTCGTGCTGGTTTCCCTCGATGGCAGTGCTGCGCGCTTTTAGAATCTGCTCCAGCATATCCGGAATCTCAAACACGGCCCGGTTCTCGAGCTTTGCGGCGTTCTTCCGAAACCGGTCCAGCTTCTCCGAGTTGAGGAGCTCGGCGACGGCGGGAGCTATCTTTCGAAAATTGGGGAGAATCAGTCCGACCTGCTTCTCGCGGATATATTCGGTGTTGTAACGCTCCTGGGGCAGCGTCCAGGCGTTACACTCGACGATCGCCGGCAGCCTCATCGCCAGTGCTTCGCTGATGCTGCCTGGGCCGGGCTTACCGATAAAGAAATTGGCCAGTCGCATATAGTACGGGACCTCCGTTGTGAACCCTTCGATGATAATGGGAATTCGCGTGCGGCGACGGCGCAGCTCCGAGACCAACGCGTCATTCCGCCCGCACAACAGGATCAGTTGTACATTGAGCCGGGCACGGTCCAGGCGCTCAACAATCTCCAGCATCACGCGGGATCCCTGCCCACCGAACAGTACCAGACCCGTCGGTACGCCAGGCCTCAGACCCAGGCGTTCTCGCTCAACGCTCTGCTCCAATTGAAACTGTTCGTAGAAGCGGGGGTGAAGAATCATTCCTGACGCGCGGAAGATGCGTTGCGGCGCATGGCCCAAGCCTCGCGCCTGCTGCACTGCGCGTTCGGTCCCACAGATGAAGAACTGAGTCTGGCGCTCAATCCAGAAGTGCGGGGGATAATCAGCCAGGTCTGTCAACACGGTGACGTAGGGCGATTCGGGCAGAACCCGGCGCAGGCTCGAGCATAGGGGCCGGTTGAAGTGCGGGACGAGCGACACCACCAAATCGGGCCGGCTCGCCTCCCAGTGCTTCTCCCACAGGCGCTCAACAGCGGGCCGGTAGACCCGAATGAAGGAGTGCATCACCCGCAGCATCTGCGGGCTCCCCAACGTCCAGTTCTTCTTCAGCATGAGGTTGTAAGAATCCTGCATCCGCACGCCAGTCAGCCTGCGCACCGGGTCCAGCGAATCGAGCTCCTCCTGGAGATTAACCAATCGCACCTCCCAGGGTCGGCGCTGCTCCCGGACAACCATCTCCAGGGCGGTAGCTGCGCTACGGTGCCCGCCTCCGGCATCGAAAAAGATAAATTGGATTCGCTTCATAGCCATGAATCATGCCCCCGGGAAGCCGCAAAACAGGCTGGCGCAGACCTTGAGGTCTGCGCCAGCCCCGCCCGATCTGATACAACATACTATCTTCCCTATGCATATTATGCAGTTGGGAATCTCAGCACCTTTCGCCAAATCTTCTCCTGTGGTTAACATTCCCGTAACCTATCGCAGGTATAAATACTATATGAAATGTGACGTGCATGTACACTCTGAGTACTCCGGCCGATGCGTGTCCCCGGCTTTTCTCCGGCGAGTGTGCCGCGAGAGCTACAGCGCGGCCGAGCAGGTTTACGCCACTTTGAAGACGCGCGGCATGGATCTGGTGACCCTGACCGACCATGACTCGATCGAAGGCGCTGAGGAGTTGCGTCGCCACGAGGACTTCTTCGCCAGCGAAGAGGTTACATGCCGGATGCCCAGCGGCACGACGGTCCACATAGGCGTTTACGATCTGACAGAATCGCAGCATATCGGGATTCAGAGCCGGCGCAACGATCTCGAATCCCTGATCGCCCACTTGAAGGAACAACGGCTGTTCTTCGCCGTGAACCACGTGTTTTCCAGCCTGACGGGGCGCCGAGTGTTGGAAGACTTCGACTGGTTTATCTCCGGGTTTCCCGCCTTCGAAACGCGTAATGGCCACATGCTGGCGTCGAACAACCGGGGGGCGGCCCGGTTGGCGCGCTGGACGAGAAAGGTGGGCTTGGGAGGTAGTGACGGCCACACTTTGGCGTCGATCGGTACTACGTACACCGTCGTTCCAGGGGCGCGCAACAAGCAGGAGTTTCTCGCCGGCTTGCGAAGCGGTCGAGGGCGCGTGCGGGGCCAATCGGGGAGCTACTGGAAACTGATGCGCGACGTCTTTCTGATTAGCCTCGAGATGATGCACGATAAGCGCTGGACCATGTTGCTGGCACCCTTGGCTGTGATGATTCCTCCAGTTATACTGACCAACTACTGCAAGGAGGTCTTTTTCGGCCGCTACTGGATGCGCAGCGTCACCCGCGCTTACGGGGGAGCGGGACAGGTTCCGGTCTGGCGGGGTGGGGCTGCCTCGGGGGAATCGCCGGCATGACTGCAGCACGGACGATCCTTGTCCACGTTGAGCGGCGTGATCATCGCCTGATGCGGCGGGTAAACCGCTGGCGCCCGCCTCGATGGATTCGTTTGTGGATGGTCTGGGCCACCCGCCTAGGGGACGGCTGGCTGTACTACGGGTTGTGTCCGGTCCTGCTGCTCGTGGGGGGCCCGGCGCGTTACGCCGCGGTAGTGTCGGCTGCGGCGTCCGCAATGGTGGGTATTGCCGTATTCCAGTTGCTGAAGCGAGCCAGCGGCCGCAAAAGGCCCTGCGCGCTAGAGCCTCACTGCTGGGCAAACATCCCGCCACCCGATCAGTTTTCCTTTCCGTCCGGCCACTCCATTTCGGCTTTCGCCATCGCGGTTCCCATCGGCCTCTTTTACCCGGCCCTCATTGTCCCCATGCTGCTTCTTGCCGTCAGCATCGCGGCGTCCCGCGTCATTCTGGGCATGCACTTTCTCAGTGATGTGATCGCGGGCTGCCTCATCGGCGCTCTCCTGGGCTATAGCTCCTTCGCCTTACTGAGCTGAGTTATCCTGTTGTCTCTTCCGCCTCAAGGCGAACACCCGCGCATCCTCAGCCGTTTCTACCGCCTCGCGGGCGGACTTCCTCACCCGTTTAGCATCGTGCCTTTCGCGCCCTTGCTCGGCCTCTGCCCCCTGCAGGAGCTGTATCGCCACCCCGAGGATCTCCGGCGCGTGGCGCTCGGCGCCCGCCCACCGAGCAATCTGCACGGCGTGCCGCGCCTCGAGAATCTCGAAGGTCGCGTTGGGGTCCGCCTCGACCGGACGAACTTCCCGGGGATTCACGTTCATAGCGTAATATCCTCTGGGCAGCAGATCGTACGTCAGTTCGGTGTCTTCAATCCTTTCCCCCGCCTCCGGCTTTGCTTCGTTCTCCATCACCACGACATCACTCGGTGTGGTCACAGCGAAATAGGGCTCGGCGGTCACAACGAATCCGAAAGCCTTCAAATTGGTAGTGACTTTCCGCTTGCCACTCGGGGCTACGAGCCTGGCGATGGTGCCCTCAACGCGAATTTCGGCAACATTGACCGGCCGACCCTCCGGGGTGACAGCCCAAAGCACATAGGTCAGATACTCGGCGCCGAATCTGCTCGCCGGCGGCAGGCCTGTGAAGGCGGCAGTAAAATCGAGATCACCCACCTTACCTACGAAATTTGCGATTCCCTTTGTCGCGGGAAGGAGCGCGGTGCCCCGCAGTTCGACGGAGGTGGGAAAGATCCGATTCCGGTAATCGAACACCTTGACCGAGCGCGTCAGCGCGCCGCCAGACGTCGGACCCTGGGCGCCAACCGGGGCCGCTGCTCCGGCCACAACAAGCAGTGCCGTAAGCACAGTTCCTCGCATGGATCGAGGATAGCATTCGGGGTCCAACAGCGTCGAGGTGTTACAATACCAGAAGGGAATTGCCGTACCTGGAGACGACATGTCTCATCGATCCGACCTTTTCTGTCGATGGTCGTCGGAGATGCGCAAAACTCATCTATTCCGACCGGGCGACCGGATAGGTGTGGCCGTTTCAGGTGGCGCGGACTCGGTGCTGCTTCTGCATTTCATGCAACAACTTTCGCACCACCTGGGCCTGCACCTTGCCGTAGTCCACTTCAACCACCACTTGCGAGGGCCGGAGTCGGCTGCCGACGAGCAATTCGTGCGCGAACGGGCTGACAGTTTAGGTATGGAGTTCGTTTTCGGGGAAGCCGCCGTCGCCAAGGTAGCGCGCGAACGTCACCGCAATCTGGAAGCCACAGCAAGGGACCTTCGCTACCGATTCTTCTTCTCGCTCGTGGATCAGGGTAGAGTGGACAAAGTCGTGACCGCGCACACGGCTAACGATCAGGCGGAGACCGTCCTGCTGCGGCTCCTGCGCGGTTCGGGCTCGAAGGGCCTGGGAGGCGTCTACCCGGTGCTGGAAGGTAAGGTGGCCAGGCCGTTTCTGAACCTGACGCGCTCCGAGATCAATTCCGAGCTGAGTCGTCGCAAGTTGGAGATCCGCGTGGACTCTTCGAATCGCGATACCCGGTTTCTGCGCAACAAGGTACGAGCCGAGCTGCTGCCACTCTTGGAGAGAAACTACAACCCTGCGATCGTCTCCTTACTCGGCGAGCTCGCGGACAGAGCGCGCGACGATGAAGCGTTTCTCGAAAGGCAGGCCTGGGAACGAGCCCACGCCTGGCGAATCCGGGAGGGCAGTAACGAGAAGATTCCTGTGAGCGCCTTTGCTCGATTCCCGGCTTCAATCGGGCGACGCGTGCTGCGCCAAATGATCGCTGCCGCGAGGGGCCATCTGCGGGGAATCACCCACGGGCACGTCGAAGTGCTGCGCCGGTTTGCCGTTGAGGGCCAGAGCGGGCGGAGCGTGATCCTGCCTCAAGGATTGGTGGTGCGAAAGGAGTTCGACTGGTTGATCATCGGCGTGACGGAGCGAGTGACGGCGAGAAACGGCTATTCCTACCCTGTCAAGGCGCCCGGCGAGACCCGGATCCCTGAGGTCGGTTCGACTTTTCTTTTCAAAATAGTCAACTCACACGGAACGGGAAAGCGCTATAATAGCGCTCACGGGCCGTACGTCGACCTGTCGAAATTGAAAGGGGAGTTACGAATTCGTAACTGGAAGGCTGGTGACTCCTTCCGGCCTGTGGGCAGCCGCAGCATAAGGAAAGTTAAGGAGTTGTTTCAGGAGCGGAGGATCCCGCTGGGGTGCCGAAGGCTTTGGCCGATTCTAGATTGCGGAGAGTCCGTTATTTGGGTCCGTGGTTTTCCGCCTGACGCTCAGGTAGCGGTCTCATCGGCGACGGAGCACGTGCTGACCATTGTCGAGGAGCCGCTCGAAGTCGTGGGCTCGGAAGCAGGAAGGTAAGGCCGAACGGGCGTTCTGGTGCATCTAATTGATGGACCCTAAGGCACAGGCGCTGTACAGTAGAGGCTAAGGGGGAGGAAGTTACCGTGAATTCGGTCGTCAAGAACATCATTTTTTGGGTGGTCATGGCCACCACAGCGTTTCTGCTGTGGGTGGTGGTCAAATCCAGCACCAGCGAGAAGCCCACTGACAAGAACTTCACCGAGTTCCTTAGCGCAGTGAACAAGGAGGAGGTTCAGGCGGTGACGATTGTCGGCACCGAAGTGACCGGCACCCTCAAGAACAACCAGAAATTCAAGACCACGATTCCGGCTAACTACCCCGACCTGTACAAAATCATGGACGAGAAGAAAGTCATCGTCACGATGAAGAATGATTCTGGCAGCTCCTGGCTGACATGGGTGGGTAACGGGCTGCTCCCCATGATCATCCTCGTGGGCTTCTGGATCTTCTTTATGCGCCAGATGCAGAGCGGTGGCAACAAGGCGCTTTCCTTTGGCAAGAGTCGCGCCCGTCTGCTCTCCAGCCAGCAGAAAAAGGTGACCTTTAAAGACGTGGCGGGTGTGGACGAGGCCAAGGAAGAGCTGCACGAAATCATCGACTTCCTTCGCGAGCCGCAGAAGTTCCAGAAGCTGGGCGGACGCATACCCAAGGGCGTGTTGCTAGTGGGGCCGCCGGGAACTGGCAAGACGCTGCTGGCGCGGGCTATCGCCGGGGAAGCTAATGTCCCCTTCTTCTCAATCTCCGGGTCAGATTTTGTGGAGATGTTCGTGGGTGTAGGCGCCTCGCGCGTCCGGGACCTGTTTGAACAGGGCAAGAAGAACGCTCCCTGCATCATCTTCATCGACGAGATTGATGCCGTCGGCCGCCATCGCGGCGCGGGTCTGGGCGGTGGCCACGACGAGCGCGAACAGACGCTGAACGCTCTGCTGGTGGAGATGGACGGGTTCGAGTCCAACGAAGGCGTTATTCTGATCGCTGCCACCAATCGACCGGATGTACTGGACCCGGCATTGTTGCGGCCCGGCCGCTTCGACCGGCGCGTGGTGGTGCCTCGCCCCGACGTGGGCGGCCGCGAAGGGGTGCTAAAGGTCCACACCAAGAAGATTCCGCTTTCCGAGGACGTGGACATCTCGGTGCTGGCGCGCGGCACCCCGGGGTTCTCCGGCGCCGACCTGGCCAACTTGGTGAACGAAGCAGCTCTATTGGCGGCGCGCCAGAACCGCAAGCAGGTACTGATGACGGATTTCGAGGCCGCTAAGGACAAGGTGCTGATGGGGGCTGAGCGCAAGTCCATGATCCTCTCCGAGGAGGAGAAGAAGAATACCGCTTACCACGAGGCGGGGCACGCGCTCGTGGCGTGCATGGTACCCCACGCCGATCCCGTCCACAAGGTCACCATCATTCCGCGCGGCATGGCCCTCGGTGTCACCATGCAATTACCGGTGGACGACAAGCATACCTACACCCGCGATTACCTGGAGTCCCAGCTCGCCATCATGATGGGCGGGCGGGTGGCCGAGGAACTCTTTCTCAACCACATTACTACGGGCGCCGGTAACGATATTGAGCAGGCTACGGAGTTAGCCAGGCGCATGGTGTGCGAGTTCGGCATGTCGGACCTTGGGCCCCTAGCCTACGGCAAGAACCAGGGAGAAATATTCCTGGGACGAGATCTGGCTACCAGCCGTGACTTCAGCGAGGACACCGCCATCAAGATTGACCAGGAAGTGAAACGCTTCGTCACCACCGGCTACCAGCGGGCCAAGGACCTCCTCGCCTCTCACCGCGAGGCGCTGGTACGCATCGCGGAGTCACTGCTCGAGCGCGAGTCCCTGGATTCGTCCGAGGTCAAGCTGCTGATGGACGGCAAGCCCTTGCCCGCGCGCGTCCGGCCGGAAGTTACCCCGCCGGCGGAGACGGATAAGACTCAGGTCTTGAAGCCCCAGCCTACACCGGGAATGCCCCAGCGCGAGCGTCCGCAACCGGCCTAACCGATAGCTAGCTAGACTAGGAAGGCGTGAAAAAATCTGACATCAGTGGGTTGGCGCAAACCTTCCCGCGGCGGGTGTGTTTTCAGCAGTTATTGCTAGCGGAGTTTTCACAGCTAATAGGGGTCGGGATTCGAGGGCGAGGAGTCCGGGCAAAAGCGGATAAAGAGAGGCTACTCCATCCTTCGATCCTTTGATCCTTTAATGCCTCAATCCCTCAATCCACTATAATCCTCAGAATCAGCGCCCGTAGGGGCACCGACTTGCCGTACCGATCCTAAAGTGCGGTGGTTAGCGGCGGGTGGCCACCTGAGCCACCAGAAACTGGCCACGAGTAACTGCACTTTTAACGCGGGCAAGCCCTACCCTTACAGCGGAAGCGTTAGGAGGTATCGCATGAAGCTGTTCACGGCTGAACTGGTAGGCACGATGCTGCTCATCCTGCTGGGCGATGGTGTGGTCGCCGGAGTGCTGTTGAGCAAGTCTAAGGCGGAGAAGTCCGGCTGGATCGTGATCACCACAGGCTGGGCTCTGGCCGTGGCCATGGCGGTGTACGCGGTTGGGCGCATTAGCGGCGCGCACTTAAACCCGGCAGTTACGCTGGGGCTGGCAGCGGTGGGAAAATTTCCCTGGGGTGAAGCGCCCGTTTACATTTTGGCCCAGATGATAGGTGCGTTTCTGGGCGCTGCTCTGGTGTGGTTGGCGTACCTCGCGCACTGGGAGCAAACACCCTCCGAGGATTTAAAGCTTGCCGTGTTCTCGACCGCGCCGGCGATCCGTCGCACGGTTGCAAATCTCCTGACCGAGATCATCGGGACCTCAGTGCTTGTCTTTGGAGTTCTCGCCCTCGGGGCCAACAAAGCTCCCAACGACACTGGACTGACGCCGCTACTCGTGGGCTTTCTCGTGTGGGCTATTGGTCTCTCACTTGGCGGGCCGACGGGCTACGCTATCAACCCCGCTCGCGACTTGGCTCCTCGCATCGCTCACGCCCTCCTGCCTATTGCCGGCAAGGGTGACTCGGGCTGGGGGTATTCCTGGGTACCAGTGGTTGGTCCGGTAGTGGGAGGCTTTGTCGGCGCCTTCGTCTATGTGGGGGTCTTTGGGGCATAGCTTGCGCTTTGTGGAAGTAGCGCGGGCGTCTCGCCGCGCTACGAACGAGAGACAACGGACACGACCCGTTTGTCATGAGGTCACGATTCACTCTTGAGGTTGGCGGACGGAAAGTGCGCTTGGGTGAGCGCACCCTCATCATGGGCGTGCTCAACGTCACGCCGGACTCTTTCTCCGACGGCGGGCTATACGTTGATCCCGAGCGGGCTATCGAGCACGGCGTCGAGATGGCACGTCAGGGCGCGGACTGGATCGATGTGGGCGGCGAGTCAACGCGTCCCGGATCGAAACCCGTAACGGCGGAAGAGGAATTGCGCCGTGTCCTGCCGGTGATTCGCGGCATGCATAAGCGCCTGCGCGCCTTGCCTATTTCTATTGACACGACAAAGGCAGAAGTTGCGGAGCAGGCCGCGCGTGCCGGCGCGAGCATCATTAACGACATCAGTGGTCTTCGCTTTGATCCCCGGCTGGCTGAAGTGGCCCGGCGACACCGCGCAGCGCTCATCCTGATGCATATCCGCCGGCATCCGGAAACCATGCAGCGTGAGCCCTTCGCCAAGTCCGTTTGGCGTTCGCTCGGGCGGGGTCTCAACCGGTCCGTCCGCCACGCGCTCTCCAGCGGGCTTCGCCGCTCACAACTCATCATCGACCCCGGCCTGGGCTTTGGGAAGACACGTCGCCAGAATTTCGAGATCGTCGCGCGGCTTCACCGCCTGCGGCGTTTCGGCTTGCCCATACTGCTTGGCGCGTCGCGAAAGTCTTTCGTGCAGGCCATAGTGGCTGGTGAAAAACTGCAGCCGG
>Ga0306923_10007542_pt1 | contig 10850 bp, 12 predicted proteins | sample sta12Can44000108_FD_203841 | JGI IMG/M metagenome (GOLD analysis project Ga0306923, IMG submission 203841) | Lab enrichment of tropical soil microbial communities from Luquillo Experimental Forest, Puerto Rico - statanox.12C.anox.44.000.108 (v2)... | ecosystem: Environmental > Terrestrial >...
AGCGATTCGACCCAGATACGAGTTGCGGGCGCAAGCCAGTCCGGCCACGCGCGGGACGGCTGGCCTGCTTCGGTCGTCAAGTTAATTTCAGGCCCGTTCTGGGTGATGTAGGCAGGCAGGTTGCCGCGACAATTCTGAACGCACGTGTAGACGCCGGTCAGATTGAGATATTGCGCGGAGGCTCCAGTGGCGCTCGCCGCAGCCAGTGCACCCGCAACCAACAACAAGGCCTTCATGACGCGTACTCCTTCGTTCAATATCGATATGGTCGGAAATAACTAAGCAAAATGGGCAGTTCCTATAAGTTCAGCCGGATCGGCGGGATGGTCCGACATCCCGGCGGTTTTTGTGCCTCCTACAACTTGTGACCCTTCTTGCGCAGCGCCTCGGTCAGCCGTATCCGAAGCTCGTCAGTCGCCTTGCGGCTGATATCCTGACTGATCTGCGCGCTTTGCTGCGCGATGATTGGCGATCTCTCCAGCAGCTTTTGTCCGACCGGGAGGCGATAAAAACTATCAATCTGCTTAAGCTCCTCGGCGGTGAAGTTGCTGGCGTAGATCTTTGCCACGTCGTCGAGCATGGTAGTGTAGAATGGCATGAAGGCATCGACGATCGTCGTCGTCATCGCATCGTAATCGCGCTCGATTTCCGGTCTGTCCTGCACCAGCGCTGGTTTCAGGCCGAGTAAAATCGCCGGCAAGAGCGCCCGGTACTGGTCTGCCAGCTTCATGGTGGCGACCAGGTTTCGCGCTGCAGTCATGGCCTCAGGCGTTGGTGTCGTTTGTGCCGATGCGCCGCAGATCAAACCCAGCAGGATGCCCGTAACCATCAACAAGCGTCGCATGTGGCTCCTCCCATAAACATCAGGTTTGCCCACAACCGTTCGTCGATGTACCGAACGAACGGCTGCACGCTTCAAGCTTTTGCGCCCTCGACCGCCGTGCCGGGCTTCTTCTCGACGTCCACGACATCGACGAACAGGTCGGGTACCTGGTTTGCGCGGTCGAGGAGCCAAGCGACGGCAATCATGATCAGGATGCCGAGGAGGCTGACGCCAATCTGCCAAAACGCACCTCCTGGATATTGCGCCAGAATCCAGTGCGCGGAGAACGAAAGAAACACGCCGAGGCAGAAAAGTGGCAGCGAGTGACGGCCGCACATGAGGACCGGACGCGCCGCGATCCACGAAAGCGGCTTCCAGTCACGCCCGACAAAATACGTGACTATGGTCGCGAGCGCCAGGAAGTGAGTGAAGCGCAACATGTCGAGGTCGGTCTTGTCGATGGGATAGATCACCTTGATCATCCACTTCGGCACCATCGCGTCGAGGGCGGGAATATGCCAGGTCATCACGATCAGGAATGCGAATAAAAGCCATATGACCGCAATCGTCATCCCGGTTTTGGACCAGATATATTTCCCGATCTTGGCAATCTCGCCGATCCCGCACCAGATCGCAAAGTTGAACATCAGCTGCCAGCAGAACGGATTGAAGTACCAGACAGTGCCCGGTGGGTAGGATGCAATGTTCCAGTCGAATACGCGCGACAGAATGTAGAGCACGACCGAGCCGAGCAGCGTCAGGTTCGGGCGACGCAACATGCACCACACGACGAAGGGCGACGCCGCCACCAGGGTTATGTAGAGTGGCAGCACGTCAAGATCGACGGGCTTGTAGCGCATCGTGAGCGCCTGTCCGATCAATATGTCCGGGTGCTGCAGAAAATTGTGAACGTTGAATTCGTCTTCGTACATCGGGTTGTCGAATCGCCTGACGGTCCGCGCGATCTGGGCCGTGAAGAGCAGGAACAACATGATGTGAGCGACGTACATTTCAAGCGAGCGCTTCCACAGGCGCTTGAGCGCCGCGAGGAAAAGACCGGCGCGAACGATCGGGCCGTAGATGAAGCCGACGAGATAGCCCGAAATGAAGACGAAGAACTCGGCGGCATCGCTGAAGCCGAAGTTGCGCAACGTCAGCCAGGAAACGATATCCTGCGGGATGTGATCGAGGAAAATCATCCACAATCCCATGCCGCGATACAAGTCGAGCCGGAGGTCGCGTTCAACCTTAGTCAACGGACCCGCCCTACCCTCATTCGCCATGGCGCCCTCCATTTCCCGTGTCTCGCCGACGTTTTTCGCCAGTGCGCGACCAATCTATATGCAATTTACCGGCTTCTCTAAAGCCTTTATGACAGGCAAGCGGCCCGCCGACGGGTCGTCGCTCCGTTTCAGCATCAATGTGGCAGAAACCGCGACGCATTGTCAAAATCAGCCGGCGTTGCCACGGCAAGAGGTGGCGTCTCGGGCACAATCCGGATTGTCGGCGGCACTTCCGACCCGCCCAAGGCAAGGAGGAGGCGAATCCACCGACCGTCGAACTAGCGATCAATCTGCCGATAGGAACATGACCGCCGACATCGATTGCGGCTTTCAGAATGCCGCCACACTGCTATAAGGGCGGGTGCATGCTCCGCTTCTCACCGAGCCTCGCAACACTTCCGAGATAGACCGGACGATGTCGACAGCCGACCGATTTGCCAGATCGCCTCTTGTCGACGCGACAGGACCCGCCGCGCAGCAGGCCGCGCCGGCGAAAACAAGCGGTTTTTCCCTTCCCGCCAGCCGCCAACGGGAGTTACGGCTTGATTTGTTCCGCGGCTTGGCGTTGTGGCTCATCTTCATCGACCACGTGTCCCCCGATGTCCTGACCTGGTTCACGATTCGCAATTACGGCTTTAGCGACGCCGCCGAGATCTTCATCTTCATCTCGGGTTACACGGCGGCATGGGTCTATGGACGGGCGATGGTGGAGTCCGGATTCGTGATTGGAGCCGCGCGTATCTTTTGGCGCGTCTGGCAAATCTACTCTGCGCACATCCTGCTGTTTGTAATCATCGTTGCCGAAGTTACCTACGCGACGGCGGTCGCGGGGAAGCCTGTCTACATCGAAGAGATGCGGATGATGGATTTCTTCCTGCAACCCGGCGACGCGACGATTCAGGCCCTGCTCCTGAGATTCCGTCCCCTGAACATGGACGTCCTTCCAATCTACATCGTGATGATGCTTTTCCTCCCCCTCGTCTTGCGGCTGGCACGATGGCAGCCCGATGTGCCTCTGGCCATCTCGATCGTGATTTATCTGCTGACCCTGAGATACGACCTGCACTTGTCCTCTTATCCAGACGGTTTCTGGTCATTCAATCCGTTTGCATGGCAACTGTTGTTCAATTTCGGCGCCTGGTGCGCCACCGGCGGCGTCAAGCGCATATCGTGGATACTGTCCTCGCGGGCCGTGCTATGGACTTCGATCGCTTACCTGCTGGCCGCGTTCTACGTAACGCTGACCTGGTATTTCCCCCAGCTTGATGTCATCCCATCGGCACTGGAGCGATGGATCTATCCGATCGACAAGACCGACCTGGATGTGCTGAGGTTCGCGCACTTTCTGGCGCTCGCCGTGATTGCCTGGCGATTCGTTCCAGCCGGCTGGTCCGGATTGGAATGGCGTATTATGAGGCCGGTCATAATCTGCGGGCAGAATTCGCTGCAGATATTCTGCCTCGGCGTCGCGCTGGCGTTTGCAGGCTATGCCTTCCTGACCGAGACCAACGCCGGATTCGTTCTGAACCTCGTGGTGGGTTTTGCCGGCATCCTCTTGATGTCGGCCATGGCATGGCTGTTGAACTGGTACAAGCGCATCCAGAGCAAGGGCGGGCGTGGCGCCGCGCCTGCGGCCGCGGGCTGAACGGGGTCACGGTTCTCAGGGCGGCGCTGCCGCCAGCGTGGGGCTCATCAATGCCCGCCGATCCTTGACATAGGCGATGGGAACGCCGAGCCGCTCCACGGTGCCTACGATCTTGCCGTCCAGATCCTGATCGCAGTTCATCTGGGTCGGCGCGATGAAAAACTCGGACTGCCTCCACTCGGGCTTGAAATCCCAATGCAGCTGCGGAAGCGTGACCGCCCTCTCGAACTCGAGCCGCTCGCCACAGACCGCCACCGAATACACTCGTTCCGGCCAGTCGCTATCCGATGGCGCCGTGGTTCGAACATAGGCTTCGAGCTGGCCGATCGCCTCCGGCATGGCGTCGAACCAATAGTCGAGATCGTAGCGGCGTGAGGCACCCTGAAGACCGCCGACCAGCGAGTTGTAGTAGAGGTACTCGTAAGGGTGCAGCCGAACCAGTGTGACTGCATCCGAAAGAAAAAACGCGGTCAAGGCCGCCAGCCCCGCCGAGGCGAGCGCGCGGCCCCGATTGTCGAGAACAGCGATCATCCGGTCGAGTCCGACGCCGGCGAGCGCAGCTATGGGTGGAATCACAAACAGAAAATGGCGCAAGCCGGTGAATGCGGGGCCGCGCAGAATCACATGGCAGGCGACCGGGAAAATTACAGTCAGGGACAACAAGGCAACGTCCCTTCGCTCCAGCTGTTGCGTGCCGGTCGGACGACGTCGCAACAGCGGTAAGGTCATGGCAAGGCCCGCACCCGCCAATGTCAAAAGCGGCAAGCGCACCAGAATGTATGCGGGAATGTACAGCCGGGGTACGTCGGCCATTTGGTAGATTTTGCCTGCAAAAGCGGTTCGAATACCGTAGTGAAACTCGGAGAACGCAAGCAGGCCGCGGACCGGATTTAACGGCGACAGTGCCGCCCATGGCCACGCCAAGATCATCATGAAATAGGCGATTGCGAACGCAGGTAGCATCTTGACTGCGGAACTCGCCATCACGCGCAGGCGCTCGTGGCGAAGACTCGGTTCGGGTGCGTACAGAAGGATCGCAAAGGCGACATAAACCACCAATAGCACTCCCAGTATCCGTATGCCCAGCGCGGCTCCGGCCAACAGACCAAAGGCGACGAGGTCGATGCGGCGAGGCAACGGCAGGTGGCGCGCAATGCGAAGCAGGAAGAAGGTTGCGCCCATCATCGCCGCGGCAAAAGGGATGTCCTTGGTATGGTTGAACATCGAACCGTACCAAACGCCACACAGGGACAGGCTGATTGCGGCCAGCAGAGCCGCACGCGGTCCCGCCACAAGCCGCGCCGCAGCAGCCGCGGCGGCTACTCCGCCGATACCTGTCACGGCACAGAGGATATGACGCAAATCGTAAACGTCGACCGGGAGGAGGTGGCTGAGGGCTATGGCAATGACATCGAACAGGCCGCCATAGAGATAAAGATTCTGAAAGCCGAAGACGTCCTGATGGCGGAACCCACTCGCATAATAGTCGACAATCAGCTTGCCGTAGTGATGCTGCACGCCTTCGTCGTTGGAGATGGCATAGTCGCCGAACGTGCACAGTGCGACCACAACGAGGGCCGCGAGCAGAAGCGCGGTAGCGAGGTCAAACTTGTCGAAAGGTCCGATGAGGCGACGAAGGCCGCTATCGATCTGCGCAATGCCCGAGGGCCCGGGAGTGCATTTATGCCGCGATTGCCTCATGCGAACGTCAGTTCCAAACTGGTCCCCTGAACCTAACATTCGCAGGCGTGGCTCCCCAAGTGGGCGTGACCACAGCACTCCGCCTTTCGTCAATTTTTCAGGCCGCGAGGGATCAAGTCTCCGCTACCTCCGATTGCGCGGCTGCAAATGGCCGATGCACCTTCCCTCTGAAAACTGGGTTGCGGGAACTCGGCTGCTCGGCCTCGCAGTCGTGCTGCCTTTCCACATAATCTTCATATATTTAGAGGAGCGTCCTCATCTGGATTGCAAGGTTCCGCCGCAAAAGGCGGAAACTGTTGCCTTCTGATCGCTCTCCAAAGGCCTTTAGAAGCACTTAAAATGAGCTTGTGATGGTCAGACGGAGGGAATCAGCGCGGCGGCAGTCTGATCCTTCGGCATTGGGGTCGACCGAGTTTTTTCCGCGGTCACAACATTGTTTCGGTGCCGTATCTGTTGCCTCGGCACATCGAACGGCCACCTTTCTCGCCAGGGGGCGGGGCGAGCGGTCTGGGACGCCGCTTTCACCGTCACATCCGGACCAGCGCGACCACCCGAGCCCTCACCGGGCTCCGATAGATTTTGGGCGCGCCAGACATGAAACAGAAGGACTTGAGAGCTCATATTATCCGCGAATGGGACCATTGGCTGCAGAACCAGGCCATTGCCCCCGGCAAAGCGACCGGTCGAGACTCCCTCAAATTCTATTTCGATCTACAGGACAGGCGGTCAACGCTTTTGGACTTCCAATCCAGGGGGCGGGACAAATGGCAAATCGTCCACGCCTGGCTTCTAAGCGAGCATCGCGTCGTGGATTAGTGTGGTTTTGGTTCGGAAGTTCTCTTGACCGACTCGCAGCAAAAATGAAGAGAACTTCGGAACCACCACACTAGCCAGCCCTTCAGGCGGGAAGGACGCCATGCGGATCACCCTTGTCGGCTCGCGCCATTTCGGGGTGGCGACGCTGAACCTGCTAAGGGGGCACGGGGTCGATGTCGTAAGGGTCGTCGTCGCCGACAGCGACGACCGTCTGGCCGCCACCGCTCGCGACGCCGGTATCGAGGTTGTCGTACAGGCTAACCCCAAGCTGGTGGCAGCCAGCGAAATCGCCGATCACACCGATCTCATCGTCACCGCCCACAGCCACGCGCGCGTCAGCAAACAAGCGCTCGCTGCGGCAAAGCTCGGCGGCATCGGCTATCACCCTTCGCTGTTGCCCCGCCATCGCGGCCTCGCCGCCGTCGAATGGACCATCAAGGAGGGTGATCCAATCGCCGGAGGCAGCGTCTATCATCTTGCCGAACGTATGGACGCCGGCGCGATCGCTGCCCAGGACTGGTGCTTCGTCAGAAAGGGTGAGACGGCCCGAGAACTGTGGGAACGCGCGCTGGCGCCGCTCGGCTTGCGGCTACTCGGCGAGGTTATCGACTACGCCAAGATCCATGGAACCGTGCCGGCAAAGCCGCAGGACGAGCAGTTCGCGACCAAGGCGCCCGCCCTGGCGCCGAATTGAGCGATCCGCCTCCCAATCGACCCAAAAGCTCTCCGAAAATTGCTATTATACCTTTGTGAATACGTTGTAATTTACCTTACTGCGGCGCAGCAAATTTTGGCCACATTTGCCGCAAATAAGCCCTGCGACATCACAACATCAGGAACTGATTCATGCGTTTTGACCGCATCGGCACGGTATTTTTTGCGCTCATTCTGACCGGGGCCGCATCTGCGCCCTGCTTCGCCCAGCAGCCGTATGACGGCATCTGGAACGTCACCATCATGACACATAGCGGCAGCTGCGAGCCCAGCGCTACCTCGACGGTGACGGTCACGGAGGGTAAGATTTCGGGGGCCGGCGCCAGTGTGTCCGGCAGCATCGGGCGCGAAGGTCTGGTACGCGTCTCGATCAACGGTGCCTATGCGAACGGACAACTCAACGGCAATGCCGGATCGGGAAAGTGGAATGGGGCATCAGCAGGCATACCTTGCAGCGGACGCTGGCAGGCAACGCGGCGGTAAGGCGAACAAGGCCTTCGATGGTCTAGCCAATATTATCGGGCGGCTGCTGGTGGCAGCCGCTTTTTTATTTGTCGCCTGTCTGGCGACGTCGAGCGGCTACGCCCAGAGTGGACCCTTTGCGGGCATGGCCGGCAACTGGGCTGGCGGCGGGGCGATTACGCTCGACGATGGATCGAAGGAGCGCATTCGCTGCCGTGCCAGCTATTCGGTCGCAGGCATCAACATGACCATGACGCTGACCTGCGCAAGCGACTCCTACCGCTTCGTCCTCCAGGCCAACGTGGTCGATCAAGGCGGCGCGGTCTCGGGCACCTGGAGCGAGTCCACCCGCAACGCCAGCGGCACCATTCAAGGACGCGGCGGCGGCGGCAATTTTGAGGTGACCGCGAGTTCTGGTGGATTCAACGCCAGCATTTCGCTCCGGACCGCTGGAAACCGCCAATCGATCGCGATGCGGGCCGACAGCCAGTTTCGCGGTGCATCGATCGCGCTGTCGCGCTGAAGCGCGCCAGCGCGTTAAGGCGATGGCACGAAGGCGGTCACTTCGATTTCGACCTTTGCCCGCGCGTCAACCAGCCCACCGATATAGAGCAGCGTCGAGGGTGGGAAGTTTTTCCCCAGCGTTTCCCTCCAGGCCGCACCAATGCCGGGGCCGGCCGCTTCATATTCGCTCTTGCTGGTCAGGTACCAGGTCAGGCGAACGATATGTTCGGGGCCCGCCCCCGCATCCGACAGTAGACGAATGATCCGCTTAAGCGCGGTTCCGACTTGCGCCGCGAGGTCGGGCGCATAGTCGCCCTTCCCGTCACCGCCGGTCTGTCCCGCCAGAACGATCCAGCGGCCGGGACCATCGAAGGCCACGCCGTGCGAGAAGCCTCGCGGTTTCGACCATTCAGCCGGTTGCAGGATGCGCATGATTGGTGTCCTCCTGGTAGGGAAGATTTTCAATAGCACTGTCGGGTCTCGCCTTCCCACCGCGAATTGCGATCCGCAACGCGGCATCGGCAGATTTGAACGTTGCAAAACGTAACGAGGTCGCCCCACGATCAAGACTTGGGTAACCAAGACCTCAGGCAATCAAGACTTGAACGACGCTGCACAGGCAAGATCGGCTCTTTTTATCGCAAGGCAGGCGAGTTTTTTGTAAACTGGCAATAAGCCTTCCGGCCTGAAGCGAATCTCTGGGGGATTCAAGATGCGCTACCACACCCTCGTTCTCTCCATGATCTGCATGCTCTTGTCAGCCAATTCGGCGATGGCCGACAAGCGTATCGCCTTCGTGGTCGGCAATGGCGCTTACAAGAACGTAGCACAGCTTCCGAATCCGCCTGTTGATGCCAAGGCGATGGCGGGAGTGCTGCGCAATGTCGGCTTCGAGGTGGTTGAAGGCGTCAATCTTACCCGCGACAAGATGACCGAAAAACTGCTCGATTTCGGCAAGCGCGCGCAAGGCGCCGACATAGCCGTGTTCTATTATGCCGGCCACGGCATCGCCATCGACGGCGCCAACTACCTGCTGCCGATCGACGCGGACGTCAAATCCGAGATGGACGTCAAGCTGGGCGCTGCGATCAATGTCGATATTACGCTCGACCAGACCATGGGAGATGCGAAGGTCAAGCTGGTGTTTCTGGATGCCTGCCGCGACAATCCTTTCGCGGCCAGGATCAAGGCCACCGCGACACGGAGCGTGTCGGTTCAGCAGGGCCTCGCCGAGATGAAGTCCGGTGAAGGCACATTGATAGCGTTCGCGACCGGTCCCGGCCAGACCGCACTCGACGGGCAGGAAGGCACCAATAGCCCGTTCACCCGCGCCCTGATCGCCCACATCACCGAACCCGGCGTCGAGATCCAGCAGGCGATGACGGAGGTCCGCGCTCAGGTCAACGAGGAGACAAGCAAAGGTCAGTTGCCTTGGGGCCACACCAACTTGACCGGCTCGGTTTACCTGAATCCGGCTCAAGCACCGGCGGCCGGCGCCGCAGCGCCCGCTGCCGCCGGCGCGGCTATGCCGGCAACCTCGGTCACCGCCTCCGGAAACGGCGGAGAGGTGGAGGTCGAGTTCTGGCGTTCGGTTAAGGATTCCAACAAGCCGGAAGAGCTCAATGCTTATCTGACCAATTACCCCAACGGCCAGTTCAAGTCGCTCGCACTGGCGCGGATCGCCGGGCTGGAGAACGGCCCCTCGACAACGACGCGCAATTTGACCGCCGGCATTGATCCTGCGACCTTCACCGAGGAAGCCAGCCAGGTCACCGAGGATCAGATTGGGCTGGACAAGGGACAGCGGCGCGACGTGCAGCGACGCCTGACGGGCCTCGGCTTCGACACCAAGGTGTCCGGAACGTTCAACGACGAGACGCGAACGGTGCTCAAGCGCTGGCAGGCGGCGCGCGGCTATCCCGTGAGCGGCTATCTCAACAGGCTCCAGCACAAGGCGTTGTTGGGCGAGATCGTCTCGGCGACATCGAGCGCGAGCGGCGGAGACGATTCCGATTCTCCGCACCGCGCCGCTCGCCACAGCAGCAGCGGTGGAAGCGGCGGCGGCGGACACCGCAATGGCGACCCCGGAGGCTTCATGGGTGGCATGATCGGCGGCATGATGGGCGGTATGTTCCGCCACTGATTGTAGCGGTTGAATTCCAGCATTCGCTGCCGATCCGGTTTACATCGCGCCAATTTCGGATCCGCGTGCGAGTGTCTTCCGCCAGCTCGGACGCTGTTGCCGTTTAAGCCGCGCGGGTCTCCTCAATATCCTGAGTCGGACAGCGGAAAAACACAACAATTGCTTAGGAGCACCGCAATTTAACCGATAATGGAGCGCGCATTATGATCAGCTGTCAATCTAGGCTGGTTAAGAGGCGTTTATGGTTTCCAGCGAGGGCGCGGAAGTCCGGATAAGGTGTTACAGCCATATTGCGGAATGCGAGGTCAAAGTGGCCGTTCACGGAAGGGAAATGTGCATGACCTGCCGTGATTACAACCAAGCACTCAAGTGGGCTCGGCTGGAATGCAGATCATATGGAGTGACCGGCATTACGGTAGAGCGCGTCAGCACGGCCGAAGAAGGCGGGCAAACGATTGAACACTTGCCAGGAGAAATTCCTATAATTTTCTCCCACTAGCCGTGCTTGAGGCTGATCGTTGCCGCCGCAATAAGCGCCCGCCACCGCATCTGATCTCCAGAAAACCCAATGCGCCTCGTGCGTCCGGCCTGCTGCTTGCGTGGACTTGGCGCTATTTGCCGATAGCCTTCCACAGCGCTTCATTGATCCGCTCCTGCCAGCCCGGCCCGGTCGCCCGAAAAAATTCGAGCACATCCTGGTCAATCCGCAACGTCACCTGCTCCTTGACGCCGGGGACCGCCGCCTTCCTGGGCGGCGCT
>Ga0306923_10007545_pt1 | contig 10849 bp, 14 predicted proteins | sample sta12Can44000108_FD_203841 | JGI IMG/M metagenome (GOLD analysis project Ga0306923, IMG submission 203841) | Lab enrichment of tropical soil microbial communities from Luquillo Experimental Forest, Puerto Rico - statanox.12C.anox.44.000.108 (v2)... | ecosystem: Environmental > Terrestrial >...
CGCCTAACAGTAAAGCGTGTGTATCTCGGCGATGATGCTGGGGAGCGTCATCGCTGATTTTGGTTTGCGGAAACCACGAGACCAATGAGGCCGTCATGCGAGTCCTGCAGGATATCTCCACCCAGATCGAATCCTATTCGTATATCGAAACTCTTTCAGAGGGCGAGCTGATTGATCGAGCCCAGCGCATCCTAGCTGCCGGCTCGGCGTTCTCTATCTTGTCTGGTCGCTACTTTCGCGCGCTCAAGGCGCGTTATCCCGGGCGCTTCATGGATACCATCGAGCGGGACTTCGACGGCATCTCGATCGACCGCATTGAAGCCTGGATGTTCATTGAGCAGGCGTTTCCCGATCCTGCGACGTGGGCGAATTTGCCGCCCGCTTGGACCACACAATTAGTACTCGCGCGTATACCCGAGAAGCAGCGCTTTCAGTGGCTGAAGGACGGAACGATCCATCGAGGCCTCTCCGGGGCCCTTGCGCGGGACCTGCTCCGTAAGGCGCTCCCCACCCCGGCCCCTGCTAGTGATTCTGGTCGTGATGATGATGGTGACCATGGCGGTGATGGTGACCATGGTCGCGAAGACGGCAACCACGGCGATGCAGACGGTCAGCAAGAAGATCAGGTCGGCGTCGACTTTATCGAGCCCGGTCGGGGAGCCGGAATTATCGACCTTAGCTGGAAAGACACTCACGCGGGCCGGAACGCCGAGGTCGAGGGTCTGAAGGCCCATAATGAAGAGCTGCAAGCCTACGTCGAACGCCTCGAGTCAGAGGCGAAGAATAGCGACAGGGAGAAAGAGGATCTCAAGCGCCGCAACGCTGAGCTGGAGGCAACGATTGGTTTCGACGTTGGCTGGAACCAGCGCTGTGCGCTGAAGAACGCGATGGAGACGGTCGAGGAGGCTCTCACAAACAAAGCGGACTCAGGTGAACGGCACCGACTTGTGAAGCTCGCCGGCGATTACATCGTCGATTTAGTTCTGAGCGCGCGGCACGCCAACCTCAGCATCGAACGCTTCGACCTCGCGTACCGACCGAATGTCGAGGAGAGATTCACCCCCAAGGGTAAGGAGGACGAAAGTTTCGTGCCAACCGGCACGGAGGCTCACTCGCAGGAGCAGGTGAGCGTTTGAGGCGGGACGGGATCGCGCGCCATGGCGTGGTCCCGCCCCCGAAATCAAGAAGGAGAAATGTCATGGCAGTGGAAGTCGACGGCAGTGGGAATAGTGCAAACCGCGTTACCTTGTCGCTCAGGTCCTTAATCAACTCTCACTTGAGCAAGACCGCGCTGGCTTTCGTCGGAAAAAGGGTCCGGCACGGCATGGTCGAACTGGAGTTGACCAACAAGGCCATCGCGCAGGTTCTTGGTGTTAGCGTTGCGTACCTGAACGCGGCGGAACAGTGCGACGAGGTTGATGAGTACGAGGTCAAGAAGGGGCTCCGCCCCTTGATTTGGCCGAAGGACGGGAAGGTGGCGAACGGCGGGTCGGAGCCGGCCACGATCTACCTGGACCTGGCTCCCGGAACAGTCGTCTCCGACGTCCAACTGGACGACATCGTTCGCTGCGTCGGTCCCGAGCGTGCGTGGGACGCCATCCAGCGCACCATGACGGAAATCGAGGCGATACTTCCTGGCGCCGCTCCGCGCGTGAATGTGGAGACGGAAGAGTAACTGGCGCCGTCCCGCATCGAGAGGTGCGGGGCGGCTTCTTTTTTTGGGAGGAGTAAAGACGATGCTGAACAATGAGAACTGCCTTCACCCCGGACGAGCAGATGCTCTTGCGCACCATCGAGGTGCTTATCGATCCCACTCTCGCGCGGCGGCGAGACCGACATCACGATCGAAGTTCGTGACGACGTAGTGCAGCTAACGAGCAAGAGGATGGAGAGTTAAGTCACCGAACGGGAAGGGGCATCCCCGCGCAGCCGCCCCGGCGGCAATCGGGCGCGTGAACAAGGTCAAGCTCGGGGCTTCCCGTTTCGGATGGCTCGTCCTCACCCGTGAAGCTTGGCAAGCCGCCGATCGAATTCATTGTGAGTCAGCGCCAATGCTTGAGCTTGTACGCTCCGAGCCCGAACTGCTCGTGCCGCCGCACCCGTTCGCGGGCCTGCGGCGGCATTACTACGCGTGTATCTTAGCCGATCCGGCGCTGATGTTCTCGTCGTACACCTCGATCAGAAACACCAATCCGGAATCCAATCGCGACCTACGACGGCACTACAAGTGCATGTCGACTCGGGAGGTCATCGCGCTCCCCGTCGCGGATTTAGCGGCAAAGGATGGATGCCATTTATTTCTCTGGACCAGTCCGCCAAACCTCGAGCGCAGCGTGGCGATCCTGCGGGGGTGGGGTTTTAAGTTTTCAAGCAAAGCGTTCACTTGGGTGAAGCTGCGTCGCGGGTTCGATACGGAGCCGCGGTTCACGCCCTTAATCGAGGATGACCTTTATCTCAGCCTCGGGCTGACCACGAGAAAGGGCTCCGAGGACGTCCTGCTCGGTCGTCGCGGTAATTGCCGGCGCGTCGCCAAAGATGTCCGCGAGGTCATCCTCGCCTCGGTGCGCGAACACTCGCGCAAGCCGGATGCGATTTACAGCAGGATTGAGCGATACTGCGCCGGCCCCTATCTCGAGCTTTTCGCGCGCACCCGCCGTCCTGGTTGGGATGCATGGGGCGATCAGGTGGACATGTTTCCCGGAGGCGCGTCATGAGCGTAGCTCGTCACCGTCAGAAGGGAAACCGAACTGAGCGGGCCGTTGTCGCGCTTCTACAGCAGCACGGTCTCGCCGCGGAGCGCGTGCCATTGTCGGGCGCTGCACGCGGTCGTTTTGGTGGCGATGTTTCCGCTCCAGCACTCGGTCGCGATCTTCGCGGCGAGGTGAAGTGCCGGGGTGGCGGATTCCGCCGTCTGTACGACTGGCTTGAGGGACGAGACTTCCTAATCCTCCGCGCCGATCGGAAACCCCTGCTGATCGTTGCCACGCTCGAGCTTGCCGCCCAGGTCATCGAGGTGGCCGAGCGTAAGAAGGATGGCGCGCCATGAAGATATTCACGGCAGGCGACCGCCTCGCGCAGAAGAGTGGCCCCAAGATCCTACTCGTAGGTCCGAGCGGGGTCGGTAAGACGTCGCAACTCCGCACCCTGAGTAAGCAGACGTTGGCGCAGACCGTGTTGGTCGATGTCGAGGCCGGCGACCTCGCTATAGCCGACCTGGCGGTCGCGAGCGTGCGTCCACGGCTATGGAGCGAGTGTCGCGACATTGCGTGCGCTCTCGGTGGCCCGAATCCGGCCCTGCCACCGACCGCCGCCTATTCCGAGGCGCACTATGCCGAGGTGATGAAGAACCCCGAGCTAGCAAAGCTTGCGCCATTCAAGATCCTGTTCGTCGATTCCTTGGGCGCCGCGAGCCGACTCTGCCTCGGATGGTCGGAATTGCAGCCCGAGGCCGTCACCGATCGCGGCAAGAAGGATTTGCGCGCGATCTACGGGCTGTGTGCTCGCAGCATGCTGGGGTGGCTCAATCAGCTCCAGCATGCGCGCGAGCGCACCGTAATCTTCGTGACGATACTCGAGCGGCACACCGACGACTTCAATATCTCGACCTGGCGACCTCAGATTGAGGGCGGCAAAACCGGACGCGAAATACCGGGAATCGTCGACGAGATCGTGACCATGCAATGGATCGACTTCGGCGACCGAAAACCGGTGCGCGCGTTCGTTTGTACGAACCCAAATGTGTGGGGTTATCCAGCCAAGGATAGGAGCGGCCGGCTCGAGCAATTGGAGCCACCGGATCTAGGTGCACTGCTCGAGAAACTGACCGGACCGGGCGAGCGCAAACCGTTCGTCACCGTTTCACCCAAGCAGACATAGAGGAGGCAGCGATGCCCTATGACTACACCGACGCCCCGCCCGCACGCGACTTCGAAGTCATTCCCGCTGGCGAGATCGTGCCGGTTTCTCTTCACCTCCGTTACGGCGGCGCCGGCGAGGATGGCGTGCTCAAGCGCAGCAAGGATGGGGGCTGCGAAATGCTCGACATGGAGCTCACCGTCATCGACGGGAAGTACAAAGGGCGGAAATTCTGGGAATACATGGTCGTCGACGGCACCACGTCCTTCACGCCCAGGCTGCCGACATCACCCGCGGCATATTGAAGGCGATCATCGACAGCGCGAAGGGACTGATGCCCGACGACATCAGCGCCGAAGCGCGCGCCGCGCGCACGGTTTCCCTCAAAGACTTCGAGGGAATGTGCTTCATGGTGAAGATCGGCGTCGAGAAAGGCGAGCCGAAGAACGACGGCTCTGGCGGGAATTATGCGGACAAAAACTGCATCGGCTTGGTAATCACGAAGGACAAGCAGGGCTGGCGCCCAGTTGAGCAGGCACCGCCCTTCGATGGCGGGACCAGTGGCGGACCCACTACACCGAGCACTCCGGTCACGCGGCCGTCGTGGGCGTGACCATGAGCAACAAGAAGATCAAGGCGGTCGGAGAGGTCTCCCTCAGCGCGCTCGAGGACGTTTGGCAGCGGGACGCGACCGCCGCCGCCATCGCCGGCGCGCGCGGGGTTGTCCAGATCGGTGGCCCGGTTCCGCCTGGCACGCCGATCGGTCGCTTATCCGACGTTGAGTGGGGGTGGATTATCGCCGCAGTTCTGTTCGCCTGGATCTCCAAGCGGGCAGAACAGGCGACCGCGGAGGAAATCGACACCGAGCGACTCATCCGGATGGTCGCGCTCGACCCGCAGCCATGGGACGCCGGCGCGGTCGCGACGATCCTGCCCGACCTGGCGGACGAGTGCACCGATATCGACTGGACCAAACCGCTCGCCGAGTGGTCGTGCGAGACCATGGTCGAGTTCTTGCTCCGGGCCATGCGCTTGATCCGCAAGGCGATGATTGCGCGCGGCCAGAGCGACAAGGGCGTGACTCGGAAATCGAGCGCGAGCACGGTTGCGCGCCAGGCGAATGCCGCGGGCGGCGGACCATTGATGACGCCCGACGAATTCAACGATGAGATTGGCCTTTGAGCGGAGTTTTCCCGTGCTCAATCTCAACCGCGCCAACCTATCGATCGAGCCGATCAACGTCGAGCTCAACAGCGCGATCGAGCGCGCCGCGGCGACCGCGGCGGAATTGCCGCGGCCCTATCTGGGCGCATCGATCATTGGGCATGAATGCGCGCGGCGCATCCAGTACGACTGGTGGTGCAAGCCCGTGCTCGCGGCCAGGACGCGCGAAATCTTCGACCGTGGGCATTACTTTGAAGAGCGCGCGCGCCGGCATCTCATCGCCGCCGGCTTCAAGTTTGCACCGCCCGAGGCGTTGGCCTTCACCGCAGCGAATGGTGCGCTCCGTGGCCACGCCGACGGGATCATCATTCACGGCCCCGACCTACCGGGCGCCTACGTAATCTATCCGCTCATCTGGGAGTGCAAGGCAATCAACGCCAAGAACTGGCGCGCACTGGAACGCGACGGCCTCGAAAAGACCTTCCCGCAATACGCCGTGCAAGTGGCGCTCTATCAGGCGTATCTCGAAGTCACCAATCCGGCGCTGTTCACCGCCGTGAACGCCGACACTTGTGAGTGGCTGCACTTCTTCGTGCCGTTCGATGCCGAGCGCGCGCAGTTCTGGAGCGATCGCGCCCTGAACATCATTGAGGCAACACGCAACAGCAAGCTCCTCCCACGCGCCTATGACGACGCTTCGGACTGGCGCTGCAAGATGTGTCCGCACCGGGAACGTTGCTGGAGATGAGTCGTGTCCCTCCCGCCAGAAATCACGAAACGTCGGGACGATCGCCACGGCTCGAGGCTCGGCGACCAAATTCGCCGACTGTCTTCCGACAGCGACGGCGAGGTCATCAATACTGTGCGCGCCATGATGCGCACGCTGAAGTCTTGCGGCGCCGACTTTCATGCACTTGCCGATCACCTCGAGAATGGTGGTCTGAGCAAAGACGACATGGAGAAGATCCGCGCCAAGGTAGAGCAGGCCCGGCTCGAAGGCTACGCCGAGGGCGTGAAGGCCGCAGAGAGCAAGCACCACGGCACCGGTGAATTCCGTAACACGGATGGGAAGCTCGAGTGGACCGAGGTCGCGCTCTTCCTGCAGCGTAACAAGCATCGGCTTGACGCGAGACACCACCAATTCGTCGACGACATGGCTTCGCGCACGGTGTGGGGACGTGAACCGACTCCGAGGCAACACCAATACCTGCACAGCCTTCTCCACAAACTTGGCGGACCAGGAGCGATCACATGAGCCCGCAGGCCCAGACCAGCACGCCGACCATGCTCGAGGCCGCGCTCCAATACGCACGTAGCGGGATTCCGGTTTTCCCCTGCAATCCGCTCGACAAGAAGCCGCTGACCCCGAACGGTTTCTATGACGCGACCACGGACGAGGCGCAGATTCAGGCGTGGTGGACGCAATGGCCGAACGCCATGATTGCCGCGCCCACCGGCGCTAAGAGCAACATGTGGGTGCTGGATACCGACCTCGACCCGATCAAGAAGATCGACGGCGAGGCATCGCTCGCTCAGCTCACCGCGCAGCATGGTGAACTCCCGAAAACTCTAACGTCGTTTACCCCGCGAGGTGGGCGGCACCGGGTTTTCACCTGGGACAAGAGCGCCGTTACCGAGATTCGCAACAGTGCCAGCAGGATCGGTCCCGGCATCGATGTCCGCGGCGAGGGTGGATACGTAATCCTTGCGCCAAGCCGGACCGCTGACGGCGGAATCTATCGCTGGGATCCCACCACCGATCAGGCAGTCGCGGCACCCGAATGGCTGATCAACCTTGCCTGCAGCAAGAAGGCCAGTGCATGGGCGCGCGCGGCGCTCGACCGCGAGTGCAAGGCGGTTGAGTCCGCGCAGCCGGGTACGCGCAACAACACGCTCAATACCGCCGCCTTCAATCTCTTCCAGATCGTCGGCGGTGGCGGTCTCGACGAGCAGGAAGTCCGCGATCGTCTGTTCGAGGCTGCCCAGACCTGCGGCCTCGTCGCTGACGATGGCGCGCCGGCAGTGTGGGCAACCATTAACAGCGCCGCCCAGGCCGGCAAGGCGCAGCCGCGGACGCGGCCGCAGCCGCAACCGCAGCGCACTGGCCCTCGCCCCACCATCCAGGTCATCGCCGGCCAATTACCGCGCATCATCCATGAGGCCGAGAACGCGTTGGTCACGTCCGGGCTGCCGATCTTCTCGCGCGCCGGCTCGCTCGTGCAGCCCGTTCGGCGGCCGGCGGCCGTAAGACAGGTGGTCGCCCGGTTGCGTTCCTTCTGTCCGGATTCGTTCCTGGGACCGGTGGCCGAATCCGCCGTGTTTCAGAGGTACGACCGCAAGCGCAACGCCTGGGTCGAGATTGACCCGCCGCTGCAGATCGTGCGCGCGATCTTGGTTGGCGAGCGGCACTGGCCGTTCCCTCGCGTGGCCGGCATCATCACGACGCCCACTCTCCGTCCCGATGGTTCGCTCCTCGCCGATCCTGGCTACGACCCCGAGTCCGAGCTCTATCTGCTGCCGGGATTCCAGCTACCGGACATACCGGAACACCCGACCATGCAGGACGCGCAGGCTGCGCTCAAGACGTTGACTGACGCGCTCTCAGAATTCTCCTTCAAGGCGGAGAAGGGAGAGCACGAGAGACGGCTCAACCGCTCGCTCGCATTGTCGGGATTGTTGACGGCGCAGGTGCGGGGGTCGCTTCCCACTGCGCCCGTGCATCTGATCGTCGCCGACACCTCAGGAACGGGCAAAAGCTATTACGTCGACCTGGTCGCTGTGATCGCCACGGGCCGGCTTTGTCCTGTCATCACCGCATTGAAGAACATGGAGGAGACGGAGAAGCGCATCGGGTCAGTACTGCTGAGCGGCATGTCGATCATCTCGCTCGACAACTGCACCCATGATCTCAGTGGCGAGCTCCTCTGTCAGCTAGCCGAGCGGCCGGTGATCAAGATCCGGGTCCTCGGTCGCAGCGAAATGCCGGACTGCGAGTGCCACACCGCGGTGTTCGCGACTGGCAACAACATCGCGTTCAAGGGCGATATGGTCCGGCGCGGCTTCATGTGCCATCTCGAGGCGCTCGAGGAGCGGCCGGAATTACGAGCCTTCGAGCGAGATACGTTAAAGCAGGTCGCGGCCGATCGCGGACGCTATGTTGCTGCCGGGCTCACGATCATTCGCGCCTACTTGGCAGCAGGAGCGCCGCCGGTTTGCGGACCATTCGGAAGTTATCCGGAGTGGTCGACGATGGTCCGTAGACCGCTCGTCTGGCTGGGAGAGCCGGACCCGGTCGCGAGCATGGATGCCAGCCGGGCCGAGGATCCCGAGCTATCGGATATCCGCGAACTGTTCAGCCTGTGGCTGATCTACGAGATTGACCTCGACACACCCTACACGACCATTCGCTTCATCGAGGAGGCGTGCAGACCGCCGGCCGGCTTCAACCCTCCCGCGTTCAAGCAATTCCTCGTGCGCGTGGCTGGGGACAAGGATGGCAACGTCTCGGCCAAGAGGTTGGGGGAGTAGTTTCGCCGGATTAGCGGACGCGTTGTGACCGTGACCGCTGACGACGGCACGGTGGGTAAGTATCGGCTGATCAGAGAACAGGCCCGCGCTGGTCGTGCATCCTTCCGCCTTACGAGGGTCGGTTAAAATTCGGAAGTTGATCGGGCTGAATGGTGGGACCTGGGTGGACCCTTGGGACCTCGCCCGGGACCCCCTCCAGATTTGTCCATGCATCGCGCGCGTAACTAATAGTGGAGGTCCCACCGGTCCAAAGGTCCCACCATGCATGGAGTGTCAAAATGACGATCGATCGCAAAGCCTCGGTGACGGCGTGCACTGACAGCTCGCCGACAACTGGACCACAGTCCAACCTCGACAAGTTTCTCGCCGACCTGGGGAGAACGTCTCCTAGCCCTGGTGTCCGCGGCCGGCTGGTGTTCGCCCTCGACGCTACGGCTAGCCGGCAACCGGCGTGGGATACGGCCTGCAAGCTGCAGGCGGACATGTTTCGCGAGGCGTGCGCCGCCGGCGGGCTCGACATGCAGCTGGTCTATTACCGCGGTCTGGGCGAGTGCCGGGCCTCGCGCTGGATTTCGGATTCGGCGCAGCTGGCCAAGACCATGTCGCAGATTATGTGCAATGCCGGCGAGACGCAGATCGAGAAGATCCTGACTCACACCAAGAAGGAGGCCAAGCTCTTCCCAGTCAGCGCCCTGGTGTTCGTCGGCGATGCGATGGAGGAGAATCGGGACACGCTCATCCACGAAGCGAGCGAGCTCGGACGTCTCAAGGTGCCGGCCTTCATGTTCCAGGAAGGGCGCGATCGCGAGGTCGAGCAGGTATTCCGGGGCATCGCTAAAGCGACGAATGGCGCCTATTGCCGCTTCGATCCGGGTTCGGCGCGTCAGCTCGCCGAGCTCCTACGCGCGGTGGCGGCGTTCGTCGTCGGTGGAATCCCCGCGCTTGCCGCTCGGAAAGACGCCGGCGCCATCAAGCTGCTCGGGCAGCTGAAGTAAGGTGCCGTCACATGCTCGACGAGAAATCAATCTGGCGGGTTGGTGATTTTCTCACGCGCGGCGCTGAAGAGCATGGCGTTCTTCAGGTTGATGAGGCGAGCCTTTATAGGCACGTCCATATACTGCTCGCTGCTGGGTGGGACGGGCCACTGATGACGACTCCAAGGGAGGTCACCGAAATTTGCGCAAAAGACATTGGCCTGGCCACCTTCAAGGCGTCGGTTAGCGGATCCAAGCCGGGGCCGCTCGCAACGTCGGAACAGGCTCAGGCCGCGGCGGCGGAATGGGCCTATATCATCTTTTGCGACCTATACCGGGAGGACCCGGTTGAACGTGACGATGAGGGATATTGGGGCCTCACGATCAAAGCGCACTCGGTCATGCGAATGGATCGCACAAGGTTGCCGTACCTGCCCTGATCAGTGCCGATTGCGAGCCCGACCATGGAGGCGACGCGGATGTTTGTCCTGCTAAGGCCTTCCTAAGGCCGCGATGTTTTACTTCTCGCCGCGCCCTGCCTTAGCTTATTGCCGAACTCCGTTTTCCAAATCCACGAGACAGCCATGACGGCCGACGTTGCTCGGTGGCAGCAATATTTTCGCGACGCTCCACCGCAGCCTGGCGACGAGCAGGTCGGTGACTGGTCGCACGCGCAGCTTGTACGGATGGACAATCGATTCCGCGCCCGCCTCCTGCGCGCCTTCCTGCGGGGCAAAGAGAACGCCAGGCTGCGACCGCGACGTACAAGCCAGAGAGTTGCCGCCAGCGCGCCTAACCCGCCGCCACCGTCCGCTCGGCGCCCCTTGTGATCGTGCGCGCTACCTCGTACGCCACCCGATACACGAGACCGTCACCGAGATCCTTGCCGCGTAGTTCGACCGCCAGCTGCTCGAGGAAGGCGCCGCGCAGATCCCACGGCACGGAGAGCGCCGCCTGCCGCACCTCGTGCATCTGGCTGTCGGTCAATCGGAGCGTCATGGTCAGCCGATCAGTGGTGGCGGGAGTGGCCGCTTCGGTGGTTGCTCAGGGGGCGCCTCCGGCTGCACCGGTGGCACCGCAGGCGTTGGCGGAGCCTCCTGGATGGTCTCCTGCCGGGCGGGCTCGACGGTAGGCTCCTCGAGCTTGCGGATGGTCTTGGCGCGGCGCTTATGTTCCGCGGTCCATTTCTTGATCAGCGCGAGCGGAATACCGGCCCACTTGTAGTGCGCCCGTCGACCGTCTTCTCCGTGAAGCCACGTCGCAAACGTGTCGCCCTTTTTCGCGTGGCCAATGCAGTGTCCATACCAACCGGGCTCGTTCGCGTGATC
>Ga0306923_10007546_pt1 | contig 10849 bp, 10 predicted proteins | sample sta12Can44000108_FD_203841 | JGI IMG/M metagenome (GOLD analysis project Ga0306923, IMG submission 203841) | Lab enrichment of tropical soil microbial communities from Luquillo Experimental Forest, Puerto Rico - statanox.12C.anox.44.000.108 (v2)... | ecosystem: Environmental > Terrestrial >...
GCCGTCCTGATCTCGCACGCGCACTTTACTCCTCTCCCCGGTCCGTCAAAGTGCGCAAGTGCTCCGTCTCCGATCATCTTGACGAGCCGACCCCGGTGCCTCTCGACCTCCCTGCGCACAATTGCGTCGTGTTCGCGAAGAACGTTCAGCCACCGCCGATCGCTCAACTCCGCCGCTCTCTCGGTTGAGCCCACGATGTCGGTGAAGAGCACTGTGACAAGAACTCGATCCCAGTCATGAACCGGTCGCACTCCGGTGAGAAATTCCTGGATATTGTCGACGATCGCGTCCTGGTCGCCCAACCATGGAGCATAGTCTTCTCCCGCGAGCTCGACGGACTTCGCGCCGGGGATGTGCGTGGCGAGGTAGCGGCTGCCCGCTGCATGGACGGCATCTGCCGTTCGGTACACCACCAGCGTCGGGATGCGAACAGCGGTAAGCAGATGACGAACGTCGATCTTGGAAATCATTCGCATGAGCGCTAACGCGGCGGGCCAGGACTCGCAGATAATCGTTCGAAGCGTGCGTGCGATTCCAGCAATGCAGTATCGTTGGTCCGGCTGGCAGCCATAGCGTTAAACAAGGGACTGCCGACCCGGCCCCAATTCTCTTCAACACTTTGGACCCAGGCAGCCCATTCCTCTGGACGCAAGCCCCCGGGATAGTCGGGCGCCCATGGGATTTGCGGATACGCGCCGTAGAGGACGAGTGCCGACACGCGCTGCGGATAGGTGGCGGCAAACAGAATGGCTAAGGCGCCGCCTTCCGAACCACCGAACACCGCCGCACGTTCGGACCCTGCCGCATCCATCACGGCCCGCACGTCATCCATCCGTTCCTCGAGAGTGGCGATGGCGACCCGATCAGATAGCCCGGTTCCGCGCTTATCGAACATGATCAGACGCGAAAACGATGAAAGCTTCTTCAGGTATCCCGCTTGCGCGCTATCCTCCCACTGAAGCTCGAGATTGGACATGAACGGGGGCACGTGAACGAGATCGAGAGGTCCACTGCCGACTACCTGATATGCAATGTGAACGTCCCCGGATTTGGCGTATTGCGTCTTTGGAGTTTCGTTTGCCATTTAAGAGCCAGACACGACCCTAATGGTCGCTCTGACCTTAAATCGAATCCAAGCTGGTGTCGAGACAGGTATCAGCGTCCTCTTGGGTCCATCGCAGAATCTTCTCCAAATTCTACGCTAAGCCCGTTTCTGGGGACGCAGCAATCGAATGACTGAAGTGCGACTGACGGAAAGTCGCTTGGCGATTGCCCGTTTGCTCAATCCCTGCTTACGAAGCCGCCGCATTTCTGGAGCCAGTCTGGCAGCTGTTTGTGGCCGGCCGTGCGGCTTTCCATCAATTCGCGCCTGTGCGATGCCGGCCTTCACCCGGTCCCGCAATATATCCCGTTCGAATTCCGCAAAAACGGCCAGCATGCCGGCCAATGCGCTTCCGCTGGGTGTGGTCAGGTCGAGTGCTTCCGACAGTGAGACAAATCCCACCTCGAGCGCATTCAGTTCCTGCAATGTGTTAACCAGGTCGACGAGCGACCGTCCCCAACGGTCCAACCGCCAGACCAGGACAAGATCGACCTCACGCCGCCGCGCGGCCGCTATGAGGGCTTCGCGTTGCGGACGCGCTGATGCACCTGATCCCACGTCCTTAATCTCGACAGTGACCGTCCACCTTCTCTTTCTGGCGTAATCGCGCATGGCTCTGAGCTGCATTGGTAGCGTCTGCTGGTCATGCGTGGAGACACGGGCATAGAGCCCGGCCCGAGGCGCTTTCTCCCCCTGTCCAAAAACCCCCTTCCGGGCGGGGCTCGAAATACGTGGTTTTTGCTGGCTTTGACGCATGAGGTTTTGCTATGTCCAAAAACTTTAGTTTCTTTACAGGGCACTACAAGAACATATTGCGTCTCGCTCCGACTATGAAGAAGCACGAAATTCTCTCGCCTCAATCCCGCGCCGTACTGTTTGATCCGCCGACTGATCCGGCAGCGATCGTTCGGCACTATACGCTCTCGCCTGAAGACCTTGCGTTAATTCGGCAGCGCCGGCGCGATGCCAACCGGCTTGGGTTCGCATTGCATCTCGCTTACCTGCGCTTTCCTGGCCGAGTGCTGGGCGCTGAGGAAACGCCGCCGCCGGATATGCTCGCCTTCATCGCCGGTCAACTGGGAATCAAGCAGAAGACCTTCGGCGACTACGCCCGCCGGAAGGAAACCCGCTGGGAACATATCGGCGGGTTACAAGGCTACTTGAAGGTTCGACCATTCCAAAGGGAAGACCATCGGGCCGTCGCGAAAGTCGCTTTGGAGGAGGCTACCGGCACCGACCGCGGCGACGTGATAGTCACGGCGATGATTAGTCATCTCCGCAAAAACAGCATTCTGCTTCCTGCATCCGTGACCCTGGAAAAAATTGGTTTGGCCGCCCGCGCCCGTGCTCGTAAGCTGGCGTATCAGAGTCTCGTCGAAGGCTTACCGAAACAGACCATTGCTGCACTCGAAGCGCTGATCGTAATTGATGGGGACGAAGACCACACACCACTGACATGGCTGCGCGAATGGTCGGAAGCACCGGCCCGAAAGAACCTGGCTGGAATCATTGAGCGGCTACACTCCATCCGCAGGCTGAACGTCGAAGCCGATCGTGAGAAGCGCATTCACCGTGCGCGGTATGCGGCAATTGCGCGAGAGACCGCCATTCTCAGCGCGCAGCACTTATCTCGGTTTGACCAACAACGCCGGCTCGCCACGCTCGTCGTCTTTGTGCGGGAAATGGAAGCGATTCTCACGGACGCCGGCATCACCATGTTCGACAAGATGCTCGGCAGTGTGTTTCGTAAGGCGGATCACGAGCACAAGGAACGCATGGTCGATCAGGCGACGGCGCTCGCTGCCTCGACCCGCGTGCTTCTTGGGATGGCCAAGGCCCTGTTAGCCGCTAAGGCGTCCGGCACTGATCCGCTTGCGGCCGTGGAAAATGAGATCGGCTGGCAACGCCTGGAAACCTTGGTGAAAGAAGTCGATGCCGCCGTTGGGCTGATGCTCGCGAAGACAATCTTGCAGAGGTCGTTGCGCAGCATTCGGCGGTGCGCCGTATTGTGCCGGGGCTGCTCGGCGCGTTCGTATTCCGCTCCTGGAAGACCGACGATCCCTTGCTCGGCGCTCTCGACATGCTGCGCGGTGTTTATGCAGCGGGAGAGCGGAAGCTTCCTGCCAACATCCCAACAGCGTTCCTTAAGCCCGCGTGGCGCAGGCTTGTTGGTATCGGTGCGGCGCGCGACCGCCGAACTTATGAAATGGCCGTGATGATCACGCTGCGCGATCGCTTACGCGCTGGCGATATATGGGTTGAAGGTAGCCGGGCGTTTCGTGCCTTCGATGATTTTCTTTTGCCGACGGCTGTCTTCGCAGCGCGGCGGGGAGACGGTGAATTGGGGCTTGCCGTGCCCGACCGGTTCGAGGACTGGCGCGACGAGCGAGTCGCCACGCTGGAATCCCGGCTCCGGCAGGTCAAGGACTTGGCGGAGGCAGGCGAGCTGCCCGAGGCCATGGTCACTGAAGAGGGTCTTTCGATCCGTCCGATTCGCCGAAATGATCCGGCCGGCACCGATGATATCGCGCGGCGGCTCTACGGCATGCTGCCGCGCCTAAGGATCACCGAGCTTCTGGTTGAAGTTCATGCTTGGACCGGATTTGCCGATCGGTTCGTGCATCTTCGTACCGGAGATCCACCCGAAGACAGCGTGGCGCTGATGACAGCGGTCCTGGCTGACGCGACCAATCTCGGGCTCGCCCGAATGGCCCGCAGTTCCGGGGTGTTCAGCCATTCGAAGCTGCTTCGAAGCCATCCATGCCCAACCATTCACCGTGATTTGGGGCGACGGCGACACTTCATCGTCAGATGGTCAATTCTTCAGGGCCGGCGGGCATGGTGAAGCTCGTGCCGACCACAATGCCCGCTATGGTTCGGAGCCAGGGGTCAAGTTCTATACTCACATCTCCGATCGCTACGCGCCGTTCCACACCAAAGTCATCGCGGCCAATACCAGCGAAGCACTCCATGTTCTTGACGGCCTTCTTCACCATGAAACTTCGCTCGCCATCAAGGAGCACTACACCGATACGGGCGGGGCCACCGAACATGTATTCGGTCTCTGCCATGCCCTCGGATTCCGGTTTGCTCCACGCATCCGTGATCTTGGCGATCGTCGGCTCTATGCTGCTGATGCCCGGGCCGACTACGGCGTGCTCAAGCCGATGATCGGCGGCGTGGCCAATTTCGCCCTCATCGAGGAGAACTGGGACGAATATCTGCGCCTCACGGCGTCGATCCGGACAGGGACCGTCTCACCATCGGCGTTGCTGCGCCGACTGGCGGCTTATCCCCGGCAGAACGCCCAGGCCAAAACGCTTCGTGAAATCGGCTGCATTGAACGTACAGTGTTTACTCTCGATTGGATTGTGGACCCAGCGCTGCGGCGGCGCTCGAATGCCGGATTGAACAAAGGCGAGGCCAGGAATGCCCTGTCAAAAACCATCTTCTTCCACCGCCACGCTGAAATCCGTGATCGCACCTTTGAAAACCAGAGCTACCGCGCATCCGGGCTCAATCTCGCCGTTGCCGCTGTGGTCCTTTGGAATACAGTTTATCTCAGCCGTGCGGTTGCCGAACTGCGCTCGCATGGCGAGGTCATTCCGGATGAACTCCTTGCCCACATCGCCCCTCTCGGCTGGGAACATATCACCTTCAATGGCGATTACGTCTGGCCGCGTGCACCGCTCAAAGGAGGCTTCCGCCCTCTTCGGAACCCACGTTCGTCCTTCCTCGATGCCGCTTAGCGTAGGATTTGGGGAAGATTCTGCTATGACCCCTAGTAGATGGCGCTGTCCGCGGCGCGCCCTGCGTGATCACTCGCCACGGCCGGCGCGAAGGGTCGTGATCGCGTATGAGGAATGGGAGAAGATCTCACGAGTGCCGTCGTTCGGCCGCCTGTTGATGGCCGCAACCGGCAGCCAGCATAGGGTCCTGAGCAGCCGCCGCAAGCTCTTGCACCTGTGCGCGATTGAAGAACTAATTACGGACCTCGACGGAGACCGGCCCGCGCCGGTTAAGAATCTCCACTGTCGCCGTGTATGGAGCCCGCCGCGCAAGGAAGGAAACCGACGACCCTTCGCCGACCTGGAGGTCCTCAACCCTGAGCCACTCGAGCCACAGCGGCAGCATCGGCTTGTCAATTACGAGCTGGCGCTCGAAGCCTCGCACCTCGATCCCGAGCAACGCCTGCAGGACCATAAAGACACTGGCCGCCGACCAGGCCTGCGGATGGCAGGCGACCGGGTAGGGAACCGGTGCGAGGTTCGACTCGCGCTTAAAGCCGCAGAACAGCTCGGGCAGGCTGCCGGTACGGAGTTGCACAGCGGCATCGAACAGCCCGTCGAGAATCTTGAGCACTCCCGCCGAATTTCCGGCCCTCGCAAGTCCCATCGCCCCGACGCCGTTGTCATGCGGCCATACCGAGCCGTTGTGGTAGCTCATCGGGTTGTACCGCCGCTCGCCCGATCCCAAGGTCCTGAGACCCCAGCCTGAGAAGATGTCGTCGGCTAGCAGGCGCGCCGACAGCGCCGCGGCGCGGTCACCGTCGAGCAAGCCAGTGGCAAGGCAATGCGCTGCGTTCGACGACATCACGCGGCAGGGCCGTTTGTCGGCGTCCAGCGCGAGCGCAACGGTTTGCTCGTTCTCCAGCCAGAAGTCGCGTGCAAAAGCCGCTTTGAGCTTGTCGGCGCGTTCCCTCAACCCGGCCGCCACGTCGCCGCGGTCGAGCCTCGTCGCGACGTCCGCAATCGCCACCTGCGCCGCGTACACGTAACTCTGCACCTCGCAGAGCGCAATCGGTGGCGCCGCCAGGGTGCCGTCCGAATGACTGATGGCGTCCCAGGAGTCTTTCCATCCTTGATTAGCGAGGCCGTGTGGCGTTTCGCCGAAATATTCCACATAGCCGTCGCCGTCGCGATCGCCCCATCGCTCAATCCACTCGCGCGCTAGGTGTACGTTGGGCCAAAGCTCCTCGGCGAGCCTAAGGTCGCCAGTGACCGCGACGTAACGGCCTAAGAGCCAGAGAAACAGCGGCGTCGAATCGACGCTTCCGTAATAGCGTCCGAAGGGAACCTCGCCTGTACGAGCCATCTCGCCGTAGCGAATTTCGTGGACGATCTTGCCCGGCTGTTCGTCGCGAGCGGCGTTGAGCTCCGACCCCTGCAAGGAGGCGAGGATGCGCAACGTGCCGCGGGCGAGGCTCGGGTTGAACGGAAGCAGCGACAGCGCGGTGACGATGCTGTCGCGACCGAAAAGAGTAGCGAACCAGGGAATGCCCGCGAGGGTGAAATGGCCCCGTTCGGTGCCGCTCGTGATCATCGCAAGATGCGCATAGGAGGCACGCAGCATCGAGTCCATCAACTCATTGCTGGTCGAAATCCGGGCGTATTCGGCTTGAAGCCCGGCGACCTCCCCGCGCCGCGCCTCGCGCGCTTCCGCGAACACGCGACGCGCGGCAGGCTTTCCAGCAGCTATGCCGGGTTCCGCCTCACCGGTTATGCGGATCTCAAGTGTCATTGGCTCGTCGGGCTGGAGATTTAGCAGGTACGAAGCTTCGCGGATGCCCAGGGTGGGCGGGGGAGGATCGAAGAGGACCTCGGTAAACCGCGTGATCCCATCGAGTCCCCGAGAGGACAGGCGCACGGTGCCGCCGTTGACTGCGGGCGGGAAAAACTCGCCGCGGCGCAGGCGTTTTGTTCCACGTACCTCGAACATGTCGGCGAAATCGGCGCCATAGGCGAAATCCAACTCCATCGCGACCGGCGCAGGGGCGTAGCTGCGAACGGTTACTCGATGAAACATCTGAGCGCGGTCCAGCACCCAGCTGCGTTCGATCTGGATCGAGTTGCGCGCAAGCACGATGGCTCCGCCGTGTACCTCGAGATCGGGGTTGGTCAAATTGACCCGCAACTGAGCGTTGTCGTCGCTCAGGTAAGAGTTGAGAAGGTAGGGGGCTTCACCCGCGATTTTGAGCTCGAAACGACTCAGGTAACGGGTATCGCAATGGAAAAAACCGAGCGCCTCGAGCGGGGACTCCAGGATGTCTCCACCGGCGTCCAGAAGCGCAAAGCTCTCGCTGCCGGCCAGCACCCGCGTTGAGCGCCGCGAGGCTACAGAGGATGCCAGAATGTAGAAATCCGACCCTATCTTCAGCATTCCGGGTACCCAACGCTCCGCCGAGCCGCGAGGTACGCCGCGCCTGGCAGAACCGCCATTAGTATTCGCTCGTCTCACAACGCTGCGTCCGCCTCCCCTCCATCCTGCCCGTCACCGCCGTCGCGTTGCGGCGTTCGTCGATCAATCGATAATAGACGCGCTCGTAATTGGCCGCCATCACCGCGGACGTGAAGCGCTTCTCGAATACCTCGCGGCAGCCCTGCCGCGACAGTTTTCCGACCTCGGCGGCCGCCCTCACGAGGTCGTCTATTCCCGACGCTATCAAACCCGTGACGCCCGGGCGCAGCACCTCCGGCACCGAGCCACAGGGCCTCGCGATCACAGGAGTACCGCACGCCATCGCCTCGATCATCGCCAGCCCGAATGGCTCGGGCCAGTCCACTGTGAAGAGCAGCGCCAACGCGCCGCCAAGAAAATCCTGCTTCTCGGAATCGTTTATTTCACCGAGAAATTCCACCCGCGGGGTGGAGAGCAGTGGCTTGATAACTGCCTCAAAGTAGTCGCGGTCGACCCGATCGACCTTGGCCGCAATCTTGAGTGGCATCCCGGAGCGCCGCGCAATTTCGATTGCAAGGTCAGGCCGCTTCTCGGGCGCGATACGGCCGAGGAAGGCGAGGTAGGTGCCGGCGCCGGGGTTGAAGCGCAAAAGATCCTTCGGCAGGCCGTGATAAACCGTAGCAATCCAGTTCATGAAGAGGAGCGGGCGGCGCTGCTCGTCGCTGATCGAGACCAGCGGCAGGTCCGTGTAAGACCGGTAGAGCGGCAAGAAGGCGTCGAGATCGAGCCGGCCGTGCATAGTTGAGACGGTCGGAACGCTTACCAGGCGGGAGAATGGGAAGGCCAGGAAATCGACGTGGGAGTGGATAATGTCGAAGCGCTCGGCGTGCTCATAAATCTCGCTAAGCATCGGAAGGTGGTACGCCGGGCCCATATAGTCGAGCCCGGTAAGGCGTAAAGCTTTGGGGAAGCCCGCTCTCAGAGGCACCTTGGCGGTGGAGTCGCCCGACGCGAACAGCGTCACTTCATGCCCGCGGCGAGCCAACTCTTCGGCAATATAGGCCACCACCCGCTCAGTGCCACCGTAAAGCTTGGGCGGAACGCTTTCGTACAGCGGCGCAATTAGTGCAATCCGAAGGGGCCGATCGACCAATGACTTGTGGCTGTCCGGCGAGAAATACTCTTGGCGTGCCAGGATCGTCTGCCTATTCACCTCCAAGGCCCACAGCGTGACACGTGAGCCGACAAGAGATTTAATCCCGCAGATCCGTCTTGGCAGGCCACGAGCCGCCACAGAGTTAAGGTCACCCGCGTTTACCGAAAAGCGCAAGTCCGATTCAGATCGCCGAGCCTTGCAGGAAATCGAGTCGAACAAGCGGTACTGTGACTTGGTAGTACTTTACCCGCGACGGCGAGAACGATTTTGACATCCCAGTGCGTGCACAAGAAGAATTCACGCTTCCATGGCCTCACGGGTGAATTGACCCGGCCGGGGATTTTAATTGTGGTGCACGCAGGAGTTTTTGCTCGAGATCATCATCAAGATGCGCGTGCCTCGCTAAAACGCTGGCCTTCGTGGCAGTCCAACGCGCGCAAGCACGTTTTCACGAAAAAAACGATGAGTCAAGTGAATCATCCCGAAATCTTTTCTAACTGGGCTGCCCAGGGTCGAATTTTGTCGCAATCCGCTGAGCGCCTCTATCCGTCAGCTTTGGGATCAGGGACATCCCTTCGTCGAATCCATCATCAAGGGTACCGAAAGGGGTACGGCAGCTTCGCGCGACGATGACGACCGACCTCGTCGATGCCCTGGGTTTCCTGCCGGCGGCGCTGTCTGCGCGGAATTGGAACGAGCGATGATAAGCTCCCATCGGACTGAAGACCGGGGGAATCAGTAGATACCACCCGGTTAGGCTGAGTGCGAGCGCGTGGCTGTGCTTCATCTGGTACCTTGTGGCTGAAGCGAGCGTCGACTTCTCAAAGCAGTCCGGCCATTCCGCTTTCCGCAACGCTCATTGAGCGTGAACGAGTATTAATCGAGGCTGCGCTGGCGCGAAGCCGCGGCCGCAGTTGCCCGCCACATCTGCCCGCTTTCCGTTTCGCTTACAAGGGCCAACACAATTCAGCCCTCGCCGATGAACCGCGGCGCGAATTGCGAACCGTAGCGCAACATTGGCGACTCCATTCATGGGCGAGTCTGCTTGGTCGGCGAATCGATAACGGATGCCCTGCGCTTTCTTACCTCGCGCTCAATCGCGGCATCGATTCCGACCACCGTGTAACCCATCGTATTAAGGAATTTGTAGAGCCGCAGGACGTACTCGTGTGGAGTATTAGCCTCCCACACCCGCATCGCCTCGTCGGTCTCCATCAGGCTCGACAGCCAACTCTGACGCTTCGTCAGAACCTCGTTGAGCAGACCTGCGATCTTTTCGGCATTCGCACAATGCCTGTTTGTTGGGTCGTAGGGTCCGCTCATCAAGCCCAGCTTGACGATGGCGTCCCACACATCATTGCCTGTCAGTGGCATAGTCGTGTTCCCTTTTTAGCCCATCCGCTTGTGGCTAATGTCCCAGGGTTCCATGCGTTAGCCCGAAGAGGACGGAGCGGTATGACCGTTCCACGTCGAGGCTTTGCCACTGGGGTTTGAGCGATATGCGCTCGCCTGCATTTGATGGAGCAGCCAGCGGAATAGTCCCGTTGGATGGGGCTTCTCGGCTATCTCCTTTTTATCGTCTATGCATTTTCGTGGATCCCGATCTCTTCGTTAGGCAGCTTTCGCGCGGTCTTCTGGTAGACCAGCCCTTCTGGCTCACAACCTCCTCCGAGATCAGCACCTCCTTGATGTTCTGCGGACCTCCTTACATCAGGTCCAGCATGGATCTTTCCATAATAGCAAGGAAGCCACGCGCGCGGGACTTTCGCTCGAGCGCATCGCGCGCGATCAGGGTTCCTCGTCCAGCTCGCGCACCAGAATCAAACCACCGTCGGAGGTCACTCGTACGCCACCTGAAACTCGACCCGCAGAGCGCTGTTGAACGACAGCTGAAACGGCCGATTTTGTCTCTCACCCACCGCCTATCTCAGCGAATTTTGGCTACTATGCCTGATTCTAACGGGGACGCGGCCTTCCGATATGATGGCCGAACCAAAATGCGTTGTCATAGTAAAGCCTTTAGAACCTTTCTGCTAGGCGTCGATTTGGAGATTGCATCCTTTTCGGGCTGCAGTTGCCGATGACTCCTCTGTCATTCCAGGAAGAAAGTGCAGTTCCAGCTCGCCGATAGCGAACGCGGAAATTTGTGCGATGCTCGTCACGGCAGGTTCGTCGGCAAGCTCCCGAGGGAAGGGGTGGATGAGTTCGTCAGCGGTTTGGCCGCAATACTTCGTCCCCGGCCGCTGCAGGCTGATGAAAGGATGAAAGAGTGGGTAGCCATTCATGCCGGACTGGCTGCTTCGGTCGAACTAGTGCGATGTCCCGCGCCCGGTAGACGGTGATCCAGGAGACTTTAAAGAGGTTGGCTAGCGCGGCTAAGTGGAGCCAAAGCGGAACCTGCCTGAGCGAATAGA
>Ga0306923_10007547_pt1 | contig 10848 bp, 9 predicted proteins | sample sta12Can44000108_FD_203841 | JGI IMG/M metagenome (GOLD analysis project Ga0306923, IMG submission 203841) | Lab enrichment of tropical soil microbial communities from Luquillo Experimental Forest, Puerto Rico - statanox.12C.anox.44.000.108 (v2)... | ecosystem: Environmental > Terrestrial > Soil...
GGAAAGACGATGGTTTTTTTGCGCTGGCGGGCGCACTCCACGAGTCCCGCCATGAACCGCGTCGCCGATTCGGGAATGGCCGCCATCTGCCGGAATCCTGAGTCTAGCAGGACCGAAGGTATCATCGGAGTGGATCCATACGCGAGACGACGGGATCCACACGATCGCTCCCGGAAGCCGGCTTCCTGGGCGCCGAATCCCAGGTGGCATGACTCGCCTCCCCATCTCGATTACCGGAGTTGGCCCTCACAAGCGGCGCTGCGGCAGCGTCTTAGGCCCAACCCGGAAACCGGCCGACCAGGGGACTCTTTTTGTGTCGTCGAACCGAAAACCGGACTCCTGTTGTCTGGGACGCTCCGCCTTTCCCGCGGCCGGCCCTCAGTCGCCGAGGAACTTGCCGAAGGGGCGCAGGCCTTGGACGTTGTCACAGACGGCTTTGAGCGCGGCAGTCAGGGGGATGGCGAGCAGCAGACCCGGGGCGTCCCAAAGGAAGCCCCAGAACATCAGCGAAAACGTGACTACCAGCGGGTTCAGGTGGACGCGAGACCCGACCACCTTAGGGTACAGAAGATTCATCGCTACCAGGTGCAGCAGGGCTACCACGATGACCACCAACACATAGATGGGGAACAGGTTCAATCCGAGCGCGGCGAACAGCGGCGGGACCATGGCCAGGGGCAAGCCGATGTAGGGCACCAGGCTGAGAAACCCGCTCAGCGGCCCGACCAGAAGGGGGAACGGCAGGCGGATGAACCAGAAGATCACTGAGCTCAGGAAAGCCAGCAGCACTCCCAGCAAGAAATTCCCGACCACGAACGCGCGCACCATACCGGCGATCCCTTCCAGACTGCGCGCGGCGACCAGCCGATCTTCCCCGCGAAAGAACTGAAGGAAGCTTCGATTGATGTGGTCGCGCCAGCTCAGCATGAAATAGACCAGGAATGGAATGAACGAGACCATGAGCAAGATCTGATAGAAGGAATTCAGCCGCGTGTAGACGTACTCGCCGATCGAGGTTCCTTCTTCGTGGATGCGGACTTCGGGGATGAGCGTCGGCCCTGGGGCGGCGATCGCGGCGGGCGGCGGTTCGGCGGCCCGGCGGCGGCGGGACTGTTCTGCGGCCTGCTGGGCCTGAGCGCGCGTCTGCTCCTGCTGCTGCCGTTGACGGGCCGGCACGAGCATCTGGTACGTCCGTTGCTCCATTGCCTGCAGTTTTTGCTGGGCTTCATCGACGAGGTCGGCGATCTGCTGGCCGTACCGGGGAAGGTCGTCGTACAAACTCGTGAGCTGGGAATAGGCGCCGATCCCCGTTACGTATAGAAGGAGCAGGGCCACTGTGCAGACCAGGAAGGCTGCGAGGCTGCGCGGGAACCGTGCGCGAACCAGCAATGCGACAAATGGTTCGAGAATAAAGGCGATCATGATGGCGACCAGGGCGGTGATAAACAGCACCCGCCCGAAGTACAGAGCGGCGATCACCACTCCGCCCGCAATCATCGGCAGCGCGAGCTGGCGGGCCTCTTGCACCGCCTTGCGGCCTGTGCTGAGAGGCTTGGAAACTGTTGCCACGGCGCGACGACGACCCTTAATTTCGAATGTAGCATGGGCGCCTTTATAATGGAATTGTTTGAGCGCGCCAAAACCCCGCATCTTAGCTCTAGATCTCGGTAAAAAACGCATTGGACTGGCTCTGTCCGATCCACTGGGGATCACGGCCCAAGGCTTGCCCAACCTGGAACGCACCCGAAAACGCGATGACCTGGCCGCTCTCGCTCGCCTGACCGAAGAACAGGAAGTGGGGCTGATCCTGGTGGGCAACCCGGTGAACATGGGAGGCGGCGAAGGGCGGCAATCGGCCTGGGTTCGCGAATTCGCCGAAGAGCTCAAGAAACGCACGGGACTCGCGATCTGCTTCTGGGACGAGCGTCTCACCACCGTCGCGGCCAACCGTGTGCTACAGGAGAGCGGAATCAGCGGGCGGAAGCGCGCAGCCGCCGTGGACCGGCTGTCGGCCGTGATCCTGCTGCAAAGTTACCTGGACTCGCTATGAGATTCATGCGCACGCTCGCCATCTTCCTCGTGCTGGCTTTTCTGGCCAGCGGCTACGCAGCCTTTCGCCTGACGAGCCCGTATCGTGGATTTTCCAAGCCGGTTGTAGTCGAGTTTCCGCACGGCACTTCCGCCGGCTCGATCGCCAGCATGCTGGCCGACGCCGGGGTGGTGGCGAGCCGCTGGGATTTCTCGCTCGTCCATCTGCTGAACCGGCACCGGGTTCTGCAGGCAGGCGAATACCGGTTCCAAAACCCCGCCTCTCCGCTTGAGGTGTTCGACCGCATCGCGCGCGGCGACATTTTTTATTACCAACTCGTGGTGCCCGAAGGCAGGAACATGTTCGATATCGCGGCCGCCGTCGAGGAACTCGGACTCTTCCCGGCCCAGGATTTCCTAAAGGCGGCGCGCAACCCCGACCTGGTCCGCGACCTGGATCCTCGCGCGCCCACGCTTGAAGGATATCTGTTTCCAAGCACTTACCGTCTGAGCCGCCGCACCACGCCGGCCGGGTTATGCCGAATGATGACGGGCAAATTCCGTGAACGGTGGCTCAGCCTGCACGCATCCACCGGTGTGCATGCCACGGTCACGCTGGCCTCTCTGGTCGAGAAGGAAGGTAAGCTCCCGGCGGAACGGCCCCTGATCGCGGCGGTTTTCTCCAACCGTCTACGGATGGGCATGAAGCTCGATTGCGATCCCACGACGATTTACGCCGCCCTACTCGACAATCGTTACAAGGGTGTCATCCACAAGTCCGACCTGGAGAGTGATCATCTCTACAACACCTACCGGCATCGCGGGCTTCCGCCGGGTCCTATCGCCAACCCGGGGCTGGCGTCGTTAGAGGCTGCGCTCGACCCGGCCAAAACGGAGGCGCTCTATTTCGTGCTACGGCCCGATGGCTCCGGCGCCCACGCGTTCTCCAATACGATTGCCGCGCACCAGGCTGCAACCGCCAAGTATCGCCGTGGACTCGCGCGGTAAATCGGTCAAGCAGCGATTGCGTCAATACCTGGCGGAACAACAACCGGCGGCGATCACCGAAGCGGTGTGGCTCGAGTTGCGCGAGCGACTAGCCCCGGTCTCGGAGAGTTACCTGCGCGACTTGCTGCGCGCGACCGGCCTGCCATTCGCGCAGCCGTACGCCGGCATCCGGCAGCACACCTTCGAAGATCTTGAGCAATCGCTGCGCGAGATGCAGCAGGTCTATGCGGAGGCAGTGGCGGCCGGAAATCGGGGTCGCGTTCGATACTGCCGCCGCCAGGTGATCGCGGCCAAGGACCGCGCGCGCTTCCTGGCGCGCCACCCGCGCACCGCACCCGAGAAGCGGCAGCAGAAGGAAGAAATGACGCAGTGGATGCTGGTTTGGCTGGACAGCCCCGAGGTCTTCCCGGCATGGGCTGAGGCCCGCAAACGAGTGGCCCGCCCCAGCTGACGCTAACGCTGACGGCTGACCGAGTTTCCGGCTCACCCAGGCCTGGGCGAGACCGAGATCTTGACGGACAACGTCGACGGAAAGGCCGCGCGCCTCGCCCGTCTGGGCGGCGGCCACGCCTGCAAATTCTCGCATTTCGACGAGCGAAGCCGGCGCTTCGTATTCCGCGGTGAGCGGGCGGAGTGCATTATTCCAAAAGGAACTGGCCCAACCGCTCGGCTCCTTCGGTCCCGGGCCATTTCCAGATTGACCGTCCCCGCCGTCACCTCCACCGCCGTTGTGATCGGAGCCGCCCGCGACCGCGCCAGGCCCAACCCGAAACTTTGCCGCATCACCCGAGACGGACCGGCCAGGAACGGAACTTCGCCGGTGAATCTGTCGCTCGCTCGCGAACCCGCCTCCGGTACGCCTCGCGCACCACGGAGGATGGTTGAAGCGTAGGATCTACTTCGATGGCAAGTGCCGGGTGGCGAGACGGTCGAGTTTGTGGCGTTACGCAGAGCACCGGGACCAGCTCATTAAAGGCAGTTGCCTCTCCGCTAGGTAGCCGTTCGAATCACGGGCCACCGGGGGAGTCACCGGTAAGCGCGCGAGGTCCCGATGTCTGGAGAATCGATGGATCGATTGCCGCGTGTAGCGGAGGACCGATGAGCGGGCTAAAGTCGAACCCCGTTGGCGTCAAAAACCGGAATGGCAGCGCGGGCGGACTCCGGGAAGCGCTACGGAACCTTCTTGCTGTGGAACCGGTAGCCCAGGATCGCTTTGATCAGTAAGTGATCGGTGGCTTGCGTGACGCCCACCCCGACGCCGAAGTTAAACTCCCAATTCGGTCCGAAATCAATGTCGACCGCCGGAAGAATCTGCTGCTGCTGATCGCGCAGCGGATCGAAGCCGGTCACGGGCCCGTAGGAGCCGTAATACTCCATTCCAACCGCGACTTTGCTGGTGACGTCATAGCTGAACTTGAAGTTGGGGGAGAACACGTAGCCACGCGCCTGCTCCGGACCGCGGAAGGACTTGTCAAAGGTGGGATTAAAGGCCAGATACAGCCCGCGCTGGTCGTCCTGGTCGGAGTGTCCGAGAACCAGTTTCTTGTCAACGATCGGGCGGATCTCCCACGTCCAGGTGTCGGCGGAAATGATCGGTCGTTGCCAGCCGATCTCATTGGAAATGCTGAGACCCACAGGAATATGATGTTTCGCGGTGAATTCTTTCGATAGGGCAAACCGGGGCCGAATGTGCGAGCCCACATACATCCATCCATGGTCCGGTTGGATGGTGTTGAAGATATAGAATCCGGTTTCAAACCAGTCGTTGAAACCGTGGGTAATTTCCACGGTTTCGTGTTGGGCGTGATTGGTCGGAAGCGCGCCATCTTCGATGGTCTTGGTGCCGGATGCTGTGAAGTTACTGTGCAACTCGACCATGGTGGCGCCGGGCTGGACGAGCTCATAGCCGTAGACCTGCACTTCGTAGTTGCCTTGGGCGAGCAGGACGACCGGGCCCCAACCCAGGAGAATGGCTGCCGCCATGATTTGGCGCACTTAAATTACCCCTTCAGCGTCGGCCCGGCGCGCAGACATGCGGCCGGCACCTTGTGCGGCCCTCGGCTAACAAGCCAACTCGAGGAACCACTCCATGTAAATATAAACCACCGGAGCGGGTTTAGGGTGAGTCGTTGGGGCTATTCCACGCTCGCGCAGGCCGCATGGTAGATCTCGAGGACTTCGCGGGCGGTGCGGTCCCAGCTGAAGCGCGCGGCTTGCTCACGGCCGCAACGCACCAGGGCGGCCCGGAGGCTCTCGTCGAGCAGCACTTCGGTGATACCGCGCGCGATCTCGAAGACATTGGAGGGGTTGACCTGCACCGCCGCGTCGCCCAGCACTTCCGGCAGGGAACTAACGTTGGAAGCCACCACCGGCGTGCCGCACGCCATCGCTTCGAGCGGGGGCAAACCGAACCCCTCGTAGCGCGAGACAAAGACGAACGCCGTGGCAGCCTCGTAAAAGTGGCGCAGGGTCTGGAACGGGACAAATCCCAGAAACCGCACCACGTTTTCAGCCCGGCTTTTGATGACCGCCTGCCGCACCGCCGGGTACTGGGAAATGGTATCGCCGATGATGATCAGGCGCAGATCCTTGTAGACCGGGTGCGTGGAGAGCTGATCGCGCACTACGGCGAAGGCTTCGACCAGGCGCGGCACGTTTTTGTGAGGCCGGATGTTACCGGCATAGAGCAAATAGGGATAGTGAATCTGATAGCGTTCCAAGATTCGTTGTCTTTCGCGCGCGTCCTCCGTGCCGTCCTGGCGGAAGAATCCCGGGTCGGGCGCATTGTAGACGCGATGGACGTGGTCTGGCGGAATGCCGAGCAGGTTCTGGATGTCCCGCTTGGTGGCCTCCGAGACGGCAATCACCTCGTTCGCGCGCACCAGACCGCGGCGGTAGCGGTAGCGGCTTAGACGCATGTGCAGACCGGACCCTTCCTCTTCAAACAACAGGCTGGACATGTCGTGAACAGTCACGACATAGGGCCGAATCATGGCCAGCGGCACGCGGTTGAGGGGGATGTGCACCAAGTCCGGATGCAATCGGTGCAAGAAAATGGGAAAGGCGATGTGGTCGAGCGGATCGAGATCGCTTCGGGAGTAGATCGCCATCTGAAAATTCTCGGGGAGGCCGGCCAGCCCGGACCCTTCCGCCGCACCGCTCACCAGCGTATAGTGATTGCGCCGGTCGACGACTCCCAAGGCATGAACCAGGCTTCGAATGTGAGTGCCGATCCCGAAGTCCTGACTACGCCGGACGTCGATGACGATGTGGCTGCTCATCCTACGCCCGAACGGCGTCGAGCTTCCATTGGTACAACGGAAAACGGGCGGCAAGCGCACCGACCCGGCTCCGTACCGCCGCGATCGCCCTCTCGTCGGAGATCCGGGCCAGCACTTCGGCGATCAGCCCGCCTACCTCACGCATTTCCGCCTCTTTGAACCCGCGAGTGGTGACGGCCGGCGAGCCGAGCCGCAGGCCGCTGGGGTTGAGTGGCGGGTTGACGTCGAAAGGAATCGCGTTCTTGTTGACAGTGATGGCCGCCCGGTCGAGCGCCTTCTCGGCATCTTTGCCGCGCACACCCTTGGAAAAGACGTCGACCAGCATCAAGTGCGTGTCGGTGCCACCGGAAACCACGCGGTAACCCTCCGCCGCCAGGGTCTCGGCGAGCGTGCTGGCGTTCGCCAGCACCTGCTTTTGATAGATGACGAATTCGGGCGTCATGGCTTCTTGAAAACACACGGCTTTGGCCGCGATCACGTGCACCAGAGGCCCGCCCTGAATTCCCGGGAAGACAACCTTGTCGATAGCCGCCGCATACTGCTGCTTGGAAAGAATAAGCCCCGATCGCGGCCCGCGCAGAGTTTTGTGTGTCGTGGAGGTGACAATATCGGCGTATTCGCACGGGTTCGGATGCAGACGCGCCGCGACCAGCCCCGAGATATGCGCCATGTCGACCAGCAAGACCGCACCCACGGCGTCGGCAATCCGTCGAAAACGCCCGAAGTCGAGGATGCGCGGATACGCGCTTCCGCCAGCGACGATCAACTTGGGCTTATGCTGGCGCGCGAGGCTCTCCACTTCGTCGTAGTCGATGCGCTCGTCCTCTTTGCGCACGTTGTACGGCACCACCTGGAAGGTCTTTCCCGAGAAGTTCAGCGGATGGCCGTGGGTGAGGTGCCCTCCGTGCGCGAGGTTCAGGCCCATGATCGTGTCGCCGTGCGCGCACACGGCGTGATAAGCCGCTTCGTTGGCCTGCGACCCAGAATGCGGTTGCACGTTGGCATGTTCGGCGCCAAACAACTTCTTGACGCGCTCCCGCGCTAACTCTTCCACGATGTCGGTAAACTCGCAGCCGCCGTAGTAACGTTTGCCGGGATAGCCTTCGGCATACTTGTTGGTGAACACGCTGCCGGTGGCCTCCATGACCGCCTGGGAGGTGAAATTCTCGCTAGCGATCAATTCCAGGTGCGAGTGCTGCCGCTCGACTTCGTGCCGGATCGCTTGGGCGACCTCCGGATCGACCTCGGCCAGCGGCCGCGCCATTCTTTCCGATTCCCTCATACATGCTCCAATTGAGCGATCTTGGCAACCCGCCCGAGGTGGCGCGTTTGGCCCGTCATGCGGTCTCCAGAGAGCTGGCAGAGTTCATTAGACCCCTCCGCGCTTTCCTCCGCCCCCGCTTGGGCGACGGCCTGTGAGAAATCCGGGGCAGTCCGAGGAGCCGGCGGAACGGGTACGCTGATCTGAGAGAGCGCGGCCCGTCGCGGCCAGCCGGACCGGCAGCCTTTGCCCTACGAGAAAACCGCCTGGGTCGCGAGCGAGCGCAATTCTCATGGCGGAAGCAAATCAATCTTAGCATGGTAGAATTGGGGTTTCCCGCACAAATCTACTATGCTCTGGAGCCAGCTCTTTATCCCTACCCTGCGCGAAAACCCCGCGGAAGCAGAGGTCGCAAGCCATCAGCTTCTCATTCGCGCCGGATATGTTCGCCAGCTCTCCGCCGGCATCTACAGCTACCTGTTTCTGGCGCAGCGCTCTCTACGGAAAATTCAACAAATCATCCGCGAGGAGATGGACGCCATCGGCGCGCAAGAGATATTTCTGCCGGCCCTCCACCCCGCCGAGATTTGGCAGGAGTCCGGGCGCTGGGACACAATGGGCGAGAATCTGTTCCGCATGCGGGACCGTTACCAGCGCGACTTGTGCCTGGGCATGACCCACGAAGAGATCGTAACGTCCGTGGCGCGCGGCGAACTGCGCAGTTATAAGCAGCTGCCGCAGATCTGGTATCAGATTCAGACTAAGTTTCGCGACGAACCGCGGCCCAAGTCCGGCCTGCTGCGTATGCGGCAGTTCCTCATGAAGGATTCCTACTCGTTCGATATGGACCAGGCGGGCCTCGACCGCGCCTACGAGAAGCATCACCACGCCTACTGCCGCATCTTTGACCGCTGCGGTCTGAAATACGCGGCCGTGGAGGCCCACTCCGGTGCCATGGGAGGGAGTCAGTCGCACGAGTTCATGGTGGCGTCGGAGGCAGGTGAAGACTTTGTCGCCCGGTGTCCTCAGTGCGGGTATTCGGCCAACCTGGAGAAAGCGGTGGCCGAACCCCAGCCGCCGTCCGCACCCGACCCCGCAGGCGACCGGGATCCAGAACCGTTCCACACGCCCGGCCGCAAGACCATCCGCGAGGTCGCTGAGTTCACTGGGCTGCCCGAAACTTCGCAGATGAAAAGCCTGGTTCTGGTGGCCGGGGGAAAGCCTGTGCTGGTCGTGTTGCGCGGCGACCATCAATTGAGCGAGACCAAGTTCGGCGCCGTCTCGGGTGATGTGGAGTTCCGCACGGCACACCCGCACGAACTCCAGGGCTGGTTCGGCGCCGAAGCCGGCTCGCTCGGCCCGGTGGGTGTCGCCAACATGCCCATCCTGGCGGATCAGGCGCTGGCGGGCCGTCGTAACATGATCGCCGGCGCCAACAAGGACGACTATCACCTCCGGCACGTGACCCTAGGCCGGGACTTCGAGGCCGCGCTTCACGACCTCCGCCAGGTGGCGGCCGGTGACGCCTGTGTGCGCTGCGCGGGCGAGCTCGCGGTCAACAAGGCGGTCGAGATCGGTCACATCTTCAAGCTCGGATATAAGTACTCCGAGTCGATGGGCCTGAGGGTGCTGAATACCGAGGGCCACGAAGTCGCGCCGATCATGGGTTCATACGGCATCGGAGTCGAGCGCATCCTGAGCGCCGCCATTGAGCTGTATCACGACAAGGACGGCATGATTCTGCCGGCCGCTATCGCGCCATTCGAGGCGGTGATCACTCCCATTAACAACTCCGATGCCGCTCAAATGGAAGCGGCGCGCGAGATCTATCGCGCCTGCCTTGCTCTGGGAGTTGAGGCCCTGCTGGATGAACGCGACGAGCGGGCCGGCGTCAAATTCAAAGATGCCGACCTGATCGGCGTGCCCTACCGCGTCGTCGTGGGCAAGAAGCTCGCAAGCGGCCTGGTCGAAATGGTGGAGCGGAAAAGCAAGGTGTCGACCGATGTCGCCGCGGCCGATGTTGCTCAATCCGTCGCCGCCCGAATCGGCTGTGAGGGGGTCCGAGCGGCTAGACCGTCATAATGTCGAGGGCTTCTGCGAGGTCCTTGAGAGGATCGCGACCGGGTGAAGGCCGGTACTCGTGGGCTACGTAGCCAGAGAACCCGAGGTCGGCAATGGTCTGGGCAACGAACCGGTAGTTGAGCTCCTGGTTTTCGCCGATCTCGTTGCGGCCGGGCACGCCACCCGTATGAAAATGAGCGATCCATTGGATGTTCTGCTGGATGGTACGCGAGACGTCGCCGTCCATGGTCTGCACATGGTAGATGTCGAATAGCAATTTCACGCGCGGCGAATTCACGCGCTTGACGACGTCGAGCCCCCAGCCGACGTGGTCGCAGATCTGGTCGATGCGGCCGAGCGCCGGGTTCTCGAACTTGCTGTTCATGATCTCGAGGCAAACCGTGACGCCCTTGTCTTCCGCGTGCGCCTTAATGCGGTTCAGAAATGCGACGCAATGGTCCGCGCCCTCGGCGTACCCCATGCCGCGCCTCCGGCCTCCCACCGTGATCATGTTGGGGCAACCTGCCGCGGCGCAGTCGTCAATCGTCGTCCCCACCGATTTTTCCAGCCTGTCGTGAAGCTCCGGCCGGATGAGACCATCCTCGAAGGTCACCCCGCCCGTGGGTCCCATGGTAGGGATGAGGCCGTATTTGTTGAGCGTCGGCCAGTCCTGGATGGGGATCAGGTCCATTCCCCAGCAGCCCAGCCGCGCCGCTTCACGACACACGTCTTCAAACGGCATCTTGGGGTCGAAGTTGACGCGCATGGCGGACTGCTTCAGCCGGCCTTTGTGCCGTCTTGGCGGTTCGGTTTGCGCAGCCACGACCCCTGCCGCCGCGGCCGCGCTCAACAGGTCTCTGCGTCGCATGGGCGCATTATACACCGCACCACGGCTGAGGTTGATAAGATATGATAATTCCTCGGAGGTAGCCCATGCGCCATCGTTTGCTCGCCGTATTGGCGACGGTCTTGGCGGCCCATCTGGCATTTGCTCACATTCGCATCTACCCGACCGAATCCACCCTCGGCGCACGCGAGAAATACACCATGCGCGTGCCGAATGAGAAAAAGGTTGCGTGCATCCGAATCGAAGGCGAGTTTCCACCGGAAGTCACCATTTATGACTTCGAGTTCAAGCAAGGATGGAAAATCGACTTTAAGAAGGATGAAAAGGGAAAGATCCTCGGAGCGGTCTGGACCGGCACAATG
>Ga0306923_10007548_pt1 | contig 10848 bp, 7 predicted proteins | sample sta12Can44000108_FD_203841 | JGI IMG/M metagenome (GOLD analysis project Ga0306923, IMG submission 203841) | Lab enrichment of tropical soil microbial communities from Luquillo Experimental Forest, Puerto Rico - statanox.12C.anox.44.000.108 (v2)... | ecosystem: Environmental > Terrestrial > Soil...
ACTCTGAAGCATTACCTTACCAAGAAACTTGCCCATCTTTGTCCGCGTGCTTATTTGTTCGCGCGACACACCATTCCGCAGCGAGAAACTCATGAGTAGGCCACCCAATCATCCCCTGTTCCCCAGTGATGCTAAGGTACAAGATGCCCTTCTGCTCCTACTCCTTGAGTGTGGCGGTGAGCCTGCCGCGCTCTGGGCCGAAGATACTTATGAGCCCCTCGCCGACTTCTTCAATCTGGATGAATACGCTCGCTCGGTGACGCGCGATGAGTGGTGCGGTTACGATGATCTTCTATGATATATTTATTGAGCTGCGTAATAAGTAGAAGCCGCGCATGAGCAAGTCCATCTGATTTGGTGTTCCGATCCCTTGCGGGTTATTTGGGATTAATAATTTATCTAATACTTCAAGGCCGCAGCGTCGGAAAAGACGAGTGAGGGCCACATCGGAGAAGATCCAATAATTCGTTGGATCGCCGTTAAGTTCCCGGTCGTCGAGCAGATAGGCCACCGATGATTGCGAGAGATCGGCCGTCTCTGGCGGCAGCTGCGTAAAAATCCACGTTTGAACGATGCAATACCGCGTGATCCGCGCCAAGCTCTCGATGAACGCATACGGATTTTTGAGATGATAGAGCAATCCCAGGCAAATGGAGAAATCGAAATGTTGCGTGTCTTGCGGCAGTGAATCGTGTTCATTATGGATGCAATTGGCTTTCAGGTCGGATATCTGAAAGGATCGGTCGACGGAAAAATCAACAATCGCGATCGGCAATTCGAGTTTCCGGGCGATCTGTGAGGCAATGTACGGCGACTGGTTGACCGAGCTGGAATAATCGACTGCGGTCACCGTGTAGCCGCAGCTGGACAGCGTAAAAGCAAGATCGCCGTTGCCGCAGCCGATATCTGCGACGTGCGACACGCCATGACCAAGCAGCAAGTGCTCATTTCCGGACTTGCCAAGTAGTTCGAAAATAGGGCCCAAATTGGCGCCGATCGTGTAATGGGGGAAGACGACACCGCCGCGGCGGAGGATTTCGGAATCCTGCGCAATCACCTCTCGCAATTCAGCGATACGAGCCTCGATAGCCGTTGCGGATTCTTGGACTTCCGATTTAGAGACCATCGGTTTTCACCTGGGTGGGCGATTGAGCGGCGCCAAACCGTAGCATGGCAATCTCGGAGAGCAATAGGCCGCCGCCGGCTCTAGGCGTCCCGGAAACCCCGGCCTCAAATGCAATCTCTGCCGGTGCCTCAACCGGCCGGGATCGGTTTGAGGCAACCGAACTGGTGCCGACCGGTCGATCGGGAACGGTGGGTCTCCACCCCACCTCACCGCCGCTCGCGGCGGCAATGGTTGCAAAGGCGCATTTTTCGCCCACACGCCGCGTCGTCCGCCGCAGAGCGCCGATTTCAGTCGTTCGTGCGAACACATCGATCAGCTCAAGCCGCCCAGCGCGGTCAGTCGCTTGGGTCGACGAGACCGGCGGCGGATTCCCGCAACGGCCGTTCGAAGCACTCGCGACGACAGTTTGTGCCTCCACAAGCCGATCTTGCTATTCCGCCAGAACAATGGTCCGGCTGAGTAGAGGCGCTATTCTCTGATGCTGGTCGGCGCTGGAGTGACATTCGGTTGATTAGAGGCCGACCTGCGGCGCAAACTCTATCCCGGACCACCGCACTGCGATTTGTCGGGCGAGGTGGAAGCGGGTTACCCCCACGTTTTAGGGAAAAAAGGCACGCGGTGTGTTCACAACAGAGGGTGCCGTGACCAAACCTCCTACCCGTACCCGCCAAAAGGCCGGCCTGCGCAATCTGTTTCGGCAGTCTGTCGAGCTGGTCCGCTTCCTCCGCGCGGTCGATGTGGCACAAGAAGTCAATCGGGCCGACTTCCCAAAACCGGCGCTGCCCGCTGGATTGCGCACGATCGAGATGACCGATGAGGAGGATAAATCTAGTTGCTTTCTGATGGTGGCTGATCCACCAACCCAATTTGACGAGCTCGCTATTCTGCAAAAAAACGTGTCTGGGCTAGCCGTATTGCTTAAGAAGATGCTCGATGGAACCGGCACTCTTCTCGATATAGGCGCGCATATCGGCACGATCGCGCTGCCCATAGCCGTAACCGGCCGCGAGGTTGTCGCCATTGAAATGAATCCGGCCAACTGCTTGCGTCTCGTTCATGGCGCGATCGCGAACCGATTGAGGAATTTCCGGGTGGTGCCGTTCGCCGCGAGTGATATCGACGGAATGGCAGCATTTGCCGGTACCGACGCCTGGGGATACATCTCCAAGGAACCTGCGGCCGTGCCTACGATGTGTGTGCGGCTCGACACCCTTGCATATTCGATCCAACTAGGGTTGGAGGGCGCAAGCCTCGCCGAACCGGTCGTAATGAAAATCGACGTCGAGGGTCACGAACTACAGGTTCTGCGCGGTTGTCCAATTCTCCTGCAACGATACCGGCCAACCGTCATTTTCGAATCAAAGGAGATCGAGGGGTGGCCAGATGCGTCCCCTCCATTAATTTCTGGCGAAACGAGAGTAACGAAGCAGTTCCTAGTGGACCTGGGGTATAGCCTATATCGGATCGACTGGCTCAACGGTGTGCTGGTTCCAAGATCACCGGACGACTTACAGGAGGCATGCGTTTCAGATTTCTTGGCGGTACCGGTCGAAAAAGCGGCATCTGTGGAGCGACCTGGCATGCCAATTCGGCCGCTGTCTTCCTCTGAGCGGTTGCTGTCAATCAGCGAGATGGCGAACTGGCCCGAGCCGCCGCACCAGAGGCACGCCGCCGGTGTGGTGTTGCGGCTTGCCGCGGACGAACCGGGATTTTCCTCGACGGCTCGGTCAATCATCGAAACGCTTTTGACAAAACCAGCCGTCGAACCTTTCTGGCCAAGATTAGCCCGCCTCCTATCGTAGCTGCGGCCGCGGGTCGATGGGGAGGGATGATTAACGCATCTCAACCCCGCTATGGGATCGACACGGTGCTCGTGATCTCGGTGAAACGGTTGCTGCCGGTCGAAATTCGCGGTGTCGCCGCGCCGCTCGGACGGCCGAAATCGGGCGCGACCCTGCCGCCCAGACGAGTTACGGCGAAGGTCGCAAACTCCCCAACTAAGCCGTCCGGGGTTCAGTTAGTCCCTTACGAACGGACTCGTTGCCGCTTGTGAGCAAAATTTATTGGCGACAAAGCGCAGATGATGCGATCATGTACGCGCCATAATGGCTTGAACCCATTGGGTTCGTGGAGTTTGCACCCGCGCTGCGGGAAGATCCGGGCGGATGTGAATCGGCAGATCATCCAAAAATAGCCCGTACGGCCGAGGGCGGAGCACGTTCGAAATCGCCTGTTTGGTTCCGGCTTGTCCGGCTTAGGGAATTCGCCCCACACTTCACAGCAGCGTCCGCCTCCGCAGCTCCGGGCGTCTTTGTCGCTGCCGCGTTTGCACAGGGACTGGCAATTTGCGCATTTTTGCTGGGTCGAAACCAGTAGCGCGACCCCCGAGAGATCTGATGCAAAGCGTCGGCCGCTCGGACCGGAGCTGTGACCGCAAACATCGCTTTAAGTTGGCCCAGCGGGCGACAGGGCCACGGCGGCTTCCGCCGTGGGCAGCAGGAAGGTGAATGTCTCCTGCAAGTAGAGGCGCACGACGGTGTCGCTGTGGCTCGAATAGCCGATCGAGAAATCCTGTCCGATATAGAGATCGAAATCGCCGCCGCGGGTGGTCAGGACAAAAGCGCCGGCGAGCGCCGGGGCCCAGATGATCTCGCCGTCGACGAGACGCCTGACGTGCTCCAGCACCGGGTCGCCGTAATCCCTCGCTTCGGCGAGGGCAGTGTAGGCATCGGCGCTCAGCAGCACCGAGTAGGGACCATCGACGCCGACGAGACGCAGCTGGTTCAAGGAGTGGGCGATGGCGTCGGGGTAATTCCGTACGTCGGCAGGCAGCGGCTCGATCGGGTTGCTGGTCCCTTGACGGATGCCTTGGATCCCGCCCGCGGCATAACCCTCAAAGATCGCGCGATCCTCCGCAAAGGCGATCGTTTTTGCGGCATCTTTCGCCGGTTGCCAGTCCGAGTCGTTGGCGCCGCGCTCGACGTCGTCGATCATCCGGCGATCGAGCTCGAACGGGACGCGCAACTCGACCAGCGCCTTCACCTCGCGCTGCCGGGCGATGATGCCATCCCCGGGCGCCGCGATATTCTGCAGATGCCCCGTGCCGACAGCAGAGAGCACGACGCCGCTCGGGCCGTGCAAGTCGACGACGCGGCGGCCAGCGAGATAACGTTTGAGGGTGCGCGACGCCTCCTCCTCGATCTGCCCCCAGGCCGCATCGGAGATCGGAGCCAGCTCGCGGTGCAGATTGTTCATGATCGGGGCTTTCCTTTGAGCGAGCCGATGCCTAGGGAACCGTCGGGCACCGGTGGGACGGGTCGCGAGCTCTCGACCGGGGGCGATGCGGCGGCGGGCTCCGCCGGCGATGACCTGTCGGGAGCCACCTCGTCGAGAAACGTCGCAGACGGCACGAAGAAGAGGTTGCCGGTTACGGCCCGGCTGAAGTCGAGAATACGGTCATAATTGCCCGGCGGCCGGCCGACGAACATGTTTTCTAGCATTTGTTCCATGGTGCGCGGCGAACGGCTGTAGCCGATGTAGTAGGTGCCGAATTCGCCTTGCCCGACGACACCAAACGGCATGTTGTCGCGGACGATCTTTATTTCCTTGCCGTCCTCTACAATCGTGTTCAGCGAGTTGTGCGCTGAACTCGGCCTGATCGATTCATCGATCTCGATGTCGGACAATTTGGTGCGGCCAATGATGTGTTCCTGCGCCTCGGTGGGCAGCGCGTTCCATCCGGCGAGATCGTGGAGATACTTCTGCACGATGACATAGCTGCCGCCGGCGAAGTCGGGATCCTCTTCGCCGATAATCGTGGCGTCGACCGCCTCCTGGCCTGCGGGATTTTCCGTCCCGTCGACAAAACCCAGGAGATCGCGGCTGTCGAAATAACGAAACCCGTGGACCTCGTCCATCGGCGCAACCGCACCCCCGAGCCGCGCCATGATCTGGGCCGCCAATTCGAAGCAGAGATCCATCCGTTCCGCCCGGATGTGGAACAAAATGTCGCCCGGCGTGGCAACGGCGTGGCGCGTTCCCGCACGGATCTCGCGAAACGGATGCAGTTCAGCCGGCCGCGGCTCGCCAAAGAGCTGGTCCCACGCGGCGGACCCGAACGCCATGACGCATGAGAGGTTGGCGTCGGGTTCGCGAAAGCCGACCCCGCGCAAGAGTGCCGCGAGGTCTGTGCACAGCGACCGCACTGCCACGTCATTGCCGGCGCCTGGGTTAATTGTCACGACCAGAAAGATCGCTGCGCGCGTCAGCGGCGCGGCGACCGGCTGTGGGATTGGGCTCGAACTTCCCGCCGCTGCGGGCGTGGTCATCGGATCGGACTCCATCCGGTGGTGCCCCGGCGAGGCGTGCGGGATACCACGCGTGCGCCACCGGCGACAACCCGAGAGAAGTCGAACCGATACTCGGCTATCCAAGGACGCGGGGCCAGACCTCGGAGCCAAGCGCGACGATCGTTTCCTCGATCGTCCCGCCCTCGGCAGCGAAGGGCCGTGCGATGACCCCATCGGCGCCGGCTTCGCGCAATGCGCTCGCGTGCTCGACGACCTCCTCGATGGTGCCGGCCAAGGTAAAAGCGTCGACATGGCGGTCGGTGATCAGCGGCAGCAGCGGCAGATAGGGTGTCACCCCGGCTGCGTAGGCCGCTCCGGCGGCCGTGGCCAGGGCTTCCGCCGGCAGCGCAAGCCCTTGGGCTGAGGCGGTTCGCGACCTCAGCCGGCCGGCGCCAAGATATCGCGCGACGGCCGGGCGGACCGCGTCGCGTGCGAGGCGGCCGTCCGCGGCGATGCAGGTGTTGAGCCTTGTGATGATTTGGACCGCACGTGGATCACGGCCTGCGTTACGCGCAGCGCTCTCTACGGCGGTCCGGAAGGCGCGAACCTCCATCGCCGAGGCACAGGCTTCCATGATGACGCCGTCGGCCAGTTCGGCTGCCACGCGCTGGCCGAGCGGGCCGTTGCTCGCGACATAAACCGGAATGGCAGGACGGGACGGGGCAAAGCTCAATCGACCGTGGTTGAACGCGATCGCGTCGCCGTGGAAGTCGACGGTCTCGCCGCGCAGCAGTGCGCGGATCACCTCAAGAGTTTCGCGGATCGCGCGCGCCGGCTTCTTCCGCTCGATCCCAAGCTCGGCGAAGCCCGAGATCCCGGCGCCGATGCCGAGGATCGCCCGCCCGCCGGAAATCTCGTCGAGGGTTCCGATCGCCATTGCAGTGAGCGCGGGATGGCGCACGAACGGATCGGTCACGCAGGGGCCGAGCAGGACATTCGCGGTATGCGCGGCGAGTTGGCCGAGGCAGGAGTAGACCTCGCGGTAGAACCGCTCGTCGGCCACCCACACCGCGCCGTAACCGTTGGCCTCGGCCAGCTTGGCCCGCTCAACCAGCTGCACGACAGGCGCGTCGCCGAGCAGCAGCACTTGAAGGGTCATGCCTTCGTCTGGGGAACGGTGCTGACGTCGTCCGGATCGACGAGATCCGGTACGATCCAGCCGCCGAGGTCGTATTCGGCCATGCAGGAATCGGCGAACGCCTTCCAGCGATCGTACTGGCCCGAGGCGACGGCCCCCAGCAGAGCGAAGCGGCGGATTTCTTCGTGGCTGCCGGAGTAATTGACCTCGTAGAGTTCATGACGAGCGCCGAACTCGGTGCCGACCGCGTCCCACAACAGCTTCATCAGCTTGACCCGCTCGACGGCCGAGACGCCGCCAGAGCCTCGGACGTAGAGGTCGAGATATTTGCGAAGCTCGGGCACGGCGAAATCGCGCGCATGCGAGTTCAAATAGATCAGGCTGCTGGCAACCGTCTTCTCGATCTGATGTTTGACCTGTACATAGGCCTCGGGCCCGAGCACGTGGTAGGCCGCACCGGGCTCCGAGCCGGGGAGCACAAAGCCGCCGGTCCACGGCTCCGGACTCTTCGCCATCGCGTCGGACAGCCCCCACATCGTATTTCGCCAGGTGATCACCTCGCCGATATTGGCTTCGACGCCGCGATAGCCGCGCGTTCCTGCGATCTCGGTCGCCTTGATCAAGAGCCCAGTAATGAAGTCGAGCTTGACCGCAAGCCGTGTGCAGCCGTGCAGCTGAAAGCGCGGCACAAAGCCGCTTCGTGGAAAGAAGCTGTTCGCTTTGTCCAGATCGCCATAAACGAACACGTTCTCCCAGGGAACGAGAACATCGTCCATGATGAAGATTGCGTCGTTTTCATCGAGGCGGCTCGACAGCGGATAATCGAAAGGGCTGCCCAGCACGGCGGCACGCTGCTCGTTCGATACGCGGCCAATGAATTTGACGCCAGGCGCATTGGTCGGGATCAAGAATGCAAGAGCAAAATTCTTGTCCTGGATCGGCAGCAGTCCGACATGGGCAACAAACGTGAAATGGGTCAAGGCCGAGCCGGTGGCGACGACCTTGGCGCCGGTGACGCGGATCCCGGCATCGGTCTCCTTGGTCGCGTGCGCGTAGATATCCGTCGGGCCGCCCGGCGCGCCAGGGGCCATGTTGCGGTCGACCGGCGGATGGACGAGCGCGTGGTTGACAAACGGCACCCGCTCTTGGCTGTAGCGATACCAGCTTCGCGCATTTTCCTGGTACGGCGCATAAAACTCGGCATTGGCGCCCAATGTCGCCAGGAAGGCGGCCTTGTAGTCGGGCGAGCGGCCGAGCCAGCCGTAGGTGATCCGCGACCACTCGGCGATCGCATCGCGGGCGGCGACCAGCTCTTCGGCCGTGCGCGAGGCGACGAAATACCGGTGCGTGAAACCGCCCCACTCGGTCGGACAAGTCAGCAAGTTATTCTTATCCGCATGATCGCGGTGCAGCGCGTCGTACAGCCGCGCAATCATCCGCGCGGTATTGCGGAAAGCCGGGTGCTCGGCGATGTTCTTGATCCGCTCGCCGTAGATCCAGACTTCTCTGCCATCGTCGAGGCTGTCGAGAAATTCATGGCCGGTATAGGGAAGCAGCGTCGCCATGGTCACGGTCTCCCAGTGAGGGGGAGATGCTAAGATCGCCGAAACACGCGGTCAACAAAACGGAGGTGAGGAAATGGCACGGTTGACGGGCAAGGTGGCGCTGATCACCGGCGCCGCGGGTGGCCAGGGCACGGCGGAAGCAGAGCTATTCCTGCGCGAGGAGGCCGCGGTGGTCCTGACCGACATCGACTCTGCGGCCGGCGAAACCTTGGCTCAACGCCTCACGCGCCAAGGCGGCCAGGTCGTGTTTCTGCGGCAGGACGTCGCTGACGAGGCTTCGTGGAAGGAGGTCGTCGCGGCGGCATTGGGGCATTTCGGCGGGCTCCACATCCTGGTCAACAACGCCGGGACGATCGCCCGCCAGGGCATCGTCGATACCACCGTCGAGGCGTGGAACCGCACCATCGCGGTCAACCTGACCGCCGCGATGCTCGGCATGAAGCACTGCGCGCCGGCGATCCGCGACAGCGGCGGCGGTTCGATCGTCAACATTTCCTCGACCGCCGGACTGACCGCGCATGACGACGCCGCCTACACCGCCAGCAAATGGGGGCTGCGCGGCCTGACCAAGACCGCAGTGCTGCAATTCTCGCAATGGAACATCAGGGTCAATTCGATCCATCCCGGACAGATCGCCGACACCGGCTTCTTCCGCACCGGTGGCGAGGCGTTCGCCCACGCCGCGCGCGTCGCCATACCGCTGCACCGCCAAGGGACGCCAAAGGAATGCGCCGATCTCGTGCTGTTCCTCGCATCGGACGAGTCGAGCTTTATCAGCGGTGCCGAGATCGCCATCGACGGCGGCTATATCGCTGCCGGCACCGCGAGCCTGCGCAACCGCGTGCGCGACGATTTCGTCGCCGGCCGCAACTGAGCGGGAACGGGTGGAGTTCTATCCATCAGCCTCCAGCACGAGCCACCTAACATACCGTCATAAGAGCGTCCTAACGCCCTGTTGAAGTCGCGAAATTCTTCATTCGCAGATAGTATCATCAGCGCACCAGGGAGAGGCGATGAAGCAGCCGGTCGAACGGCGTCTCGCCGCGATCCTCGCCGCCGATGCGGCGGGCTATTCGCGGCTGATGGGAGTGGATGAGGAAGGCACGCTCGAGCGCCTCAAGGCGCATCGCCGCGAGCTGATGGATCCGAAGATCCGCGAGCACCGCGGCCGCATCGTCAAGACCACCGGCGACGGGGTGCTGGCGGAGTTTCCCAGCGTGGTCGATGCGGTGCGCTGCGCGGTCGAGTTCCAGCGCGGAATGGCCGATCGCAATGCCGAAGTGCCGGAGGACAAGCGCATCGACTTTCGCGTCGGTATCAATCTCGGCGATGTGATCATCGACGGCGACGACATCTACGGTGACGGTGTCAATGTCGCCGCACGTCTGGAGGCGCTGGCGGAGCGAGGCGGCATTTGCGTTGCCCGCACGGTTCGCAACCAAATCCGCGACAAGCTTCCCTATGCGTTCGAGGACATGGGCGAGCAGAGCGTCAAGAACATCGCAAGGCCAGTACGCGCCGATGCAATGAGCGCGGCCGCAGTGGCGTCGACGCCGCTCGTCGCACCGTTGGCGCAATCCAATCTGCCCCCGCATCGGCTGTCCGCGCGGCTGGTGGTAGCCGCCGCGAGCATCGCCGTTGTGATTGGCATTGGAACGGCGGCTTGGTGGGCGTGGCCGAATCGGAATTCGCCGACAGTCGCGACACAGACGCCTGCGGCAACGAGCTCACAAACCGCACCAGCCATCGCCAGCACGACAGCACCGCGCCTGTCGATCGTCGTGCTGCCGTTCGCAAATTTGTCGAATGATCCCGAGCAGGAATACTTCGCCGACAGCATCACCGACGACCTCACGACCGATCTCTCGCGGATCGGCGGTAGCTTTGTGATCGCCCGCAATAGCGCTTTCACCTACAAGGGCAAACCTGTCGAGGTGAGGCAAATCGCTCGTGAGCTCGGAGTCCGTTATGTCCTTGAAGGTAGCGTGCGGCGGCTGAGCGACCGAGTTCAGGTCAATGTGCAGTTGATCGATGGCGAAACCGGCGCCCATGTCTGGGCCGACCGCTTCGACACCAGTCGCCGCGATCTCGCCGAGGCGCAGAGCGAGATCACCATTCGTCTCGCCCGAACCCTAAATCTCGAATTACTGCGCGAGGTAGGGGATAGGATCGAGCAGGAAAAGGCTCTTGACCCAGATGCACGCGATCTCGTTATGCAGGGATGGGCACTGTTCTACCGACCTATATCGGTCGGGAACCGGCAAGAGGCGCAGCGGGCTTTTGAGCAGGCGCTGGAGATCAATCCCAAATCCGCCGACGCGAGGACAGGAATAGCATTAGTCTTGCTTGCCAACATTGCGTTGCAGATGGATTCTGAGCAATCACGTGCAGAGCAACTGCTTCGCGCGGAGAAGCTTCTCGTAGAAGCCCTCGAACTCGATTCGAACCAGTCGCGGACGCACGGCACATTGGGTCTCCTGCGCCGGATCCAGAATCGGCTGCATGAATCGCAGATCGAGCTGGAAACCGCGATTGCGCTGGATCCCAATAATGTCGGCGCCTATTCGGACCTCGGCAACACTTTAACTTTACTTGGTCAGCCGGAGGCCGGTATCCGTCTCGCGGAGAAGGCGATCCGGCTAAGTCCGCGCGACCCCTATTTGGCGGTTCGATATATGAACTTGGGTTGGTGTTACCTGCTTTTGGAACAGGTCGATAAGGCAGTCGACT
>Ga0306923_10007549_pt1 | contig 10847 bp, 11 predicted proteins | sample sta12Can44000108_FD_203841 | JGI IMG/M metagenome (GOLD analysis project Ga0306923, IMG submission 203841) | Lab enrichment of tropical soil microbial communities from Luquillo Experimental Forest, Puerto Rico - statanox.12C.anox.44.000.108 (v2)... | ecosystem: Environmental > Terrestrial >...
GGGCGGCCAATACGGATCGGATAAACGCATGCGCTTCCTCTGCTTCTGCGGGTGCTGCTGTTCGTCCCGTTCCGATTGCCCAGCAGGGCTCATACGCCAGAACCACCTCCGTTAAATCCCGGGGCGAGACCCCTTCCAAGCCCTTTCGAATCTGTCCTTCCAAGACCTGTTTGAATTGATTGCTATCGCGTTCGTGAAGCGATTCGCCAATGCAGAATATGGGCCTGAGACCAGCATCCAAAGCCGCTTTGACTTTTCGATTGACGATCTCGTCCGTCTCGCCAAATAAACTCCGGCGCTCGCTGTGGCCCAAAATGACATAGCGAACATAAAGCGCACGAAGCATTGTCGCGCTGATTTCGCCGGTGAATGCTCCGCTCTTTTCCCAATGCATGTTCTGGGCACCAATACGAATCGTCTGGATCCTTTCTGACGCCGCTAGTGCCGCCGGAATGGCGGTGAAAGAAGGTATGATAACGACGTCGACGTCACTGAAATCTCGAATCTCCGTCACGAATGATTGTAAATAAGACTCCGCTTCACTGTGCGTGAGATTCATCTTCCAGTTGGCCGCCAGGATTTTTTTCCGCATCTCTTATTTCTCAGTCAACGCGGCCACCCCCGGCAGTTCTTTACCCTCTAAAAGTTCGAGCGATGCTCCTCCTCCGGTTGAGATAAACGTCATCTTATCCGCCAAGCCGAACTGCTTCACGGCGGTAACAGAATCTCCTCCTCCGATTATGGTCTTCGCGCCAGATCCGGCCAGGGCTAACGCCACTTCCCTCGTGCCGATCGCGAAATCGGGAATTTCAAAGACTCCGACCGGCCCGTTCCACACGATGGTTTTGGCCCGCGAGATCTCCTGCTTGTACAAGCCGATCGTCTCCCGACCGATATCGACCGCCTGCCATCCCTCCGTGATCCCCTGTGCGGGAGAAAGAATAGGCGTATTGCGGCAGTTTGCGCCAGCCTTGAACTCTTCGGTCTCAAGGCTGTCTACCGGGATAAGAAATTTGATTCCTTTCTTCGCCGCGAGATCCAGAAGTTCCTCGGCAAGGTGCACCTTGTCGGCTTCCACACGGCTTGCACCTGTTGGGACGCCCTTCGCCCTGAAAAATGTGTGAGCCATTGCTCCGCCGATCAAAAATACATCCGCTTTCTCCATCAAAGCTTTGATGACATCGATCTTATCTGAAACTTTTGAGCCACCAAGAATGACCAGAAACGGGCGATCCGGCTTGGCGAGTTCCTCCTTAAGGTACTTCAGTTCTCGCTCCATCAGCAACCCCATGGCTGCCTGCGGCAGGTATTTGGCGATGCCGGCAGTACTCGCATGGGCACGATGAGCGGCCCCAAAGGCATCATTGACATAAACGTCGCCCAATCTCGCCAGAGATTGTGCGAAGCTGTCTGCGTTTGCCTCTTCCTCCTTGTAAAATCGCACGTTTTCAATGAGCAGGACGCCCCCCTCGGGCAATTCTCTCGAAGCCGCTTCTGCCGAGGCGCCAATAACCTCCGGACTGAACTTCACCGGCGGTGAAATGATCTGTGCGAGATACTCCGCAACCGGTTTCAGTGAATATTTCAAGTTCGGCTGCCCCTTCGGACGGCCAAAGTGCGCAAGCAAGATGATTTTGGCTCCTCCCTTGCGAAGTAACTCAATCGTCGGAAGGCTTTCTCGAATTCTCGTGTCGTCCGTGATTCGAATCCTACCATCAACCTCCTCTGTAGGAACGTTGAAATCGACGCGAACAATTACGCGGCGACCTTTCATTTCCAAGTCGCGTACCGATAATTTTGCCATGCCTCGAATCCTTCCTATAGGATGTGTTTCAACAGGTCAACGCACCGATTGGAATATCCCCACTCATTATCGTACCAGCTGATTAACTTGAAGAAGCGATTGTTGAGTTCAATGCCGGATCCGGCGTCGAAAATGCTCGAATGCTGGTCATGCAGGAAATCCGTAGAGACAACCTCGTCTTCTGTGTAGGCCAGAATACCCTTAAGATAGGTCTCGCTGGCGCGCTTCATTGCAGCGCAGATTTCCTTGTAGCTTGTCTCCTTAGTCGTTTTAACCGTCAAATCAACTACCGAAACGACCGGTGTCGGAACGCGAAATGACATGCCAGTCAACTTTCCTTTGACCTCTGGACAAACCAGACCGACCGCCTTTGCGGCTCCCGTCGTCGAAGGAATAAGGTTGACAGCGGCAGCGCGCCCTCCCTTCCAGTCTTTCTTGGAAGGACCATCGACAGTCTTCTGCGTCGCTGTATAACTGTGAACCGTCGTCATCAAACCTTCGTCAATTCCAAAACCGTCTTTCAAAAGCACGTAGACCACCGGCGCCAAACAGTTGGTGGTACAACTGGCGTTGGAGATAATTCGATGTTTCGAAGCATCGTACTTTTCGTGGTTCACACCCATGCAAACGGTAATATCTTCGCCTTTGGCCGGGGCGGTGATCAGAACCCGCTTAGCCCCGGCTTCCAGGTGGCCCTTCGCTTTGTCGGCCGCCGTAAAAAGCCCGGTTGATTCAATCACAATTTCGCAGCCAAGCTTCGCCCATGGCAGCTCAGAAGGGCCTTCCCTAACGGCCAGGCAGCGTATCTTGTGCCCATTCACGACCAGGAGGTCATCACTTTCCAACTCCGGAGTGGATTTTTCGCTAGAAACCTGACCCTCAAAACGACCCTGCGTGGAATCGTATTTTAGCAGGTAGGCAAGATTGTCCGCCGGTACAAGGTCATTCAGGGCAACTACATCGATCTCTTTACCAAGCAAGCCTTGTTCGACAAGTGCCCGAAAGACTAGACGCCCTATCCGCCCAAAGCCATTAATTCCGATTTTCGTCATGGTGACTCTTTATGAGTTAAGGTTTCAAAAACACTCCAATTAATCGGGCTGACAAGGGACCGTCAAACGGATTCGGAGAGATCAGAAGGCAAGGACGGTTTCCGAAAAGAAAAAGACCGGCCGTTTGCAGGCCGGTCCTTTTAGACTGATGATTCAGGATATAGGTATCAAGCTGATCAGGCTGGCGCCTCCGTCAGGCCACCCACCCCTTGAGGTTCCTGCCGGGATGACTCCCGCGGTTGGTCATCCTGCTTCGCCGGAAAGATCGGCGGCGGCGGACTGATGAGTCTCCCATTGTTGATGATCTCCCGGATCTGGCTGCCATCAAGCGTCTCGTATTCAAGAAGCGCCTTGGCGATGGCCACGAGAGTTTCCTTCCGCTGTGTCAATACCTTCATGGCACGCTGATAGGCGTCATCGCAAAGTCTTTTGACTTCACGGTCAATCTCTTGTGCTGTCGATTCACTGTAGGCTCGCGATCGCGCAATATCTCTGCCCAGGAATACGTAGTCTTCATGCTCACCGTATTCGACCATGCCGAGACGTTCGCTCATGCCCCACTCGCATACCATTTTTCGCGCAATGCCAGTAGCCATACGGATGTCGCCGGTGGCCCCATTGGTAACGTCTCCAAAAATAATCTCCTCGGCGACCCGACCGCCCATTATCACCACCAGACGATCCAGCAGCTCGTTCTTGCGATTCGTGTATTTGTCCTCAAGCGGCAGATACATGGTCGAGCCAAGAGAAGGGCCACGAGGAATAATCGTTACTTTGTGAAGCGGGTCCGTATGTTCAAGTACCTCGCACAGCAAGGCATGACCCGCCTCGTGATACGCAGTATTCTCTTTTTCCTTCTCACTGATCGCAAGGCTGCGTCGCTCCTTGCCCCAACGGACCTTGTCGCGAGCCTCTTCCATCTCGGCCATTGTTATGGCTTTGAGGCCACGTCGGGCCGCAAGCAGTGCCGCCTCGTTGATTACATTGGCAAGTTCTGCTCCGGAATAGCCGGGCGTGCCGCGAGCCACAACTCCAAGATCAACACCTTCAGCTAGTTTCACCCTCTTTGAATGAACGCGCAGAATTTCCTCGCGTCCTTTGACGTCGGGAAGGTTCACAGTAATCTGTCGATCGAAACGGCCGGGACGGAGCAAGGCGGGGTCCAGGACGTCGGGACGGTTGGTTGCCGCGATAATGATCACCCCTTCCTGCGTGTCAAATCCGTCCATTTCGACGAGCAAAGCATTTAACGTTTGTTCGCGCTCATCGTGGCCGCCACCGAGCCCATGCCCGCGGTGGCGTCCGACGGCATCGATCTCATCGATAAAGATGATGCACGGCGCAGATTTCTTTCCCTGTTCAAACATGTCGCGTACTCTTGAAGCGCCGACTCCGACGAACATTTCAACAAAATCCGATCCGCTAATGCTGAAAAACGGTACATCGGCTTCGCCCGCAATTGCTCGAGCGAGGAGGGTCTTGCCGGTTCCAGGAGGACCAACCATTAAAACTCCTTTTGGAATACGGCCGCCGAGCTTCTGAAATTTTTTGGGATCTTTAAGGAAATCGACGATCTCCTGGACTTCCTCTTTAGCCTCCTCGACACCTGCGACATCTTTGAACGTCACGCGGTTCCTGTCCCGGGCAAGCATCCGCGCCTTGCTCTTGCCAAAATTAAGCGCGCCTTTGCCGGCATTCCGAATCTGCTGTCTGAAAAAGAAATAGAGGATCAAGAAGAAGAGAGCAATCGGCAAGAATTGGAGCAGGGCAGACAACATCACGTCCGAATCGGCTTTGATGTCTACCTTGTACCCCCGATTCTCGAGCTCGGACTTTAAATCCTTGTTATATTCGATGAAGATCGTGGTTTTAAAATGATCCGGAGCACCGGCGATCGCTGATGGCTTCTTCCCCTTTTCATAGGTTCCGCGCAGAGTCTGGGTGGTTCGCCCCTCGGTAACAATCAGCTGAAGTGGATCCTCCTTGCTGATACGACCCTCATCGAGATACTTTTGAAATTCGGTAAAGCTGATCTCCTCAACGTTTCCGTAGCTACCGTTTCGTGAAAACAAAAACCCGCCTAGTAAAGCTATGGCGCACGCAAACAGGAGAATGCCGCGCCAATTGAAATTATTATCGTTGCCGAAATTGCGAGAGTTTTTGTCCCTATTGGACCTGGGATCTAATTGTGCCATAGACTAAACAACGACTTATGGTAGCACAGAGAATACTGCCTGCAAAGTTGCGCTGACCGGAAATCGGCACAAAGAAGCGGCTCAAACCCCGCTATTGATGACTTGTAATAGACGCTCCCCAGCGTCTGCAACGATGGGTAACCCGTGCCCGAAGGTTATCGCCCGCACCCTAATTGAGGCCAGTTTGCCAAGCGATTTCGTCAATTCCTTTGAATCCTCACAATACTTCTTCGGTAACGGGCAAAAGCCCGAACCGGGCAGGTTAATCAGGGCATCCCCGATCGAAAGCACTCCGGAAGCACCCCAATAAATGGCAATTTCCCCGGGTCCCGCTCCAGTCAGCGGAATTATCTGACAGTCATCAGAAATGCGGGAGTTCTCATCCAGAAATCCATCCAGAGCGATTTCGAGACCTTCCCGCGCATCCTGGTGCGCAAAGATTGGAATCTTAAACCTCTCTTTGAACTGCAAAGCAGCGCGAGCATGATTCCCGTTCGTCAGCACAATCATTTTCGGGGGTGCGACCAAGGGCAATTCCTCGATCGTCCCCCGGCTCAGTTCGATTGGATCGACAAGACAAATTTGCCCGTCAACTACGTGCGCACAGGAAGACAAGTCGGCCCGGCAACGGACGTCGTAGGCCTGCCAGAACAACAAGGATGGACTCACCCAAATAAGGTCATCGGCAACTGCCATCAATCCGAGCTATACTTCACGCTGCATCCGTAGGGTCGTGTGGACACTGTGCTGATAGGCTTGCCTGCCATTACTTCGTCGAGAGCTTCTTTTACATAATTCGTTGCCGTCTTAACATCAGCTAAATCAGTGCTTCGCTTGTTGTCGATAGCCCCTTTGTAAAGAAGGATTCCACTCGGATTGATGATATACATGTCAGGCGTTGTTTTTGCCTCGTACAGCCGCCCAATCTTTCCATCCGGGTCCAACAATAGCGCCGTCCGAGCGGCCCCGTCGCGTGCGCTGATTGCGTTCAATTGTTCTGACGGATAGTTACCTTGCTGGCCGGGAGCCGATGAATCGATGGAAATCCACACCACGCCCTTGGAAGTGAATTCCTTCTGCAGGCTTTGCATGTTGCCTGACTTGTAATGCTTTCCTACGAAAGGGCAATCGGGATTGTACCACTCCAGCACCACATATTTTCCCTTAAAATCAGCAAGGCTAACTTTCTTTCCGGCTGTATCCGGCAACGTGAAGTTGGGAGCCGACTTTCCAATTTCCGTTTCAGCCAGGCACAATCCGGCAGCAGCAACAGACAGTCCGCATGTCAACAGCAGTTTTCCAAACATAATATATCTCTTCTTTCCACTTCTTATTTCTATATTGACGCTAAGGATTTGCTTAAGGTTTCTATATCGCCGATCAGGATTTGTTTAAAGCGTCCAGAACAGTTTGCGAAGTGATCAATTCGGGAAGCAACGTCGGCTGATCCTCCTTGCCTCCGCGCGGATAAACCAGATACATCGGTACTCCAGCTCGACCGTGGTCTTTTAAGATTTCAGTGATCTCGGGATCCCCTTTGGTCCAATCTGCTCTTAAAAGGATCGCATTCTGCTTTGAAAACGCCTTTCTCACCTGCGGGGTATCAATCGCAAAGCGCTCGTTCGTCTTGCAGGTGAGGCACCAGTCCGCCGTGAAATCGACAAATACAGGGCGCCCGCTGGCCAAGGCTTTTTCCAGTGAATCTTTGGTGAATCGCTGCCAGACGAGTTGGCTCGGTTGGGTAACAAAACTGTAGACGCCGGCCGCGATCAAAACTGCGATGCACATGGCCGCTGCTGCCAATATTCGCGAGCGAGCCGAGGAAACAGGTGTCCAGAAAGAGCCCTTTATCCACGCCAGGATGGATATCAAAAGCAGGGCTGCCCCTAATTTCACGATAGCATCGGCACCTTTCATCTGACCAAGAATCCAGACGAGCCAGAGTAACGTCCCAATAAGGAGGAAGCCCATGAATTGGCGGAATCGCACCATCCAATTGCCTGGCCTGGGTAAAAATCGGAGCCATTTCGGCTTAATGGCCAATACAAGATATGGCAGGGCCATTCCCAGACCCACAAACATAAATACAACGAACGTGATCCAAGATGGTTGTGCGAATGCGAACGCCGAAGCAGTTCCAAGAAAAGGAGCCGTGCACGGCGTCGCCAATATTGTCGCAAATACCCCTTGAAAAAAGGCGCTTCCGTAGCCCTGCCCACTGGCAAGCTCTGCCAACCCATGGGTGGCTCGGGCTGAAACGGAAAGCTCATAGGCCCCGAACAGATTCAGGGCAAATGCAAAGACCAAACAGGAAATAACAACGACAAATCGATCATCCTGGAACTGGAATCCCCAGCCGACCTGCGCCCCGGTTGCTCTCACCAGGACTACGACGAAAGCCAGAACCGCGAAGCAAACCAGAATTCCGAGCGCAAAAGCCGTCGAAAGCCAAAAAGCCTTTTGCGGGCGCTCTCCGGCTTCGCTAACAAATCCGAAGATTTTCAGCGAAATCACGGGAAGGACGCACGGCATCACGTTCAGGATCAAACCCCCGATCAAGGCAAAGCCTAAAGCCTGCAGCAAGGCGCCTAAACCGGCGGAGCCAGTCAGGTTCCGGGTCGTAGAGGGCACCGCAGCACCGCTGACTTCGTAGCCCTCTCTTTTGTCTCCCGAACCGACGACCAGAACGCCGGCTATTTGATTGATCGGTTTCGGTTCGGATTCGATAGAGAGAAATCGCTTTGACCCATTCCTCGACACATGGCCAACTTCAGTGTCACTCGGAGGAAAAGGATAGAAGTCTAGCGCTTCTCCATTCGGAACTCCCGAAACGCTAATCTCGAGATTTTTGCCGCTGCGATTGAACTGAGCCTGAATCCCTTTTGCAAGGGGCTTGGGCACCTGGGCCGAATATTTGTCAAATAGCTGGACGGCGTTTGATGCAGATGAACTCCCAGACCCGAGGTCGAGCTTGAGTTGAGCGCTGCCAGGAACGCATAAGCTTTGGCAGACCAACCAGTTTGTTTTGGCTTCGATACTGACTGGACCGGGTGGCAGCGTGTTAGGCGCCTCGACCGTCGTAAAGAGCAAAATTTCGGAATTATAGGCAAAGACTTCCAGGTCACCAGGTTCCTTGTCGCGGAAAGGAAGAGGCCACTGCAAGTCGTGCGCTTTGAATCCTGGCGGCAGATGCCATTCGACTTTCGTGGGGATCCCGGAATCGCCTGAATATTTCCAGTAGATATGCCATCCCGGTTCGATTTTGTAGAGGACCCCCAGACGGAATTTCTGACCCGGTTCGATCGCACTTACGTCGGAGATCAACTCCGCTTTGACCAATTCTTTGCCGTTGTACTGTTGGGCAACCGCGGGGCGCTGCCACAGAAGTAGCATGCCGAAGACGATGTAAACGCCCCGCAAAATCCACGACGATATTTCTCTGCTGACGGTCTTCATTGCCAATCTCAAGTAGTTTAGAGCTGACTGCGAAGCATCTTCTTCCCGAACTTAGTATCGATTTAGATATGCTCGTCGTTCGCGCCTTGAAAATCAACCAATTGACCGACGGCGGTGAAGCCCGATTTCCAAGGCGGCCGATATATGGGAGGGACGGCCGCCGTGCCGTCCGAGGTATCTACAATTCGAGTAATAGGGAAAAATGGGACGGCACGCAGGGCCGTCCCTCCCAAGGCAAGGGTGGTATCTCGGCGGGCAGCTCGGAGATCTGCCCGTACCGCGTCGGCAGGACGAGATTTCCAGGCTATGCACAATGCCATTGAAATCTTGCACACTGCATCGTCATGCGCAGAGGACGAAACAAAATCCCGTTTGCAACGAACTGAATCCGAGCGACTTCCGCTGTCGAGGCGGAGCTGGTACGCTTTAAGCCTTGAGCGTGTCCGAGAATGCTCTCATGGGCAATTTCAATCCTGATAATATCCATCCTGGCAGTCGTTGTGGGCTTCTCGGGCCTGCGCGGGATACCGGTCTGGCTAGTACGAGGATTGTGCATCCTCGTGCTGATTCTTTGCATCGTTGCAGCAATGCTTGCGTGAAACCCTTACATATCGATTCAGATATGCTCGTCGCTACCGCCAGTCCGGCTCGGACCGCCTTGAAAAGCAGCCAACTGGCCCGGCAGCCGCCGGGCGAATGGCATGCAATTTCGGCGACAGGACCACCTAGCTGCGTGCCTTCAGAAGATCCCGGATTTCGGCCAACAATGCTTCCTGCGCGGTCGGGCCAGGTGCCGGTGCCGGTTTCTTGAAGCGGTTGACTTGTTTGATCACGATGAAGAGGCAAAAAGCGATAATCAAAAATTCAATAACCGTGTTAATGAACATTCCATACGCCAAAACGGGAACTCCCTTATCGGTTGCCTCCTTCACGGAAGCGACATGCTGGCCGTTCAGAACAAAGAACAAGTTGGAAAAATCAACTCTGCCGAGCAACAAACCGATGACGGGCATCATGATATTGTTCACGACAGAAGTAACAATTTTCCCAAATGCGGCACCAATGATGACGCCTACGGCCAGATCAATGACGTTCCCTTTGAGGGCAAACTCTTTAAATTCTTGAAGAAATGACATGTTAATTCTGTTTTTGGGTTCCGTGACGTTAAGCCCCTCCATGTGTACCCATGAAGAAGCTGCGCGAATCAATTCAAGAAATCGGCCGCAAGAGTATCAAGGATTTTCTGTCAACGTCACAAAGGCAGTTCGCGCTCCGGCAATCCTCACTAAAATCCCTCAAAAGCAAAACCGGTCGCAAATGAGTCAAGTTTTTCCGCATCCGCACGTTAGTCATCCGGTGGTTTTGCTTTTCAAGGATTCTAAGGTTCGCCGTAACCTTTCAGCGTGAACTGCGTCTGTGAAGGCATGCCAGATGATGCTCAGCCAGGACCTTTCACAGCTCATTGCGAGAACGCGCCGGTCGGACGAAGCGGCTGCGAAAGAGCTCGTTGAACGGTTGTATCCAACGGTCATAAGGATCGTTCGGAACCACCTTCCCAGGCGCGAACTGGAAGAGGATCTGTCACAGGAGATATTTCTTAAGATCTTTTCCAAAATTCACCAATATCGGGCAGATGTGCCGTTTGAGCATTGGGTTTCGCGCATTTCCGTCAATACCTGCATCGATCATCTGCGGAAACAGCGGAATCGCCCGGAATACCGTTGGTCGGATTTCTCAGAAGAACAACAAGCCGTTTTGAGCACGCTTATGGACGGGGCGAGCGAACCTGCCGACCACACACACGGAGAGACTCAGGAATTATTGGCCAGACTTTTGCTGGCTCTCAAACCGAACGAGCGAAAGACTGTACAATGGCTATATTTCGAGGAGAAATCGATCGCAGAAATATGTGACCTTACGGGCTGGAAACCGTCAAAAGTTAAGGTTATGGCTTTTCGTGCACGACAAAAGCTGGCGTCAACAATAAAAAGGCTATCAAGATGATGGAAGAAAAGCTGGATCATCTCTTTGCAGCAGCCCGCCGTGCAGGAGCGGAGGAACTTTCCTTTCTGCCGCCTGGCTTTGCGGAAGCCGTAGTCAGACTGCATCAACGTCGCTTACAGCAGAACAAGGCATTTTTCCGCACGTCGGTCCTGTCCATTGCAACTGCGCTCGTCATTCTGGGGACCATACTCGGGATCAACGTTGGATCGGATGGCTTTTCTGGAGCCGATGATCAGGAATCGAGCGTTGAATTGGCCTACGCGCTATGGGATCCGGCTGGAAACTAGTCCTTGTCTTTACTGTCCTGTTCCTAGTGGGAGCAATTAGCGGATCTGT
>Ga0306923_10007550_pt1 | contig 10846 bp, 7 predicted proteins | sample sta12Can44000108_FD_203841 | JGI IMG/M metagenome (GOLD analysis project Ga0306923, IMG submission 203841) | Lab enrichment of tropical soil microbial communities from Luquillo Experimental Forest, Puerto Rico - statanox.12C.anox.44.000.108 (v2)... | ecosystem: Environmental > Terrestrial > Soil...
CCCCGGAATCCGATTCAATCCTTTAAAAGGCGCCAATATATGAATCATCACTACCAGCTAATTGTCGTTGGATCAGGTTCAGGCGGGAAGGATGCCGCAATTCTGGGTGCGCGCACCGGCCTTCGAGTTTTGCTCGTGGAAAAGGATAACTTGGGCGGCACCTGTTTTCATCGGGGCTGTTACTCCATTCGAACTCTGCGGGCGTGCGCAATGCATTATCAAGCAGTCGAGAAGAGTTCTACCTTCGGACTATCGGTCGATCTTTTGGAATCGGGATGGGCGGATTGGCTTACTACGCAGAGGCGAGTAAGCGCCAGGCTCGAGGAAGAGCTTCGTCGAACTCTCGAAGGACTGGGCGTTCAGATTCGTTTCGGGACCGCAAAACTCGTAAATCCGAACGAAGTTGAGATTTCCGACCCTAACGGAGTTCGAGATCGAGTTTCCGGGCGGAATATCATTATCGCAACGGGGTCGCGACCTGCATTCTCGGGCGCGGAAAATTCCAAGGTTTCTAACAGCGATCAGATGCTCAAAAACGTTGCGATTCCAGAACACCTTCTAATTATCGGCGGCGGCTACATTGGCTGCGAATTTGCCTCGATTTATCGAACCCTTGGATCTCGAGTGACCCTGATTGAGGAAGAGGAAAACTTACTTCCGAATTGGGACGCTGCGGCTGGTGACCAAGTCCGGCATACCTTGGAAGCGCAGGGCGTCAGTATCAAACTAAACGAGAAGATCGATCTGCCCCCTGCGGAAACCTGGACGCAGAGTCCAGTCTTGAAGCTGAGCGACGGTACGACCGTATCACCCGGCCTCACCCTTGTCGCGACAGGGCGCAAGCCAAACGTCGAAGAATTATCCCTGGAATCGATCGAGATCGCCGCCGATCGATTCATCCCCGTAAACGAAAAGATGCAGACGGCCCAGCCACACGTCTTCGCGATTGGCGATGCAAATGGGTTGGCGCTGCTTGACAGTGTGGCTTTCGCACAGGCCAGGGTTGCTATCGAGACCATCCTTGGCAAGGAAGCCCGGTTTGATTTGCATTGGGTGCCCCGTTGCGTCTATACAGATCCGCCGTTCGCATCCGCCGGGTGGACCGAGAAAGAGGCCGTTGCTGCGGGGCACGAGATCGAGGTTTTAGCGGAGACCGTACGACTTGTCACCGACGACGACCGGAGCGTCGTTGATCCCCAGCCAATCAATATCAGGTTGGTCGTCCAGCCGGAAACGAGAAGGCTACTTGGCTGTCAAGCCATCGGCCCTAAAGCCGCCGAGATTGTGAATCTAGCCGCAACAGCCCTTCGCACGGGATTGTCTGTTACCCAGCTTGCTGACCTCGCGATGGTTCATCCAAGCGCTTCGGAGGCGCTTGTGCGTTGCCTCCAGAGCCGTTTCGATCGACCCGCGCTCCAACCCTGATTCGGAGGGACGGGGTCATGTCTCAACTTTCAACATTTGCTCCGCATTAATTGTGCGTGATCCCCGGGGCGGGCGTAGTGAACAAGCAAATGTTGAAAGTTGAGACTGACCCCGTCCCCCGCATTTACTTTTTTAGTCGGACTGATCTGGATTAAGGGAAGGAGCATTCAAGTTCGGGTTCAGCATGGCCGCGATTGCCGGAGCCCGTTGACCGGTAATGACGTGCCACACATTCTCCGACACTTTCATCACACCTGCGGTGCCGACGCGCTTCAATGCTTCTTGATCGGCTCTGTGCGCGTCACGAAGCACGAACCGTAACCGGGTCACCGCCACATGTTCGGCCACCTGAACATTCGATGGCCCGCCAAAAGCGTTCACCAGGCGCTGAGCGACCGCGGTGTCGTCAGCGTTCGCCTGAACCGGCTGCTCGGAGATCGATGCAGGAGCGTGCTCTCCGCTGACTGCCGGCTTCTCAACTGCCGGACCAGTAGCAGCGTATTCTCCACTGGCCATCGCTTCCCTGATCTCGCCAGCGACGATCTCGGCCTGAGGGCCGATGACCACCTGCAAAACATTGCGACTGGGACGAACAATGCCGCGCGCGCCCAGGCTCTTGAGGGCCGGCTCGTTGACCAGGGAATCGTCCACCACCTCCAGGCGCAGCCGCGTCGTGCAGGCGTCTACGAGTTTAAGATTCCTATTACCACCTAAGGCTCTCACAAATCCTACCGCCCCGGCAAGAGCAGCCGGTGCGCCCCCGGCTTCCGCGGCCCCGCCAGTGACCGGGACCCCTTCAACAGAAGGTTCCAGGGCAGCCTCGGCGCGGCCTGGCGTCGCCAGATTAAACTTTCGAATCGCGAAGCTGAAAAGGAAGTAATAAATGAGGAAGTAAACCAAGCCGACTGGTATTAACATCCAACCGTTCGTTCCAAGCCTGTAGCTGATGATGTAGTCGAAGGCCCCGGCTGAGAACGTGAATCCGAGCCGGACGCCCAAAAAGTGCATCAATGCCATAGAAATGCCGGTCAGGATTGCATGGATCACGTAGAGGATCGGCGCGAGAAACATAAAGGTGAATTCGACCGGCTCGGTCACTCCTGTCAGAAATGCAGTTAGCGCCATGGACAACAACATTCCGCCGACCAGCTTCCGGTTTTCCGGGCGGGCGGCGTAATACATCGCGAGGCACGCTGCCGGGAGACCGAACATCATGATCGGAAAGAAGCCCGTCATAAAGGAGCCGGCCGTCTGGTCGCCCGCGAAAAAGCGATGGAGATCCCCGGTTACCACTTTGCCGTCGGGGCCAGTGTAGCTGCCGAAGACAAACCAGACGAGACTGTTAAGGATATGATGCAAACCAGTGACCAGGAGCAGCCGGTTGAGCACACCGTAAATGAACAGACCCAGGCCACCGGCCCCGATGAGGAAATGGCCGACCCAGTCGATGCCTCTCTGCACCGCCGGCCAGATATAACCACACAGTAAGCCGAGAAACACGCAGACAAGACCGGTAATGATCGGGACAAACCGTTTCCCTCCGAAGAAAGCGAGGTACTCGGGAAGCTTGATGTCCTTGAAGCGATTGTACAAATTGCCGGCCACAATGCCGCAGAGGATGCCGGCGAGCACCCCCATATCGAGCTTATCGTTAATTGACTTCAAGACCGCAGTCAGGATGAGATAACCGATACCCCCGGCTAGAGCGGCTGCGCCGTGGTTCTCCTTCGCAAAGCCTACGGCGACCCCGATGGAGAAAATCAGCGGCAGGTTAGTAAAGATTGCTCCTCCGGCATCTGCGATCCATTTGATGTTGAGCAGGTCGGGCTGTCCCAAACGGAGCAGAAGTCCGGCAACAGGAAGCACCGCGATCGGCAACATTAACGCTCGGCCGAGTTTCTGAAATTTAGCAAACGAAATTGCACTCATAGTCGTTGAGAATCTTTCTACTGTTTTGGTGTTGTCTTCAGACCGTTCTAGCTGGCAACTGGGAAGGCTTCTTTGACCAGCGCCCGGACTTCGGCAGCAGTGTCTAACTCTAGTGCCTTTTCGGCTAGTTTCCGGCAGCTTGCCAGTTCCAAGGATCGGACCTGGGCTTTGATCTCCGGCACCATCGGGATGCTGACGGAGAGCTCCGACACACCGAGGCCAACGAGCAGTGGGACAGCAGCCGGTTCGGAGGCCATCGCGCCGCAAACACCGACCCATCGCTTATGGTGCGAGGCTCCCTCGACGGTGACCGAGATGGCCCGCAAAACCGCCGGATGCAGACTGTCGAGCTTGCGGCCCAACATCGGATGCCCACGATCGATCGCTAGAATATATTGGGTGAGATCGTTACTACCGATCGAAAAGAAGTCTGCTATAGCTGCAAAGCGATCAGCCAGCATCGCTGCCGCCGGCGTTTCCACCATAATCCCCACTTCCGGCAAAGCCGAAACCCCGAGCTCTTGGGCCAACGAGCCTAGCACGCCGCGAAGTTCGCGAACTTCTTCGACTCCGCCGACCAGCGGTAACATGATTCGATATCGGCCCCGAGAGCCGATCCGGAGAATCGCGCGCAACTGGTCTCGATAAAGGTCCGCTCGTTCCAGGGCGAGCCTGACTCCCCGTATTCCAAGGCTCGGATTGTCTTCGTGGATTTGAGGAAAATAGGAAGGCAACTTGTCTCCGCCCAGATCGAGGGTTCGAATGATTAGCGGTCGTTCTCCCAGTGCCGCGGTGATGGCAAGATACTCGGCCAAATGCTCCTCTTCGCTAGGAGGTTCAGCGCGATCCAAGAACAGGAACTCGGTCCGGAGCAGACCGATCCCGTCAGCTCCCATCTTCACCGCTTCCTGCGCCTCGGCCGAGCCTCCAATGTTGGCGGCGATTTCAATCCGCGTTCCATCTCGGGTCACCGCCTGCTCGTGCGCTGTCTTCTGGCTTTCGACGCGAAGAGCCTCCCGTTGACGTCGAATAGCACGTATCTTCTCAAGCCGCTCATTGGTCGGCGTCGTTTCGAGCAAGCCGTCATCGCCGTTCAGCACAAGTTCCTTATGTTCTGGCAGCGCCAGCGCAGCAACCGGTAGCCCGGCAACCGCGGGCATTCCCATTGAACGAGCGAGGATCGCGACATGCGAAGTCGGCCCGCCGCGAACCGTTGCAAAACCAGCGAGCTTGGCGCGATCCAACGAGATCAGGACCGAGGGCGGCAGATCTTCAGCCACCAGAATCGATTGGTCAGTTAGTTCCGGCAGTTGCGCTTCGACGCCGGCGAGACGCCAGAGCACCCGCAGAGCCACGTCCTCGATATCGGCGGCTCGACCAGCAAGAAGACCGCTCTTGAGCGATCGAATACGTTCCTCGCAGGAGCGGGCAGCCGCTTGCCACGCCCAACCGGCACTTTTACCAAGCCCAATCCACTTTTCCGCCTCAGCGACGAGCAACGGATCTTCCAGAATGATCCGGTGGGCAAGGAGGATTTCACCGTGGCTCTCGCCGGCCTCCGCGCTTTCTGCTTCGATATCGCTTCGCGTCGCGGCAACGGCTTCGCGCAGTTGCTCTCTTTCCAACGCACTGTCCGCAGCGTGCTCCTCAACCTGAACCACCGGCCGGACCAGTTTCGCGACTCGGCCGATAGCCAAGCCAGGGGAAGCAGAAACACCGCGCAGGACGCCCGGTTCCTCTTGACCCGAGGTAGCCGGCGTTGGAATCGCAATCTTCTCGCCGGGGGCGGCTAATGGCTTTTCTTCTGCCCTTCCAAAGGCTGCACGCGCGGCAGAGCCCAGAGCCTCGACGGCTTCTTTCGCGTCAGCACCCCTGGCTACGATTCGAATCGAATCACCGCGTTCAATTTCGAGCCCAAGAAGGGCGACAACGCTCTTGGCGTCGGCCGCTTTACCGGACGGCCTGACTATCTCGACCACGCTTTTATAGCGACGCGCCGTGTCCGCTAGCGTAGCTGCCGGACGGGCATGAATCCCGTGTTCGGCTTCGACGACAATCGGCCCGGATTCCGCTCGAGGTAAAGCTCGGTCGACCGCCGGCGCCGCCTCCGCCTGCTGGCCTTCAGCGTGGACAAGAAAAAGAGGCGTCGTGCTTGCCTCAGCCAGTCCTTGAAATGGATTTGTCGGGTGAAAGCGGTCGTTATTCGCGACCAGGACAACGGTGATCAAGCTCTTCGCTTTCCGAGCAATCAAGTCAGCGTCGAACTCGATCAGCGGGTCACCTTTACTCACCCGTTGCCCGTCCGAGACCCGAGGTTGGAACCCTTCCCCATCCAGGCTCACCGTTTCGATTCCGATATGAATTAGAATTTCGACACCTTCGTCGGTTGCAAGAGTCACGGCGTGCCGCTTCCGATGAACCTGTGTTATCTTCCCGCTGCATGGCGACAAAACCAGACGATCGAGCGGATCGATGGCCAAGCCGTCACCAGCCATCCGTTGAGCGAAAACCGGATCAGGTACGTCCTCAAGTGGGACAACGGGGCCGGACAAAGGGGAATAAAATATGAGATCCATTAGGCTTATGATTTCAGGTTTCAGCTTCGGGGTTTTGACGCAAGGCATCGGATCATGACTCGACCAGCGATAATTCCTCTTTGCGTCATAGGGTCTGTAAAAAAGCCAAGCAACAACCCACTGAATTCTTGCCAAGCGTTCAGGGACTTCTTGATACCGAAGTTAAATCCCGGAATTCCCGCCACTCGGGCTCGTTATGAAAGATCCAGTCATAGTAATCCCGTTCTTTAAGTTCCCGGGCTGCTTGCTCATCGACGATCACCTTGCAATTGGGGTGCAACTGGATGGCCGAGGCGCTGATCATGGCGGTGATGGGTCCTTCCACCGCCTTTGCCAGGATAGACGCCTTGGCCTCCCCGGTGGCCAACAATAACAATTCGCGCGAATCCAGGATAGTGCCAACGCCCATTGTTAAGGCCCGTTTGGGCACTTTGTCCGGGTCTCCCCCAAACATGCCCGCGTTCTGTTGCCGGGTCACGGGCGTGAGCGCCTTCTCCCGAGTGCGTGACCTTAGAGCCGACAAGGGTTCGTTGAAGCCGATATGACCCGCCTCGCCGATGCCCAACAATTGCAGGTCGATCCCTCCTGCCTCCCGAATCAGATGCTCGTAGCGCACGGCTCCCGTGTGCAGATCGGCCGCCATGCCCTCCGGAAGGTGAGTGTTAGCAAGGTCAATATTTATCCGGCTAAACAAGTGATGATTCATGTAGTAGCGGTAGGAGTGTTCGTCCTCAGGGGGGATTCCGATGTACTCGTCCAAGTTAAACGTGCGGCAACATGAGAAGTCCAGGCCTTCATTCCGGTGAGCGTCAGCCAAGCGGTTATAGACGCGTTCCATTGTGCGGCCGGTGGCGAGCCCAAGCACCAGGTCGGGCTTGGAGCGCAACCGTGCGGCGATCAGCCGGGCGGTGAGTTCCGAGGCCTGCTCCACGTTGGGTCGAATGATCACTTCCATGTCAGTTTCTCGTTGGGCTTAGAAAGAGTTCACTCAGGTCGTCCTGGCTAGAGAGCACCTCCTGCCAGCGTTCGGCCTGTCGTTCCTGGCGGCTGCCCAAGGTGACAGCAACATTGATGACCTTGAGCCTTTGTTCCCGCAGCAACCGCAGCGGTAGCCCACCAATAATAACCTCGTCGTCTGGGTGAGGTGCAAAGATCAGCGCCGAGGGTGCATCGGCTGCCGCCGGTAGTCGCTTAGGCGGGATAAGCCCTGCCGGACTGAATGCCTCGCCCTCGCTCAGCAGCCGGGCAAAGCCCTCGACCAGAGCTTGATAAGGATTGTTTGTCGCCATACGTTCCTTTCTGTCAATGGCTGAGCCAGTGCTTTGCGGTTACCGTTACGGTACCAGAGCGATTCGTGATATTTCTCAAGGTCCAGGGGGACAAGTTGCCATCTCTATACCATATTCCGCCCATAGTTGGAATTCTAAAACTGCTGAAACTAAAAATTCGAACCCGTTCCGCAAGGACCTCACCCCAGTACTGTGCCGTATCGACGTCGTCTTCATGGATGCCGACTATGCCTGAGTGCCTTTTTGCTGTCGAGCAGGGCACTTCCCAGGCTTAGAAATTGAACAGATTTTGACATCTCAAACAAAGTGCGCGAGAAGAGTTGGACCCCCGTTCTCGCTTACTCCATGCCGCCAGACGCTCAAGTGGTCAATAGCCTTCGAATTGTTGTGGATCCACACTACAATGGAGTTGTGAGCGAGAGCCTGTTCCCTTCTCTGATCAAAATGACTTATGCGTACTGAATCTGATAGCATGGGAACGATCGAGGTTCCCGACGAGGTTTATTGGGGAGCGCAAACCGCTCGCTCGCTAATACATTTTAACATTGGCGAGGATAGAATGCCGCCCGAACTCATACGGGCGATCGGCATTCTGAAGAAGGCTGCGGCACTGGTGAATAACGATCTGGGAAAGCTGCCCAAAGAGAAAGCCCAACTGATCGTCGCGGCCGCAGACGAGGTCATTGCCGGAAAACTCAATGACCAATTCCCCCTGCGCATTTGGCAGACGGGTAGCGGAACCCAGACCAACATGAACGCGAACGAGGTCATCGCCAATCGCGCGATTGAGTTGGCCGGTGGTCAAAAAGGCAGCAAAAAACCAATTCATCCCAATGACGACGTCAACATGTCGCAATCCTCCAACGACACGTTTCCGACGGCGATGCATATCGCGGCGGCAATGGTTCTGAATGAAAAGCTTATCCCAGCCCTGGAGGGGCTTCAGAAGGTCTTAGACAATAAATCGCGCGAATTTGCGAACGTTGTAAAGACGGGGAGGACGCACCTTCAGGATGCAACGCCCTTGACGGTGGGTCAGGAAATATCGGGTTGGTCGGCCTTGGTTGAACGTGATTTGCAGCGTATTCGAATCGCACTTGATGGGCTTTACGATTTAGCGCTCGGGGGCACCGCCGTCGGCACCGGCTTGAATACGCATCCGGAATTTGCCGAGCGTGCCAGCAAAAAGATTGCCGAGCTCGCCCAAATGCCTTTCAAGTCACATCCGAACAAGTTCGCAGCGCTTTCGGCCCATGATGAACTAGTCTTTGCCAGCGGCGCCTTGGAGACCTGTGCAGGATCGCTGATGAAAATTGCCAATGACGTCCGATGGCTTGCCTCCGGACCGCGCTGCGGGATCGGAGAGTTCTTTATTCCGGAGAACGAACCCGGATCCTCAATTATGCCCGGTAAGGTCAATCCCACGCAGTGCGAGGCGGTAACGATGGTGGCGGTTCAGGTCCATGGCAACCACGCCGCGATTGCGTTCGGGGGAAGCCAGGGCAATTTTGAGCTAAACGTCTTTAAGCCGGTCATAATTCATAATTTTTTGCATTCGGCTCGATTGCTGACCGACGTGAGCGGCAGCTTTGTGCGTCACTGCCTTAGCGGGCTCGAGCTAAACAGAGCCAGAATCGATTATTTTGTGAATCGCTCACTGATGTTAGTGACCGCCCTCAGCCCGATTATTGGATACGACAAATGCGCTAAACTAGCCCATTATGCGCATGAGCATGATCTCTCTCTCAGGGAAGCTAACCAGGCGCTGAAATTCCTCTCGGATGAAGAGTTTCAAAAGGTAGTTCGTCCCGAGACAATGACGAAACCCGACGAAGCATAGCAACGCCGGCCAAAAAAGAGTCGCCGGCGCCTATCGTCCGCGGTTAACAATACAATACGTACTATGAAAAACGTTGGAATAAATGGCTTTGGCCGCATTGGTCGACTCGTATTTCGAGCGATTGTTGAGCAAGACCTTCTGGGGAAAGATGTTGCAGTTGTTGCGCTGAACGATCTGGTTCCGGCAGACAATCTCGCCTACCTGGTCAAATACGATTCGACTCAGGGTCGTTTCCAAGCCGAAGTAAGTAGCGCAAAGTCCCGTCCGGATCTACACGACGACGATACCCTGGTGGTTAATGGCCACAGGATTAAATGTCTTGCCGTCAGGGAGGGACCGGCTGCGCTTCCGTGGGAGGAGTTAGGCTGCGAGATCATCATCGAATCGACTGGCCTTTTTACCGATGCACAGATGGCCAAGGGCCATCTGGTTGCAGGAGCAAAAAAGGTCATTATCACTGCTCCGGCTAAACATGAAGACATCACTGTGGTCATGGGAGTAAACCACGAGAAATATGACCCCTCCCAGCACCACATCATTTCGAATGCCAGCTGTACAACAAACTGTCTGGCGCCGGTCGTTCACGTTTTATTGAAAGAGGGCTTTGGCATCGAAGAAGGGCTCATGACAACTGTGCATAGCTACACTGCAACCCAAAAGACGGTTGATGGTCCGTCGAAGAAAGACTGGAAAGGCGGCCGGGCGGCAGCGGTCAATTTGATCCCCTCCACCACCGGAGCGGCAAAGGCTGTCGGGCTGGTTTGCCCTGAGGTAAAAGGCAAGCTGACCGGGATGTCCTTCCGGGTGCCGACGCCAGTTGTCTCGGTTGTCGACCTGACGGTTCGAACCACTAAGGAGACTAGCTATAAGGAGATTTGTGCTGCCATGAAGGCAGCCAGCGAGACCTATTTAAAAGGGATTCTTGGCTATACCGAAGACGAGGTAGTTTCGACAGATTTCCTGCATGATGCGCGCTCCAGCATCTTTGATGGGGGCTCCGGCATCGAACTCAACAGCCGCTTTTTCAAATTGGTCAGCTGGTACGACAACGAGTGGGGCTATTCCAATCGTTGCGTCGATCTCCTGAAGCAAATCTTGTAATTGGATTCGAATATGAGTGTCAGCGGAAGTGTCAGCGCGATCCTCGCGCATAAAAAAGCCTCCACCGTCTGGTCGATAGGTCCAAATGCAACGGTTTTAGAGGCCATCCGGTTAATGGATGAGAAAAACGTCGGCGCACTACCTGTGGTAGACAATCGAACGCTGGTCGGAATTGTTTCCGAGCGCGATTACACACGGAAAGTCATCCTGCAGGGAAAATCCTCCAAGGAAACCGCCGTAAGTGAGATAATGACTAAGCAGCTCCTAACCGTTAACCCGGGCGACAGTATTCCAGAGTGCATGCAGATCATGACCGAGAAACGCGTCCGCCATCTTCCTGTTCTGGAAGGAGGCAATCTGGTCGGAATTCTCTCAATCGGCGATGTGGTAAAGTGGTTAATCTCGGCACAGACGTCGACCATTGAGAACCTGGAACGATATATCACGGGCGACTACCCGGCGTGAAACCGATGCAAAAATAAAAGAGATTTTGTATAGAAAAACAGACAAAAGAAGGAAATTTGCTTATGACTGCTCCGTTCAGCCTTAAGGATCACGGCGTTGCGGTCGCCGAAGTCCACCGCAATCTACCTCCCAGCGCGCTCTATGAGCACGCCGTCCGCTACGAGAAGGACGCCAGCATCGCCGAGAATGGCGCGCTGGTTGCCTATTCCGGAGTCAAAACC
>Ga0306923_10007551_pt1 | contig 10846 bp, 7 predicted proteins | sample sta12Can44000108_FD_203841 | JGI IMG/M metagenome (GOLD analysis project Ga0306923, IMG submission 203841) | Lab enrichment of tropical soil microbial communities from Luquillo Experimental Forest, Puerto Rico - statanox.12C.anox.44.000.108 (v2)... | ecosystem: Environmental > Terrestrial > Soil...
GAGATCCTGGATGTTAGGATCATTGGTGAAGGCAGCATTGAGGTAACTGCCACCGAGTTCGTGGCGTCCAACGTGATTGATTGTTTCTTCCGCAGTCCCGTCTTCATTGATTTGCCAGGGAAAGAATTGGTTAAACGTGTGGCCCGCCAATCCGGTTCCTGCGAGCAGATCGTTGCGGCCTGGCCGCGGTTCTGGAAAGATTTCAGTCAGGTTGGTTGTTGTTACTGAATTGGGTGATTCGTCGCTCCAGTTAAAGGCTCCGTAAGTAATCATGCCTTCCTCGGCATCGGTATCCGCCTGCTGATCCCGCTGAAGATGATCCCAACGGATAAAAATCACGCGCCCTGCGCTGTCCACCAACGGAGAGAAGGCGCCGCTGGGCGTGTGGTTCAACAAGAAGAGGTCGCCGCTGGCTGGATCTAAACTCCATAACCCGGTAACGGTTGGCGCTTCTTCATGCTCGTCCAACTGCGGGTAAAGATTGGGTTGTCCGTTGCGCGGCCGGTCGCTGGCGAAAATGATCCGATCATCCGTGCCGTAGATTGGGGAAACGTTGTTGTAGTTGGTCGGCTGATTGGAAACTTTTGTGATGATTGGCACGGCGGCTGGGTCGGTAAAATTGGTGACTTCATACAATTGCCAGTAACTAACAGTTGTGTAGTCGTATTGAAACCGTGGTGTTCCCACTATCATGCTGAAGACCGCCTTTTTGCCGCTCCAATTCACCGAAGGTTGCCTTACAGCGATTCCGTTTGTGGCTTGTGAACCCCACCGGCCGAAGCCGGCAGCACGCGTCAAATTTTTGATCGTGCCGTCCGGATATCGGACATAAAGATCGCCCCCTCGCCCGCAGCTGTCAGGCATTTCTCGCTGATTCCCGAAGGTCGATGCGATACTGGTAAAATCCCCCGGAATCGGCACTTGCGTGACGAATAAGATGGAGTTCGTCGGACCGGCGCATACTGAAAACCCGGCGATCAACGCCAATAGAAAAGCAATTCTCCTCATAGCCATTGGGCGTTAGTGAAGCACTTGCGATGCCAGCGAAGAAATGCAAAAGGCTTACGATCAGTGAGTTGTGAAGGCGTCTCCTCTGCGGATGGACCTTCCATCCGCACCTCTGTTTATCGCCCGTTTTGCGGTGCCGTGTAAACCACACCATTTTTTCCTGCTGACAAATCAAGGCGGACGGGAGCGTAATGCAGATTTCAATTGCCGTACCGCAGAATTTATTCTGCGCTGCCCACGAGTTGTTGAACGCTTTCGCACTACGCACACCGGCCGATTAAAATCGGGGTTATACCAGAACGAATCCTGCGCTACGTGCCAAACACCCTCGTCGCTAATTCGTTACTCGCCACTTCGTCGACACAAGTCTCCTTAATAGTCCGGCCACACCAAAGAGCGCTATGGGTATGCGTTTGTTTGCTGATGGGATCAATGTTGGGACTTATTAACATGAAAATTCAAAACTTCTTCGAGCAGAAATCGCGAACCGTGCTGAGAGTCTGGCGCTGCGAGCTGAACGCAGTGGTACCGGATCTGGTCGGGTCTACACGGTTAACGTCGAAGTTACCGACCTGTCTGGCAACAAAGCCCGCAAGGACACAACTGTTACAGTGCCTCTCTAAGTACCGTCTATCCCGATTGGTTGACCTGTCTCGACCGCATTCGAGCGGTCGGGACTTTTTTTGAGGTTCCTGAGAAGCCGGGTGTGATTGTTTCGCATTCTGGCAGCATGATGTAATATTGGGCCATGCTACCGTCTGAGTTTCCAGTGCATGTGCGATTGTATGTCGCGGGCCAGCCGGGTTTCTGTTGTGTCTGAGGGCACGCAAACATCCAAGGTAGTACCAGCCTGGGAACCATTGCGTCGGCCCGTATTCCGGGATCGTTTGATCGCCTCGATCATTTCCAACACAGGCAGTTGGATGCAGGACACAGCGGGCACGTGGCTAATGACCGCCCTCACTACTTCCCCGTTGTTGATCTCCCTGATGCAGACTGCTGCGGCTCTGCCCGTATTGTTGTTCGGGCTGCCGGCCGGGGCCATGGCCGACATTTTTGATCGGCGCCGCCTGCTGTTGTTTTGGGGAGCCTGGATGTTGGCAGCCGCGGTCCTGCTGAGCGGGCTTACGCTAACCAGTTGGATCGGTCCTTGTTCTCTGCTCATCCTGACCGGTTTGCTGAATGTTGGAGCTGCCATGAACGGTCCAACCTGGCAGGCCATCGTGCCGGAATTGGTTCCGCGCGAGCAGTTAACCTCTGCTATCGCTTTGAATAGTGCCGCGTTCAACTTGGCCCGAGCTATTGGCCCGGCTCTAGGCGGACTAACTGTTGCCGCGTTTGCTTCCGTTTGGTTCGGAGCGGGTTTGGTGTTTTCGTTAAACGCCCTTTCTTTTGTCGCAGTCCTCGTGGTGCTATACCGCTGGAAACGCACTCCCTTCTTCAAGAGCGCTTTGCCCGCCGAAAGATTAATGGGTTCGATCCGCGCCGGCGTTCGATACACGCGGTTCGAGCCTGACGTGCAAGCCATCCTGATCCGCGCCTTTATGCAAACATTTTGCGTGAGCGCGATGTGGGGTCTGCTGGCGGTGGTTGCCCGCGACGACCTTCACCATGGAGCTATGGGATACGGCATTCTTAACGGTTGTATCGGGCTGGGCGCGGTGCTGGCTGCCATTTGGCTTCCCCACCTGCGGCTGCGGCTTTCCTCAGACACGATCGTGTCGGCAGCCGCTCTGGCCTTTGCCGTAACCTTGTTGGTAATGGCCTGGGCCCACTTCTGGCTCCCATTGGTTCTGGTGCTTATTCTGGGCGGTATGGCTTGGACCAGCACTGCTTCGAGTTTGAACATCGCGGTGCAACTTTCGGTTCCCGCGTGGGTCCAGGCGCGCGCGCTCGGCCTCTACCAGATGGTGTTCCAGGGCGGGTTAGCTCTCGGCAGCGCCTTTTGGGGCGGGCTTGCCGAACGATGGGGTACCGCCCCAACTTTAAGCCTCGCTGCCGTTGCATTGTTGGCAGGATTGCCGTTCGCCAGACGGTTCTCTTTGACTTCCGGCACCACCCTCGACCACTCGCCCGGCCGGTTGCCTGGAGCCCTGAATCGGGCCGGGCCACAGATCGTCATCGAGCCCAACCCTGAAGCCGGACCAGTGCTGGTGACCGTCACGTTTCGGATTAATCCTGAGCGAGCTGAAGAGTTCATCCGCGCCGCATACGAACTGGGCCGAGTGCGTCGTCGTGACGGCGCTGTTCGTTGGTCCCTTTTTGTGGATCCGTTCGACCCGGCTCGCTACATGGAGACCTACGTTGTGGAATCCTGGCTGGCACGCCAGCGCCAGCTCGAACGCTTCACCGTCGCTGACCACACGATCCGTAATCGTGTATTCAGCTTTCATGTAGATTCGGCCCCGCCGCTAGTATCGCGCATGATTCTCGCCCGCGTTCCTGACCAAACGCCCGTCCCTGTCCCAAACCCTGCTCAATCCTCATCCGTCAATTAGTCACGGCCACGACGTGCGTCTGGGCAGACCTACAAAATCCGTCAATCCCTCTATGGCAGAACTGGTGGACTGAGCGGCTCGACCCAATTCCTCGGGCGGGAAGTTCATGCGATTAGCCCAGAAGGTTGGAAAACCGAACGTTCGCGCGCCTGCGGCATCCCAGCCACCAAAAGCAACGAAAGCAATTTGTTGAGGCGTGAGCCTGAAAGCATCCGTCGCTAGTTGATACGCGCGCGGGTCCGGTTTGTAAGTGCGCACTGCGTCAGTGCTCAGCATGTGCTCGAATAGCCCTTCAAGTCGCGAATTATTGACAGCTGCGCGCAGCATCGCGGGAGTGAAATTGGACAACAAGGCAAGTTTCAGTCCGGCCTTCTTGAGCATATTTAGAACTGGAGGTACGTCCACCCAGGCTTTGAGCTCCAGATACGCGCTCATCAACAACTCCCTCTTTTTGGCACTCATTGTTACGTTAAGGCGCTTCGCAGCGAAGACCAGGGCGTCCTCGGTTACTTGCCAGAAGTCTGCGTAATCCTTTGAAAGAGCACGAAGCCACGAGTATTCGAACTGTCGTATCCGCCATAGCTCGCTTAGTTGCGCACCTTGTCACGGGAACTGGCCCTCGACCAAGTGGAAAACCCGTCGCGGGTCAAACACCGCCAATGCATCGAAAGCGATCGCTTCGATCGGTGAAGCCGAGCGGGCCAAAGCCGGCCCAAGTGCTCCAAGTACCGTGGCCAGGGTGGAAGTGGTTAGCCCGAGGAATTCCCGCCGGTCAAGGCGGTTACTAAATTCATTATTCTGCATAGATAATATCGGTTGAAGTAAGAGGATCGATCTTCGAAGTACGCGGTGATACAGGGTGACCCATTAATTGGCGCAATTGTGCGATGCCCCGCGCGATCCTTGATTTTACTGTTCCTTCCGCTACTTCGAGAATTTGCGCGATCTCCCGGTAGGAGCAGTCCTCCAGGTAAAAGAGCGCGACCGCAGCCTGGTAAACCTTCTCGACCTTTGACAGGGCTGAAAGCACCTGGGGCGAGTCTGCTTCGTTGGCAAGATCTCTTGAAACGCTTGGTATATCACTGAGCGCCATTTCATCCAGGCCTTGTTGTGGAAATCGAGCTTGCTTTCGTCGGCTCTCGAGGAAGTTGCGATGCAATGTCGTGAACAGCCAGGCCTTGGTTTTGGAACGTTCGCGCACCTGGTGACCCTTGGTCGCCCAGATGTAAAATGTTTGCTGGGTCAGGTCATACGCATCGGCCTCGGCCCGGGTCAGGCTGTACGCAAACCTGTAAAGCGGCTCATAGTAGTCGGCCACTAATCGTTCGAATTCATCGGGAACCATTTCAAAACACTCCTACACTTTTGAAATCGAGACCCTGTGTTTTCCCATACAGACCTCGGGATCACAATGGGACTAAGGAGGAGGGCGGGGGGATTTATGATTTACGATTTTCGATTTGCGATTGACGAACCGGTCGGCGGACCGCGGCGTTTACGCCGCTTTTGGCGCTCTTCTTAAACCGTTTCGGAATCACTACAGACTTTTTAGCGTTAGCATCGGGGCTTCAGCCCGGTGGAAAAAGTCCCTTCACAAACCTAAGCCCCTTTCCAAGGGTTAATCCTGCGTGCCAGATGACCCCACCGCGACTCGATAGAAGCGTTGCTCATTCCCAGTTGTTGTGTCGCTGAATTGGTAGCGGCCCGGTGAATTTTCTACTGCGGAGCCCAGGTTCACCCAATTGGTTTGAGAAGCAGCAACGTCGATGTTCGCTAACACCTGAAATTTCAATCCGGGCGTATTGCGGTAGCTGAACTGCACGCCCCCGGCCGCCAACGGTGTCGGTGTATCCAGTACTACAGGAGATGCCACTACGGTGGCGGGGTCGTATAATTCTGTGTTCACACCGGTGTCGCTTGTGTTAAAGCCACCGATCAAGAGAACTTTGCCATTCGACAGCAGAGCAGCGCTGTGATCCCTGCGTCCGCTGATTGTTGGCAACGTGGCTGACCACTTTTCCGTGACTGGATCGTACACTTCGACACTAGTGGGAAATACGCCTTCGAAATAGCTGCTTCCGCCTGCTACCAAGACCTTCCCACTAGGCAACAGCACTGCTGTATGGGTCTGGCGCGGCTGGGTCATTGAACCAGTGAGCGTCCACGTGCCTGTCGCTGGATCGTAAATCTCCGCGCTGGCGTGGGTGGGATCGATCATGCTGCTCCCGTTTGTGTAGGATTCAGTTCCTCCGGCAACAAGGACTTTGCCATTGGGTAATAGTGTGGCTGAGTGTGAACCGCGAACTACTTGCAGTGGCCCTGTGGGAGTCCAGACTCCGGTAGTCGGGTCGTACAATTCGGCGGTCGCGACAGTGCCATTGGTGCCATACCCTCCTGCGGCCATCACCTTGCCGTTGGACAAAAGTGTGAGCGTGAAGGCGCAGCGTTCATTACCCATCGGCGCTGTGGGGGACCAGGTGCCGGTTGCCGGATCGTATAATTCCGCCCCGCGGATGCCCAGGAACGAACTGTTAGTGGACCCTCCTGCCGTCAGAACTTTCCCATTCGGCAACAAAACAGCGCGAGCTTCCCAGCGAGGATCATGCATTGAACCTGTGACAGCCCACTGCCCGGCGACCGGATCATATAACTCTGCATCTGAAAGAACTCTACGGTTGCCGAAACCTCCCGTCGCAAGAACCTTCCCATTTTGCAGCAAAGTGGCTGTCGCCGACTGGCGCGGAATAATCATTTGTCCGCTCGGCTGCCAGATGCCGCTGTTGGAATTATAAACCTCAGATGTTGCGATGATGTCAAAAGCGCGGTTGAACCCTCCGGCTGCGAGCACATTCCCATTCGCCAGAAGAATTCCCAAGTGGCCCGCGCGCGATAATAACAGAGCTCCGGCCGCTGCCCAGTTTTTGGCCGAAACATCGTATACTTCCGCCTTGTCCGTCACTGAAGTTCCTCCAGGGGTACCTCCAGCAACCAGGACATTACCGTTTGAGAGCAAAGTCGCGGTGTGCGCCTTCCGTCCGGCATTGAGCGCGCCGGCGCGCGTCCATAACCCCGTGGCCGGGTCGTACAACTCAGAGTCGCACGTAACGGCCCCGTGGGCGTCTTCGGTTCCTCCGGTCACCAAAACGCGTCCATCGCGCAACACCGTCGCTGCTTGACCCGATCTGGAGATAATGGGCACGCCGGTTGGCGTCCATAATCCGGTAGCCGGGTCATATAACTCAGAAGCCGCCGAGGAACCGTCTCCTCCGGTGACAAGTACTTTGCCGTTTGGCAGCAAGGAAGCGGTGTGCGACGTGCGAGCGGCATTCATCGAACCGGTCTTCGTCCAGAGTCCCGTTTCAGGATCATACAATTCGGCGCTCGCTAAAAAGTCCGTGGCATTGAGTCCCCCGACGACCAGCACTTTGCCATTAGGCAGAAGTGTAGCGGTATGTTGATAGCGTGGGACGTTCATCGAGCCGGTGAAGACCCATTGCCCGGTCTTTGGGTCGAATAATTCCGCACTGGAAATGTTTTCAAAGCCGCCCGCTATCAACACCATGCCGTTTCTTAAAAGTGTGCCGGCGTGCAATTCACGGGCGGAATTCAAGACGCCCGCATTTGTCCAGGAGCTGGTCCTCGGGTCATAGACTTCTGTGCTATCAAGGAGTCGGTTGGCACTTTGGCCTCCGGTTACCACTACCTTGCCGTCGGGCAGCACTGAGGACGTGTGATACTCGCGTCCGGTATTTAGGGAGCCGGAGTTGGTCCACGTTTGCGTGGCTGGATCATAAAGTTCAGAGATTGTGGCTTGCACAAACGGTACCCCGCCGACCATTAACACCCTGCCATCCGGCAACAGCGCCGTGGTGTGAGCCCGACGAAGTTGGTTCATGGAATGTACAAAGGTGAATGAACCCAGCGCCTCCGCCTCCGAAAGCATCGGAACCAGTACGAGCGCGGCAAGCGTGAGTACAAAAATATTTTGTAAATTAGGCTTCATCGGTAGTGAAACATGCCCTCACAGGCGTGGGCGCAAACTTAACAAAGGAAAACCAAAGCAAGGAAGATTTTATGCGCGCCGCTGCTGTTGAAACCCTCGAAATGACCAGAATGACAATGCCTCCAACCAATCCCTCCGCGCACCGAAATCTATCTACGTTCTCTTCCTCGCATGCCCATTAGTCCCCTCTTAACCCTGTGGGTAACGATGGTCTTTGACCACGACTCTGCTTCCCAAGGGGTGATCAGCAGTCGCACACCTTGAGGGTTATTGCGGCGAACAGTGGCACGTGAGCGCGACCCGGACTTCAGCGAGCGCAGCTCTGAAACAACTACACCGTCATTCTCGAACCTTAAGCCGTAGCCCTCAGAGTTACTGAAAGACCATCCCCGTACAGTTCGGCGTTTTCCAGTAATGTTAGATCTCATAAGCCCTTCGCTGTTGATGAAATGCCTGGCTTGGAAACAACGGCTTTGAAAAGCCGTAGCCAAGCGAGACAAATCAAAAACTCGCGGGCCGGATTCCGCTCGGTTAATCGCGTCTTAGAAGCCAGGGCCGCTCGAACTCGGCGTACACCGAAGGCACTCGTTTTCACCTGGGCCGGTCTTGATTTAGAATGGTTAGTCATACTCGTATGAGGGATCAGCCTGATAAGTGTTCCTCAAAATAATGCCGGCCGAAATGGGACTAACGTCCCAGTTTTTGCCGATGTTTCAGCTCTGCGCGAGGCAACGAACGCCAGCACAAACAACACAGCGAATACAAGATCGATTGTCCCGGCGCAGGCCACCGGCACTCTGACCAGGCCTCGCACATAAAGCACCAGCGTTGCTGCTCCGAACGACACCTTTTCCAACACCGCGGGCAGGATGAAGTTGCGGAAACGCTCAACATCCAGCCCGATAATCAAAAAAGCGAATTGCCAGGCGATGGCCACGCCCATGAAGCCATAGAAATGCTCGGGATGAGTGACCGGAGGAGGAAACCGCAAACTCCAAGCCCCTTCCATAAAATATTGAGGAATAAGGGCCATCATCCCGTACACGCCGGCGACGATGAAAACTCTTCTGGCGAATGTGGGTCCTAAGCTCATGTTGTGGCTACTCCGAACGAACCCGGTAGACTCGTTGTGAATGATTTGATGCCTCTGTGTCTTTGAATTCAAATTTCCCCGGGGAAGCCTCGGTGACAGTACCGGCATGCGTCCAATTGTTCAGAGGAAGGGAGGCGTTGGTTGTTGTTAGTACGGTGAAGTGCCCTCCAGGTGTGCCAGAGAATCCGACCTCGAAAACGTCGTTTGTGTAACGAGTTTTGCTGATCACAACCTGCACCTGACTGCTATTGAACTGCTGCTCAGGGGCAAAAGGTGAGCCAGCAAAACTGGTGTCCACTGCCTGCACAGACCAGTAGTAAGTCTGGCGGGGCCGCAAATGTGGTAAGACCATTGAGCCTCCGCGAACATGTCCCATCTGCGGCACCAGCAGTTTGCCATTGCTCAGCGCCGGCGCCCGGAGGATCTCTGAACCTCCAGGTGTCGTTCCCACGCGCAAGTTGTAGCTGAGGCCAGCAGCCGGTGTGTGATCGTCCAGGGGAGCCTCCCAGGTCAGCGTTGCGGTCTCTCCCGATACGCTCGAGGATAATTCTGCGGGTGCTGCGGACGGGGAATTGGATGAGGGAGTTACGTTTCGCCAAAGTTGCGAAACGCCCTCGATTGCCCCCGCGATGAGAAAGTCCAGTCGGCCGTCGTTGTCAAAATCCCCGAGGCCTAATGAATTATCGAAGCTCCCCAGCAAAGCGGGGTCGGTCACATTGGTGAACCCGTTGGCGGTATTGAGCCAAACCTGGGAAACCTCCGTAACCCCGTTTGTGAGACCTGTGATCAGAAAATCCAGTCGGCCATCATTGTCAAAATCGCCCCAGGCCAGTGAACCATCAGCGACTCCAGGCAGGTCGGGTATGGGGACGTTGGTGAACCCACTTCCCGTATTCCGCCACAGCTCTGTTATGAAAGTGTTCCCGGAGAGCCCCTCCAACAAAAAGTCCAGCAAACCATCATTGTCGTAATCGCCGCATGCCACTGAGCTGACGTAGACACCGCGAAGGCCCGGGATGGGGACATTGGTAAATCCAGTGCCGGTGTTGCGCCAGAGCTGCGAAGCGGAGCCACCCGACGGCCCGTTCGTTAGCCCGGTAATCAGCAAGTCGGGCCAACCATCATTATCAAAGTCGCCCCAGGCTATCGAGCCCTGCCAAATGCCGGGCAATCCGGGGACAGGCACATTAGTGAAACCATTTCCCATGTTCCGCCACAATTGCGTCACAGCTCCCGTGCCAATTCCATTCGTACTTCCGGTGATGAGAAAATCCAAATGGCCATCACGGTCAAAATCACACCAGGCCACGGAACTTTGTGCTATGCCTGGCAAGCCCGGGATTGGCACATTGGTGAAACCGTGGCCAGTGTTGCGCCACATCTGAGAAATCCCTTGTGCTGTCAAATTGGTAAGGCCAGTGATTAGCAGATCGAGCCGCCCATCATTGTCAAAATCGCCCCACGCTACTGAGCTATCATACATTCCTCTTAAGCCGGGTGCGACACTAGCGGTGACATTGCTGAATCCACTGCCATTGTTATGCCACAGCGCAATCTGAAGTGATCCACACAGCAGGAAGTCCAAATGCCCGTCGTTGTCATAATCGCCCCAGGCTATCGAACCCGCAGAGGCGCCGGCTAAACCAGGGACCTGGACTTCTGTGAATTGAGAAAATGCTGAACCAGAAGATAGGATTAGCCACCCCGCTACTGCCACCCCTTGAGAAATTGTCCGCGCGGCTGGACAGATTAGTTGTCCGTCATTTTGCACGGGAAGTAAACGGAATCATGGTTCTGTGACCAGAACCACTCGGAAACCCAGGTCTGTATCGGTTAACAAGGGGTGTGCAGCAAAGAAAAGTCGCCGAGCCGATCGGCAGTCCGGCTGGAAGTAATCGTAAGCTCCTCCGCGGATGACCTTCAGTCCGCTTGTATTGGAATCGGGGCCTTTAGGATCAACCACTGCCCCGCCGGGCAGGGGTCCAAACCAGTCCTGACACCATTCCCATACGTTCCCTTCCATGTCATATAAGCCCCATGGATTTGGCAACTTTTGTCCCACCGGGTGGACGGTCAAATCGCCGTTCACGGAAAGCCAAGCGTGATTGGTTATGCTGGCGTAATTGGGATCATCCCCGTAACTGAACCGCGTGGAAGTGCCGGCGCGTGCGGCGCATTCCCACTCTGCCTCCGTTGGCAAACGATATTGGCTGATCGCGGAAATGTATCCCGCCGCTCGCTCCT
>Ga0306923_10007561_pt1 | contig 10840 bp, 9 predicted proteins | sample sta12Can44000108_FD_203841 | JGI IMG/M metagenome (GOLD analysis project Ga0306923, IMG submission 203841) | Lab enrichment of tropical soil microbial communities from Luquillo Experimental Forest, Puerto Rico - statanox.12C.anox.44.000.108 (v2)... | ecosystem: Environmental > Terrestrial > Soil...
CGCCGCTCTCGCTGGTCGCGGTCGCACCGGCCGTTGCGGCGCGCATGCCGCGCTCCGGCCCGTGGATGGGGAACCTCCGCGCGGTGCTCGGCTTCGCGCTGCTCGCGAGCGCGGCCTGGACGCTGTGGATCTTCGGGCGCACCGCGGGCATCGATGCGGTGGGGGCGGCGCTGGGCCTGGCGCTGGCGCTGGCGTTCGCGGCGTGGGTCTACGGCGCCCAGCAGGCGGCCGAGCGCCCGAGGCGCGGGCTCGCGCTCGCGGGCGCGATCGCGCTGGCTGCCGCCTTCGCCGGGCACTCAGCCTGGCGCGGGGCCGAGCCGGCTGCGGCAGCAGCGCAGGCGAGCGCCGGGGCGTGGCAGCGCTTCGACCCCGACGCGATCGCCGGGCAGCTGCGCGCGGGGCGGCCGGTGTTCGTCGACTTCACCGCCGCCTGGTGCCTCACCTGCGCGGTGAACGAGCGCGCGGTGATCGCGAGCGCGCGCGTGCAGGACGAGCTCGCGCGGCGCGACTTCGCGCTGTTCCGCGCGGACTGGACCCTGCGCGACGAATCGATCCGCCGCGAGCTCGCGCGCTTCGGGCGGGCCGGCGTTCCGCTCTACGTGGTCTACGATCCCGCGGCGCCGGGCGAGCCGCGGGTGCTGTCGGAGCTGCTCACGGTCGACGCGCTGCTCGACGCGCTGCGCGAGCGAGGCGGGCGCGGTGCGTGAGCGGATCGCCGCACTCGCCGCGGCGCTGGCGCTCGCGACACGCTCGAGTGTCGCCTCCGCCGCCCAGAGCCCCGGCGTGCACGTGCTGGGCACGGTGGTGTCGTCCGACGCCTCGCGCTCGCTGGCCGTCGTCGACGACGGCGGCGCTCACCGCGTGGTCCACGTCGGCGACGAGCTCGGTGGCGCGACCGTGGCCGAGATCCGCAGCGACGCGCTGGTGCTGCGCCGCGCCGGCCGGGCCGAGACGCTCGACCTGCAGAGCGTGCGGCGCGAGGTCGGTGCTTCGACGCCCGTCCCCGCGAGCCCAGCGCCCGCAGACCCCGACGCGCAGCCGAAGAACGCTCCTCGGGTGCAGCCCACGCCGCGGACCGTCCCTGCGTCGCGCTCCGCGGCGGCGCGCAGCAATGCGGCGCGCGTGGCCTCGAGCGGCGCCCGCGGCAGCGCGCCGCGGAGCGCGTCTGCGGCGCAGACGCCGGACGAGATGATGTCGCAGCTGGCGCTGCAGGCGCAGTGGGTCGCGGTGAACGACAACTCCGGGCAGCTGCGCGGCGTGGCGGTCGTGAGCATCCTGCCCGACAGCATGCTGGAGCGGCTGGGGCTGCAGAGCAACGACGTGGTGACCTCGATCCAGGGGGTCGCCGTCGACTCGAGCGGCGCGGCCCTCAACACCGCGCGCGGCCTCGATCTCTCGCAGCCGGTCACGCTGGGGATCGAACGCCGGGGCGTGGCCACGACGGTGGTCGTCAACCTCCAGCATCACTGAGCGGCGCCGAAGAGAAGTCATGTTCCGAGGGATCACGCCGCAGCTGCCGGTGGCCGACGTCGCCGCCGCGCAGCGCTGGTACCACGACGTGCTGGGGCTCGAGATCGCCTGGACGCGCGGCGAGAGCTTCGGCGCGGTGCGCGGCCGCGGAATCGAGCTCTACCTCGCGAAGTCCGAGGCGGCGCACGCGCCCACGGTCTGCTGCGTGCTGGTCGACGACGCGGACTTCGCCTACGCGGTCTGCCGCGAGCGCAACGCGCCCATCGTCGAGCCGATCTCCTCCACGCCCTGGGGCACGCGCGAGTTCACGCTGCGGGACCTGGACGGGCATCTCTTGCGCATCGGTCACTCGACCCGGCGCTAGCGAGCGAGCCCGAGACCCGCCCGCCCGCGTCGACGCGCAGGTTCGGCAGGCCGAGCCCGTCCAGGAAGCGCGCGGCGCCGCGTTCGCCCGAGAGCAGCGCGATCGTGGTGGCGGTGCCCGCGACCAGGCACTGCGGCGCGACCACGCTCGCGCTGGCGAGGCCCGCCACCGGCCAGCCCGTGCGCGGGTCGAGGATATGCGTGTAGCGCACGCCGTCCACCACCATGCAGCGCTCGTAGTCGCCGCTGGTGGCGAGCGCCGCGTCGGCGAGCGGGACGGTGCGGAGGGCGCGCTCGGGCGCACGCGGGTCGCGGATGCCCACGTTCCAGGGCCGGCCGTCGGGGTGCGGACCGATCGCGCGCAAATCGCCGCCCAGGTCCACCATGCCGCCGGCGACGCCGAGCTCGCGACACAGATCGGTGACGCGGTCGACCGCGTACTCCTTCGCGAAGCCGCCGAAGTCGAGCTCCATTCCCGCCACGGGCAGCACCAGCCGCGGGCGCGTCCAGCGCACGCGTCCCCAGCCGACGCAGCGCAGCACCTCGCGCACCTCGTGCGGCGACGGAACGCGCCCGGAACGGAAGTTCCACACTCGCCGCAGCGCGCCGGAGGTGGCGTCGAACAGGCCCTGGCTGTGGCGGAACGCGGTGTCGGCGTAGTCGAGCAGGTTCGCCGTCTCGGCGTCGACGACGACGCCCGCGGGATCGCCGGCGCTGCGGTTCAGCGCGGAGAGCACGCTGTCCTCGCGGTAGCGCGAGTACTTCGCCTCGAGCGCGAGCACCAGCTGCTGCGCGCGCGCGGCCACGGCGTCGAGCTCGCTGCGGCTGCGGCCATACAGCAGCAGCGCGCAGGGGCTGCCCATTGCGCGGAAGCTGTACCGGCCCAGCCCCATCGCGGCTAGAAGTTCATGCTGAGGCCGACGCTGAACACGGTGAAGTTCACCAGGCCCGGCGCCGGCACCGACACGCTCGTGAACGAGAGGTCGCCGCTCGACAGGTAGCGCTCGAACGACGCGTGGGTCCGCCACTCGATGTCGCGCCACCACGGCGTGTGGAACACGTACTCGGCCTTGATCCCGAACGAGAGCGCGCCGTAGGCCGAGAGCCGGTAGTCGCTCGACATGTTGTCGGGCCGCCGCTCGCCCAACGGCAGATAGGGCACGTAGAAGTCGGCCCCGCTCTGCGAGTAGTAGCGGATCAGCGGCGCGACCTGGAACGCGTCGCCAAAGTTCTGGTACCAGGACAGCTCCGCGGTGTGCGAGCTCACGCCCCAGGTATCGACGTAGTACTGGTACGAGAGGTGGATCGTCGACTCGGTCTCTTCGATGTGCCGGTTGTAGCGCAACAGGAACGCGAACTGGTGGCGCTGGTTCGGCCGCGAGTCGCCGTACTGGGTGTGGCCGCCGATCTGGAACACCTCTTTGTAGGGGTCCGACAGGTAGCCGGTGTTGAAGTTGTAGCTGAAGCTGCCCTGGATGATCGAGCGGCGGTTGATGATCTGCGAGAGCCCGAGGAAGCCCGCGTAGCTCTCCTTGGTCTTGTACGTCGGCCGCGTCGGGTAGAGATTGGCTTGCGTGGGCGTGATCGTGTCGAACGACGAGGACAGCCCGCCCGAGAGCGTGGTGTTCTTCTCGTTGAAGTGGAGCTCGCCGTCGGTGCTGAAGAACTTCGAGGTGAAGTCGTTCTCGGTCGAGTAGCCGCCGCCGAGGCCGATCCGGCCCTCCTCGGTGTAGTAGTTGCCGTGCAGCGAGAGGTCGTCGCGGGTGTCCTGGATGGTCGCGCCGCTCATGATCTGGATCGGCGTGCCGGCGGCGTCGTTGGTCACGTACCAGGGGCTCGCGCCGCTCATGGTCTCGTGCGTGTACTGCAGGCCGAGGTCGAGCCAGTCGGTGACCGGACCGGCGACCGAGACCTGCTGGGTGTCGATGGTATAGCGGGTGGTCTCGCCGCCCGGGATGGTCTTGCTCGACTTGAGCGGATCCTCGGAGTAGTTCGAGAAGGTGTAGGCCGTCTCGAAGTGATCCATCGCGGTGTCGGCGGACGCCTTGCTCGCCGCGCCGATCAGCGCCAGCGCGCTCGACGTGAGGGCGCGCAGGGTGGCGCGTTCGCGCCGTCGCTCTCTGCGAGAGCGTCTCATCTCACCCCTCCCTGGAACGCGAGGCCGGCCCCGCTCGGACTAGTTGCAGCCGCAGCCGCCGCCGCCGGCGCTGCCGCCGGGCATCGAGGCTTCCTTGCTGAAGAACGTGTGGCTGCGCCGCGCCGCCTCCAGCGCATCCGGGTCGAACGCCATGTCGTTCCGCGCGAGCACTGCGCGTTCCCACGGCTTCACCCGCACCAGGAAGTCGTGCTCGAGGGCGATCTCGACGTAGCTCTTCGGGCTTTCGGTGTACTCGTCGAAGGCTGGGAAGTCGGGGAGCTTCACGTCCTCGAACCAGTGCGGCCAGTGGAAATCCATGCTGGCGCACGCGCTCTGGCTGCACAGGACGGCGGCCGCGGCGAGCGCGCGCAGCTGCCGCGCGGTGCGCGTCATCGCCGCGCCTCGGGCGCAGCGGGCACGGACGGTCCCGACAGCAGGCCCTTGATCTGGCCGCGCAGCTCGTCGACGTCGCCGCTGCGGAAGCCGGGGTGCACGTAGCGCACCACGCCGGAGCGATCGATGATGTACGAGGTCGGCATCGTCTTCAGCCCGTAGGTCGAGGGCAGCCGGCCTTCCGGATCCGACACGCTCTGGTAGCCGACCTTGTGCCGCGCGAGGAAGCTCTTCGCCTTCTCCGGGTCCTGGTCCACGTTCACCGCCAGGATCTGGAACTGGTCGGCGGGAAACTCCGCGCGCAGTGACTCGAGCGCCGGAAGCGCGGCCTGACACGGCCCGCACCACGACGCCCAGAAGTCGAGGTACACGACCTTTCCGCGGTAGGCGTTCAGGCTGAGCATCGCCTCGCCGTCGAGCGCGTGCGCCGAGAACGCGGGCGCCGCATCGCCGGGCTCCACCGCCTGCGCCGGCGCCGCTGCCGCGAGCGCGAGCAACACCGCGGAAGCTGCGAGAGCGGAGAACGCCACCGAAACCTGGATCCAGATCTTGCGCATCGCTTGCCGGCCTCGTCGCGAACTGCGACCCCCCGCTCATCGACCGATTCACGCCGACCCTTGTGACTCTCCTCACCGCAACACACCGGCGCCGCTGAGGCAGGCGGGCGGCAACCGTCGCTGCATCTGCTCGCAACGCCCGGCTGTCGCGGATTTGGTGACCTGTCTCACGAAGGAGCGGGGTGGCGGTCTCCGATGAATGGGATCGAGCGCAACCGGTGCACACACACCGACACGAGCGACAGGAGCAGTGATGGATCGCCAGAGCAGAATGCGCGGCCGAGCAATCGGCGCGGCGCTGGCCTTGGGCGTGTGGGCCGCGGCGTTTGCCGCGCCGCCCGCCAGCGCCGGCCCCCGCGAGCAGGCCAAGCGGATCTACGACCGCCTGGTGGGCGTCCCGCCCACGGACGCAGTGCTGAGCTCGATGCAGGCCTCGATCGCGGGCGGCGACCCGGTGACCGCGGCCTACACCGCGATGAGCGACCCCGTCTTCTACAACTCCTACCTGGTGAACTGGATCACCCCCTGGACCAACGTGAACCAGGACCAGTTCCAGGACCTGAACGACTACACCGCCACGGTGATCGGGATGATCCGCGACGACGTCCCGTTCAACACCGTGCTCTCGGCGGACCTGATCTACACCGGCGCCGCCGGCGTGGTCGCCAACGACTACTCGCAGACGGACAACGTCCACTACCAGCAGCTGCAGCAGAACAACGTCGATCTGTCCGACCCGACCAAGCTGGTGGGTCGCATGCAGTCGACCCTGCCCGGCTCGCAGATCATGTCGACCGAGGCCGCGGGCGTGATCACCACCCGCGCGGCCGCGGCGGCCTACTTCTCGGCGGGCACCGACCGCCGCATGTGGCGCTTCACCGGCATCAACTTCCTGTGCCGCGACATGGAGCAGCTGAACGACATCACCCGTCCGGCGGACCGCGTGCGTCAGGACGTGTCGCGCAGCCCGGGCGGCGACAGCCGCATCTTCCTGAACACCTGCGTGGGCTGTCACTCCGGCATGGACGGCCTCGCGGGCGCGTTCGCCTACTACCAGTTCGATCCGAACTCGATGCGCATGGTGTTCACGCGCGGCCAGGTGCAGCCGAAGTTCCTGATCAACGCGACCAACTTCCCCGGCGGCTACGTCACGGTCGACGACAGCTGGATCAACTTCTGGCGGGTGGGCCCGAACTCAAACCTGGGCTTCCGCGCGGGCGGCGGCAGCGGCCACGGCGCACAGACCCTGGGCATCGAGATCGAGAACAGCCGCGCCTTCTCGGAGTGCCAGGTCAGCAAGGTCTTCACGCGCGTCTGCCAGCACCCGCCGACCTCGCCCGCGGAGTTCGCAGAGGTGCAGACGATCGCGAACGACTTCGAGGCACAGAACTACAGCATGAAGCGGGTCTTCGCGGAGACCGCCGCCTATTGCATGGGGAATTGAGCCGATGAAGACGCGACATCTCTTCACTCTCTCGGTGCTCGCCCTGTCGTTCGCGGCGGCGGGCTGCGGCGGCGGCGGCGGCGGAAACGACGGCCGCCAGATCGGCTCCGTCGCATCGAATCCCGCCACCAACAACACCTCCGGCGGCATCAGCACCGGCGTCGGCGTGCCCGGCGGCGGCGGCGCGGTCGGCGAGCAGGCGTTCGAGGCCGGCGTCTACGTGCTCACGCGCAAGTACTGCGTCAGCTGTCACGCGGGCTCGGGCCCGGGCTTCCCGGCAATCGCGGATCCCGATCCGCAGACGGCGTTCCGCGCGGTGGTCGACAACCAGAAAGTGTCGCTCACCGATCCGAACGCTTCGCGGCTGGTGCACCGGCTCTCCGACGACAAGCACTTCTGCTGGACCACCTGCACCGCGGACGCGGCGACGATGCAGGCCGCGATCCAGCAGTGGGCCGACGCCGTGGTGACCGTCGCGCCGCCCGATCCGAACGCGGTGATCACTCCCACCGGCGTGATCACCAGCGAGGGCCGCGGCTTCATCAACGCGCAGCGCGCCGACAGCGGCCGCTTCGAGGACGGCGTGATCGCGCGCTGGAAGTTCGACGAGGGCTCGGGCTCGCTCGCGCAGGACAGCTCGAGCGTCGGGCCGACCATGAACATGACTCTGTCCGGCACCTACTCGTGGGTGTCGGGCGGCGGCGTCGACTTCGAGGGCGGCGTCGGCCTGGTGGATCCCAACGACTCGGTGAAGCTCTACAACCAGCTCGCCAGCGGCAGCGGCTCGCAGCAGTACTCGATCGAGGCCTGGATCATCGCCTCGAACATCACGCAGGGCACGGCCGACAGCCCGGCGCGCATCGTCAGCTACGGCAGTGGCTCCGACATGCACAACTTCATGGTTGGCCAGGCCATGTACGACTACGTCGTCTTCAACCGCAACGGCGCGCCGAAGAGCGACCAGAATGGGCTTCCCGCGCTGAAGACCGCCGACGCCGCGCAGCGTCTGCAGGCCAACCTGCAGCACGCAGTGGTGACCTACGACCAGACCAACGGCCGCCGCGTCTACGTGAACGGCGTCTACACCACTGACAAGGACCCGCTGCCGCCCGCGCTGCTGGTGAACTGGAACCCGACCTACAGCTTCTCGATCGGCGCGGAGACCAACAAGAAGCGCATCTGGAAGGGCGTGGTGAAGATGGCCGACATCTTCAAGCAGGCGCTCACTCCGGCGCAGATCATGCAGAACTACCTCGCCGGCTCGAACCAGCGCTACACGCTCCGCTTCTCGCTCGACTCGTCGCTGGGCGCCGGCGCCTGGATCCAGTGGAACGTGAGCGAGTTCGACGCGTACAGCTACCTGTTCTGCGCGCCGCTGCTCGAGACCAACGGCCGCACCGGCTTCACGGTGCAGACGATCCGGATCGCGGTGAACGGCGTGGCGCCGGTCGCGAGCCAGGCGTTCCGCACCATGAACCAGTCCATCACGCAGTCGCAGACGCAGCTGTCGAACCAGTGCCAGATCGTGCCGAAGGACCTCGGCGCCGATCAGGACATGTTCTTCATCTTCTTCGACACGCTGGGGACGCAGAGCATGCCGATGGCCGACCTGGGCCCGAACCCGCCGCCCTCGCCGCCTCCGGCGCCGGCGGTGCCGTTCCCGGGCATCGGCGTGCGCGACTTCGCCGAGATCAACAACACCATGTCCCGGGTCACGGGCGTGGGGCTGTCGAACTCGACCACCAGCGCCACCTACCAGGACGTGATCCAGCAGCTGCCGACGAACAACGACCCCTACTCGTTCGTCTCGGCGCAGCAGGTGGGCATCGCGCGCCTGTCGCTCGACTACTGCGACCAGATGGTCGAGAACCAGGCGCTGCGCGACGCCTTCTTCGGCGCGGGCAGCTTCGACTTCACGGCCACCGGCGACGTCGCCTTCAACACGCAGGCGAAGCGCGACGCGATCATCAATCCGCTCGTCAGCAAGATGGTCGGCACCACGCTCAGCGACCAGCCGGCCCAGACCGACATCGGGCCCGTGCTGGGCACGCTGTTCGACCAGCTGACCAACGGCTGCACCGCGGCCACTTGCCCGGCGACCTTCACGCGCAACGCGGTCAAGGGCGTCTGCTCGGCTGTGCTCTCCAGCGCCGCCGTGCAGATCCAATAGCGATTCGAGAGGAACGGAAATGGCGAAGCGAAAGAATCCGCGACCGGACGAGCCGCTCTTCCTGTGCGATCACCGGCGGCCGGTGACTCGGCGCGACTTCCTCGCGGCCGGCTTCCTGTCCGGCGTGGGCATGGTCATGGCGCCGACGCTGCTCGGCATGTTCGGCGCGCGCCGCGCGGACGCCGCGACCTTCGTGTGCTCGGTGCGCGCGGGCGCGGGGCTGATCCCGTTCATCTGCCTCGATCTCGCGGGCGGCGCCAACATCGCCGGCTCCAACGTGCTGGTGGGCGGACCCGGCGGACAGCTCGACCTGCTGACCGCTGCGGGCTACTCGAAGCTCGGCCTGCCGGCGAGCATGACGCCGGGCAACGCGGGCCAGGTGAACACCGAGTTCGGGCTGGCGTTCCACTCCGACAGCGCGTTCCTGCGCGGCATGCAGTCGAAGACGGCGACCACCACGCGCGCGAACGTGAGCGGCGCGATCTTCGCCGCGCGCTCCGACAACGACACGGGCAACAACCCGCACAACCCGATGTACGGCATCGCCAAGGCGGGCGCGGCGGGGGACCTGGTCGTGCTGGTCGGCAACGATCCCTCCGACTCGGGCGGCAACTCGGCGGCTCCGGCGGAGATGATGGACCCGACGCTGCGGCCCACGAAGATCGCGAGCGCGAGCGATGCGACCGGCCTCGTGAACACCGGCCAGCTGGTCTCGCTGCTCAGCCAGAGCCAGGCCGCGCAGGTGGCCAAGGCGGCCGAGGACATCAGCGCGCTGAAGATGACCAAGCTCGCCGAGGACCCGAACCTCGAGGGCCTGGTGCAGTGCGGCTACGTGCAGACCACCGACCTGATCACGCGCTTCGGCAGCCCCGACGTGGTGAACCCGAACCTGGACCCCGACATCGTCGGCGGCGCCAACTCGATCTTCACCAGCGCCGACATGAACCAGTCGAGCTTCCAGCGCACCGCCGCGGTGATGAAGCTCGTGGTCGAAGGCTATGCCGGCGCAGGCACGGTGGAGAACGGCGGCTACGACTACCACGACAGCACCCGCGCCACGGGCGAGGGCCGCGACTTCATCGCGGGCCAGATGATGGGCGCGATGCTCGAGTACGCCGCGCGCAAGGCGCAGCCGCTGATGCTGTATGTGATCACCGACGGGTCGCTCGCCTCGAACGGGACGATCGACAACTCGACCGGCGGGCGCGGCAAGGGCGTCTGGACGGGCGACAACTCGGACACCGCCGCGACCTTCATGATGGTCTACAACCCGGCGGGACGGCCCGCGATGACGCCCGCGGCGGCGCAGCACCAGATCGGCTACTTCCGCCCCGACGGCTCGGTCGAGACCGCCGCCAGCGCGGTGGCGAACAACGTGACGCTGCTGGCCGAGGCCGTGGTGCTGAACTACCTCGCGCTGCACAACCGCGTGGGCGACTTCGCCAGCGTGCTGCCGATGAACGGCCTGGGCGGGGCGCTGGACGCGCTCACGGCGTTCGCGCCTATTCGTTAGCGGGGCCCGGCCGGGCGAAGCCCGGCCACCCGCTCTTCGCTCGCCTGCGGCTCGCTGCGCGCCTCGCGCCTGCGGCGCTCGGCTTGCGGCCCTATCCTCCTGGCCGATGAGGCTCGGGCTGGTTGCTGCACTCGTTGTCGTCTTCGCCGCGCCTGTGCGCGGCGAAGACCTTTCGCTGAACTTCAGCGATTCGCCGCCTCTGGCGGTGGTGCAGGCGATTGCGCAGGCGACGGGGACTCGCTTCGTCACGGATTCGGCGATGCGGGGGTCGCTGACGATCGCGCTCGAGGACAAGGTGAGCCCCGCCGAGGCGCTCGAGGTGCTGAACGCGGCGCTGCTCACGGTGGGCTACGCACCGGTGCCGTCGCCCGCGGGCGGCTATGTGATCGTGCCGATCGAGTCGGCGAAGGCGGCGGCGCCCTGGATCCACCGCTCGGTGTCGGACTCGTCCGAGCGCATGGTGACGACGCTGGTGCGGCTGCATGCGGCGAACGCCGAGGAGCTGGCCAAGCAGCTCGCGCCAGGCGATCGCTCCAGCCTGGTGGTCGCGTACCCGCCCACCAACAGCGTGATCATCGCCGCCGCCGAGGACCGCATCGCGCACCTGCTCGACCTGCTGCGCGCGCTCGACCAGGCCGCTGCCACGACTCTCGAAGTGCTGCCGCTGCGCTGGGCGGACGCGACGACGGTGGCGCAGCAGCTGGCGATCCGCTTCGACGACAAGGGCGACTCGCGGCCGCAGCTGCCGTTCAAGGTGGTGCCCGATCCGCGCACCAACTCGCTCGTCGTGGGC
>Ga0306923_10007567_pt1 | contig 10838 bp, 7 predicted proteins | sample sta12Can44000108_FD_203841 | JGI IMG/M metagenome (GOLD analysis project Ga0306923, IMG submission 203841) | Lab enrichment of tropical soil microbial communities from Luquillo Experimental Forest, Puerto Rico - statanox.12C.anox.44.000.108 (v2)... | ecosystem: Environmental > Terrestrial > Soil...
AGACGGGAATGCCATCCAGCGAGGTTTGTCGGAGCACGCCGGCTTCGGCGGTAGCGCCCAGTCGAACTTCGGCATGCAATAGCGGGCCACTGACCTCAAAGCTCCCTTCCGCAATGTCTTTGTAGAAGGGGAGAATTATGCGGACATCGTGGCCAAGGTGCTTAAGCGCTTTTGGTAGTGACCCTGTGACATCGGCCAGGCCGCCGGTCTTGACAAAGGGAGCAACTTCGGAGGCAACAAAAATCACCTTCATGAAAAAACCTCGGCAGGTAAAAGAAGTTTTCTAAACAGTTTCCAGTCTAAATTTCCGCTTCCCTGAGGAAGGCTGCGGCATCCTCCGGTGATGTGGGGTTGATGAAGAACCCGGTGCCCCATTCGAAGCCGGCGATTTGAGTGAGCCTCGGAACGAGTTCGATGTGCCAGTGGTAGTCGAATGCAATGGAGCTCCAGTAGTCAGGTTTGCCGAGCCTCAACTGCTGCGGCGGGGCGTTGTGGAGAATAAAATTGAAGGGGGGATCCTTCAGGACCAGCTTCAGTCTGACGAGCATTTCTTTTAGGGCAATTGCCAGTTCTGCCAGTTGGCGGTCGTCCATCAAGGCAAAGTCGTGGGCATGCTTTTTCGGGTAGAGCCGTAGTTCAAAGGGAAAACAGGCGGCGTACGGAGTTAGAATCACAAAATTGGCGAACTCCCGGACCACCCGGTCGCCGCTTGCCAGCTCGAAGTCAATCAGATCGCAGACGATGCAGCGCTCCTTGTTCGCGTAGTAGTCGCGGCAGATTTTCAGTTCCGTCGCCGCTACCGGGGGGGTCAGGGGGACGGCGATAATTTGACTGTGAGCGTGGGAGAGGGTAGCGCCGGCCCGGGAGCCGTGGTTTTTGAAAAGCACCATGTAGCGGAATCGCGTGTCCCGACGCAGATCGAGAAACCTGCTTCGGTAAGCGATCAGGACATCGGTGATCTCGGCCGGGGTGAGGTCCGCCAGTCCCTTGTTGTGTTCCGGGGTCTCGACAATAACCTCATGGGCACCGATACCATTCATTACGTCGTAAATGCCGTAGCCGCGGCTGTTCAGACCTCCTTCTATCCGAAGCGCCGGGTACTTATTCGGTATCACCCGGACCCGCCAATTGGGAGAGTTGGGGGGGCCGGACGGACGAATGGCGAAGATCTCGACCGGTGTTTTGTCTTCATTGCCATAGCAAAAGGGACAGCTGGTCATTTCGGCGGTTTCCTGTTCAATCATGAAATCCCGCGGACGGCGACCTCGCTCAGTGGCAATGATTACCCAGTGGAGTTTTAGGGGGTCCCAGCGCAGTTCGGACATTGTCCCTCCATCAGATCAACCAGTTTTCCAGTTCAATCTCAGGCCCCGCATATTTGAGCAGCATCGGGGCGTCTGTGGGCCATCGGCCGATCTCCTCCCCACTCCGGGTGAGAGTCAAAAAACTGAAGATTATGCTTCCAGGTTCGGGACTGATTGAAACGAGCGGAATCTTGATTTCGCAGGTACGCCGAATTTTCCACGAACAGTCGATTCCGACATGCTGCCACGTGCCATCGACTTTCGTTTCCAACGGACCTTCCTCGCTGGCTTGTTCCACGACGAGACGGTATTCCCTGTCCAGGATCAGATGAAGAGCCAGCCGATCGTTTGCGGTAAGTGTCTGATCCATGGATTTCACGCCGTCGACCCTGAAATAGATGGCCTTCCGGTCAAAGCCGTAAAAAAAAGACTGGAGCAGTGTTTCGGCGGCGTGCATAGCGGACGACTGTTTGGTGAGATCGTAGAGTCCGCCCGCTAACCATTCAAAATAATCATTGATCAAGCCATTGACCACCGGTGTGATCAGAGCCACCGGTTCCCGTACGAGGCCGGCGATCCCCTTTTTCTTGATCGGTTCGAAGAGGTGCCGGGGGGTGTCCAGGCCGAGCAGACGGTACACATTGGTCAGAAACTTCCTGAACAGGAGGTCAAACTTGTCATTGTGGGGCGAAAAATGGTCATCGCCGTACCACCAGAACCAGTCGCTACCTTCGGCAGCATAGAGGGATTTGCAGATTAGTCGGGTTGTCTCGTCTCCGCCGGAAACGGCATCTCCTCGCTGGGAGAGCATCGCTGCAACCTGAGGGCTGTGACTCACTGCAGCTTCCCGTGCCTGCTCAATGTAATCCCATCCCAGATTCTCTTCGTGATGTCCTACCCATATCCCGTAATTTGCGTTTATCCAGGAGCCTGGATGAATGTGGGTGAGGACACTAGGCGCGGGCATCCTGTCCAGCGTCTCGGAAAAAGTTGCCAACTCCAGTTCCGGAGTCTCGGCGATCCTTGCGTAGAGTTGACGCAGAAACTGGCAGCCATTCTCGGGATAGTACTCCCAGGCGTTTTCTCCGTCAAGAATGATTGGCACTACCCGGCTTCCCGGCGAATGGTGCCTGATTTCCTTCAGACGGGCGATAAAATCGCTTACTGCACGGTCTGCGCTCCACTGGGAATAGGTAAAGCCTATCAGGTCGGAGAGGGCATGGTCACGGAAAAACAGGTTGAGCTCACTGCTTCCCGAGCGAAACAGGTGAGGCTGATAGAGCGCTTCTCTGCCAGCCCCGAGTCCTGCCGAGAGGCTCCTGGAAAGCACTCCCTCATCGCTGGCAGCCCACCGGAGGCCACTTTCGGCAATGATGACAAGAGATTCGTCACTGACAGCTCCTTCCGAAGGCCACATTCCCGCAGGAGAAAAACCTAAAATTTCAGAGAAGTAGCGGACTCCCTGCTCTACCTGGTTTCGGGCATCATCAGGGTGTCTGAAACCTTTTGCCGGAAGTGAGGCCCGGGGCATAGCCGCTTGTGCGATCTTCATGTCGCACAAGAGAGGAAGTATGGGATGGAAGTAGGGAGAGACCGACAGTTCGGCTTTCCCCTCGCTGCACAACCGCCCGTAGAGAGGAATTATCCCCTGGAGGATCTCCCTCTGGGTGTCAAGGAGAAGCGCTTTGTCCTCAAGGGTGAAGTTTTTCCCCTTTCTGACCAATTCCTGAAGAACGGGATAATGACGACGGGCAATTTCACCGGTCCAGGCGAGGAAAAACCAGACCTGGAGGTCGAGCAGGTCCTGATCCTTGAAATGCCGAAGCCGCTCGGCGGTCCGGGTCGTGTCGCCGTCTCCCGCCAGGTAGAGGAGCTCGAGGTAGCGCTTGTGAGGCTCGATCATCCGCTGCCGGTTGGCGGAAAAAAAGTTTTCCAGCAAGAACAGCCGGTCATCCTCTCCCATGTCGGACGGAGCCATCCGACCAAGGGAGAGAAAGGGATCACGAGCCCTGCCGGAGGCATAATCAACGATCTGTTCCAAGAGCGATGGGACCAGGTTGAAGACTGCCTTGGCACCGGGGGTTTCGTCCACAATGGCTGCCATGTCGTAATAGTCTTTTACGGCATGGAGGTAGGTCCAGGGGAGGACATACTCACCCTGGACCGGATCCTTGTAGTACGGCTGGTGCATGTGCCAAAGGAAGGTTATGTAGAGGGGGTCGGACATGGGAAACCCGTTCAACGTTCAACGTGTGACGTGCAGCGTGGTTGACGGTACTTCATCGCACGTCGCACGGCTTACTGCAGTTCCTTCTTCCACTTCTCCACCTTGTGCAGGTACTCGTCCAGGAGCCGCTGGGCGGTTTTCGGCTGTTTGGCTTCGGCAAAGATGTGGACCAGAGGCCGGTACTGGTCGGGGAGCACGAGAACCCAGTCTTCGCCAAAGTGGACCTTGATTCCGTCGATGAATGTTGCTTCTTCATCCAGGCTGTCCTCGCTCATTTTCCGCATGATTCCCCCCTTCATCTCCCAGACGCAGGGGACTCTGGTTTGGAGAAAGGTCCGGCGGGGAACATCCTCCAGAATTTTGGAGAAGGAGGTTCCCAGCGTGGCGAGCAATTCGAGGGCTTTGGCGATGGTGAACATGCCGTCGAAGGCGGATTGAAATTTGGTAAAGGCAAACCTGCCGTCCATGGAACCCGCCATGATGACTTCCGGAGAGAGGGCTGCCTCAATCATTGAACGTTCCGAGTTCTTTGTCCGCCGCACGGAACATCCCTTCTCGTGGGCTGTAAGTTCGATTGCCGACGGCGCGGATACCGGGACGGCAAAGACCCCTTTGGCGCCGGCTTGGAGGGAAAGGCTCACCATCATCGTTAACAGATCGGCCCCGTCATAAAGCCTTCCGGTTTCATCGACGAGAACTACCTCTTCCACGCTGGGGTCCAGCCAAAAGCCTGCCTGGGCCTCCAGGGAGGTGACGATCTTGGAAAGCTGCACGAGACTTAGAGATTTATCCTCGGCCTTTTTGGGGCCGCCTTGTTCATCGATGTAGGCGTTAAGCCCGATGACTTCACATCCCATTTCATTCAGGATGGTAGGGAGGATCTGGCCGGCGGGGGAATTGCTGAAATCGATTACGACCTTAAAATTACCTTTTTTCAACCGTGCCTGGTCGATTGCACGGGAAAAACCTTCCCGATAGAAATCCATGACCTGCGGGAGCTCGCTGATCCCTCCCGGTTCCTTGTGGTGGGCACGGCGGAAGTTTTCCTTATAGAAAATCCGTTCCACGTTTTTTCCCATAGCGCTGGAGAAATCCAGGCCGTCGGCGTCGAGAAAGATGATTTCGGTCGATGCCGGGTCGTCCGCGGATTGACGGAAATGGACACCCCCAACCTCACCAAACGTCTTCAACTTATAGCGAAGCAGAGGAAGAGGAATCATTTTCAAATCCCGGACGTTGACCCCGGCAGAGAGAATTCCACCGAGAAAGCTTCTTTTGAGCATCCGGGACGAGAGAGTGGTGTCCCGTCCGCTCAACACCATGCTTCCCTTGGGGAGAGAGGTGCCGTAGGCGCATCCAAGTTTTGCCACAAACTCGGGGGTAAGCTCAATGTTGGTGAGCCCCTTGATCATGGCCCCCTCAAACAGGGATTTTTTCCACCGTTCGCCCCAGATCATGTTGGCGGTCACCGTAGCACCCGACTCGATAACCTTCTTCGGCCAGATCTTGACGTCGCTCTTGATATACACCTCTTCGCCGATTGAGGTGTCATCCGCAACGATCACCCCCTCTTCCATGACGACATTCTGGCTGATGCTGACGTTGTTGCAGATCACACTGTCGTTGATCTTTGTTCCCTTCTTGATGTACACGTTGTCCCAGATCACGCACTTGTGCAATTTTACCCCGGACTCGATCGTGCAATTGCGCCCGATTACCGAATCCTTGATCTGCGCGCTACCCAGGATCTGGGAGTTGTCTCCGATGACGACGGTCCCTTCGACGGCATTTGCATCATTTAGGTTCACGTCTGCGCCGATTCGGAGATCCTTCCCCACCAGATCCAGCTTCGGTTCGTCGATTTTCACGTTGATGCGGCCGCGAAAGATGTCGTGATGCGCCTCCCGGTAGGAATCGGTATTGCCGATGTCCCGCCAGTACCCTTTCACAGGGTAGCCGAAGAGAGGCTCATTGTTTTTCAGCAGAAGAGGGAAGAGGTCCTGGGAAAAGTCGAAGTTCTCCCCTTCCGGGATGTATGTGAAAATCTCCGGTTCCAGGACGTAAATACCAGTGTTGATGGTATCCGAGATGACTTCGCCCCATCCCGGTTTTTCGAGAAACTGGGTGATCCTTTTACTCTTATCGGTGATAACCACGCCGAACTGCAAAGGATCCTTGACCGAGGTGAGGGTGATGGTGGCAAGCGCCTTGTTTTCCTCATGGAAGTCAACGATCTTTTTCAGATTGAAGTCGGTGAGCAGGTCGCCGCTGATGATGAGAAAGCGCTCGTTCAGGTACTTTTCGGCGCACTTTACCGCACCGGCGGTACCCATATCTTCCAGGGGGGTGACATAGGTAATCCTGACGCCGAAATCGGCGCCGTCGCGAAAAAAGTTCTTGATCAGCATGGGCTGATGGTAGAGAAGCATTACCAGGTCGGTTATATTGTGCTTTTTGAGCAATTCCACGATATGGAGCATGATGGGGCGGTTCATGAGGGAGATCATCGGCTTCGGCATGTTGCAGGTGAGCGGTTGAATGCGTGTACCGAACCCTCCTGCCATGATGACTGCTTTCATAGGAAACTCTCCTTGGTAGAAGATGGAGTCGTTGAGTTTGTATTATTCTAGCGCGCTTTTTTCGCCAGTATCCGCTTTATTTCGTCTTTCAATTCAGTCATGTCGCTCGACTTCACCACGTAACCATCGGCAAGCCATGCAGAAAAATCGTCCTTATAGCAGGAGAAGGCAGTACAGAGGATCACCGGCATTTCATGCCGTTCTTTGACGATCTTCTGCAAGAGATCGAGACCACTCTCGTTCTTCAATTTTATGTCAAGCACCACCAGGTCGAACGTGTTCCTCGCCAGTTTTTCCGTTGCTTCGATCGCCGAGGCAGCGGTGACAACTTCATGCCCGTCGTCCGCCAGTTCTTCCGCGTAGAGGAGCCGGATGCTATCTTCGTCATCGACGACAAGGATCTTTGCCATTACTCTCCCTCCTTCCGTATCGGTAAAGTGATAGTATATTTCGTCCCTCCCTCGGGACGTTTTTCAATGAGAAGAGGTTTGCCGTACTTTTCGAGAATGGCCTTGCAGAGCGGCAGGCCGAGATTTCTGCCCAACTCCTCGAAAGCGGAATCCGGCAGACCCGCTTCGTCCGCGTTCCAAGGAGGAGCTAGACCGTTGTCCAGGATTTCGACGACAATGTCATCACCTTCCAGCCGGGTGACCAGGCTGACAAGACTAATCCCCGGAGTTTCCATGACCGCATTGAAAATGGTCTTGATGCAGAATGTGATCTGTTTGTAGTCGATGAAGGCCATCGGCAGACCTGCGGCTGCATCGAAGCGCCAAGAGATCCCCTTCTGCTCCAGCCTCTCTTTTATTTTATCGAAGGCACTGGTGACGAGCTGGTTTATATCCCAGGTATCCATGGCGGGATACAGTGAATCGGCATAGCCCAGGACTTCTTCGAGGACGTCCTCGAGCTGTTTTGCTTCACGGACGATCGATTCCAGATATTTCCGGTTTCGGTCACTTTCCGAGGCTGTTTTCAGCAGCGAGCGTGCAAACCCTCCGATGATCATGAGCGGGTTTCGAATGGAATGGGCAATGCTGGATGTGATCCTGCCGACGAGGGCCATCTTTTCCATTTTAACGATCAACTCCTGCTGTTCCTTCAGTTTCTCGTTGGCTACTGTTAGTTTGCCGACTTCTTCCTGGAGCCTTTCATAAAGCGAGGCCCTCTCCAGGGCAAAGGCGACCGGGAAGGTAAAGGTCTCCATCAGCTGCATGTCGTGAGTGGTTATCGGTTTATGGGTGATGCAGTTGTCTGCTATTATCAGGCCGACCCGACGGTTTCTGGAAATGAGGGGCATGATGAGGAAGGAGTCTACGCCAAGCAGTTCTGATAGGTGGGGGTCAATGTCCTGGTTGGTGAAGGCGTCCTTGATGAGGACCGGCTTCTTGTCCCTGAGGGTCCTGTTAAAGATATGCTTGTGGTTGGCGAGGGGAATGCTGAGCTGGTCCAGGATATCCTGAAATTTGACCTTTTCGGAAGCAAGCTTGGTTTTCTGGAAATTCCTGGCCATTTCCCTAAGCGTCAAATCGTTTTGGCCGATATCACTCCAGATCTGCCAAGCCTCTTCATAGTTCCTCGGCCCTACTCCGAGGTATCCCTTAAGGAACTGCCGCTCCTTGTCGGCCATGAGGAGAAAGGCACGGTTCATTCCGAACCCTTTGCCTGCGGTTATTGCTGTCATTGCCACCGAGAGAATTTCATCGAGGTCCAGGGACGTCTGGAGGACCACGTTTAGTTCATGGAGAAACCGTATTTCTCTGGTCTTGCTATTGAGAAAGCTTCCCATCGACTGGAGGCGGGTCTTCTGATCGATGAATTCCTCGACAATAAATGGGATGATGGTTGCCAGAGGGTATCCCAGTTCCCGGAACTTCAGGAGATCGTTTCTGAACCGGGGGCATTCCAGGCACTTTTCCACGACCCTCCTTTTATGGGCGGTATACAGTTCTTCTTCACCCTCGGCGATGTAAGGGCAACCTTCCGGAGCTATCTCCTGAAATGCCCAGCAGCATTCCCACTCCACGAAAACCTCCGTTGACGGTTGCCAAATGCCCATCTCTTTGCAAACGCCCAAAATTATAACAGCCAGCAGCGATTTTTCAAGGAATTTACGCCAAGATCGGCTGGTAAGCAGCCTTCGCTTGAAAACTTTCAGTTAGGCAGTACAATGATAAAACGACCGAATTAGAGTTTTCCGGGGCGGTATCGTTGCCTCGGAAAGCAATCTTCAGATGCTTGAAGTGCTCTTTTCGGCAAAGATGGAGAAGAAAGGCCATTGATGAGAATTCTTGCGGGTGAAGCCGAGGGACCGAGGTTCTTGTACGTAGAAGATGATGACATTACCAGAAAGATGGTAATGCTCATGATCGGCAACACATTCCCGGAGCTTTCCGTCAACGTAGCAAAGAATGGCGTGGATGGGCTCGAATTGTTCAAGAGCCACAATCCCGATATCGTCTTGACCGACGTCAGGATGCCGCTGATGGATGGTATCCAGATGGCGCGGGAAATAAGGAAGCTGAAGAAGGAAACCAGGATCATCGTTATTACGGCGGATAATGATATTAATCGGATGATGGAGGCCATCGACATCGGCATCAATCACTATGTATTGAAGCCGATTAACAAGACAAAGCTCATAGCGGCTCTTGAGATGTGTGTCAGCAGTATCCGCCAGGAGAGGCAGGTCCGCGAACAGGAGGGATTTATCCGCAAGCTTTCCCGGGCGGTTGAGCAGAGTCCTGTAGCCATTATGATCGCAGACACGACGGGGAGGATTGAATACGTAAATCCGAAATTTACCCATCTGACCGGGTACATGGCGGCGGAGGCGATTGGCGAGAATCCCCGGATGCTGAAGTCGGGTGAGACGACTTCCGAAGAGTACGGGAGGCTTTGGCGGACGATCTCGGAGGGGCGCGAATGGCGGGGGGAGTTACAGAACAAAAACAAGGCGGGTGAACTGTTCTGGGTCTCCGCGTCAATCTCTCCCATTACGGATGGCGAAGGGAAAATCACCCATTTCATTTCATTTCAGGAGAACATCACCGAGCGGAAGCAGGCAGAGGAGACAATAAGGCGGATGGCCTATTTCGATTCCCTGACTTCTCTTCCCAACCGGCATTTGTTTCTTGAGATCCTGCAGAAGTCGCTGGCACAGGCTCAACGTTACAAACACCTTTTGGGAGTGCTGTTCCTCGATTTAGACCGTTTTAAGTACGTAAATGATACCCTCGGCCATTTTGTCGGCGACCAGCTTCTCCAGGCCGTGGCGCAACGGCTGAAAGAATGCTGCAGGCGCGAAGGAGATACGGTTGCCCGTTGCGGAGGTGACGAATTCATGATCCTCGTGCCCAAACTGGACGATCTGCAACAGGCCGTCAGGGTAGCCCAGAAGATCATCGACGCATTTGACAATCCCTTCGTAGTTGCTGAACACCAGCTTAGCATCAGCACGTGCATCGGCATCAGTATCTTTCCTCATGACGGAGCCGATGTGGATACCCTGATCAAGAAAGCCGACATGGCCATGTACCGTGCCAAGGAGGAGGGGAAGGGGAAATACCATCTCTATTTGCCTACGATGGATTCGCGGGCGTTCGAGCGTATGGCGCTGGAAAATGACCTGCGCAAGGCCCTTGAGCAGGAAGATTTTTTTCTTTTCTTTCAGCCTAAAGTCAACACGAGAACCGGACGGATCATTTCCGTCGAGGCCCTGGCCCGTTGGCTTCACCCTGGGTTTGGTCTGGTCCCGCCGACGCAGTTCATCCCCCTTGCGGAGGAAACCGGCCTGATTCTTCCCTTGGGGGAATGGGTGCTTCGCGCTGCCTGCATCCAGAATAAAGCTTGGCAGAAGGCTGGATACGCTCCCGTGAGGGTAGCCGTCAATTTCTCCCTCCGGCAATTGCAGCAACTGAATCTGGTGGAGATGGTAACGAAAGTTCTTGATGAGACCGGCCTTGATCCCTGCTGGCTCGAATTGGAGTTGAAAGAAAACATCATGCTGGAGGATGAAGGGGTAACTGCCGAAACCCTCGGAAGGCTGAAAGAGCTGGGGATCCATATTTCCATTGATGATTTTGGCATCGGCTACTTCAACATCGGTCACATGAAAAGGCTTCCCTTTGATACCCTTAAAATCCATCAATCACTGATCAAAGGCATCGACTCGGATCCGAGCGACAAAATTTTTGCCGAGGGGTTGATCAGAATGGCAAGGAGCCTCCATTTGGTTGTAGCAGCTGAAGGAGTTGAAACGAGGGGGCAGCATGAGCAGTTGAAATCTCTTAAGTGCGACGAGATCCAGGGATACTTAATCAGCAAGCCGCTCCCACCGGAAGAGCTTGAGAAGCTTCTGGAGAAGGCGCACTAGCGGATGCAGATTTGCAGGGTTAATAAAGGATGACGCGAGGCGTAATCGGCACAGGGTAAAGCAGGGAAAGAAAGGATAGGGAGTAGCTAACTACTCCTTTTTGGTGTCGTCGTCTTTTCGAGGTTTGATCTCGATCTCGTCTTTTCCCTCGGATGACCTCTTGAAATTCCTGATGCTTTTGCCGAAGGCACTTCCTATCTCGGGGAGTCTCCCCGCACCGAATATCACCAGGACTATAACGAGAATAATTATCAGTTCAGGCATGCCGAATCCGAACATGTAAGCCTCCAAACATTTTTACAAAGTATTGCATTCCTGCCCGAAAAAATCAAGCATTACGCGCAACAGTTCGC